>Ga0209002_10003628_pt1 | contig 12249 bp, 12 predicted proteins | sample Rifsed16ft2_FD_184010 | JGI IMG/M metagenome (GOLD analysis project Ga0209002, IMG submission 184010) | Soil microbial communities from Rifle, Colorado, USA - sediment 16ft 2 (version 2) | ecosystem: Environmental > Terrestrial > Deep subsurface > Rock core/Sediment | place: Rifle, Colorado...
GGAAGAAGCGGTTCTTGAGGTGGTCATCGTTCCAGCCGCTTATGCGGCATCCGATAACGGAGGGCAAGGAAAATCCGAGGGTGCCAGAGGGATGGGGACTACAATGACAAACGGTTTGTTTATGCTGATGCGGATAATACCATGAAGTTGAGGGATAATGTTTTGGCTCCCGATCTCACCATGAAGGGGACGCTGTTTGCACTGTGGGAGTCTATTCGTTTACACCCCAATCCTGTGAACGTAGCGATGATGCTGAAGTATCTAAGTACTTTAACTCGAGGGAAGCCGTTTGAGGAGATGTTCTATTATCAGGGTTTGCTGAAGTCCTTGGACCATATAACCCCAGCCCCGACTGAGCCACTGCCCCAGGAACTTGTGTTTTCCGTTAGAGATTTCTTGCGCCAGGCCATTCCTGCGCCGATAAGACAGATTCTTAGGCGCTTGTATCATGGCTCTTAATGTTGTCCTTCGTGTGAATTAAGTCGCGGTAGAGGCTTTCGAAGGCGATCGCAATTTTTTCCCACTGGTAGTCTTTTTTTACCTTAGCATGGGCATTTTCTGCCAGCCCTTTGCGGAGATTGCTGTCACTTAACAGTTTTTCTATGGTTGCAGCTAGTTGCTGCGGGTTATGGGCTTCTACGAGCATTCCCGTATACCCGTCTTCGACCACCTCGCTGATTCCCCCTACCCGGGTGGCGACTACGCATAACCGAGCCGCGAAGGCTTCTAAAAGCACAACGCCTTGTCCTTCGGTATCCCCCGATGGAATCTCGACGGAGGGGGCCACAAATAGATCTGCGGCAGCGTAAAAGTCTGGCAAGAGATCGTTGCTGGTTTGTCCCCAGAAGTAAACCTTACTGCTGATGCCCAGATCTTCAGTGTATTGCTGCAACCAGGGGCGCTGCTCGCCGTCTCCGACCACCCACAGGGTTGTCTTGGCACGTAGTGCAGCGGGAAGGAGGGAAAACGCCCGCAGGAGATCGTCGACCCCCTTTTTTTCAACCAAACGGCCGACGAACAGAACAAGCAATTCGTCTTCTGGTAGCTTTCTGCGTAAGGGTTTCCGATGGCCGCTGTGGAAGCGCTGTACGTCCACTCCCATCGGAATAATGTAAGGATTCGGGAGCGATCCGTCCTGTTCAAAGGCATAAGAGGTAGCCTGGGTGTTTGATGTCCAGGCATCGCCATACCGCAGCACAAAGCGCTTCAGACTGCCCAATAGCCGACCCCTCAGGGCAAAGGCGTCGCCTCCGTGTGCGGTAGTGATAACCGGAAGCTTGTAAAACAGTTTGGCAAGCACTGCGATCAGACCTTGGGGGAGAACCCAGTGTGCATGGATGAGATCAGGACGTTCCTTCGAGAGCTGGCGTAGAAGAGCATACCCCATCAGCGTGACAAAAAAAGGAACCTCGATCCAGAGCCACGGATTCTGCTTCAAGTTAGGGAGTATTCCCGAACCGTAGGCCAGCTTCTGGAAGCGAGTGGGAAAATATTGGAATCGGTGGACATGAATGCCACCTTCCACGCGCGTTCCTCGTTCTCTATCAGCGGGGGCCAGCACATGAACCTCTAGACCGCTTTGGCTTAGGTTCTCTGCCAGATAACGCAAAAAAACACCAGCAGTATCCTCGCTGCTGCGTGGGTAGCTCGAGGTAAGAATGAGTACCCTTAATGGCCTACGTTTTTCCACTCGGTGATCCTTTTGGCTCCACTACGGGAAGGAGCAGGATAGTAAAGAGCTTGTCGGAGCATGGTCATTAAGGTAAAATATTACATTTTCCCTGGTACGTAAAGGTTCTCCTTTCTTTGTTTGGGAGATTTTTCGTTGGCTTTGGAGCTAAAACCTGCAACGACGGACGTTGTTGTTTTGTGCGGAGGCAAGGGAACTCGATTGGGAGGGCTAACTAAGAATACTCCTAAGCCTCTGCTTCCCATAGGGGAGCATCCTTTTTTGTTTCACCTGCTCTGTAGGATGAGGAAGGAGGGTTTCGGTCGCTTCATAATAACCACGCATTACCTAGCCGAAAAATTCCAGGCTTTTTTATCGAAGTACAGTGATTTTCTCAGGGATACGATTCTAGTACCTGAGGAGGAACCTCTGGGAACAGGAGGTGCACTGAGAAACGCTGCCATGTATATTCAGTCGGAAGCCTTTATAGGGATGAATGGAGACTCCTATATCTCCCAGCCCTTGGTTCCCGTCGTCGAGTCTCACGCCCGAATGGGGGCCTCTTTTACTATGGTGGCAGCCAGGGCCGAGAACGTTCTTGGCGGAGCCGAAAGCAAAGGTGCGTTAGACATTGGGATGCAGAATAGAATTATCGGTTTTTCTCCTAGCGGCCGATCTCGCGGTTGGATCAATGCGGGCATTTATGTTCTGGATAGAACCATGGTATCATCCTGGCCTTCGGGGAGATACGATCTCGAGGGTAATCTCATGACACTGTTGGGCCCGGCGGCAGGACGCGTCTTTTGCTCTGAGGGGCGGCTGCTCGATATCGGCACGCCCCAATGTTATGCCAAGGCCGATGAAGAACTAAGCCTTTTTGACTTGAGGAACCCGTGATAGGGAAATATCGCATCACTTTTGGCCACATCCAGGTTGGTGAATTAGGGCGCAAATATCTTGAGGAAGCTCTGAATCGCAATTGGGTCTCCGAGGGCCCTAACGTAGAGGCTTTCGAGGCAGGGTTTGCCAAGCGGTTCGGCTACGGCCATGCCATTGCCACCAGCTCAGGAACAGATGCTGGAATCTTAGCCTGTTGCTCGCTGCACGACCTCGGGTCCCAGAGAGGAGATGAGGTGGTTACGCCCGCCCTCGCTTTCACTGCAACGGCCAATTGTATCCTGGCTGCCGGGCTGGTGCCAAAATTCGTTGACGTAGAGTTAGGCACGCTTAACATGGATCCTTCCCTGATTGAAGCCGCCATCACACCTAGGACAAGGGCGATCCAGGTGGTCCACACCATGGGGAAACCCTGCAAGATGCATGAGATCCTGGAAATCGCCCGGCGCCATAATCTTCCCGTGATTGAGGACTGTTGTGAGGCGCATGGCGCTTCGTTAGACGGAACGATTGTGGGGTCATTTGGCAGTCTGGGATTGTTTAGCTTTTACGCTGCCCATCTCATTTGCAGCGGTGAGGGCGGGATGATCGTTACCAACGACGCGGAGACGGCTGCTCTTTGTCGCTCGATCCGAACTCATGGTCGGCGAGGTGGGCACCTGTATTTTCACTTTGATCGGGTGGGGTTCAACTCTAAGATGAATGACCTGGAGGCTGCCATTGGGAGAGAAGGATTGGAGATGTTCGATGGGACTTTCAACACTCGTAGGCGGCACCTGTTGCGCTTACTCGATATGCTCTCGTCTTTGGAAGAACATCTCATATTGTATCGCGACGGCCGCGACGAAGTGGTTTCTCCCCACGCGTTCGCTCTTGTGATGAGAGATAAAAAGAGAACGATGGACGGATTGTACAATTATCTGGAAGAGCGCGGGATCCAATGCAAGACCCTTTTTGGATCTCTTCCTACGCAACATAAGGCGTTCGCTTTTTTGGGCTATAGAGCGGGTGATTTTCCAGTGTCCGAGAGGATCGGTAGAACTGGGCTCCATTTTGGGATCCATCAATACCTTACTGATGACGACATCGGTTATGCTGCGGAGAGTATTCGCGCCTATTTCGCTTAATCGGGTGCCCCACTGGGTTGCCTGCGGAGCCAAGACAAAATGGAAAGAGAAGAAGCGATTGCTCTGTATCGTAAGTTGGTCCTGATTCGTCAGGCCGAGGAGAAGATCCGCGAGGAGTATTTGAAAGATGAGATGAAAACCCCTGTCCACCTGGGCATCGGAGCCGAAGGTATTTCTGTGGGTGTCTGCCATTGTCTCCCGGCGAATTCGAGGACCTTTGGGACCTATCGAAATCATGCCCTGTACCTGACAGTGACTGGCGATCCGGACGGGTTTTTCGCGGAACTCTACGGGAGACTCTCTGGGCCCGGGAAAGGAAAAGCAGGGTCGATGCATTTGTCCGCGCCGGAGTTCGGGCTCATGGCGACTTCTGCAGTAGTGGGCACCACGATTCCTGTAGCCGTCGGCGCCGCGTTTGCGGAAGCCTATAGAAAAACCTCGGGTATTGTGGTGGTTTTCTTTGGAGATGGCGCCATAGAGGAGGGGGTGTTTTGGGAGAGTCTGAACTTTGCTTGCCTCAAGCAGTTGCGGATTTTATTTGTTTGCGAGGATAACAGCTTAGCAATCCATGCGCATGCTGCCGAGCGCCGAGGGTTTCGATCCATCCCAGAAGCCGTTGCCGCTTTCGACTGCTATCAGGCTGGCGGAGATGGCAGCGATGTGTTGGGTGTTATTCGGCGCACCCGTCAGGCACTTCAGATGATGTCCGAAAAACCGAAGCCTGCCTTCCTGCACTTCACGTATCTCCGTTTCTTAGAGCATGTGGGGCCGAGAGAGGACTTTGACGTTGGTTACCGCTGCAGGCCGAGCCGGGAGGAATCCGAGGGCCTCGATCCGGTTCTGCGCTTTGAGAAGGAATTGCTGAGAAGCGGTTGCACCCTCCAGGAACTAGAGGTTGTCAGGGTAGAGGTGCGGGAGCGAGTGCGACGTGCTGTAGAAGCCGCACAGAAAGCACCTTTCGCTCCGCCAGCGGAACTGTATAGCGATGTTCTTGCATGAAGTCTTCCATCACCTTTAGAGAAGCCGTGAATCTTGCGCTCATCAAGGAGATGGAGCGCGACCCCTCCGTATTTGTATTTGGCCTCGACGTGGATGACCACAAGAGAATTTTTGGCAGCACCCATGGTCTGGTGGAAAAATTCGGAGCTGAACGATGCTTTGGCACGCCGCTGTCTGAAGACGCCATGACAGGGGTTGCCCTGGGGGCTGCGATTTCGGGGTTAAGGCCTATTCATGTCCACATTCGAGCTGACTTTATCCTCCTAGCCATGAACCAAATCGGCAACATGATGTCCAATCTCCGTTATATGAGTGGGGGAAAGCTGAGGATCCCGCTTGTTATCCGAGCTGTGATTGGACGTGGCTGGGGACAGTCTGCGCAACACAGCAAGTCTCTTCACAGTGTCTTTGCCCATTTTCCGGGCCTTAAAGTTGTGCTGCCGACGACGCCGCAGGATGGTTATGGCCTTTTGCGTTCTTCGATCCAGGACGATAATCCGATAATTTTCCTTGAGCATCGATGGCTCTATGACATCGCGGGAGAGGTCGACGATGAAAGGGTTGTCCCTTTGGGCCAGGCCGCCGTGCTCCGGGCGGGAGATGCCGTTTCGTTGGTATGTTCTTCTTGGATGAACTTGGAGGCTTTGAAGGCCGCCGAGGTCTTGGCCAGGAAGGGCGTAGAGGTCGAGGTTGTAGACGTGCGGACCGTCTCCCCGCTGGATGAGCAAACGATTATCGGCTCTGTAAAAAAGACCAGAAACTGCGTCGTGGCGGACTATGACTGGGTCTTCTGCGGCTTTGGGGCAGAACTTGCGGCATTGATTGGTCAAAGATGTTTTGGCCATTTGGATCGCCCCATTGAGAGGCTTGGATTCCTCCCCGTTCCCTGTCCCACTACCAGACCACTTGAGAATCTCTTTTACCCTTCCGCGGCGACCCTTATCCGAGCCGTGGAAAAGCTGTTGGGGCTTGAGGAAGCTGATTTGAGCAGGGAGTCCTTTTATAGCTACGAACAGCGTTTCAAAGGTCCGTTTTAAGTCCGCCCAATGCCTCCCTTGGAACATCTCAAGGTTTATATAGCGGGACACACCGGTCTTGTTGGTTCTGCCTTATGCAAGCGTCTATCGCGACTAGAGGGCGTGGAGCTTATAAAGGCGGCTAGGTCGGAGTTGGATCTCACCGATAGCCGTGCGGTGGAAAACTTTTTCCAAAGAACCAGGCCCGATATCATCATCGTTGCTGCGGGCAAAGTCGGGGGGATCCTGGCAAATTCCCTTTACCCTGCAGAATTCATATACGAAAACCTCGCCATAGAAACCAATCTCATCCATTGCTCGTGGAAGGTAGGGGTGAGACGACTGCTCAATTTCGGCAGTGCCTGCATCTACCCAAAGCACTGTCGCCAGCCGATGAGCCCAGACGCGCTGATGACAGGTAGAATGGAGCCTACGAGTGAGCCCTACGCTATTGCAAAGTTGGCCGGGCTTTCCCTGTGTTTGTCGTACAATCGACAATACGGGACCTCTTACATTACAGCGATTCCTTGCAATCTCTACGGCCCTGGAGATTCGTTCGACCCTGCGTCTGCGCACGTGGTTCCTGCGCTCATCAACAAGTTTTTTAAGGCACGCATGGACAAAACAGACAAGGTCACTCTGTGGGGGGACGGTAGCGCGGCGCGCGAGCTCCTCTACGTGGAAGACCTGGCGGGGGCGTGCGAGCTGTTGCTTCGGTGCTACGAGGGACCGGAACCCATAAACGTTGGCTCCGGCGAAGCCCATACGCTGCGTGAGATCGCCGGACTTGTTGCCGAAGTGGTAGGATTTCGGGGAGAGATCTGTTGGGACTCGTCCGGACCCGAGGGTGCGCGGGAGAAGCTGCTCGATTCCAGCGAGTTGAGAGCTCTGGGGTGGCTTTCTCCCATGGACCTCAGAGCTGGTCTGGAACAAACCTTCAGATGGTTTCTGGAGAACTGGAGAAGCTAACAAGGGGGTCAAGTTGAACATTCTTGTGACAGGGGGCGCAGGTTATGTCGGATCTATTTTGGTGCCGCACCTTCTCAGGGAGGGACATAAAGTTACCGTCATCGACAACTTCATGTACGACCAAGCTTCGTTGCTTGATTGGTGCTACGACCCAAATCTCAAAATTATCCGCGGAGATACACGGAGCAAAAACTTGGTTGCAGAGCATCTCCCAGCTGCAGACACTATTTTTCCGCTAGCTTGTTTCACTGGAGCCTGGCTGTGTGATAAAGATCCTATCGGTGCCAGGGCGGTCAATTTTGATGCGGTGAAGATGTTGCTCGATTTGCGCAGCAAGGATCAGCGGATAATCTTTCCCACGACTAATAGCGGCTACGGGGTCGGCCAAAGAGACATCTTTTGTACAGAAGAGACGCCGCTTGCACCTATCTCACTTTATGGGCGCTTAAAAGTTGAAATCGAGAAAGTCCTTTTGGCCGAGCCCAATACTATTTCCCTAAGGCTGGCGACCGCCTTCGGAATTAGCGCGCGGATGCGTCTTGACCTTTTGGTAAACGACTTCACCTATCGGGCTGTCACCGATGGGTTCGTGGTTCTTTTCGAATCTCATTTTAAGAGAAATTACATCCATGTTCGCGACGTCGCCCGCGCCTTTGTACACTGCTTGGACCGCTTTGAGCGAATGAAAGGGCAGGCGTACAATGTCGGCCTAAGCGACGCCAATCTGTCCAAGCGCGAGCTTTGCGAGGAGATTAAAAGGCAAGTCCCGAATTTCCATTTTCCTGAATCTGAGATTGGGAAAGACCGTGATCAACGAAACTATATTGTCAGCAATGAAAAAATTGAGCGGACAGGTTTTAAGCCGTCCATCTCAATACAGGCTGGCATTGCGGAACTGATTAAAGGCTACCAGGTAATCCGCAAACGGGGTTTTTCCAATGTATGAGATGTTAGGATAAGGGCACCCCATGAGACCACATAGCGGCGGGAGATAGAACGATGCCTATAGAAAAAGGCGTGGATTTGGTAATTGTAAATCCGGGCGTTCGCTACCAAATCTATCAATCGCTCGGTTCTACCTTGAGCGCCATCGAGCCGCCCGTATGGGCTGGCTTGGTCGCTGCGTTTGTCCGAAACCGCGGCTTCTCTGTCCAGATTGTTGATGCTGAGGCGGAAGATCTAACCCCAGAGGAGACGGTAGGGAGGATAAAGGAAATGGCTCCGCCGTTAGTGGCTGTGGTGGTTTATGGCCATCAACCCTCTGCCTCGACGCAGAATATGACAGCGGCGGGCGAGCTCTGCGCGACCCTAAGGCGGCTGGCCCCGGAGCTTAAGAGCATCCTGGTAGGCGGTCATGTGGCTGCGTTGCCGGAGCGTACCCTACGCGAAGAGGCTGCCGACTTTGTCTGTGGTGGGGAAGGACCCTATACGCTCCTGGAACTCCTAAGTGTTCTCAAGTCCGGCGAGTCTCGTGATTTTAGTAGGGTTCGTGGCCTCTGGTATCGGGATGGTAACGGAATCACGTCGGCTCCTTCTGCGCCGTTGGTTAAGGACCTCGATCGGGAGATGCCCGGTGTGGCCTGGGACCTCTTACCTATGAAAAAGTACAGAGCCCACAACTGGCACTGTTTTGGTCATCTGCAGCGTGAGCCCTATGCGGCCCTCTATACAACACTGGGTTGCCCTTACCATTGTAGCTTCTGTTGCATCCAGGCACCGTTTAAGGTCGGCGAGCGGGAGTTAGGTTATCGCAATAACGTGAACAGCTATCGTTTTTGGAATCCAAAGTCTGTCATCGCCCAGATTGACTGGCTCGTTGGTGAACATGGTGTTCGGAACATCAAGATTGCTGACGAGATGTTTGTTCTTAACCCCCGACATGTCCTCGGAATATGCGATGCGATCATAGAACGCGGCTACGACCTCAACATCTGGGCCTACGCCCGAGTGGACACTGTCCAGGAAAAGATGGTGGACAAGTTAAAGCAAGCAGGATTTAACTGGCTCGCCTTCGGCATTGAGTCTGCAAGTGAGCGTGTGCGCAACGATGTGGAAAAAGGGTTCGATCAGGATGAGATCTTCCAAACCATAGAAAGGGTTCGTGCGGCGGGTATTAACGTGATCGCTAATTTCATTTTCGGATTACCGGAGGATGACCTCGAGAGCATGAAGAACACTCTTGACCTTGCCGTCGAACTGAACTGCGAATTCGCTAATTTCTACTGTACCATGGCCTACCCAGGCTCTCATCTGTACGATTTGGCTATTCAGGCGGGGTGGCCCTTGCCGGCAAGGTGGTCCGGTTACTCCCAGCACTCGGTGGGCACGCTGCCGTTACCCACCAAGTATATCTCTGCAGCAGAGGTGCTGCGGTTTCGGGATCAGGCATTTCAGATCTATTTTAATAATTCCAGGTACCTGGATATGGTCAAGCGGAAGTTCGGTGCTGATACTGCACAGCACATTCAGCTCATGGCGGCTCATCGGCTGGAAAGGAGATATGCTTAGTTCTCGCAGGCTTTGAGGAATCGACTTCTGCAAGTTATCCCTTTCGCTCTCACGGGCTCACGATGATTATTAGTCGTACACCTTTCCGCATATCGTTCTTTGGTGGCGGTACGGACTACCCAGTGTGGTTTCGTAAGAATGGTGGAGCAGTTTTAGCGACAACCATTAACAAATACTGCTACATCAGCTGTAGATATTTACCACCATTCTTTGACCATAAGAGCCGGATTGTCTGGTCTATCATTGAGCTCGTTAAGGACCTGCCTGAGATCAAGCATCCTGCAGTGCGGGAGACTCTGGCTTACATGGGGATCGGGGACGGCGTGGAACTTCACCACGACGGCGATTTGCCTGCCCGTGCTGGGCTTGGTTCCAGCTCGGCATTTACCATTGGATTGCTGCATGCGCTTTACGGCATGAAGGGGGTGATGCCGACCAAGTTGCAGTTGGCTATAGACGCTATTCACGTTGAGCAGGAGAAACTTAAAGAAAATGTCGGTTCCCAGGATCAAGTGATGGCGGCATTCGGAGGACTTAATCGGGTTAGCTTTTCCGGTAAAAACGATTTTCACGTGTCTCCAATCGTCCTAAAACCTGAGAGGTTAACCATGTTGCAGGACCACCTGATGCTTTTCTTTACCGGATTTGCGAGAACCGCCTCTGATATTGCGGCGGAACAGATCAGGGTGACCAGGCAAAGACATAAGGAGTTGACTGAGATGCAGCGAATGGTTGATGAAGCGATCACCATTCTCAACGGGAATGGGAGCTTATCTGCGTTCGGAAAGCTATTGCATGAAAGTTGGCTTTTAAAAAAGGGTCTGACAGACAGGATCTCTACTTCTTTAATAGATGAGATTTATGACCGCGCGAGGAAGTCGGGCAGCATAGGTGGGAAGTTATTAGGGGCTGGCGGTGGAGGTTTCTTGCTTCTTTTTGTAGAAGGGGATAAACAACCTAAAGTTAAGAAAGCGTTAGCGGATCTCTTGCAGGTGCCTTTTAAATTTGAGACCTATGGGAGTCAGATCATTTTTAATGAACCGAGTTTTTAGCAAGTAATCCAATCGAAGGCTTGGAAGATTGTTAGGTGATTGTCCAAGGTGGCCCGCAGTTGTTGTTTCGCGTTTATGATTCTGTCTTTTTTCCCCTTGCTCCTCCCTCTTACGGTTTTTATTTTCGGTTCGATTGTCGGCAGTTTTCTCAATGTCTGCATTGCTCGAATGCCCAAGGATGAGTCTGTGGTTTCCCCTCCTTCCCACTGCCCTGTCTGTAAAACTCCTATTCCTTTTTATGATAACATTCCCCTGATCAGCTATCTCCATCTGCGGGGCCGTTGCCGCTCTTGCAGAGAAAAAATCTCCCCGCGCTATTTTGTTGTAGAGTTTTTGCTGGCGGTCTTGGCCGTGCTTTTGTTCAGCCGTTTCGGCCTCGGGCTCGCTTTTTTTGTGAACTTTGTCCTGGTTGCCGCCCTCATTGTCATCACTTTTATTGATTTGGATGTTAGAATTGTGCCGGACGTCATCAGCCTCCCTGGCATCGCCGTGGGGCTTGTCGTGTCAATAGTTAATAGTCAATGGTTAATGGTCCAGTCCTTGCTCCTTCCTACGCCACTGAGTTCTGCGCTCGGAATTCTTCTGGGTGGCGGCGTTCTCCTCCTGGTAGCCTGGTCGTACCAGTTTTTTACCGGCATAGAGGGCATGGGGGGTGGGGATATCAAACTCCTAGCCATGATCGGCGCCTTTTTGGGCTGGCCTTCTATTCCTGTGGCGCTATTTTTCGCCTCGTTAATCGGCTCCATCGTAGGGGTTGCCTTCATGCTAAAGAAGGGAGTGGATAGCAAATATGCGCTTCCTTTTGCCCCCTTTCTCTGCTTCGGTGCTCTCGTTTACCTTTTTTTCGGCGAACTGTTAATAGCGCTTTACCAGCCCCTTGGTTAAAGAGCTATCAGGCTGTGGTTCGACTTGCTCACACCACCCTGAGCGGAGTCGAAGGGCGATAATGAGTCATCGAGCTCTGATTTAGTGAACGAACTGGTGAAAAGATGATAGCTTTGGACGAAAATGATGACATTTTATGCAAAACTGACATTTCTTGTCATATTGTTCGCTAGTTTGTCGGCATGCGATATTGTGGCGTCGTTTAGTATCTTGCTGATTTATAAAGAGTTTCGTTAATAATTGGTCTATAGTGCATATTGGCACGTTTTTGGCTTTCCGCCTATACCATGTTCCTATTCAATCAGGGTTTGTGGGATAAATCTCGGAGCAAGAGATCGACTCAGTTACAGCCGAAAGGTCAAAAAGGGGTAATCATGAGAAAGTTTGGATACAGCCGTGCGGCTTCCGGATTCACTTTGCTAGAGTTAATTGTGGCGATAGCGATAGCATCGGTCGTTATGGGGATCGCTATCCCCAGCTTCCTGTCCTGGATGCCGACGCTTAGACTCTCGTCAGGGGCGCGGCAAGTTGCGATGGATCTACAGGTTGCTCGGATGAAGGCCATATCCCAAAACGTCAAATACCGGCTAAACTTTGTCACTGCGACCTCTTATACTTTTGAAAAAGATGCGGACAATAACGGCGTGTTCGATAGTCCGGCCGAGAGCGGCCCTTTTAGTCTCCCTGATGGGATCACGGTTACAGCGACAGGTGCTTTGGCGTCGGAGTTTCAGCCGCGTGGGACCGTCAACGTTGCTAGTGAGATAACCCTGCAAAACGGGAATAGCGAGACCAAGAAGGTGCAAGTTGCGGTTGTCGGGCGGGTGAAACTCCTCTGAACATGGGGAATGAGGATAATCCTATGAGCCCAATAACCGTAAACAGTGCAACAGAGGGCATGAAATTCTTCAAAAGGCATTTCCCCAGGGGAAAAAGAAACCAAGCCAAAGGTTTTACCCTCATAGAGGTTTTGGTGGCGATGTCCATCTTTGCCATTGCCGTCTTGGGGCTGGCGATTGGCGCGACCACAGTGATGCAGGCCAACCAAACAGGTCTATACACTACCATTGCGACTAACCTGGCACAGGATAAATTGGAAGAGCTAAAGGCAAAGACGGCAGCGAATA
>Ga0209002_10003631_pt1 | contig 12243 bp, 10 predicted proteins | sample Rifsed16ft2_FD_184010 | JGI IMG/M metagenome (GOLD analysis project Ga0209002, IMG submission 184010) | Soil microbial communities from Rifle, Colorado, USA - sediment 16ft 2 (version 2) | ecosystem: Environmental > Terrestrial > Deep subsurface > Rock core/Sediment | place: Rifle, Colorado...
GAGCCTCCATCCGGTCAAGGCGGGGGTCCCCCGGGCGAGGGCGCCCGGCGGTGCGCCCGTACCCGCGAGCTCTTTCGGCGGGCGAAGCGTTTGGAGTATCATATTCTCTGTCCCTTGGAAGGGGCACCCGGGACCTTGGCCATGACGTCAGAACGAAACGCACGCGTCGGAGAGCTCCGCCGGGCCATCCAGGAAGAAATGGTCAAGGTCCTTGGCCTCATGCCCAGCGCCTGGACCCGCCTCTTCCTGGGGCCCGTTTTCTGGCCCCCCGCCCACCGCTTTGCCAGTGTGGCAGCCTTTTTCGACCGAACGGTAGCGGAGAGCGGCCTGCAGGTCGCCGCTCGCTGGGCCCTCACTCAGTTTGCCACGAAGCTGAGGGTTCATCGTCGGGGCGAGGTGCCGAGCGAAGGCCCGCTCCTGATCGCCTCGAATCACCCGGGTACCGTGGATGGCTTGGCCATCGCCGCCAGCCTCGACCGGCCAGACCTGAAGATCGTCGCCAGCGGCCTGCCGTTCGTGCGCGGCCTGCCCTCCACCGGCCGCCACCTGATCTACATCAGCCGCGAACCGCACGGTCGCGCCGCCGCCCTGCGCTCGATGATCCGCCACCTGCGCGACGGTGGATCCGTCCTGATCTTTCCCAGCGGCAACGTCGATCCCGACCCGGCCGTTCTGCCCGGCGCGGACCAGGCGTTGGATGGCTGGTCGCGCAGCCTCGATCTCCTGCTCCGCTCCGTTCCCGAGACGCGCGTCCTGCTGACCATCGTCAGCGATGTCCTCCTTCCCTCGTTGGTTCAAAACCCCCTCACCCGGCTCCGGAAGGAAATCCGGGATCGCCAGAAGGTGGCGGAGTTGCTCCAGGTGAGCCTGCAGATGCTACTGCGACGGGGCCCGGCTCTGACGGCGCGACTATCGCTGGGTGAGCCCCTGGGGGCAGAGGAATTGCAGAGCAGGATGCCGGGTGAAAGCCCGACTCGGGTCCTGGTGCAAAATGCCAAGCGCCTTCTGGCGGATCATCTTGCCTGGGGAGGAGGAAAGCTGCCCGCCACGAGCTGATTCGGCCTCTGAGACCGGGGCGGGCATTCCGCCCACTACCGGCTGCGTCTGCTCGTGGAACACGCGGCGAATCCCTTTGAACGCATTTCTCCGCCCTGATCGGAGTAAGAGTTCCGTGATCGTCTGCGGCACTCTCTTTTCGGGCTTCGCGGGCGCCCATCTCATCGACGAGTTTGTCTGGGGGGCGCCGGCGGAGTTTCATCTCTCGGTTGAGACGACCGAGGTGTTGTCGCTCGTCTTCCTCTCTGCTCTGGTCGGGCTCGTGGTTGCGGCGGGGAAGGGAACACGCGCCGGCTATTTCGGCTTGGCCCTCATTGGCGCGTTGATTGGCATTGCCGATCCACTCAAGCACGGGCTGGAGATCCTCTCGCCGGGGGCCTGGCGCTCAGGGCCCGTTTCGGAGGGCCTGGCGATCGGCCTCACGCTCGCGGCGCTTCTGACGGCCTGGACCTCCAGCGCAGCATTCCGCCGAGCCGGGAAGGCCAGGCGGGAGGAAGGCAGCGCGGAATGAGCGGAAGGCCAGTGGCAGCGTTGATTCTGGTTCTTGCGGCGCTACAGATTTCATGCAGCGGGCTCCTGGCTCTACGACCAACGGTGACGCCGACGTCGCCGGTGATGGGAGACACATTCTTCAGCGGCTGCGCGTATCTGGATGAGAATTCCAACGGGGCAATCGATCCCGGGGAACCGCTCCTGGGTGGGATGACCTTCATTGTGACGCTCGCCTGGGGCGGAGAGTCCGGTGATGTGTCCTACGAGGGCGAGTGCGCTTTCATCACGATCCCAGCCAGCCTCCCTCCCGATGCGTGGCCGGTGATCGCACGCATGGAAGTGCCCGATGACTCCCCCTACGAAGCCATCGGTCCCTTGGAGATCGAGTTGGACTACCCGGACACCCGGGCAGAATTCCTCTTGGCCGCGAGGTAGGCCGGTCGATGAGGGGGCGCCCGCCTCAGGCGGCTGCCCGGGGGGCGGGCGCGAAGCCGTCGAGTGCCGCAGCCAGCCGCCCGGCGGCGGCCGCCAGCTCAGGGGCCAGGTCGTGGACCGAGGCGCCAAGACGGTCGGCCTCGCGAACACGCGGATCGTGAGGCAGGAAGCCGAGAACCGGGAGGCCGGGTGAGTTCTCGGTGATGAAGCGCTCGTCGTCTTCGCCTTGCACCTTGCTTCCCACGACGTAGAGCCGTTCGAGCTTCAGATCGCCCGCCAGCGCCTTGATTTGGGCGGCTGTCCCAAGGCTGCGCGCCGTCGGCTCGACGACGATGAGCATCGCCTCGACGGCATCTGCCGTTGCGCGCCCCAGGTGCTCGACACCGGCGTACATGTCGAGGAGCACCAACTCGTCGCGCCGCAGCAGGATGTGCGTGATCAGGGTGCGCAGGACGGCGCTCTCCGGGCAGATACACCCGGAGCCGCCCATTTCCACTGCGCCGAGCTCGAGGAGCCGAATGCCTCGATGCAAGGCGGAGAAGCGATCGGGGAGGTCGTCGACCCGTGGATTGAGCTTGAAGTAGCCGCCGATCGAGCCCGGCTGCGCGCCAGTGCGCTCGTAGATCAGCTCTTCCATTCTGGAGATCGGCGTGAGACCCTCAACCAGGTCTCGAGGAAATCCCAGCGCCTGCCCCAGGCAAGGAGATGGATCGGCGTCGATGGCCAGGACGCGCAATCCCCGGCCTGCGTAGGCGTAGGCCAGGAGGGCGGTCAGCGTCGTCTTCCCCACACCCCCCTTGCCGGTCACCGCGATCTTCATTTCATCTCACCTCAACAGCACCGATCTTACCGCACTCGCCGTGCTCACCCGGCGTCCCGCGACAGGCCCTGCCGTGCGGCCTCCTCGCGCAGCGCTCGGATCACGCGTGGAACGTCGATCTCTTCCAGGCATCTCGGCGGCGGGCTCAAGATGGGTTCGCTGGCCCAAAGCGTCTGGCTGGTCAGCGCTCTCACGTCGTCGTGGGCCGCAGCCTGAAGAAGCTCGCCCAGCGTGAGATCCATCCCCGGCGCGACGATCGACTCGCAGGAGGCACAGCCTGAGCACCGGCGGATATCCTCGCCCGTTACCGCAAGGATCACGAATGGGAGGGGGCCACGCGACGCCATGAGAGATTCAGGCGGACGGCGGGGGTCTCCCGCCGTCGCGTGCTCCTAGAGCAGCCCCCGGCCGGCCAGCGCCGGCCTGGGGTTGATCATATTGCGATCCAGGGCAGCCTGGCCGGGAAGCCCCAGGGCGATCGCCACGAGCTGCGTGAAGTACATCGCAGGAATAATCGGCGAGCCCTCCATCTGCGTCTGGCGTCCGTCCAGGTTGGTATGACAGAGCGGGCAGGCAACGGCGACGACATCCGCGCCGCGCGCCTTGGCATTCGCCAGAATCTCACCGCTCATCTCGAGCACGATCTCGGTCTCGGTGGCCGAGAGTGAAGCGCCGCAGCAGGCCACCTTGCGGTCCCAATCCAAGGGAGTGGCTCCCAGGGCGCGCATCAGATGATCGATGGTTTCGGGATACTCGGCTCGGGCAGCCCCGGTGACGCCCGGCGGGCGGGTCAACAGGCAGCCGTAGTAGCAGGCCACCTTGAGGCCCTCCAGCGGTTTCTTCACCTGCTTCTCCACCCGCTCCAGGCCGATCCGCTCAACAATCAGATCGGGCAAGGAGGTGATCTGGACGCTGTCGTGATAGGAATGCCCTACCTCGCGCTCCAGGTCTTCGCGCAAGGCCGGGTCGAGGCGGATATCGCGTGCCGCGGCGCGGAAGCGGTTGAAGCAGGCGGCGCAGGGGAGGGTGACCTCGGAGAGTCCCTCCTGCTCGAAGAGGATCAGGCTCTCCAGAGGAAGCCGGGTGGCCAGATGATGATCGACGCGGTGTGCGGGAGTGGAGCCGCAGCACACCCAGCCTTCCGGCTCAACCGGTTTGATCCCGAGCGCGCCGAGAACGGCGCGTGTGGAGCGGTCAAACTCGACGGCCATCGAGTGGAGCGAGCACCCCGGGAAGTAACCCACTTCGTTCGTAGGCCGGGAGGCCGGAGCGATGGGGGCCTTCCGCCTGCTCTTGCGCACGACCGTGGGAAGCACCTTGATCTTCCGGTGCTTGAACATCTCCAGGCCCAGCCCGATGTCTTTGAACGGATGGAGCGTGCGGAGGTTCATCTCGGCGAGCAGGCCGAGTTCGTAGGAGCGGCCGAGGAGATTGGCGTAGCGTAAGAAGACCTTGTTGAAGAGAGCGATCTCCGGGACCGCCGGCTTAATGCCGCGCCCGATCGCGTCGCCGACGATGAAATCCATCACCCGGGCGACGTCGATGCCCTGAGGGCAGCGGGTGGTGCATGTCTGGCAGGAGGCGCAAAGCCACGGCGTGCGGCTGGCGAAGACGCGGTCTTCCATTCCGAGCTGTGCCGCCCGCATCACCTGGTTGGGCGCCAAGTCGAAGTGTTCGGCCAGGGGGCAGCCCGATGTGCACTTGATGCACTGGTAGCACAAGTAGACGTTCTCGCCGGTGGCCTTGCGGATCCGCTCGGCCAGGGCGGTGCTCAGCCTGGTCTCCATGGTGGCCTCGTCAGCCCCCCGCGCCCGCGGCTGGCGCGGGGAGCGGGGCGGGCTCGGGGCGGGGCATCAGGCCGGCGCCTTCGACGATCGGGCGCACGGCCTCCTCCCACTCGATCGCCATGATGTGCACACCGGCGACACCTTCGATCTGCCTCACCTTCTGGATGAGCTCGATGGCGACCTGGATCCCCTCTTTGCGGAAAGCCTCGGCCCGAGCCTTCTTGTCGTCCTTGGGGATCCCCTCACCGGCCGCCGTCATCCGCTCCACTAGCTCGTTGGGAACATCCAGCCCGGGGACCTCGTCGCGCATGTATTTGGCCATCCCCGGCGACTTGAGCGGGCCGATCCCGGCCAGGAGGTACACCTGCTTGTGCACCCCGAGCTCGCGCACCTTCGCCATAAACTCGGCGAAGCGGTCGACGTTGTAGATCAGCTGGGTCTGGATGAAATCGGCGCCCGCATTCACTTTCTTGGCCAGGCGAAGAGGCCGCCACTCGAACGGGTCGCCGAAGGGGTTGGCCGCCGCCCCGACGAAGAAGCGTGGCTCGATCCCTTTGACCTCGTCGCCGCACTGGAAGCAGCGCCCGTCCCGCAGCCCGACGACCATCTGGATCAGCTGGAGCGAATCCATGTCGTGGACGTTCTTGGCCGTGGGGTGATTGCCGAACGACTGGTGGTCGCCCGTCAGGCAGAGCACGTTGCGCAGGCCGAGGGCATAGGCGCCGAGCAGATCGGATTGCATCGCCAGTCGATTCCGATCGCGGCAGGTCATCTGGATGACGGGCTCGAGGCCTTCCTGGAACGCAATCGCCCCGGCGCCGATCGACGACATGCGCACGATTGCCGTCTGATTGTCGGTGATGTTGGCGGCGTCGCACAGGCCCTTGAGGAGGCGCGCCTTTCGGCGGATCACCTCCGGGTCGGCGCTTTGCGGAGGTCCGAGCTCGGCCGTCACGGCAAAGTGCCCGGCGCGCAGTGTGCGTTCCAGGCGAGATCCGGATTTGTAGCCGTTGGTGGCGTGGGTTTCGGTCATGAAGATCCTCCTCGGGGCCTACTCGGAGGCCTCGGCGGCCAGGCGCAGGTCTTCCCGGGTGATCCGGCGCGGGCCGCCGTCGCGGCTGGTGGACCAGTCCTTCACCGGCTGAATCTCCATCAGCAGGTGAAGCCGGTTCTGCCCCTTGAGGCGGTCGTAGATGAGTTGCCAGGCGCAGAGCGTGTCTTTCCCGATCTCGCACTTGCCGTTCTGGGAGCCACCGCACGGGCCATTGAGGAGCTGCTTGGCGCAGCGGGCGATCGGGCACACGCCGCCCGTCAGCCCGAGGATGCATGAGCCGCAGGCCGCGCAGCGCTCCTCCCACACGCCTTGCTCCGTGGGGAGCCCCATGAATGTGGTGTTGAGGCCGGGGACGACGATGACGTCGGGATAGCGCTCGGCCAGCGCCTGCACCCCGACGCCGCAGCCCAGGGAGAGGACGATATCCACCTGATGGGCCTGCTCGCCGAGGGGATCGATGTATTCCCACTCGCACTGCCTCTGCACCGTGACATGGGCCACGTCTTTCGGCTTCCCGTCGATGCGGGTGGCCATGCGGAGGCTCGTGGCGAGAATCCCGGCCTCCTTTTCACCTCCGGCGAAGCAGACGGTGACGCACGTCCCGCAACCGACGACAAGGACTTTCTCGGCGTCGGCCAGAAGCCCTTTGATTTCTTCCAGGGGTTTTTGTTCGGCGATGATCATGATGGGCTCATTTCCAGTGGCTCGGTAGCCCCAGCCGGCCCATGGTCTGGGGAGGCTCGCAGGGCCGTCCCTGCGCCCGGCGCGGCGGGTGGGCGCAATGGGCTGGGCCCCAGGCGGCGAATCTCCTCGGTGAGAGCGGCGGCATGGTCGGCGAACTGCTTCCCCATCGCCGAGGATAGGTTAAGCATCTGGAGGCGCTGGCCCTCGAGGCCGATCGCTTCGAGCAGTCGGCGCGTGTGTTCCACTCTTCTTCGGGCGTTGACATTACCTTCCAGGTAATGACAGTCGCCCTCCAGTCAACCGGCAACCAGCGCGCCGTCGACGCCATCTTCGAAGGCGCGCAAGATATGCAGGATGTCCACCCGTCCGCTGCACGGTACTTCGATCACCTTAATCGCGCTGGGGTATTGGATTCGCAGGCTGCCGGCGAGGTCGGCGGCATTGTAGGCACAGTGCGTGCAGCAGAAGGCGACGATCTGGGGCTCAAAGTCGGGCATCTTCGGCTCCTGCCTGCATCAGCGCATTCAATTTGACCATGATCTGATCGTCCCGGTAATGTGCCATTGTGATGGCTTTGGCAGGACATTCCGCGACACATACACCGCAGCCGCGGCAGAGGGTGGGCTCGATGAAGGCCGCCCCGGCCAGGCCCCCGGCGCCCGCCAGTTCGGCGCGCACCTGAGGCACATCGAAGGGGCAGGCCCGAACGCACGTCAGGCAGCCCACGCACTTGCCGGCCTCCACCTGGGCGATGGCTCCCCCGGCCGTCAGGCTCGCCCGAGAGAGCACCCGCGCCGCCCGCCCCGCAGCGGCTTGCGCCTGGACGATCGCCTCATCGAGCAGCTTCGGATAATGCGCCAGGCCCGCCATGAAGAGGCCCTCGGAGGCGAAATCGACTGGTCGGAGCTTGACATGGGCCTCGAGGAAGAACCCATCGCCATCGACGGGGATCTTCAGGAGGGTGGCCAGCTCGCGGGCCCCTTCGGCCGGGACGCTCGGGTTGCTCAGGACCAAGAGATCCGGCTGCAAAATCAGATCGACGCCGAGCCGCGGCTCCCACAGGCGTATGGTCAGCCGGCCGTCCGAATCCCCAAGCGTCACCTCCGGCTGATGGTCGTCGTCATAGCGGACGAAGATCACGCCGGCTCGGCGGGCATCGGTGTAGAGGCTTTCCTTGAAACCGTAGGTCCGGATGTCTTTGTAGACGACGGTGACGCGGGTCTCCGGGCTCAGCTGCTTGAGCAGGAGCGCGTTCTTCAGCGCTGTGGTGCAGCAGATCCGGCCGCAGTAGCTTGCGGCCGGGCCAATACACTGGACGAAAGCCACCTCGGAGGGGAGCCGGGCGCCGATCGCCTGCCACGCCTGCCGTGCTGCGGCGTCATGCGCCTCGCGTCCCTGCGCCAGCGCCAGGAGGGCCTCGAACTCGAGCCCCGTCATCACCCGCGGGCTGGCGCCATACCGATACTCGCTGCCGTGGTATTCCCGGCCTCCGGAGGCCACAAGCACGACGCCGTGGCGGATTTCTTGCCGTACACCGGCACTGACCTCGATGGTGCTCGTGAAGTTGCCGACGAATCCGTTGGTCTCGACCAGTCGACTACCCAGGTGGACCTGAATGAGCGGTTCGGCCCGCACCCGCCCGATCAAATCGGAGAGGAAGGCCTGCGGGTCTTCTCCGTTGAGTGCGGAATACACGCGGCGGAGGTTGCCGCCCAAGACGTGTTCCCGTTCCAGGAGATGAACGGCGAAGCCGCCCTCGGCCAGCGAGAGGGCAGCGGTCATTCCCGCCAGGCCTCCTCCGATGACCAATGCCGCCGGCTCCACAGGCACCTCGCTTGAGGTGAGCGGCTCGAGGGTGGCCACGCGCGCCACGGCCATGCGCACCAGATCGCGGGCCTTGCCGGTGGCGGCCGGGCGGTCGTGCGAGTGGACCCACGAGCACTGGTTGCGGATGTTGGCCATGTCGAAGAGGGCGGCGTTGATGCCGGCGGCACGGATGCTATCCTGAAAGAGCGGCGCGTGCGTGCGGGGTGTGCAGGAGGCCACGACGAGGCGGTTGAGCCCGAGCTCCCTCACCTTCTCCGTGATCTTGGCGATGCTGTCTTGTGAGCAGGTGTAGAGATTGTCCTCCGAGTGGATCACGTTCGGGAGCGTGCGCGCGTATTCGGCCACACCGGGCACGTCGAGGAAGCCGCCGATATTCGACCCGCAGTGGCAGACAAAGACACCGACGCGCGGTTCCTCGGCCGACACATCTCGCTCCGGCGGATACTCGGCATGACGGGCGAGCGTATGGCGCGCCGGGCTGAGCAGCCCAGCGGCGCGGGCGGCCGCGCCGCTGGCCTCCACCACCGATTCGGGGATATCTTTCGGCTCGCGGAACGGGCCGGCGGCGAAGATCCCCGGCCGGCTGGTCTCGAGGGGATTGAAGAGGGCCGTGTGGCAGAACCCATAGTCGTCGAGCTCGATCCCCAGGTCCCGCCCGAGCTTGCGCACGGGCTCGGAGATCTCCATGCCTACAGAGAGGACGACGAGGTCGAAGGACTCTTCAAGGACAGAAGATTGGTGATCGGTAAGGGAGGTGATCGGTGATCGGCGATCGGTAGGGGGGGTGATCGGTGATCGGTGATCGGTGGGCCCTTCTTCACTGATCACCGATCTCTGATCACCTGAGTAGCGGACAACAAGATTCCCTGTCCCCGGCTCTTCGCACAGGGCCGAGATCCTGCACCGCGTATACTCCACCCCATACTGCTGCCGAGCGCGCTGATAGTAGGCCTCGTAGCCCTTGCTGAAGGCGCGCATGTCCATCATAAAGACATGGACCTGCGTGGCCGGGTCGTGCTCCTTGGCCATGACGGCCTCTTTGGCTGCATACATACAGCAGACCGCCGAGCAGTAGTCGTGGCTTTGGTCGCGCGAGCCCACGCACTGCAGGAACGCAATGCGGTGGGCCGGCTTTCCATCGGAGGGGCGCAGAACCCGCCCGCTGGTGGGCCCGGAGGCCGAGAGCAGGCGCTCGAATTGCAGCGCCGTGACGACGTTGGGGTAGCGGCCGAGGCCATACTCCTGGGAGAGCTCCGCCCGGTAGGCCTGATAGCCGGGGGCGAGCACGACCGCGCCCACCCGAATCTGCTGCTCGGCCTCGACCATGTCGTGATTGATGGCCTTGGCCTGGCAGACGTACTGGCAGGAGAGGCACTCCGAGCAGATGGCGCAAGCCAGACAGCGTTCAGCTTCCGCCTGGGCCAATTCGTCGGTGTAGCCGCGGGCCACCTCGTCGAAGCCGCGGACGCGCTCGGCGACGGGGAGCTCCGGCATGGGGACGCGCCGGCCCTTCCGCACAGTCCCGCGCGCCAGACGAGATTGCAGCTCGCCCAGCGTGAACTTGACGACGGGCAGCTCGGGCTTGGGCTTCGGCTCCAACTCCTCACCACGGAGATAGCGGTGGATGCTCTCGGCGGCTTTATGCCCCGAGGCGACCGCCTCCACGACGAACGCAGTGCCTGAGACGCTGTCGCCCGCGGCGAAGACGCCCGGGCGAGTGGCGGCCATCGTATTGGGATTGACGGCGATGGTCTTCTGGCGCGTCATCCCGACGCCCGCGTCGCCCGGGATGAAGGCCAGGCCGGCGCGCTGGCCCACCGAGAAGATCACGGTGTCGGCCGGTAGAGTGTGATCCGATCCGGCTTCGACGTCGACGCTGAGGCGGCCTTCGTGGTCGAAGGCGAACGAGCGCACGCGCCCGCATTCGACGCCGGCGGCATGCCCGCTTCCGTCGTCCATGACCCGCAGGAACGTCCGGCTGGCGTGGATCGTGACCCCTTCGGCCTCGGCCGCATCCGCCTCCCAGGGGTGACAGAGCATGCTCTCACGCGGCTCCAGGCAGGCCAAGTGCACTTCCGCGCCCAGCCGGACGGCCGAGCGGGCGACGTCGATGGCCACGTTGCCTCCGCCGAGGACGAGGACGCGCCTGCCCAGCGCCGGCGGCCGACCGAGGCGAACGTCGCGCAGGAAATGCGTGTTGATCAGGACGCCGTCGAGGGAGTTGCCGGGTATCGGCAGCCGCACGCCCTCGTGCGCGCCCACTGCGATCAGGACGGCGCCGAACCCTTTGGCGAACAACTCGTCGAGATCGTTGACGACCGTGTTGAGCCGGAGCTCGATCCCCAGGTCGAGAATATCGGCGATTTCCCGCTCGATGATCGAGGCGGGGAGCCGATACTCCGGGACCCCCACGCGCAGCATGCCCCCGGGAACAGAAAGCGCCTCGAAGACCGTCGCCGCGTAGCCGAGTTTCGCCAGATCTTGCGCCGCAGTCAGCCCGCAAGGGCCGGCCCCGATGATCGCCACCTGCTCGTCATAAAGCCGCTCGGCGGGCGGCCTCGGCTCGCGCGGCCTGGAGTAGACCTTGTCGGTGATGAACCGCTTGAGGGAGTGGATGTTCACCGGCTCGTCGAGCAGGCCACGGTTGCAGGCGTCTTCGCAGCGGTGGTTGCAGATGCGGCCGCAGATCCCGGGGAAGGGGTTGTCTTCTTTGATGACGCGCAAAGCGTCGTCGTAGCGGCCCTCGCGGATCAGGGCGATGTACCCCTGCGCCCGCTGGCCCGCCGGGCAGGCGTCCCGGCAGGGGGAGATGCCGAGCTTCTCGATGGCGTAGGCGTTGGGGACGGCTTGCGGATAGAGCTTGTAGGCCGCGTGGCGCGTGGCCAGGCCCTCGTTGAATTCGTCCGGGATGATGACGGGGCAGACGTTGGCGCAGTCGCCGCAGCCGACGCACTTGGCCAGGTCGATGTAGCGCGGGTGGCGCCGCAGGGTGACGGTGAAGTCGCCCGCCTCGCCATCCACCCGCAGCACTTCGCTGTCGACGAGGAGCTCGATGTTCAGGTGGCGGCCCGTCTCCACCAGCTTCGGGCTGATGGTGCACATGGCGCAGTCGTTGGTGGGGAAGGTCTTGTCGAGCTGCGCCATGTGGCCGCCGATGGCGGACTGGCGCTCGGCGAGGTAGACGCGGAAGCCTTGCTCGGCGAGATCGAGGCTGGCCTGCATCCCGGCGATCCCGCCACCCACGACCAGGACCGCGCCGACGGGGCCCTGAGGGCCGCCTGGCCGAGTCTGGGGGGAATCACTTGCCTGGAGGCCGTCGTGGCTCAAGGGAGCCCTTTCCAGGGCCGGGAATCACGCCTGCGGGCCGGGCCGCCCGCAGGTGCCATCGCCCGCCTCATAATAGGTTGGGGCCGAAGAGGGCCTCCAGTGCCGTATGTCACAGGCAGAGGGGAGAAACTTCATCCGTTTTGTGGGTACGGGGGGAGAAGCAGGGTCACAACTGAGAGCGACGGTGTGGAAGGCGCCCTCTGTCGGTTGAGCCGAAGCGCGCAAGCCCCGTGCCCGGAGAATCCTAGGGGTGGAGGGCTCAACGAGAGGCCACGGTGGCCGCAGGCGCATGCCCGACGGGGCCGCGTTGCCGAGAGGCAACACGCAACCCCTTTGCGCTCCACTCACGCCGAGATGAGTGCACACCCGTCGTTCCGGCGAAAGCCGGAACCCAGCCGGGCGGCTCGGGCAAGTGCCTGGACCCCCCGGCTGACGCCGGGGTGACAGGGCCCGGGTCATGGGAACTAGGCAAATCGATTCAGGCCGAGAAACGAGGGAGCGACCGTGTCGTCCGCAAGTGATCGCCCCCTGACCATCGTAGTGGTTTGTTCACAAGCTGAGAGAACCGCCGAGGCTACCGCAAGGTCATCACGGCCGCCAGGTCCGCCGACGATCGTTTGTCGGTGGATTGTTCGAGAGGTCAACCTGCCGGTCGCCCTCGGCGTCCATCCCGTAGATCTCCCAGTTGCCAACACGGTTACTGGCAAAGGCGATCTGGCGCCCATCCGCCGACGAGGCTGGCTGAGCATCCTCCCCCGGAG
>Ga0209002_10003635_pt1 | contig 12237 bp, 10 predicted proteins | sample Rifsed16ft2_FD_184010 | JGI IMG/M metagenome (GOLD analysis project Ga0209002, IMG submission 184010) | Soil microbial communities from Rifle, Colorado, USA - sediment 16ft 2 (version 2) | ecosystem: Environmental > Terrestrial > Deep subsurface > Rock core/Sediment | place: Rifle, Colorado...
CCGACTGGGGCGGGCGGCTCCCGCCGGTCGATGTCTCCCCCGGCGAGCCGGCCGCGGAGACCCCCGCGGAGACCCGCGACGAACCCGCCGCCCACGACCCGGTCGCCGACGCACCGGCCGAGGACGACGACCAGATCGGCGCCCTCGAGGATCTGATCGACACCTACGAAGATGAGGCCGACGCGGAGGCAGAGGCGGACGAAGTCACCCAGGAGCCCAAGGAGCACGAGCTCGAGAGCGCACCCGAGGACGCGGAAGAGACCGACAGCTCCAAGGACGAGGACGAGCCACGGGAAGCGCAGGAGCCCGACATCGCGCACGGCGTCGCTACCGAGACGCTTGCATGTCCGGGATGCGGAGAGCCGTGCCCCGAGGGCGCGCGCTTCTGCCTGCATTGTGGCGCGCCGCTCATCGAGGGGGCGGTCGCCGCGGGCACTACGCTCGTGGCCACCGCCGTCGTGTGCGAGGTCGCGGGCGGGGCGAACGGCCCGCTCGAACGAGTTCGCACCATGCTCGAGCGTCGTGGAGGCTCGGTGCGCCCCCTCGAAGGCGAGCCCGGAACGCTGGCGGCAGTGTTCGACCCCGACCTCGAGGACTCCATCGTCCGCGCCGTCCGCGCCGCCGCCGACGCTAGGGACGCGGTCCGTGGAACAACGACCGTCCGTGCCGGCGTCGGAACGTGCGAGATCGCTCCCGGCGCCGAGGCCGAGCGGGCAGTCGACCTGGCGGTGAGGCTCCAGCGGATGGCCTCCGCTGGCGAGATCATCGTCGGAGAGGCCCTCTACCGCCTGATCAGCGAGGGGATCTCCGTCGAGCCCGTCGACGCGTCCGCACGGCTCGACGGCGACGGACCGCTCGGTCCGCTGCGGCTGCTCGGCGTCGGCTACGACGCGCCCGCCCCCGCGCTTAGGGACGCGAGCCTTATCGGCCGGGACGAGGAGCTCGCCTACCTCCGAACTGCCTTCGAGCGCGCGGTCTCCGAGAAGGCAGGCGCGATCGTCGACGTCGTCGGTTCGCCGGGTATCGGCAAGACCCGGCTCGTGGAGGACTTCGTTCAACAGCTCCACGGGGTGACGGTCGTGCCCGTTCGCTGCCGCCCCGCCGACGAGGGCGGGACCGGCTGGCTCCTGCCCGACATCGCGGAGGGGATCACCGGAGTCGGGGTCCCCACTCCGGCCGCCGTTCGCCGCGCGATCGACGACGCGGGGGAACCGATCGTCGTTTGGCTCGACAACGCCGACAGGGCCGGCTCCAGCTTCCACGAGATGCTCGCGGAGCTGGTCGCGGGCGTGCGGAACGCGCCGCTCCTGGTCGTCCGAACCGGCGCGCAGGCCCCGGCCGACGCGACGGATGTCATCCGGCTCGAGCCCCTCGCCGACGCCGACATGGAAGCGCTCGTCACGGAGCTGATCGGCGAGGTCGGCGGCCTGGCCCAGGTGGCCCTCGACCGAGGCGGCGATCCCTTCGCGCTCGAGCAGACGCTGGCGCTGTTGATCGAGCAGGGGCGCCTCGCGATGGATCGCGGGCGCTGGCTCCTTTCTCCGGACCTCGCCCCTGCGGCGGTGCCGGGAAACGTGCGCGACCTGCTGGAGGCACGTATCCACTCGCTACCTCTGGACGAGCGCGCCGTGATAGGCCTGGCCGCAGTCGTCGGCGAGGAGTTCCCCTGGGGGCCGATGGAGGGGCTTCTTCCCGAGAGCGCTCGCCCTGCCGTGCGCGACCATCTCGAGGCGCTGGTGGAACGGCACCTGCTCCGCCCACAGGCGGCGGCCGGGCAGACCTTCGCGTTCCGCCACGCGTCGATCCGCGAGGCCGCGCTCGCGACGGTCCCCGATGAGGCACGAGCCGAGGTGCACGAGCGGTTCTCGCGCTGGCTGGAGTCCGCGGAAGCCGGCGGGCCGCGCGTCGACGAGCTGCTCGGCGCGCACGTAGCCACCGCGACTCGGCTCCGTCCGGCGGGCCCCGAGCGCGACGAGCTGGGCCGCCGCGCGGCGAAGTTCCTCGTCCGCGCCGGCGAGGCCGCGGAGTCCATCGGGGACCAGGCCGGCGCCGCCATGCTCTTCGGGCGCGCTGCTTCGCTCCTCCCCGACCCCGACCCCGAGCGAGCCGAGCTCCTGCTCCGGACCGCGATCGCGTCCGCCGAGGCCGGGCATCTCCGAGAGGCGGAGCGCCATGCCGAGGAGTCGGCCAGGGTCGCGAGGTCGGACGGCGACCGGGCCGCGGAGTGGCGAGCTCGCGTCTTCCGCGCGAGCGTTCGCGTGCGCGAGGCGGGCTACTACGGCACACTCGAGAGCGCGCGCTCTGTCGCGGACCGCGCGATCGAGCGATCCACCGCGCTCGGAGACGACCGTGGGCTCGCATCCGCATGGGCGCTCCTCGCGCAGGTCCACCGCGCCCGCGGGCACGCGGCAGGTGTGGTCGAGAGCGCTGAGCGCGCAGCCGAGCACGCGGCTCGCGCCGGCAGGCGAAAAGAGGAGGCCGACGCCCTCCGCCAGCTGGCGCACGCGATCACCGAGGGCCCCTCTCCGGTCGAGGAGGCGATCGAGCGCTGCGAGCGGATCGCAGAACAGGTCCGCCACGACGGCGCCGCGGAGCTCGACGTGCTCGGAGTGCTCGCGCTTCTTCGCGCGAGACGGGGCGCGTTCGGCGAGGCGAGGGAGCTTGCCTCAAAGGCCGTGTCCTCGGCGGAGGCGCTCGGGTCCACGGCGGCAACGGCGACGAGCCTCCATCGCTCCGGGCTGATCGAGATGCTGGCCGGCGAACCCGACGCGGCCGATGAAGCGCTGCGCCGCGCGGCCGAGACATGCCATGGAGACGCGCCGATCTCGGCACAGATCGCCGCGTCGCTCGCGCACCTCGCGTGTGAGCGCGGCGATGCGGACGAAACACTCGCGCTTTCCGGAACGGCCGAGCGGCTGGCGGCGCCCGATGATGCCGCCACGCGCGTGGGGTGGCGGACCGCTCGTGCGCGAGCCCTCGCGCTGCTAGGCAGGATCGACGAGGCGGACGTGCTCGCCCGCCACGCGCTCCGGCTGGCCGAGCAGACCGACTCAGCCGAGCTGCGGGCCGAAGCGTTGCTCGACCTGGCTCAGGTGCTCGCCGCGGCCGGGCGCCCCAACGAAGCGGCCCCATTCGTGAAGCGCTCGATCCGGCTGTTCGACCGCAAGGGCTCGGCCGTCGGGGCGGGGAAGGCCCGGGCGGTGCTCGAGACGCTCGCGGGGATACCCGGTGGAGCCCGGGAGGGATCGGTTCCCTCCGAAGAAGGCTCATGAAGCGCGCCTTGCGCCCCGCTCCCCTCACTCGGTAGGCTCGCGTCCACCCCCGAGCCCGAGGAGCTCAGATGGCTGGTCGCGCGCATCAACCCGTGCGGATCGCTGTGGCCCTGCTCGTGGTCGCGAGCATCCTCAGCTCGGTTCCGGCGGCGGCCGGTTCCAGCGTCCGATTGAAGGTGATGACCTTCAACATCTTCTACGGGGGAGACGAGATCGACCTCGAGCAGAACCACTGGTGCGTCGACGCGGCCGGGTGTCCCGAGACGATGGAACAGGTGATCGCCGCGATCCGCGCGTCGGACGCCGACGTCGTCGGGATGCAGGAGGGGACGGCGAACGGCTGCGTGATCGCCGATCGCCTCGGCTGGTACTGCTCCGAGCGGCTGCAGGTCATCTCCCGCTACCGGTTGATCGACCCGCCGGGCGCAGACGGCGTCTACGTGTACGCAGAGGTCGAGCCCGGGCGCGTGGTCGCGATAGCCAACGTCCACCTACCCGCGGAGCCGTACGGACCCTACTACCCCCGCGAGGGCTGGACGCTCGAGCAGATCCTGGAGCTCGAGATCACGACCCGGCTGCCGTGGATCCGTTCGCACCTCCGTGCCCTGCCCAAGCTCGCCGCGGCCGGCATCCCCACGTTCATGACGGGGGACTTCAACTCGCCGTCGCACCTCGACTGGACAGTGGAAGTCGCCGCTGTCAGACCCGACGTCGTTATCTACCCGGTCGAGTGGCCGGTCTCAAAGGTACTCGCCGACGCCGGGTTGCGCGACTCCTACCGCGAGGCCTACCCCGACCCGGTGGCCAAGCCCGGATTCACCTGGACGCCGGGCTCGCTCGAGGAGATCCCCGACGAGGTCCACGACCGGATTGACTGGGTCCTCGCCGACGGACCCTCGACGACACTCGACAGCCAGATCGTCGGCGAGCCGGGGAACGCCGACACCGACATCGTCGTCGACCCCTACCCTACGGATCACCGCGGAGTTGTGTCGACCTTCCGGGTGATCCCGGGAGTGCCCGAGCTCTTCGCTGCTGTCGACGAGCGGCGCGTGTTCGGGGGGGACAAGCTCGTCGTCCGATTCCACGGGGAGGGTGATCCGGTCGAGCAGATCGCCGTCGTCCCAGCGGGCGAAGGCGTCGGAAGAGCCGTGGCGTCTCGTTCGACCGGCAGTGCGGTCGACGGGGCGGTCAACTTCGCGACCGGCGAGTGGGCTCCCGGAGACTACGAGGCGATCCTGGTCCGCAGGGATCACGTGAGGTCGCGCTCGCCGTTCTGGCTATACGCGCCCGGGACACCTGCCCAGGTGTCGACGAACCGCCGCGTCTACGAACGCGGCGAGCCGATCAGGGTCTCGTGGGCTGCGGCTCCCGGGTACAAGTGGGACTGGATCGGCGTCTACAAGCCGGGCGACGGCCCCACGAAACGTGCGGCGGGCTGCAACGCCGGTTACTGCGGCAACGGGCACTATCTCCTGTACGAGTACACCGGCGCCTCGATCGAGGACTCCACCCGGTTCGACGCGTACTCCGCGCCCGGCTACGTCTCTTGGCCTCTCCGACGGGGTTGGTACGAGATCCGGCTGCTGATGGACGACGGCTACCGGCTCGTGGCGATCTCACTGCCGTTCAAGGTGATCGCGGTCCGCTAGATCGCGCTCGGGAGCTCGGGCTCCCGTCGCAGCACCGCGGGTGTGCACTCCTCGCGCCGAGCCCCTTTAGACCCGAGCGGTCGCGGCGCGGCGCGCCTCGATCACCGCCTGCATCCCGATGAGCACATCGTCGGGGAGTGACGGGACGGAGTGGTTGGCCCACACATCGAAGACCTTGTCTCGCGCGCGCTGCCGCAGCGTCTTGGCGCCGGCCGTCTCCCACTGGAGACGGCCCTCCCATGAGAGGATCTTCGGAAGCCAGAGTTCGCGGAAGTGCGCCAGCGTGTGGTCGGCACCGAGGAAGGTGTTGCCCGGACCGACCGAGCGGATCACGTCGAACGCGATCGTCTCGTCGCTAACCTCGATCGGCTCCACGGCCTTGCGGGTCATCCCCGCGAGCTCGTCGCTGATCACGAGAAGCTCGGGCGAGAAGAGCAACCCACCCTCGACGCACCCCGCGTCGAAGACCATGTCTATCGCGCCGAGCACTGAGCCGAAGCCGTAATAACCGGCCTCGAGCGCGGCCTGCTCGTCGGCGTCCTTGGCATCTCCCCCGAAGCTCATGCCGACGGTCGGCAGCCCCCAGCGTCGGCAGAGCTGGCCCATCACGACCATGAAGCGCAGGCCGTCGGGTCCCCCCGCCGTGACGCTCCCGCTGCGCATGTCCATGAGGAAAGGAACCGTGCCGCTGACGAAAGGCACGCCGGGCCGACGGAGCTGCGCGAGCACAAGCCCCATCAGGGTCTCGGCGGCCGAGATCACCGCCGTCCCGGCGATCGTGCTCGGCCCGGTCGCCCCGACCTGAGGCGCGGCCTGACAGCAGACCGGGAGCCCTCGATCGGCCGACACCAGCAGCTTGTCGACGGTCTCGGGGTTGAACAGCAGGGGCGAGACCGAGTTCAGGTACGGAACCACGAACGGCCTCTCGCGCAGAGCCTCCGCGCCGCCGGCGACCAGCTCCGCCATGTCGTAGATGTCCGAGAGCTCAGGACCGCCGGCGATCAGCACCATGAGCGGCTTCGTCGTGTTCGTCACCATCTCGAAGAACTCGCTCTGGTTAACGATCGGAAGCGGCAGCTCATCGGAGGGGCGAGGCACACCGGGCGTCGCCACGAAATCGATGTTCGGCAGCGCGTCGGCCAGTAGCGTCGACTCGGCCGTCGCCCGGAGCGAGAACTCCTCGACCTCGAGAGTGCGCGGGTTCAGGTAGTTGAGGTTGGTGACGCCGGCGCCGACGTACACGTTGCCCTCACCGAGTCGCATGGCGGGTTCCCCGGCTCGATCGAAGATCGTGAAGCGCGAGGGCGCAGACTCGAGGGCTCTCTCCACGAGCTCCGGAGGGATCTTCACGAGGTCCTCGCCCTCGAGGGTCCCGCCGGCGTCGAGGAGGACCGAGCGCCCCTCCTCGCTCATGATCCGCGCCCCCACCTCCGAGAGCACTCGGAGCGCGGCGTCGTGGAGCCGGTCGAGGTCGTCGTCGGTGCACAGCCGAAGCGTGGCTCGTTCCATGCGCACATCCTCGTGCCTGGAACACCTCCTCGGCAACTCGCCGCCGCCGGACGCTACTCTTGCCCGCCGTGAACGAAAACACGCCGGCCATCCGCGCCGTCGCCGGTAGCGGCGTCGCGTTCGAGGTCGTTCGGACCGAGCGCCCGAGCAGCGCCGAGGAGAGCGCCGCGCTCCAGGGGATCGAGCTCGCCCAGCTGCTGCGAACGATCGTGATCCGCCGCGGCGAGGGCGACTACCTGTTCGTGCTGGTTCCCGGGGGGCGCCAGATCGACTGGCCGAAGCTTCGGGCGCACCTCGGGGTGAGCCGCCTCTCGCTCCCAGACGCGGAGGAGGCCAAGGCGGCGACCGGGTACGAGCGCGGCGCCATCACCCCCTTCGGAGCGTCTCCCCTTCGGCCCGTGATCGCAGACGCGAGCATCAGGAACCTGGACCGTGTGGCGATCGGCGGCGGCGCGAGGGGTGTGAACGTGCATCTTTCGGCCGCGGACCTGGTCGCGGTTCTCAAGGCCGAGGTTGCCGACGTTACCAAGCCCGACCGCCCGGGCTGAGGTCGCTGCATGCCCACCCAACACTGATCTAGGGTTGTCGGCAGGCCGCGAGATCCCCCGGCCGAGGAGGAGAATCCGATATGCCCGTCCGTCACACGCCCTACCACCAGGAGTTCGTCGAGCTCGGCGCGGAGATGGTCGACCGCATCGGCTTCGAGTGCGCGTTCAGGTTCACGAGTATCGAGGAGGAGCACCTGGCCACGCGGAACGCCGTCGGCTTCTACGACGTGTACCGACAGGGCCCGATCGACATCAAGGGACCCGACGCCGAGGCGCTGCTCCAGAAGGTCACCGTCCGCGACGTCGCCCGGAGGCTGACCGACGGCGGCGTGCTCTACACGTCGCTCTGCAACCAGGCCGGAGGCATGATCGACGACCTCACCGTCTACCGCCTCTCGCCCGAGCAGTTCTGGGTCGTAGCCACACCGGCCCGCGCCGATGTCGTGGAGGCGTGGCTCCGCGAGCAGGGTCGCGGGATGCGCGTCTACGTCACGAACTCGATCTCGGGAACGGCCTACCTTTCGATCCAAGGCCCGCGGTCGCGCGAGCTGCTGGCCGGGCTGTGCGACGCGGATCTCTCAAGCGACGCGCTCCCTTACTTCCGGTTCGTGTGGGCCAGCGTTACGGAGGTGCCATCGATGGTGTCGAGGACCGGCTACTCGGGCGAGCTCGGCTACGAGCTGTACTACGCGCGGGACTGGGCGCATCACGTGTGGGCGTCGGTGTTCGCCGCGGGAAACGAGCTCGGCGCGCGGCCGTGTGGCCTCGGCGCCCTGAGGAGCGTGAGGATCGAGAAGAAGTACCCCCTCTACGGCCTCGATCTCGATGAGAGCACAAGCCCGCTCGAGGCCTCACTCGGCTGGACGGTGGATCTGGACAAAGGCCCCTTCGTCGGTCGCGAGGCGCTGGCGAAGCAAACGGAGGAGCGTCCCTCTCGCCGGCTCGTCGGGATCGCGCTGGAGGGAACGGACTTCGTCCCGGCGCCCGGAGACGGGGTCGAGGCCGGAAGCGAGCCGGCCGGCACCGTAACCTCGGGAGACCGCGGCCACTTCGTCGGGCGGAGCCTCGCGATGGCGTACCTCAGCCCTGAGGTAGAGCACGGCGCCCGGGTCATCATCCGGTCGGCGGAGACGAACGCAGAGCACTCGGGCGTGGTGAGCACGGTGCCGTTCCACGACCCCGAGGGCGTCCGGCTCCGGGCGTAGCTTCCCAACCCCTTACACTGCGCCCGTGGCGCGGTCGATTCGCGTAGGTATCCAGCTTCCGGAGGTCGAGCGCGACGTGCGCTGGCCGGAGTACGCGGCGATGGCCAGGGCCGCCGAGGCCGCCGGGTTCGACTCGATCTGGCTGGGCGACCACCTGCTGTACCGAGGCGACGGGCGGTCCGAGCGCGGCCCATGGGACTCCTGGACCTTCCTGGCCGCGCTCGCCGGCGTCACGGAGCGCGTGCGTCTAGGCCCATTGGTCGCCTGCGCTGCCTTCCATCCACCCGGTCTGCTCGCCCGGATGGCCGCCTCGGTCGACGAGCTGTCCGGCGGGCGTCTGGTGCTTGGTCTCGGCGCCGGGTGGAACGAGACGGAGTTCCGCGCCTTCGGGATCCCCTTCGACCACCGAGCCTCGCGCTTCGAGGAGGCCTTCGAGATCATCCGCCGGCTGCTAGCCGGTGAGCGCGTCACGCTCCACGGCCGCTTCTGGGATGTCGACGACGCCGTCCTGCTCCCGCGCCCCGCGAGCCGGCCAGCGCTGATGGTGGGGAGCACGGGCCGCCGGGTCCTGTCCGTGGCCCTCTCCCACGTCGATGCCTGGAACACCTGGTACGACGACTACGGGAATACGCCGGCGGGGTTCGCGGCGCTCAACACTAAGGTCAGCGAGGCGGCGGAGCGCGCCGGGCGCGCCCCCGACGAGATCACGCGCAGCGCGTGCGTCCTGGTGGTCCTGGACCGAGCCGCCGGCGAGCGACCCCTGCAGGACGGCGTCCCGCCGCTGGAAGGAACCATTGAGCGGATCGCGGCCGGTCTCCGCGAGATGGCGGAGGCCGGCGCCGACGAGGCGATCCTGGTGGTCAGCCCGATCAACGAACGCTCGATCTCAGCGCTTGCGGAGGCCCTGGCCCTCCTCGATACCTGAGCCCCACCGCACGACGTCCGGGGAGCCTACCGTCCCTTGGCGCTCCTCTTGGCCTTCTTCTCCTGCCGCTTCTGCTTGAGGTCCTTGCTGGCGGCCTTCTTGCTGCTCTTGCTCCCGCCTTTGTCCTTGCTAGCCATCGGTGCCCTCCCGCCTTGCGCGTCCCGGCATGTCCCCCGCCAATACTGGCGTCAACCAGCGGCTCGAGCAAGCGCCTCACCGACTTGTTCGCCGGCGGGGGATCACGTCCCGGGGATGAAGACCTTCAGCAGCTGGCCTCCGTCGTCCCTCGCCGAGTTGATCTCGAGGTCAGGTCCAGGAACGCGCATTAGCTGGTCGTGCGCCTGCACGTCGAGCAGCCACCATCCCGGCCCGAAGAACTCGCTCGCGTCGACGACGCCGCTCGACTCCCACGCGCCGACTCCCTCGGCGTCGATGATGTCCTGCGACGGGTCGGTCCGGGCGACCGGGGCGAGCGACCCATCCGAAAGGTCGTACACCAGCACGCGGTTGTAGCCGGACTTCTTCCAGTTGCGATCCTCCTGGATGACGAGCGCCTCGTGGGAGATGCCGAGGTTGTCCGGGCTGAAGATGTCGTCGCCGTCGGCGGCGTCGAGCACGACCGACAGGCTCGCGCTCGTCGGGCGGTCTGGGTCGACCTCCAGCTTGTACACGCGCCCGTGCGTGACCTCCTGGTTCGCCACGCCCGTTTCGGAGAAGTAGATCGTGCCCGCCTCGTCGGGGTCGTCGGTCTGGTCCTCGATGCGAGAGAAGTCCCACGCCCCCTTCCGCTGCGCGGTGCGTTCGAGCGTCTCGGAGTCGAAGTTCGCCCTGTCGGGCATCCGAACGAAGTGCCCCGGGATCGAATCGCCCTTGTCGATGTCGTTGCCGGAGGGGTTCCCGTCGGGGACCGAGTCCTCCGGCACCCAAACCCGCAGCGAGCCCTGCCCCCGGATCGCCGCGGTGAACCGAGCGGCGGTGTACGCCCACAGCTGCGACGGCTCGCCGAAGCCGTCTTCGGATAGACCGAGGAACGCGCGGTCGAGCCGCTTCACCGGCACGACGTTCTCGTGGGAGAAGTGACCGAACTGAGGCGTCTCCCGCCAGTTACCGGTGGCCGCGTTAAGCGCGATGGAGGAGCCGTTCCTTGGGCTCTTGATCGACTCCTCACCGGTGAAGTACCAGGGAACGCCGCCGAGGATCTCCAGCGTGCTCGAGCAGAACCACTGGAAGCCCTCGGTCCCGTCGATGACGTAGCTCGCCGCCTGGATGCGCCCGCGACGATCGAGCGTCATGTGCGAGACGCGTGCGTCGGACGCGTCGTATCGGCTGTTGGTCTCGTGGTTCATGAACAGCTGGAGGGAGCCCGGACCGGTCTCGTACCAGCCGAGCCCGTCCGGGGTGCCCGACATCTGATAGCCACCCTCCATGCCGCCGATGATGTCCCCGGTGGTGATCAGCGGCTTGATGCGCACCCCGTCCGCTAGCGCCACCAGGTAGGGACGCTCGTCGGTGAGGAACCCGGGCGCCTCGGCACGTACGATCTGTGTTGCTGCACCGGCGGTGGACGCACCCAGCATCGCGGTGGCGACGACCAGGGCTTCGAGGGAAAGGAGCGGCACGAGCCTGCGACGGAGCATCGGGGGACCCCCTTCTCGGCCTATGGGCGCGATCTTCGAGGTAAGGAGCGTAGTTCCCCGTCCTGCGACAGGTCAAACCGAGGCGGGGCTACGGATGCGTTCCGCGAACCGCAGCTCGAGGTTCCGAGGATTCGACGAAGAGGGCACGTAGGCTCACCCGACTAGTGGTTAACAGGAGGTGAGCCTCGCGCCCGAGGTGAGTGTAGTGGTGGAGCTGCGGGTGGCGGTGGATCACGGGGTCGAGCCCCTCGGCTTCGAGCAGCAGGTGGCTGCGGAGGGCAGGCGGGCAACCAAGGAGCTCTACCTCCAGGCGCTGCGGGCCCTCTATCAGATCGCCACCGACGCCGCGGTCGGTGCCCGCCAGCGCCTGGAGGAACGCTGGGTGGCCACCACCTTCGGCCGCGTTCGGATCTGGCGCTACCGGGTGAAGGACGCGGGCGCAAGCTTCCATCCACTCGATCAGACCCTTGGCCTGTCCCAAGGCGAAGCCTCCCCGGCCTTGCGGGAGGCCGTATGCGAGCTTGCCACCCGCGTCCCCTACCGCCAGGTGGCCGAGATCAGCACCCGGCTCACGGGCGAGCCAGTCAGCCACCAGAGCGCCTGGAGGATCCTGCAGCAAGAAGGAGCGAGGGTCCGCACATGAAGAAGGACGACTCGTCGCCTCGGTGTTCGAGCTCGGGGAGGCGCCCGAGGATACGGGGCTCTCACCCGAGCTCGTGGTCGTGGAGGCCGACGGCACCTTCCTCGCCGCTCAGAAAGAGGAAGGCGACCGCTTCGAGGTCAAGACTGGCGTGTTCTATACGGGCAAGGACCGCGCCGGCGGGAGGCGGCACCGCCGCTGGAAGCTCCTCAACAAGGGCTGCTACGCACGACCGCAGACGCCGACGCGTTCGGCAGGGGGCTTGCCGCCCGCGGGTTCCACTGGATCGGCCTGCACCGGGCGCGGCAGGTGCTGTGCGTGCACGACGGGCTGGATGAGTACGGCCAGACGTTCTCGGACTGGTTCCCCCACGCCCCCCATCACCAGATCGATCACTTCCACGTCGCCGAGCGAATCTGGCAGGTCTCGGGGGCCGACGCCACGATCTTCGAGAACCTGAAGCGTCTCGCGTTCTCCGATCCCGTGGCCTGCGCGAAGAAGCTCCGCCGCTCCCGGCGCCTGAGCCTGAGCTCGCCCGCGACGCGGCCCGCTACCTCGAGGGCGTCTCCCGCGACCTTCACGGTGTGGACCGACTGCCGCGACGGATCCGCCGAGGACGGATGCGCGTGGTGGGCTCCGGCGTGGTCGAGAAGCACCAGGACCTACTCGTGAAGCGACGGATGAAGGGCCGTGGGATGCGCTGGACCCGTCGAGGTGCAGACAACCTGCTCGCCCTGCAGGCCCGCAGGTTCTGCGATCGGTGGCCGACTGGTTGGGGGGTGATCTCGGGCTAAGATCGAACGGCACGGCAGCACCGCGGGTCGCTCCGGCCTTCGGTGCCCGTCCCCT
>Ga0209002_10003642_pt1 | contig 12226 bp, 12 predicted proteins | sample Rifsed16ft2_FD_184010 | JGI IMG/M metagenome (GOLD analysis project Ga0209002, IMG submission 184010) | Soil microbial communities from Rifle, Colorado, USA - sediment 16ft 2 (version 2) | ecosystem: Environmental > Terrestrial > Deep subsurface > Rock core/Sediment | place: Rifle, Colorado...
AGGCCGCCAGCACGAGGAAGAGCGCGAGGAGAAAATCGCGCTGGCCGGCGCGCCACGCCCCGCCGCTCAGATGGTAGAGGACGAAGAGGACCGCCGCGCCGAGCCCGCTCCACGCATCGCCCATGCGCCGCGAAAAGCCGAAGAGCGCGGCCGCCGTCAGGCCGAGCCACGCAAAGTCGAAGAGCCGCCAGGCGCGATCGCCCTCGCCCAGCAGCGTGGTCACGCCCAGGTGCAGCAGGTAGACGCCGGGCACGTTCATGTCGAAGACATCGCGGTAGGGGACGGCGCCCTGGGCCACCAGCCAGGCGATGTAGTGCATGAGCGGGGCGTCGTGGATCAGCGGCCACCCCCAGGAGCGCCAGCCGAGATAGAGCGCGAGCGCGGCGCTAGCGGCCAAAATAGGCTTCAATCACTCGCTCGTCCGACTGGATGACGCCGGGAGGGCCCTCGGTCAGCTTCTCGCCGTGGTCGAGGACGAAGACCGTCTCGCAGAGCCCCATGACGACCTTCATGTCGTGCTCGACCAGCAGCACGGTCTTGCCGCGGTCCCGCAGCGTCCGCACCGCATCGAGCAGCTCTTTGAGGAGCGTGCGGTTCACGCCGGCGGCCGGCTCGTCGAGCAGGATCAGCTCGGGGTCCGTCATGAGCACGCGGACGAACTCGACCAGCTTCTGCTGGCCGTAGGAGAGGTTGCCCGCGTACTCGTTGGCGAGCCGCTCGAGCTTGACGAAGCGCAGTAGCTCCTCGGCCCGGGCGCGCGCCTGGGCATAGTCGCCCATGGTCACCACGACCAGGTTCTCGAGCGCCGTCAGCTCCGGGAAGACCCGGATGACCTGGAAGGTCCGGCCGATACCCCGGTGGAAAATCTGGTGGGGCTTGAGCCCGTCGATGCGCTGGCCCTTGAAGCGGATCTGCCCCTCGTCGGCCTGATCGACGCCCGTGATGCAGTTGAAGAGCGTGGTCTTGCCCGAGCCATTCGGGCCGATCAGGCCGTAGATACACCCGGCCTCGAGGCTCAACGACACGCCGCCGACGGCGGTGACGCCGCCGAAGCGCTTGACCACGCGGTCCACCATCAGGATGGGCTCCATCAGATGGTCCGCGGCAGGTTGTACCGCATCTGGAGCACGCCCAGGATGCCGCGTGGCATGAGCAGGACAACGCCGACGATGATGGCGCCGAAGAGGAGCTGGTGGAGGTAGATGAACCTGGCCCAGACCAGCTCCTGGAACGTGAACAGCAGGACGGCGCCCAGCACGGGGCCCCAGATGGTTCCCTTGCCGCCGAAGAGCGCCATCACGATCATGGTGATCGTCGTGATGAGGGGGAACACGCTGGTGGGCTCGATGTAGCCCTGGTCCCGGGCCGCCAGCCCGCCCACGATCCCCGGCGCCACGGCAGAGAGAAGGAACGCGTAGAGCTTGTAGCGGAAGGTGTCGATTCCCATCGCCTCGGCCGCCACCTCGTCCTCCCGGATGGTCATGAGGCGCAGGCCGAAGCGGGAGGTGATGATCACGTAGGTGAGCCCGGTGACCGAGAGCGCCACCAGCCCCATGGCATAGTAGATCGGCACGCTCGCGTGGAGCGTGGGCAGGGAGAGACCGCTGCCGCCGCCGGTGAGGCCCTCGTAGTAAGACACGATCACGCGCAAGACCTCGTTGAGCCCCAGCATGGCGATGGCGAAGTACGGCCCCTTGAGCCTGAGGCACGGCCAGCCGATCACCAGCGCCAGCACCATGGCCATGACGCCGCCGGCCAGGCACGCCAACAGCCACGGCCACCCGAGCGTGCCGATCAGGATGGCGGCCGTATAGGCGCCCATGCCGAAAAAAGCCACGTGCCCGAACGACACATAGCCGGTGAGCCCCGAGATCAGGTTCCAGGACTGAGCCAGCGCGATCCACATGAAGAGCTGGAGCATGGTGCGGATGCCGTAGCCCGTCCCCTGCATCGGGTAGAGCGCCAGGAGAACGAGCAGCAGCAGGAAACCGGCCCGCAGCCAGCGCGTCATCCGGCGCGCCCCTTGAGCAGGCCCGTGGGCCTCACCAGCAGCACCAGGACCAGCAGGACGTAGGCGACCGCCTCGTTGACCTGGGTGGTGAGGAACAACGAGGAGAGCTGCTCGATGAGGCCGAGGAGCAGGCCGCCCAGCAGCGCGCCCGGATAGTTGCCGGCGCCGCCCAGCACGATCACCAGGAACGACTTGAAGGTGTAGACCTGCCCCATCTCGGGCTGGATGGCGACCATCACGGCGATCAGGGTCCCGCCGGCGGCCGCCAGCGCCGAGGCGGCGCCGAAGGTAATCAGGTGGATCCGCTGGACGTTGATCCCACAGACCTGGGCCACCTCGCGGCTCTGGGAGACCGCGCGGATGGCCTTGCCGAGCCGGGTCTTCTTCAGAAGTACGAACGCGCCGGCGGTGATCACGAGGGCGAAGGCGCAGGCGATCACGCGAGACTTGGAGAAAGCGAACGGCCCCAGGACGAAGGACCCGGTGAGGTATTCCACCGACCGCACATCGGAGGTGAAGGCGAGCTGAGCCAGGTTGACGAGGGCGATGGACACGCCGAACGTGAGCAGCAGCGAGGACAGCTCCGGCGCGTCCACCACCCGTCGCACCAGCAGACGCTGCAGGACGACGCCCACGACGAACAGCGCCGGCATGGACACCAGGAGCGAGAGATACGGGTTCAGGCCGAGCCACTGGAAGAGCCCAAACGTCGTGTAGGCGCCCAGCATGAGCAGCGGCCCGTGGGCCACGTTGAGCACCCGCATGACGCCGAAGACGAGCCCGAGGCCCAGGGCCACCATCGCGTAGAGCGATCCGGCCAGGAGGCCCGAGATGACCACCTGGCCGATCATAGTCGGGGTGATGACGACGGTCATGGAGCCTCGCGAGTCGAGAGGGCCCTGGCGAGCCGGCGCCCGCCGGAGCTCCGGCGGGCGTCTTGCCGGTGGCGAATCAGACGATCATCGCGTCAGCGTTGGTTCCACGGCGGCATGGGGAAGCGGATCTTCCCGGCGGCCAGCTCGTCCGGCCACACGATCACCTTCCTGCCCTCCTGCCACTGGAACATGACCATCTTGTGGGAGACCTGGAAGCCGTCCTGGTCCACCTTGAAGCCGCCGTAGACCGTGTCGTAGTCCATCTTGAGGATTGCTTCGCGGATCTTCTCGCTGTCGAGCGACCCGGCGCGCTTGACGCCCTCGACCAGGATCTGGCACCCGGCGTAGCCGCCGGCGGAGTGGTAGGACAGGTCGGCCCCGGGGAACTCCTTCTTGTACGCCTGGGCGAACTGCTGGGAACCGGGGTACGGCAGCTCCGGCTCCCACTGGGTGGCGCCGTAGACATACTCGGCGTTGCGCCCGAGCTGCTCGTAGAACTTCGGCAGATCGCCGCCCACGGTTACCCCGTACATCTTGGGATTGACGTTGAGCTCCTTCATCTGGCGGGTGATCGCCAGCGCGTCGTCGAAGTAGGTCGCGGCGCCCAGGACGTCGGGGTTGGCCGCCTTCATCTTGGTGAGGAGCGCGGAGAAGTCCGTGTTGCCCTTGGGATAGGCCTCGACGAAGACGACCTGGAGCCCTTTCTTCTTGGCCAGCTCGATGGTCCCCTGCACCGTGGCCTTCGGGAAGAGCGTATCCTCGTTGATGATGGCCACGGTCTTGAGGCCCCGCTTGGCCGCCACCTCGAGCAGCCCCTCGAGGTACACCTCCGCCGGGGACTGGACCATGAAGATGTACTTCCGCCCCTTCTTGAAGATCGAGGTGGTGGAGGCCATGGGGGCCACCATGGGCATCTTGTAGCGGTCGGTGACGTTGGCCACGGCCTCCGTGATGGCCGAGGAGTAGGGGCCCATGATCGCGTCCACCTTGTCCTGGGTGATCAGCTTCTCGTAGAGGCGCACGCCGGTGGCGGGCAGGGACTGGTCGTCGTAGAGCACGAACTCGATCTTGCGCCCGAGCACGCCGCCCTTCTCGTTGACGTGCTTGGTGCACAGCTGGTAGCCGCGGTGCTGGTTCTGCCCCAGCGCCGCGTAGGTCCCGGTGAGCGAAAGCGACGCGCCGATCTTGATCGGGGCCTGCGCCTGGGCACTGGCGGCACCGAAGAGCGCCACGACGGCGGCGGCTCCCACGAGTCTCCACGGTAGTGTGGTCATCGAAGTCCTCCTCAATGAAGTCCTCCTCGATTGGTCCGGGGACGACCGGGGTCAGTTCAAAATAGGACTTGTTTCTAGCAAACTTGCCCCGGCATGTCAAGGTTCCCTGACGGCTGGTAGTGTCTCAGTTTGAGGGTAGTGGTGGGGCTCGTGCGGCTGGTGGCCGACCACGATCTGCGTCACCCGACGACCTTGACCCGGAATGATCCTCTCCGCCGCCGGCAGCACACTCGGCAGGACGCCCGAGGCTATCAGCGCGCTGATCTTGGCGCGAAGATCAGGCGCATTCATGGGCTGGTCATGTGTCGCTCTGCTTCAGCGGCCGGGCGCGCTGGGGAAAAGGAGTCGCTAGACAGCGACGTAGCGGCTCATCTCGGTCTTGATTCTGGCTAGATGCGTGGTCTCAAGGTCGGAAACATGTTTGTCAGTGAACTTAGTCGGCGGCATGTATCGAGCGTTGAAGCTACCATTCTTTAGAGCGAAGTAGTCAGGAGCGATCGGCTTGAGTTCCGCGACTGTAGTGACCATGTTGTCTCGTGCCTTGTGAATCGGTGGGTGGAGATTTGCCCTCTGGGCCAAGAAGGCATCTATGTAGTGCAAGCCCGTGTAAAAGAGGATCGTGATTGCCCAGTCCTTGAAGGCCGACTTATCGACGGCGGCATAGAACTGGGCATTATGACGAGCTTGAGCTAGATGGTCATCCCGCGCAGGCATTCTGGGTGGTGTGACCGATAGCTTCTTAGAGTACTTGGCGACTGCCCTGCGGTTTGATGTCATCCATGGATTTCCCGAATCGATAGATCACCGAGAAATCACACTCATAACCTGTCTTTTCTATAAAGAGCATTTGCGCTCGGTAAAGCGGCCCTTCGAGTGAGAAGTCTGGCTCTGGAATAACGGTCCAGACCTTCAGGGTCGCGTTTTCCGAAAACCAATACACATGCTCGATCCTAGGATCCGGCGACAGCAGTCCTAGGAAAAACCGCTCCAGGGAATGGCTGACCGTTGTCGTCACTTCGGGGAAATTCCAACACTCCGATGGAAACTCGGTTTGGAGGTATCCGAGGGATGGCCGGTTATGAAGCGTTAGCGTCCCCAGCGCATTGCCAGCACCCGGCTCGTAGCGCCAGCCATGCTCCATATTAACTCGAGTCGATCCCCTGGAAAGGCGGATAGAGCTGCTCATTTCTCCGGCTTCCTCAGTCCCTCGGGGGCATCGACCACGAGTATCCCTCCCTGCCTTAGAACGTAGATCGGATTGCCCTCAGCGTCGTACTCTCCAATGACACGGAAAACTTCGGTGAGGACGGTCTTAGTCTTGACGACAGAGCCATCTGATAGCAGATATTCGTTCCAGTTTTCCTGAGTGCTCTGAACCGAGACGGGTTCCACTTCCTTCGGTGGCTGCCCTGGCTGGACCACTATCTTTTTGTGCTGATCCTTGTGCTGAACCGCCCAGAGGTCCCACCACTACCCTCAAGCTGAGACACTACCGGACGGCTACTTGAGCGACGTGAAGGTGAACGCGCGAATGATGTGACGCTGGGCCACGATGAAGACCGCCAGCACCGGGGCCACCACGAACATGCTGCCCGCCATGATGACGTGCCAGCGATCGCCGGTGCCTTCCTCGCGCAGCATGGCCACGCCGATGGGCAGCGTGCGCACCGCCTCGCTGGTCGTCATGACGAGCGGCCAGAAGAAGTCGTTCCAGTGGTAGACCACGCTGAACAGCGAGAAGGCCACGAGCGTCGGCCGCGCGATCGGCGCCAGCACGCGGAAGATGATGGTGAAGGTGCCGGCGCCGTCGACGCGGGCGGCGTCCACAATGTCGTCCGACACCTGCAGGAAGGCATCGCGGATCAGGAAGGTCCCGAGCGCGGAGACCGCGTAGGGCACGATGAGCGAGGCATACGTGTTGAGCAGCCCGAGCTTGCTGAACAGCATGTAGAGCGGCACGAAGCGCACCTGGGGCGGCACGATGAGGCAGGCGATCACGATCAGGAAGCATGCGTCGCGGCCGCTCCAGCGCAGCTTGCTGAACGCGAAGCCCGCCAGGCAGCCGAAGAAGAGCTGGCAGACGAGGATACCCACGGTCTGGATGACGTTGTTCACCGCGTAGCGCAGGAACGGCCCTGAGGCCCAGGCCTTGGCGTAGTTCTCCCAGTGGGGCGGGTCGGGCCAGAGAGCGGGCGGGAACCGGGTCACGCCCGCCATGTCCTTGAGCGACGTGCTGACCATCCACACGTACGGGAAGACCTCGACGATCGCCACCAGCGCGAGCGCGGCGAGCGTGAGGGCTCGGATCGAGACGCGGCGCGCGCTCACGTCGTGCTCAGGTCGTATAGTGGACGCGGCGTCGGAACACCAGCCACTGGGCAAACGTGAGCGTCACGATCCCGATGAAGAAGAGCACCACCGCCGCCGAGGCCTTGCCGAGCTTGAAGTACTGAAAGGCCTGCTCGTAGATGTAGTACACGTAGATCATCGTCGCGGTGACCGGGCCGCCCTGGGTCATGATCTTCACGATGTCGAAGCCCTGGAAGCTCGTGATCGTCAGCGTGACCATGAGGAACAGGGTGGTGGGCGTGAGCAGCGGCCACGTGATGTGGCGGAAGCGCTGCCAGCCGCCCGCCCCGTCGAGCGCCGCGGCCTCGTAGAGGTCGCCGGGAATGGCCTGGAGCCCCGCGAGGTAGATCACCATCGGGTAGCCCACCGTCTTCCACACCGTGACCAGCACGAGCGTCCAGAGCGCCCAGCGATGGTCGCCGAGCCAGTTCACGCCTCGCAGGCCGACGAGCCGGAGGAGATAGGCGACGAGCCCGTACTGAGGGTCGAGCAGCCAGATCCAGAGAAGCGACACCGCGACCCAGGAGACCACGTAGGAGCTGAAGATCGACGCCTGCAAGAGCGCGCCCAGGCGCGTGCGGTCGTTCAGGAGCACGGCCAGACCAAGCCCGAGCGTCTGGGACAGCACCACGACCCCGACCGAGTACTTGACGGTGTTGGTGACGACCTCCCAGAACTCCGTGGAGACGAGCGCGCGGTAGTTCGCGGCACCCACCCAGCGCGCGGGCATCACGAGGTCCCACTCGTACAGGCTCACCCAGGCCGAGTAGGCGACCGGATAGAGGTAGACGAGGGCGAAGAGCAGCAGCGAGGGCGCGGCCAGGGCGTACCCCAGCCGCGCCTCCGCGCGCGCCCGCCTACTGCTGCTTGGCGAGGATTTCGTTGGCCTTGGCCTCTGCCGCCTGCATGATCTCCGCCGCGGTCTTGATGCCGAGCACAGCGGCCTCGAGGTTCGGCTGGATCACTTCCCGCTGGATCTCGATCAGCGCGGGCGTGTACGGGAAGCGCTGCGCCGTCCGGAGCTGGTCGATGGCGGTCTTGTAGTTCGGGTTCTGCTTGTAGAAGGCCTGCATCTCGGGCGAGTTGACGGCCGAGGTGCGGATCGGCATGTAACCCGTGGCCTTCGACAGCGAGATGGTCTGCGCGGGCTCGGTCATCCACTTGATGAAGGCCCAGCCGGCTTCCTTCTGGGCCGGGGGCGCGTCCCGGGCGATGACGAAGAAGGTCCCGCCCGTGGGCACCGCCTGCTTGACCTTCCCAGGCAGGAACGCGGTGCCGAGCTTGAACTTGGCGTTCTCGGTCATGTAGTTAAGGAAGGCCGTCGAGGTGAAGATCATCGCCGCCCGGCCGTTGATGAAATCGGTGTTGGTCACGGTCCAGGCGTTGTAGTCCTTGCCCGGCGGGCGCTTCATCGTCTTGTCCTTGTTCACGAGGTCGACCCAGAACTGCAGGGCTTCCGTCCCCTTGTCGCGGAAGGCGGCCTTCTTGCCGTCGGGCGTCAGCAGCGAGCCGCCCGCCTCGTGGAGCAGCGCGTACCAGAACCACCAGTCCACGGGCACCTCGAAGCCGTACGTCTTCGTCTCGCTGCCCTCGCGCACGGTGAGCTTGGCCGCCGCATCCCGCAGCTCGTCCCACGTGGCCGGCACCTTCACGCCCTTGGCCGCGAGCATGCCGGCGTTGTAGTAGAGGATGGGCGTCGAGCGGAAGAAGGGCAGCGCCATCAGCGGCGCCGCCGGCTTGCCCAGGTAATCGAAGTAGGTGTGCTGGGTCTGCCCGGGCAGGTAGTCCTCGAGGTTGGCGCCGTTCACGCCCTTCGCGTAGGGCTCGAGGTTCTCGAAGAGCCCGGAAGCGGCGAGCTGCGGGATGGCTTCGCCGATCACGTGAAACGCGGCGGGCGCGGTCTTGGTCGCCGCCGCGGCGCGGATCTTGGCCAGGGCCTCGAAGTAGTCGCCCTGGAAGGTCCCCTCGATCTTGTACTTGGACTGCGACTCGTTGAACCGCTTGATGTGCGCCTCGGTGACCTCGCGGTTCGTGCCCCCGAAGGAGTACCAGAACTGGGCCACGACGGGGCCCTGGGCCGCGGCCGGACCGGCCGCGCCCCAGGCCGTGCCCAAGAACCCCGCGATCATCAGCACGGCTAGCGCGTGTCTCATCGTCCGTCTCCTTTGGTCTTGGTTGGCTCTCTGAAGCGACCCGTCGGGGGCCGCCATGGAGGCCGGATTATAACGCGGGTCGCCCGGCGCCGATTGACTGATCCCGTGAGCCTCGCTATTGTGGTGCGGCGATGCTCAAGACGACGCTCGCGGGAAGCCTCCCCAAGCCCGCCTGGCTTGCCGATCCGGGCCACCAGCTCTTCGCCCCGTGGGTGCAGCCGCCGGATCGGCTCCCCGAGGCCCAGGACGACGCCGTGCGCCTGGCGATCTTCGACCAGGAGGATGCTGGCCTGGACATCGTCTCAGATGGCGAGCAGCGCCGCCGGCACTACATCTGGGGATTCCTCGAAGGCTTGACGGGGACCGACACCGAGCGGCTCGGGAGGAAGCGGACCCGTGGGGGCAAGTACATCGCCGAGCAGGACGTGGCGCGGATCGTCGGCGAGGTCACGCGACCAGGGCCCGTCATGGGTCCCGCCCTGGCGTTCGCGAAGGCGCACACGCGCCGCCCGGTCAAGGTCACCCTGCCCGGTCCCATGACCATCGTGGACAGCACGCTGGACGAGCACTACCTCGGTGACGAGGAGAGCCTCGCGATGCGCTTCGCCGCGCTCTTGAACGCGGAGGCGCGCGATCTGGCTGCCGCGGGGGCCGACGTGATCCAGTTCGACGAGCCCTGCTTCAATATCTACCTCGACAAGGTGAAGGCGTGGGGGATTCGGGCGCTCGAGGCCACCATCGCCGGCGTGACCTGCACGACGGCCATCCATATCTGTTACAGCTACGGCATCCCTCGCGTCCTGGCCTGGAAGCGGCAAAACACGGAATGGGGCCAGTACGGGGTCACGCTCCCGCTCCTGCGCGAGACGCGGATCGATCAGGTCTCGCTGGAATGCGCGGCCTCCGGAGTCGACATGGCGGTCCTGGCGGAGGCGCGCGGAAAGGACGTGCTCCTGGGAGTCATCGACGTGGGGACCGAGGAGATCGAGTCCCCGGAGCTGGTCGCCGCGCGGATCAGGAAGGCGCTCCCCTATGTGGATCCAGGGCGCCTCTTTCCCTGCACGGATTGCGGCCTGGTCCCGCGCACGAGGCCCGCGGCTCGGGCGAAGCTTCGGGCCCTCGTCGAAGGCGCGCGGCTGGTCCGCCGTGAGCTCGGGGCCTGACGGGGTCATGGCGAAAGACGTGCGCCCCGTCCACCACGCCGACCGTCGCCGGGATGTGATGATGCCGTACGCACCGGCGCTGCTGGTGCGGCACGGAAGCCTCCTGTTCCTCTCGGGCGTGACGGCCGCACCCGTCTACCACAGCCACCCGCATCGCGAGGAGGAGTTCGACCTGCCGCGGACCATGCGCGAGCAGGCCGTGCTCGCCATGGAGAACTTGAAGAAGACGCTCGAGGCCGCCGGCTGCGCCATAAAGGACGTCGTCTCGGCCACGCGCTACCTGACCGACGTCGGCGAGCAGGACGACCTCAACCGCGTCTGGGCCGAGTACCTGGGCGGCCACCTGCCGACGACGACCACCGTCGAGGTCTCGCGCCTGGCCACGCATCGCAATTGCAAGATCGAGATTTCCGCCATCGCCGTCGCAGACTCCGCGCCGCCCAGCACGCCACGCAAGCGTCGAAAAGGAGCCAGGTCATGAAGATCACGGATGTCCATCTGACGCTCTTTGGCTGGGACGACATCCCGGCCACGCGGTACGGCATTCACACCGGGACGTTCAGCGGCGCGAGCCAGCTCGGCCTCCTGACGATCGAGACCGACGACGGCGTCAAGGGTCACGCCTTCTTGGGTTCAGCCATGCGCGGCGCGCACCTGGACGGGCAGTCGCTCATCCAGTACCTGAAACCCATCGTGCTCGGCCAGGACCCGCTCGCCCGCGAGCGCCTCTACCAGGCGATGTGGCGGAAGAATCGCCAGACCACCTATCGCGCGATCGGCGCGATGGACGTGGCGCTCTGGGACATCGCGGGCAAGGCGGCGGGGCTGCCCATTCACCGGCTGCTCGGCTCGTACCGGGAAAGCGTTCCGGCCTACGCCAGCTCGGCCGTCCTCCCGGCCAAGGAGGCCTACGCGGAGGAAGCGACGCGCTTCAAGGCCGAGGGGTGGGCGGCCTACAAGATCCACCCGCCTACCGATCCCGTCGTCGACGCGGAGGTCTGCCGCGCCGTCCGGCGCGCCGTCGGCGACGCCTTCACGGTGATGCTCGACTCGACCTGGGCCTACCAGTATCCCGAGGCGCTCCGCGTCGGGAAGGTCATCGAGGATCTGGGCTTTTACTGGTACGAGGACCCGCTCGAGGATGACGATCTACTGAGCTACGTGAAGCTCAAGCAGCACCTGGCGATCCCGATCCTGGCCACCGAGTACTCACCGGGCGGCCTGACCGCCTACGCGCCGTGGCTCGTCCACCAGGCGACCGACTACTTGCGCGGCGACGTGGCCGTGAAGGGCGGCATCACCGCCCTCGTCAAGGCGGCGCATCTCGCCGAGGCCTTCCACATGAACTACGAGATCCACCACGGCGGCAACTCGCTCAACAACGTGGCGAACCTTCACGTGATCATGGCCATCCGAAACTGCGAGTTCTTCGAGGTGCTGCTGCCGGCGGGAGCCCAGAAGTACGGCCTCGTCCAGGACATCGAGGTCGACAAGCGGGGGCTGGTCCACGCCTTCGAGGGCCCGGGGCTCGGCGCGGCGATCGACTTCGGCCTCATCGAGCGAAAGAAGATCACCGTCCTGGCCTGAGGGAGCGGATCAGATTCGCGCTCGGGCGTCCACGGCCATCACGCCGCCGGGACCGGCCACGAGCGGGTTCACCTCGAGCTCCGCGAGGTCGGCCGCATCGGCGGCGAGCTGCGCGAAGCGGCAGATCGTCTCGGCGAGCGCGCCGAGGTCGACCGGCGGCTCCCCCCGGAAGCCCTTGAGCAGGGGTGCCATCCTGAGCTCGCCGAGCATCTCGTGGGCGTCGCGGGCGGCCAGCGGGCAGAGGCGTGCCGCCGTGTCCTTGAGCACCTCGACATAGATCCCGCCGAAGCCGACCACGACCAGCGGGCCGAACTGCGGATCCCTGATCATGCCCAGCAGCAGCTCCTTGCCCGGCGGAGCCATCCGCTGGACCAGCACGCCCTCGAGACGCGCGTCGGGCCGCGCCGCGCGTACGCTCGCGAGCATGGCCGTCGCCGCCTCCGCGACCTCGCCGGCTGAGCCGAGGCCGAGGCGCACCCCACCCACCTCGGTCTTGTGCGTGATGTCGGGGGACCGCAGCTTGAGCGCCACGGGGAAGCCGAGGCGCTCCGCGACGGAGGCCGCCTCTGCCGGCGTGGCCGCCGGCCGCGCCGCCGCGCAGGGAATGCCGTAGCTCCCGAGCACGGGCTCGAGCTCCGCCATGCCGAGCGTGGACCGGCCGGAGGCGCGCAGCCGCGCGAGCGCCGTTTCCGACTCCTCGACGAGGACGGGAAAGCGCGCCGGCTCCGCCCGGCGCCCGCGCCGCTCGGCGAGCCTCGCCATCCCCGCGAGGGTCCTGACCGCGGGCTCCGGGAACGGATAGCACGGGATCCCC
>Ga0209002_10003648_pt1 | contig 12220 bp, 11 predicted proteins | sample Rifsed16ft2_FD_184010 | JGI IMG/M metagenome (GOLD analysis project Ga0209002, IMG submission 184010) | Soil microbial communities from Rifle, Colorado, USA - sediment 16ft 2 (version 2) | ecosystem: Environmental > Terrestrial > Deep subsurface > Rock core/Sediment | place: Rifle, Colorado...
GAGCTAAGGAAACAGAAATTTGATACCGTGATTGATTTACAGGGCTCTCCCCGGACAGCCCTGACAGCTTTCCTTTCCGGCGCTGTCAGAAGAGTGGGCTTTGATTATCGCTGGAGAAAGCTATTTTACAGCCAGAAAGTAAAACGTGATAACCGACCCAAATACAGCTCGGCCTTCAAGCTGGATATACTCAAACCCTTTAGTATTACTGCAAGTGACCTACAGCCGGAGCTCTATCTTACTAATCAAGCTAGAGCCTGGCAGGAAAGATACTTTGCCAAGTACAAGCTGAATGACCAGCAACTCAAGATTGCAGTCTCTCCTTTATCCCGCAGGTTTTACAAGAGATGGCCGCTGGAGAAATTTGGTCAGCTCTGTGGCTGGCTCCAGGATAGGTTTGCTGTCAGGATAATTCTAATCTGGGGTCCGGGGGAACGGTTGATTGCAGAAAGAGTTGCTCAATTGGCAGGCCCCCAAATTTTGATTTCAGACCAGACCAGTTCACTTTTGGACCTGGGCGCCCTTTTAGAGGGCTGTGATTTGTTCCTTGGAAATGACAACGGAGTTAAACATATAGCCACTGCGGTTGGGATTCCGACTTTCACGATTTATGGCCCATCTGATCCGGTCAGCTGGACCTATCCTGACCCTAAGAACCACAGGTTCATCAAGGGAATCTGCAGCTGCGCGGGCAATCAAAAGAATCGTTGTCCAGGTCCGGCCTGTCTTACTTCTATTTCGGTAACTCAAGTTCAAGACTTCCTGACTCCGTTTATAGAAGAGCTCATTTCTCGAAAAGTTACAGGCAAGCTTGCCCAGGCTTAACATCTTGCATCTGGCTGACTTTCGCTGGTACAATGCCACCGCCCACTATGCTCTCACTGTAGCGCAAGCTTTGTCTCAGAAGGGACACAACGTATTCTTAGGCCTGGCCTCAGCCAGGAACCTTCCTGCTCTGGGAGGACCGTTTGGGAAATTGCAGATTTTCAATCTGGACTATAATATGTATGATCCTGCTTCAATGGTCAGATCGGCAACCGTAATGAGCAAGCTGATCCAGAGCGCCCGCATACAAATCGTCAATGTCCATACGGCAGGCTTTCATGTCTGGGTAGCCTTAGCCAAGAAGTTGAAGAATATGGAAGTCAAACTGGTCAGAACCCGGGGAGAAGCCTATCCTCCCAAGCGCAATCCCTTCAATATGTATTTGTACTCCGGACTGACCGACCAGATTATCGTCCCGGCCCGGATACTGGCAGAGCGGTATGCTGAAGAGCTTGGTGTAGAATGTGAGAAAATCAACCACATTCCCCTGGGGATAAGATACTTTAGTATGTCTGACCAGAGAAAAGTTCAGGCCTGGAAGGAGAAACTGGGTATGAAGCCTGAAGAGAAGATTGTGGGGATGGTTGGCCGTTTGTCTCCGGTGAAAGGACACGTTTATTTTATCCAGTCAGCTGAATTGGTGTTGGATAAGGATCCGCTGACAAAATTCATAATTGCTGGGCAAGATGCCCAAATCAGCCAGGCCAGATTGAAAAGGATTGCCTACCGCCTGGGAGTTTTGGACAGATTCGTTTTTCTGGGGAAAGTCCGGGAGATTGAGCAGTTGACCTCTATCTTTGACTTGGGAGTAATCTGCTCGGTCGGCTCAGAGACTATTTGTCGAGTCTTGCAGGAGTTTATGGCAGCTGGCAAACCTGTGATTGGCACCAGAGTCAATGGAATACCTGATTTTATAGAGCCTCAAAAGAATGGCTATCTAGTTGAACCAGCAGACAGCCAGCAGTTAGCTTGTGCTATAACCCGGCTCTTAAACGATGCCGAACTCCGGGAGAGAATGGGAAATTACTCAAGGACCATAATTCAAAATGAATACAGCCTGGACAAATTCGCTGAGAGAACCTTAAAAGTCTATCTGAAATTGCTAGAGAAATGAATATTCACGCTAATAAGATTGACGATTGGTCATTCTACATATTAGCATTTCTGGCCCTGGTGCTGGTGTTTTCTACAGCCCTGGCAGAGCTGGCCTCGGTTATTCTGATTATCTTATGGGTCGGTAGACTACTAATTGTACGTGACTTCTCTTTTAAGACTCATTATTTGTTTGTTCCGATAGCCCTGTGGATACTGTTGAGGATAGTCTCTATTGTTTTTTCAACCTCTCCCGAGCTAAGCCAGAGAGGGTGGGAGAAAGTCTGGATCCCACTTCTTTATTTTCCAATAGCATCCCTTGCAATCCGCGAAAAACAAATGAAGTTGATTTTGCTTCTGTTACTGGGAAGTTCAATTTTGGCTACGCTCTGGGGAAGCTACCAGGTATTGACCGGGAGCCAACTCCGGGCAGCCTCCCTCTCAAGCGGTTACTATACCTTAGGGGTGCATTTATGTCTGGTACTAGCACTGCTTTTGTCCTACCTGGCCGAAACCCATAAAGTGAACAAACTTTTTCCCCTGTACCTCTGCGGAGTCATTTTAGTTACTGGAATATTCTTTACCTATTCCCGAGCTTGTTATCTGGCAACTGTTGGCACCATCCTGATCCTGACCATTTTCAGGCAGAAGAAGATTTTCTTCTTTCTGGTTCCGCTGTTGCTACTATTTTTTCTGGGACCACAGGAAAGATTTGCACGCCAAGACAAATTCGGCCAGGTCGATTATTCCACCGGAAGGTTTCAGATCTGGCAGGCAGGATTGAGTAAACTCCCTGAAACTCCATTATTCGGGTACGGTCCGAACACCTTTAGGACCGTCTATCCGGAGGAGTTAAGGAGCAAGCTGACCGACCAGAAAGTCAAGAGCTGGCACAATGACTTTCTCCAGATATTCCTGGAAAGCGGTCCATTAGCTTTGTTAAGCTACCTTTTGATTCTCTTGGTTTTTCTAAAGAGTTCCTTGAGGAATTATCGGGCGGGTTCACCTTCAGTTTCATCAGCCCTGCAGTTGGGAGTTATTCTGATAATTTTGGACTGGGTCTGGATTGGCCTCTTTGCTAATCTGGTTGGCGATCCTCTGAATGCGATCTTATTCTGGAGTAGCTTGGGTCTGGCTCAGGCTAACCGGGTTGCACCAAGTTAGATGACAAAACTCTCTGTAGTAGTTATCACTTTGAATGAAGAAACAAATCTTGCCCGCTGCCTGGAGAGCGCAAGCTGGGCAGACGAGATAATTGTAGTTGACACCTTCAGCACGGATAAGACCAAGGAAATCGCTAAAAGGTATGCCCAAAAACTCTATGATTTACAGTGGCCTGGCTTTGGTCCAGCCAAGCAATTCGCGCTTGAGAAAGCAACTTGTGAATGGGTCCTATCTCTGGATGCAGACGAAGTCGTCTCAGAACCTTTGCACCGGGAGATAAACCAGATTTTGGCTTCCCAGACCGAGATTGACGGTTATTATATCTGCCGTCACTCCAACTTTCTGGGTAAATGGATCAAATATGGCTGGTATCCTGATTATGTTTTAAGGTTATTTAGAAAAGACAAAGGTAGATTTGATAATTCTTTGGTGCACGAAGAGCTGATTCTAAAAGGTACATCAGCCCGCTTGAAAGGAGCTCTTCTGCACTACACCGATCCAGACCTGGAGCGCTACTTGACTAAAATGAACCGCTACACCAGCCTGAGCGCCCAAGCATTATTCCAGAGAGGCCAGAGAGGACGTATAAGTGACATCTGCCTGCGGCCAGTGGCGCTCTTCTTGAAGATTTACTTTCTAAAATTGGGATTCTTAGAGGGCGTTCACGGCCTGCTCTTGGCATTATTTTCCAGTTTTCACGTGCTTACCAAGTATGCCAAACTCTGGCATCTGAACTGGCAGAATAAATGAGCAAACCAATCAGACTGAAGGGGACTGAACGAATATTAGTTGTCAGGACCGACAGAATCGGAGACCTGGTTTTGGCTACACCGGTCTTCGAGTGTCTGAAAAGGAGTTTTCCCAATCTGGCGATAGATGCTCTGGTAAGCGACTGCGCCAAACCAGTCCTGGAGAACAATCCCTTTATCAACCAAGTGATTCCGCACCATAGGACGAATTCTGCCAACCTGCTCCGCAAAATCTCTGGCGAAAGATACGACCTATGCATATTACTCTATCCTCGTTTCCGCCTGGCTTGGCTCCTTTTCCGAGCCGGTGTTCCCCATAGAATCGGCACGGCTTTCCGCTGGTATTCATTTCTATTCACCCACAAAATCTTTCAACATAGAAAAACTGTGGAAAAACATGAGCTGGAGTATAATCTGGAGATGCTTTTGCCCTTAGGTATTTTAACCCAGAGTGTCCAGCCCAGAATATACCTTTCTAAAACTGAGACCGAAGCGGTCGAAGTATTCTTTAGGCAAAACGGGTTAAGCCCCCCAGATTCGAAGATAGTCATTCATCCTGGAGGAGGAAGATCAAGTTTGAGATGGGGAGAAGATAGATTCGCAGAGCTGGCAACACTGCTAAGAGAAAAGCTTTCTGCTAAAATAATTCTGACCGGCGTTGAGACAGAAAGGGACCTGACCGGAATAGTAGCCCGGAGATTAGCTGGAGAAGTAATTGATTTGACAGGGAAACTAAGCCTGAGGGAACTAGCAGCTGTTTTGTCAAAATCAGACCTGATAGTGACCAACAGCACCGGACCCATGCATATAGCAGCAGCCTTGGGAGTTAAAGTTCTGGCTCTTTTCTGCCCAATAAAGACCGCATCCCCCAGAAGATGGGGGCCGTATGGAACCGGACACCAGGTCCTGTTGCCGCCTGTCGATCCCTGCCGCTGTTCCGTAGCAAATTGTAGGAGAAACAATTGCATGGAGCTGATATCAGTAGAAGAAGTGTTCCAGAAAGTGGGGTTGCTGCTTTCCAAGGGGAAAACTGGAGTCCAAAACAGATGAACTTAGCTGAGTTCATAATCCGGGTTGAGTCCTTCAACGCTAACATAAACATCCCTTTGATAGCAAAGGCTTACGAGTTTGCAGAAAAGGCTCACCAGGGCCAAAGACGGAGCTCCGGAGAGCCATTCTATCATCACGGCCTAGAGACCGCCTTAGTCTTGGCTGAACAGCATCTGGATTCGGCCACCATGGCCGCAGGTTTGCTACACGACGTGGTAGAAGATGCCAGCATTTCTCTGGAGGAAATCAGAAAGCGCTTCGGGGACGAAATAGCAGAATTGGTGGACGGGGTCACTAAACTGGGCGCCTTTCACTTCAAGAGCCAAGAAGAAGAACAGGCCGAGTATTTCCGCAAGATGCTTCTGTCTATGGCCAAAGATATCCGGGTAATCTTAATAAAGTTGGCAGACCGCCTCCACAATATGCGGACCTTGAGTTATCTGCCCCGCGAGAAGCAGCTCCGCATTGCCCAGGAGACTCTGGATATCTATGCCCCCTTTGCCCACCGCCTGGGGATGGGGAAGATCAAATCTGATTTAGAGGACTTAGCCTTCGAGTATCTCCAGTCAGAACTCTACCAGACCATTATTGAAAAAGTTCACTCTGGCCAAAAGGAGCGCCAAGAGTTTTTGGTCAGAACCATGAAACCGCTCCAGGAAGAGCTTAAAAAAGCCGGTGTGGAAACAGAAGTTAGTGGAAGAGCCAAGTACTACTATAGTATCTACCGCAAAATGGTCGACCAAAATCGCCCCTTGGAGGAAATCTATGACCTTATTGCTATTCGAGTTATAGTAAATACAATCCAGGATTGCTATCATGCCTTGGGTGTGGTACATAGTCTCTGGCCTCCGGTGGCAGACAGATTCTTCGATTACATAGCCACGCCCAAGAGTAATTTATACCAATCCTTGCACACTACCGTTCACCTGCCGGGCGGCCACAAGATGGAGGTCCAGATTCGCACTCGAGAGATGCACCGCACCGCAGAATACGGTATCGCCGCCCATTGGCTCTACAAAGAGGGGCGCCAGGCCTTCGGCGATTCAGACCGGCAGATGGCTTGGCTAAGAGAAGTCTTAGAGTGGCAGAAGGATTTGACCAGTCCCTTAGAGTTTATGGAGAATCTGAAGATTGAACTTTATCCCGAAGACATCTTTGTCTACACCCCCAAAGGGGAACTAAAGCAGCTCCCCAAAGGCTCAACCCCTTTGGATTTCGCCTTTGCAGTACATTCAGATGTGGGCTTAAGTTGCAGCGGAGCCAAGGTTAACGGACGCTTGGTTCCCCTGGATACTCCTCTGCGCAGTGGAGATGCTGTGGAGATTCTGACCTCAAGTCACCAGGCTCCCTCCCGCGACTGGCTCAAGCTGGTTAAAACCATTCGGGCCAGAAACAAGATCAAATCCTGGCTGAAGAAGAAAGGATATGAAGAGAGCATCCAATTGGGAAAGCAGATAATAGACCGGGAATTAAAGAGGACTCATCAGAGCATCCCCCCTGATCTCAATCTGAATGAACTGGCCAAGAACCTAGGTCTGAATGATTGGCAGTCTCTTTTGTCCGCCCTGGGAAGTGGAACTCTCTCAGCTTCTGTGGTATTGCATCAGCTCTGGCCAGAGACCCCTCCGGAGAAGGCCAAGTCCTTAGTTCAGAAATTAGTAAGCAAAGCCCGGCCCAGGCCGGGTGGCATAAAAGTCCAGGGGATGGGGCAGATGATGTTCAGATTCGCCCAGTGCTGTCAGCCGCTGCCAGGGGAGAGCATCACCGGCTATATAACCCGGGGCCGGGGTATCTCCATTCATCGCCAGGATTGCGCCAATGCCCTAGAAATTGCCCAAGATCCGGCTCGGGCAGTTGAAGTGGAATGGGATGTGCCTAAAGGGCAGTCCTTCTTGGTCAAGCTAGAGCTCTTGGTGGAGGACCGCAAGAATATGCTCCGGGACATCACCGATTCTATAGCTGATACCGACACCAACATCCGCAGCCTGGATCTGACTACTGAGGCAGCCACTGCAACCGGGGTAATGGTCTTAGAAGTCAAGACTCTCTCCCACCTAAATCAGGTCTTAAAAAAGATAAGAAAGGTGAAGGGAGTCATCTCGGTGGAAAGAGCCAAGGGATCAAGTGCGGACTGAGATAGGGGTTGCCGCTCGGCCACACCAGGCAGATGGCTTTTCTTACCTTACCTTCCAGCCTTTGGAAAACAAAGAGTTAATCCACCTCTTTGTGAACAAACCTGAAAACTCAAGAAAGCCTAACCAGGCTGCAGATTCAAATGTTATTCCAACTATTTTGAGATCTCTTGATTTTCCATCTCGGACTTTAGTCTCTCTTAAGCAGGTGCATAAAAACCGAGCAGTTGTCTTGGAATCTAAAGGAGAGACAAAACTGCTCCATAATCCGCTGGAAGGGGACGCGCTCTTTACCAATAGGAAAGACCTCTACTTGACGATCAGAGTGGCTGATTGTCTTCCACTGTACGTCTATGATTCCCGCAGTAACGTGATTGGTCTTATCCATGCCGGCTGGAGAGGGGCATTCTTGGGCATTGTCAAGAATGCTTTAGAGACAGCCAAACTGGTGCTGGATTTGGACCCGTCTGTTTGTCTGTTTCTGCTTGGCCCCTGCATACAATCCTGCTGTTATCAGATTCCAGCAGAGCTAGCGATTTTATTTCCGTCAGAAACAGTCCAAAAAAGAGATGGTAAGTATTACTTGGACTTATGCGAGTTGAATAAGACCCAGCTTTTAGAAAAAGGCGCGAAACCGCAGAATATTTATTTCGTAAAGGATTGCACTTTCTGCAACCCAGATATTTACTATTCCTACCGACGAACTGGAAATAAGATCGAGCGAATGTATGCCGTTTTTGGCTTAAGATGATCATTCGAGAATTCTTAAACTGACGCAAATTGAGAAGATTGCTAACTTCAATTGATTTGAAATCGTATAACCCTAATGTTAAGAATAAATTGGATTCTTCCGAAAACTTGTTAAAAAGGAGTTACTTATGAAGAAACTGGCTGTTTTGACCTTGCTTTCGGTCCTAGTCCTGACTTCTACCTCGTACGCTTTGAAGGGGATAGGAATCGGAGTCAGGGCAGGCTACCTCTCCGGTTACGACAACCCAGATGTGCCGAATTACACCGGCTCTTTGGATAAGTTACCTATGCTGGGAGCTCATCTCCAATTTGGCTTCATACCTGTATTGGATGTCGAAGTCTCCGGCGAATATGCCTGGCAGACCGAAAGGAATTTTATTCCGGGAGTAGATCTGACTTTTGGCGATCTTTCGGTCAACGGCACGGTCACTTATGGCTTTTCCACACCCGTGCTCAAACCTTATCTGGGAGCAGGCGTTGGCTTGCACCGCCTGGTCTATTCCTGGGACGGAGCTTATTCAGGGATTCTGCCGGACGACCAGACTAAAATGTCCTGGCACGGGCTAGGGGGGGTATCCCTGGGCTTTCCGGCTCTACCTTTTCAGGTCTTTGTGCAAGCCCGCTACACCTCACTTCAGACCGATCCTGAAAAGACTACTTTCACCAGCCTTTTGGGTGGAGTAACTTTCGGATTTTGACAGCGGATTCAATTGGAGACAAAACCCTTTCTGTGTTTTGTGATTGACAAGCAGATGGGGTTTTGCTATTATGGCCAAAACTTATGAGGGAGGAAAGATGCAAAAGAAGCTCTTCTCGGCAGTAGGGTTGTTTGTTGTTCTGTTTCTGGTTTCGAGTTCCCAGGCGCAGTTCTTAGGACAGTTGAGTACGGCCCAATCTCCTGGACCTGGAAATTCCCTTTTGGGAGGGTACTTCGGCATTTATGAGGATGCCTTCTCCTTTTTCGGCCAGTACCGCTACGGCTTTGCCAACTACTTAGACGGAGCCATAAAACTGGGAGTCATTAATGTGGATGTTCGCAATTCCGGAGACAAAGCCGGTCTATTGTTAGGAGGCGACATAAAGTACCAGCTTTTGGATGCAGTCTTAGGAGACCCCTTTGATTTAGCCATCGGGGGGGGGACCGAATTTACGGCGGTGGAGGACTTGACCATCTTTTCCCTGGGCGGAAACCTGGTCGGCTCTTACCCCTTCGAGATGCGCAACGGAAAACATATCTCTCCCTATGCTCGCTTCAATCTGAGGATGCAGAGGAGGGAGGTTAATACGAATACCGAAACAGACCTTAAGGCCGGTTTGAACTTGGGTACTCAATTAGAGTTGGGTCAGTCCTGGAATCTGCTGGGTGAGTTTTTTATTGAGGATCAAATCGGATTTGTTCTAGGCTTCAATTACAAGTTATAACCAGTCCTTTGTTTCAACATATTGTTTTTTGTCTTGAAGAATGGAGAGGTTCTTAGTTGTCCGTTTCAGCTCGCTGGGTGATATTGTTCTGGCCTCGGTTGTCACCCAGCAGCTGAAACAGAAATATCCCCTCTCGCGCATTACTTTTCTCACTAAGACTAAGTACGAATTAATCGCCCGTTTACTTCCTGGTGTAAGTCGGGTTATAGGTTATGACTCCTCAGAAAGTCTGCTTTTGTTTATTCACCGGCTAAAACAGGACAAGTTCGACGGTCTGGTTGACCTACACGATAACTGGCGCAGCTTTTGGGTGCGAAGGCTGGTTTCTGCTGACCGGAAGCTAAAATACAGAAGTCATAGGCTCAAGCGGAATGTGATGGTCAGACTCCCTTTGTTACCTATCCAGCCTTTATCAACAGTTCAATCGTATCTCCGGTCGCTGACTGATCTGGGAATTCAATCATCTGCACTAGAGCCCCGGCTGGTTACAGAATCTCAAGACCAGAATGAGGCGCAGAACTTCTTGACCGAGAGAGGGGTGCCGCCTGGAGCTTTCCTGATTGGAATTGCTCCGGGTGCCAAATGGGAGAGCAAGAGATGGCATCTGGAAAGATTTGCCCAGGTTTCAGTAAGGTTACAGCAAATTTATCAGGCCCGGGTAATTTTCTTTGGCAGCCAGCTGGAATCAGACCTAATCATTAGCCTGGCTGAGCAAGTACCGGGGAGCCTGCCAGCAGTGAACTTAGAATTCAACCTGGTGGCTGCTCTGACCCAAAAATGTGGGCTGATGATTTGCAACGATTCCGGCCTGATGCACATTTCTTCGGCTCTAAAGGTCCCCACGGTAGCCATATTCGGCCCCACTCATCCCAGGCTGGGGTTTGCTCTGGTAGGAGCTCACTGTGTGGTACTGACAACTAACCAACCCTGCAGTCCCTGCAGCCTGCATGGTGAAAAAAAGTGCTTTCAGCCTGTTCGATTCTGTATGGATAATATCTCTATGGAAATGGTTCTGGAGGCTGCCCGGAATTTATTACACCAGGAGAAACCGGTCCTGATAGCGGATGAAAGCTAAAGCTGTCTTTTTGGACCGCGACGGCACCCTGATCCAGGAACGCGGTCATATATCTGGTCTGGGGCAAGTGAAATTCATTAAGGGCGCTTATACGGCTTTAAGGAAACTACAAAATCTTGGTTTCAAGCTTATAATAGTCTCAAATCAATCTGGAGTAGCCAGAGGGATCTTGACCGAAACAGAGGTCCAGAAGGTCAACCGACATATTCTCTCTGAGTTAGAGAAACGAGCTATAAAGATTGACCGGATCTATTATTGCCCCCACCATCCCGAATATGGGAATCAGAGATATTTGAGAAACTGCACCTGCCGCAAGCCTGGTTCCGGTATGGTAAAGCAGGCCCAAAAGAGGTTGAACTTGTCTGCCAAAAACAGTTATGTTATAGGCGATAAGATGACAGATATAGAATTAGCCAAAAACATAAAAGGCAAAGGTGTATTGGTGCTTACCGGCTACGGCAAGAGGGAATTATCCAGGCTAAATAGTCGCCGCAACCGGCCAGACTTCGTGGCGCGTAACCTTCTGCAGGCGGTGAAATGGATTGCCTCAAACGCAAAGTAAGTAAACCCTGAGTCGAGCCGGTAAAGTCAACTTTAGATTGGATAGACGCAGTCCTTGAAACAAAGTAGCTCGACCCGCTCACAGGAGTGAAATCTATGTCCAAAGAATCTCCTAATATTTCGAGAAGAAGCCAGATTATCCCTCCTTCTCCCATTCGGAAGCTGGTTCCTCTGGCTGACCAGGCCAAAAAGAGAGGAATCAAAGTCTACCACCTTAATATAGGCCAGCCTGATATTCCCACCCCTCCGGAATTCTTTGAGGCCGTTTCCCATTATCCGGACAAGGTTTTGGAATATGGACATTCCAAGGGTAATCAGATACTTCTGGAAAAGATTTCTAAGTATTATGCCCAGTACGGCCTGGAGGTATTGCCAGATGAAATCCAAGTCACCACCGGCGGCAGCGAAGCCATTATCTTCGCTATGTTTGTGGTCACTGAGCCAGGGGATGAAATAATTGTCTTTGAGCCTTTTTACACTAACTACAATAGCTTTGCCATAATTACTGGAATAAAGCTGGTTCCTGTTTCAACTTCACCTGCCACCGGCTACCGCCTCCCCGATCTTGAAGAAATCGAATCTAAGATTACAAGCCGAACCAGAGCGATCTTAATCTGTAATCCCAATAACCCTACTGGCACGGTTTTTACTCAGCCAGAGCTTGAAATGTTAGCTTCTCTCTGCCGGAAACACAATCTCTATTTGATTGCCGACGAGGTCTACCGGGAGTTTGTATACTCCTGTGAGCATATCAGTGTTCTGAAACTAAGAGATATTCAGGAACGCACCATTGTGGTGGATAGTTTTTCTAAGAGATACAGCCTGTGTGGCGCCCGTTTAGGCTGTTTAGTCTCAAAAAATATAGATGTAATGAGCGCTTCCCTCCGGTTGGGACAAGCCCGCTTATCTTCCCCCACTTTAGACCAGTATGGTCTGATTCATACCCTCTCCCTGGGGAAGATGTATTTTCAAGCCCTGGCAGATGAATACAAAAAAAGAAGAGACCTGGTTCATTCTGAACTCTCTAAAATCCCAGGTATCCTGTGCCATAAACCAGAAGGGGCTTTTTACGTGATGGCCAAATTTCCAGTGGCCGAGATTGAGGATTTTGCCAGTTGGCTTTTGACCGATTTTAGTTTTGAGAACCAGACCACTATGATAGCCCCAGGCCCAGGATTTTATGCTACCGGCGGCTGCGGAAAACAGGAAGCTCGCATAGCCTATGTCCTTCAGTTAGAGGACCTAAACAGAGCTATGCAGGCCCTAGCCGAAGGGGTCAAGATTTATCGAGGATCTAAAGTCAAAGTATGAGAGAACGTCACGCGCTTGGCATTGACCTGGGGGCCAGTCAGATAAAATCCGGTATAGTATCAGAACTCGGGAAGGTAAGATTCAAGAAG
>Ga0209002_10003654_pt1 | contig 12208 bp, 6 predicted proteins | sample Rifsed16ft2_FD_184010 | JGI IMG/M metagenome (GOLD analysis project Ga0209002, IMG submission 184010) | Soil microbial communities from Rifle, Colorado, USA - sediment 16ft 2 (version 2) | ecosystem: Environmental > Terrestrial > Deep subsurface > Rock core/Sediment | place: Rifle, Colorado...
CGCGGTCAACGTCGTCTTGCCGTGATCCACGTGACCGATCGTACCGACGTTGACGTGAGGCTTCTTGCGCTCGAATTTCTGCTTGGCCATGTGCGTTCCTCCCTTTCGCGGGTTTTCGTCAGGCGCCCTTCACCTTCGCGACAACTTCCTCGCTCACGGAGATCGGGGCGGGTTCGTAATGGTCAAACTGCATGGTGTAGGTCGCTCTTCCCTGCGTCTTCGACCGCAAATCCGTGGCGTACCCGAACATCTCGGAGAGGGGCACGTGGGAGTCGATCACCTGGGTGTTGCCGCGGGCATCGATCTTCAGGATGCGTCCGCGGCGGGAGCTCAAGTCCCCGATGACATCCCCCGTGAATTCCTCCGGAGTGACCGCTTCCACCGCCATCACCGGCTCCAGAAGAACGGGATGCGCAATCTGGCACGCCGCTTTGAAGGCCATCGACCCCGCGATCTTGAACGCCATCTCGGAGGAGTCCACCTCGTGGTAGGACCCGTCGAGAAGGGTGACGATCGTGTCGACCACGGGATATCCCGCCACGACACCCGTCTCCGACGCCTCCCGCACGCCTTTTTCCACGGCGGGGATGTATTCCTTCGGGACGACCCCTCCGACGATCTTGTTGACGAATTCGAACCCCTTCCCGGCCTGGTTCGGCTCCACGGAGATCCAGACGTGCCCGTATTGCCCCCGCCCACCCGTCTGGCGGACATACCGTCCCTCGTGTTTCGCCGCGCGCGTGACCGTCTCCCGGTAGGCGACCTGGGGACGTCCCACGCTCGCCGCCACCTTGAACTCCCGCATCAGCCGGTCCACGATGATTTCCAGGTGCAGTTCCCCCATGCCGGCGATGAGCGTCTGTCCCGTCTCCTCGTCCACCTTGACCCGGAAAGAGGGGTCTTCCAGGGCCAGCTTCTGGAGGGAAAGCCCCAGCTTTTCCTGGTCTGCCTTCGTTTTCGGTTCGATCGCGATGGAGATCACGGGGTCGGGGGCGGAGATGGACTCGAGGATGATTTCGTGGTTCGGGGCGCACAACGTGTCGCCGGTAAACGCGTTTTTCAGGCCGACGCAGGCTGCGATGTCGCCTGCGTAGACCGCCTTGGTCTCCTCCCTCTTGTTCGCGTGCATCTTGAGGATGCGGCCGATCCGCTCTTTTCTCTGTCTCGTGGAGTTGTATACCTGGTCGCCCGAGGTGAGGGTCCCGGAATAGATACGGAGGAAAGTGAGCTGCCCGACGAACGGATCCGTCATGATCTTGAAGGCCAGGGCGGCGAAGGGCTCCTCGTCTGTGGACGTGCGGACGACGACCGAACCGTCACGGGGGTCGATCCCTTCCACGGGGGGCACGTCGAGGGGGGATGGCAGATAATCCACGACGGCATCCAGGAGGGGCTGGATTCCCTTGTTCCGGAAAGCGGTTCCGCACAGTACGGGCACCATCTTCAGGCCGACGGTCGCCTCGCGGATCGCCGATTGCAGTTCGGCCGCCTCGATCTCTTTTCCGGCAAGGTATTTCTCGAGGAGCGAGTCGTTGACGTCTGCCAGGGACTCCAGAAGGCGTTCCCGCGCGGACGCGACGGCTCCCTCCATCTCCCCGGGAACGTCCTCGACCCGGTACCTGGCCCCGAGAATGTCTTCATCCCATACGACGGCCTTCCTCCTCACCAGGTCGATGATCCCCCGGAACCCTTCCTCTTTCCCCAAAGGAAGCTGGATCGGAACGGGGTTCGCCCCGAGACGCTCCCGCAACATGCGGATGACGCGGTCGAAATCCGCACCCGTGCGATCCATTTTGTTGATCATCGCCAGGCGCGGAACGCGATACTTGTCGGCCTGACGCCAAACCGTTTCCGATTGCGGCTCCACTCCGCCCACGGCGCAGAACACCGCGACGCAGCCGTCAAGTACGCGTAGCGAGCGCTCCACCTCGATGGTGAAGTCCACGTGCCCCGGGGTGTCGATGATATTGATCCGATGCTCCCTCCAGAAGGTGGTGGTGGCCGCGGAAGTGATCGTGATCCCCCGTTCCTGTTCCTGTTCCATCCAGTCCATGGTCGCAGTCCCCTCGTGCACCTCCCCCATCTTGTGGGAGACGCCCGTGTAGTACAGGACCCGCTCCGTGGTGGTGGTCTTCCCGGCGTCTATGTGGGCCATGATCCCGATGTTCCGGGTTTTTTCCAGTTGTGTGGTTCTTGCCACTTCTTCGTGTTCCTTCCCGGCATCCCGCGGTTTACCAGCGGTAATGCGCGAAGGCCTTGTTGGCCTCGGCCATCTTGTGCGTGTCTTCCTTCTTCTTGACCGTCAACCCGCGGTTGTTGTAGGCATCCAGGATTTCCCCCGACAGACGGTCGACCATCGTTTTTTCGGAGCGCTCCTTCGCGAAGTCGATCATCCACCGGAGCGAAAGAGCGAGTCGCCTCTCGGGGCGGATCTCGACCGGGACCTGATAGGTCGCTCCTCCCACCCGGCGGGACTTGACCTCGATGACGGGCTTGCTGTTTTCCACGGCCTTCTTGAGGACGCTTACCGGATCTTCCTTCGTCTTCTCCTTGATGATCTCCATCGAACCGTAGACGATTTTCTCCGCGATGGTTTTCTTCCCCTTGCGCATGATCCCGTTGATCATCCTCGCAACGAGCGCATCGCCGTGGACCGGATCCGCCCCTACGACCCGTCTGGACACAAACCCTCGTCTGGGCATCAGGAAAGCCTCCTCACCGTACCTGCCTCCTCGTTGAACAAACAAGTAGCCACCACCCACGGGCGAGCTCCCCGCGGAGCATGGCGGCCATCCGTAACGTTACCCCCCGTTCCGGCGGAAATGCCGGGAAAGGCCGGTACTGCCTCGTGCCGGTCAGGGAAAGCTATTTGGGTCGTTTTGCTCCGTACTTCGACCGCGACTTCCGTCTGTCCTGGACACCAACGGAATCCAGCTTTCCTCGTATGATGTGGTACCGCACGCCGGGGAGGTCCTTGACCCTGCCTCCCCGGATCAACACGACGGAATGTTCCTGGAGGTTGTGCCCCTCTCCCGGAATATAGACGGTAACCTCGACACCGTTCGTAAGCCGCACCCGGGCGACCTTCCGCAACGCGGAATTGGGCTTCTTCGGGGTCGTGGTGTACACCCGGAGGCATACCCCCCGCTTCTGCGGACAACGTTCCAGCGCGGGAGAGTCGCTCCTGTCAACGACCGCTTCGCGCCCCTTCCGGACCATCTGGTTGATCGTCGGCATTTCCCCCGCCTTCCTGTCCGGTTCCGTCTATCCTGCTCGAAACAGAAGCGTATTTTTTACCATTTCGCGTTTGTCGTGTCAACCCGTTTCTTCCTCTTCCTCCATCAACATTTCCGCCGTATCCTCCTTGATCTCGGAAGGAAGGGGCGGATCCGCCTCCATGTCCACGAGACGGTAGAGCACCCCCCCCGTACCGGCCGGGATGAGCCGTCCCATAATGACGTTTTCCTTCAACCCCGAGAGGGAGTCGACCCGGCCGTGAACGGCTGCGTCCGTGAGGATCTTCGTGGTCTCCTGGAAGGAGGCCGCCGAGATCCAGGACTCCGTGGAGAGTGAGGCCTTGGTGATCCCCAATAGCTGCGGGTCGGCCTTCGCGGGAGTCCCCTTCTCCGCCTTGATCCGCTCGTTCTCCTCCTTGAACACCGTTTTCTCCACGCTCTGCCCCACGAGGAAGTTCGTGTCTCCCGGGTCGCTGATCTTGACCCTCCGGAGCATCTGCCGGACGATGACCTCGATGTGCTTGTCGTTGATCCGGACCCCCTGGAGCCTGTATACCTCCTGGATCTCGTCCACGAGAAAGCGGGCGAGCTCCTTGTCTCCCTGGACCCGGAGGATGTCGTGCGGGTTGGGAGATCCATCCATGAGGGACTCCCCGGCCCGGATCCTCTCCCCGTCGTGAACCGTGATGTGCTTCCCGCGGGGGATGGTGTATTCGCGAGCCTCCCCGATATCCGGCACCACCTGGATCTTCCGCTTCCCCTTGAAGTCCTTGCCGAGCCGCACCACGCCGTCGATCTCGGAGATGACGGCGAACTCCTTGGGTTTCCTCGCCTCGAAGAGCTCCGCCACGCGGGGCAGGCCACCGGTGATATCTTTCGTTTTCGTGGTCTCCCGCGGGATCTTCGCGATGATGTCGCCGGCTACCAGATTCTGCCCTTCCTCGACGAATATGTTCGACCCTATGGGAAGGAGGTACCGTGCTTCGCTCGAGGATCCGGGGAGCTTGAGCGTCCTGTTTTTTTCGTCCTTGATCGAGATGCGCGGCCGGGCGTCCGGGTCCCTCGGCTCGATGATCACGCGCGTGGAGCGCCCGGTCACCTCGTCGAGCTGTTCGCGCATCGTGATTCCCTCGATGATGTCCCCGAACTTGATGATCCCCGAAACTTCCGTGAGAATCGGGATGTTGTAGGGATCCCATACGGCGAGCCGCTGCCCCTCCTTCACTTTCTCCCCGCCCTTCACCATCAGGGTCGCCCCGTAGGTGATCGGGTACTTCTCCCGCTCCCGGTTGTTCTCGTCCAGAACGATCAGGAAGCCGTTCCGGTTCATCGCGACGTGCTTCCCTTCCCGGTTCTTCATCACGGTCAGGCCCTGGAACTTGATCTTTCCCTGGTGTTTCGACTGGATGGAGCTTTGTTCGACGAACCGGGAGGCCGTCCCGCCGATGTGGAACGTCCGCATCGTGAGCTGCGTCCCGGGCTCCCCGATCGACTGCGCCGCGATGATCCCGATCGCTTCTCCGATGGTGACCATCTTCCCGCGTGCCAGGTCGCGCCCGTAACAGAATGCGCAGACTCCCCGTCTGCTCTCGCACGTCAGGGCGGATCGGATTTTTACCTCGTCCATTCCCGACATCTCGATCTGGCGGGCCACCTCCTCCGTGATCTCCCCGTTGGCGGAGACGAGGAGGTTCCCGTCGCTGTCGTACAGGTCCTCGAGCGCCACACGCCCGAGGATCCGGTCGGACAACCGGTCGATGATCTCGCCGCCCTCCACGAGCGCCCGGACGGGGATTCCGTCGAGCGTCTGGCAGTCCTCCTCGATGATGATGCAGTCCTGGGCCACGTCCACCAGCCTGCGTGTGAGATACCCGGAGTTCGCCGTCTTGAGTGCGGTATCGGCGAGGCCTTTCCGGGCGCCGTGGGTGGAGATGAAGTACTGCCCGACCGACAGCCCTTCCCGGAAGTTCGAGGTGATCGGCGTCTCGATGATCTCGCCGGAGGGCTTGGCCATCAGGCCCCGCATCCCGGCAAGCTGGCGCATCTGCTTGTCGGAGCCACGAGCCCCTGAGTCCGCCATCATGTGTATGGGGTTGAAGCTCGGAACTTTCAGGTCCTTCCCCTCGGGAGACTTGATCGTCTCCGTTCCCATTTCACGAAGCATCTCCGACGCGATCTGCTCGGTTGCCGCGGACCAGATATCGACCACCTTGTTGTACCGTTCGCCGTTGGTGATGAGTCCGCTCTGGTGCTCCTCCACCACGGCCTCCACCTCGGCGGTGGCCTTGTCCAGGAGCATCTTCTTGTTGCTCGGGATCTTCATGTCGTTCATGCAGATCGAGATGCCCGACAGGGTGGCGTAATAGTAGCCGAGCGTCTTGAGCTGGTCGGACAGGATGACGGTCGCCTTCTGTCCGCAGCTGCGGTACGACACGTCGATGAGGTCGGCGAGATCCTTCTTTTTCATCACGCGGTTGACCTGATCGAACGGGACCTCGTGAGGCACCACTTCGTAGAGGAGAACCCGACCCGTCGTGGTGTCCACGATCTTCCCGTTGACCCGGACCCGGATCTTGGTCTGCAGCTTGATCTGCCCCGCGTCGAAGGCGATCCGCACCTCGTCCAGGCTGGAAAACCGCCTTCCTTCTCCCTTGAGCCCTTCGCGCGGGCGGGTCAGATAGTAGATCCCGAGGACAATGTCCTGCGTGGGGCTGATCACCGGCTTGCCGTGCGCGGGCGAGAGGATGTTGTTGGTGGACATCATGAGCACCCTCGCCTCCATCTGGGCCTCGAGGGAGAGCGGGACGTGAACCGCCATCTGGTCCCCGTCGAAGTCTGCGTTGAAGGCGGTGCACACGAGCGGGTGCAGCTGAATCGCCTTCCCCTCGATCAGTACCGGCTCGAACGCCTGGATCCCAAGCCGGTGAAGCGTCGGGGCGCGGTTGAGCATCACCGGAAGCTGCCGGATGACCTCGTCCAGGGCGTCCCAGACTTCGCGCTTCTCCTTCTCCACCATCTTCTTGGCCGCCTTGATGGTGGTCGCGTACCCGCCCTCCTCGAGCTTGTTGAAGATGAACGGCTTGAACAGCTCGAGGGCCATCTTCTTGGGCAGGCCGCACTGGTGCAGCTTCAGCTCCGGACCGACGACGATCACCGACCGGCCGGAATAGTCCACGCGCTTTCCGAGCAGGTTCTGGCGGAACCTCCCCCCCTTCCCCTTCAGCATGTCGGAGAGGGACTTCAGCGGCCGCTTGTTGGAACCGGTGATGAGCTTCCCGCGTCTTCCGTTGTCGAACAAGGCGTCGACGGATTCCTGCAGCATCCGTTTCTCGTTCCGGATGATGATCTCCGGAGCGGAAAGATCGAGCAGCCGTTTCAGGCGGTTATTCCGGTTGATCACTCGCCGGTACAGGTCGTTCAGGTCCGATGTGGCGAACCGTCCACCGTCCAGCGGGACCAGGGGGCGAAGGTCCGGGGGGAGCACGGGAATGACGCCCATGATCATCCACTCCGGGCGCTGCCCGCTGTCCCGGAACGCCTCCACGATCCGCAGGCGTTTCGAGATCTTCTTCTTTTTTGCCTCCGAGGACGTTTCGACCATATCCCGGCGGAGTTTCTCGGACAGCTTGTCCAGGTTCAGCTCCGACAGAAGGGTCAGGATCGCCTCCGCGCCCAGGCCGGCCTTGAAGGCATCGCCGAACTCCTCCCGTTTCTCCCGGTACTTCGCCTCGGAGAGCACCTCGAGCTTCTGCAGGTCCGTCTTTCCGGCATCGATGACGATGAACTTCTCGAAGTAGATGACCGCCTCGATCTCCTTCATCGGCATGTCAATGAGGGTGGCGATGCGGCTGGGCAGGCTCTTGAGGAACCAGATGTGGGCGACGGGGGAAGCAAGCTCGATGTGCCCCATTCTCTCCCTGCGCACCTTGGACTGGATCACCTCGACCCCGCATTTTTCGCAGACGATTCCCCGGTGTTTCATCCGCTTGTACTTTCCGCAGTTGCATTCGTAGTCCTTGATCGGACCAAAAATCTTCGCGCAGAACAAACCGTCCCGCTCCGGCTTGAAGGTGCGGTAATTGAGGGTTTCCGGTTTTTTCACCTCGCCGTGGGACCACTTGCGGATCTGGTCCGGCGCCGCGATGGAAATGCGGATCCCCGAGAAATACAGCGGGTCCTTCGGCTTCTCAAATCGAGTAAACAGGTCTTCCAATGGGTGCCTCCCCGGTACGTTCCCTGATTGCGTTCGTTACTTGGCTTCCTCGCTGATCAGCTCGACATCGAGGCCGAGCGCCTGCAATTCCTTGATGAGGACGTTGAACGACTCCGGCAGCCCCGGCTCGAGGGAGAAGTTTCCCTTCACGATCGCCTCGTACATCCTTGCCCTCCCGGGGACGTCGTCCGACTTCACCGTCAGGAATTCCTGGAGGGTGTAGGCGGCGCCGTATGCCTCCAGCGCCCATACCTCCATCTCCCCCAGACGCTGCCCCCCGAACTGCGCCTTCCCCCCGAGGGGCTGCTGGGTCACCAGCGAATACGGCCCCGTGGACCGTGCGTGGATCTTGTCGTCCACAAGGTGGTGCAGCTTCATCATGTACATCGAGCCGACGGTCACCTGCTGGTGGAACAGATCGCCGGTCTTGCCGTCGTAGAGAGAGGTCTGCCCGGACTCCGGCAGTCCCGCCAGATGCAGGTACCGCTTGATCTCGCCCTCGTTCGCTCCGCTGAATACCGGCGACGCCATGAACACCCCTTCGGACATGAGCGCGGCGACTCTTCGAACCTCGTCGTCGGTGAGGCTATCAAGGTATTCCCAAAACCGTTTCGAGTCGTAGACCTTCCGGAGCCAGTCCTTCACGGTCCGGGGGCTGAACTCGATCTCGACCAGCCGGCGGACCTTCTCCCCCAGCTCCCGCGAGGCCCACCCGAGGTGGGTCTCCATGATCTGCCCTACGTTCATTCGGGAAGGAACGCCGAGCGGGTTGAGGACGATGTCGACCGGAGCGCCGTCGGAGAGATACGGCATGTCTTCTTCCGGCACGATCCGGGAAATCACCCCCTTGTTGCCGTGGCGGCCGGCCATCTTGTCCCCGACCGACAGCTTGCGCTTCATCGCGATGTACACTTTCACCATCTTGAGGACGCCCGGGGGCAGCTCGTCCCCCTTCCGCATACGGCCGATCTTCTCCTCGAAGACCGCCTTGACCAGGCTCACCTGTTCCTGGGCGACCTGGGAGATGTCCTCCAGACGCTCCTTGACCGTCGGGTCCTCCTCGACCCCGATCTGTGCCCAGAGGTCCTTCGGAATGTCGTCGAGGACCTCTTCCGTGAGCTTCTTCTTCTTGTTGAGGATCACTTCGGACCGGTCCCCCCCGGTAAGGCGGGTCGCGGAGGTCTTGTGGAGAAGAAGGTTTCGCATCTTCCCGTAGGCGGTCTCCAGGATGATCCGGATTTCGTCGTCCTGGTCCCGCAGGAGTCTCTCCATTTCCTTTTCTTCATAGGCCTGTGCGCGGTCGTCCTTCTCCCCTCCCTTTCGGGTGAACACTTTCGAGTCGATGACGATTCCCTCGATCCCGGGCGGCACCCGGAGCGAGGAGTCCTTCACGTCGCCGGCCTTGTCTCCGAAGATCGCACGGAGCAGCTTCTCCTCGGGGGAAAGCTGCGTCTCGCCTTTGGGCGTGACCTTGCCCACAAGGATGTCCATCGGCTTCACGCGCGCGCCGATCCGCACGATCCCGCTCTCGTCCAGGTCCTTCAGGGACTCCTCGCTGATGTTCGGGATGTCGGCGGTGATCTCCTCCTTGCCGAGCTTCGTCTCCCGGGCCACGCACTCGAACTCCTCGATGTGGATCGAGGTGAAGATATCCTCCTTGACGATCTTCTCGGAAATGAGGATGGAGTCCTCGAAGTTGTACCCCCGCCACGGCATGAAGGCCACGAGCACGTTCCTGCCGAGGGAGAGCTCCCCCATGGCGGTGGCGGGGCCGTCCGCGATGACCTCCCCTGCCTCCACCTTCTGCCCGAGGGTAACGATCGGCTTCTGGTTGATGCAGGTGTTCTGGTTGGAGCGACGGAACTTGACCAGGTTGTAGATGTCGGCACCGTACTTGCCGCCCGTGTCCGGCTCGTCCGGCCGGATGACGATCCGGCGGGCGTCCACGGACTCCACCTTTCCCCTGCGCCCCGCCTCCACCGCAGCACCCGAGTCGCGGGCGACCACGGATTCCATTCCCGTTCCCACCAAGGGCGGCTCCGTGCGCAGCAGCGGCACAGCCTGCCGCTGCATGTTGGATCCCATGAGCGCCCGGTTGGCGTCGTCGTGCTCCAGAAACGGGATGAGCGACGCCGCGACGGAAACCAGCTGGTTCGGGGAGACGTCCATGAGGGTGACCTCCGAGGAGCGCACCATCGCGAATTCGCCCTCCTTCCGGGCGATCACGACGTCTCGCTGGAATCTGCCCTCCCCGTCGATGGGGGCGTTCGCCTGCGCGATGACATGCTTCTCCTCGTCCATCGCGGAAAGGGAAACGATCTCGTTCGTCAGGCAGGAGTCCTTCACCACCTGGTACGGAGTCTCGATGAACCCGAACTCGTTGATCCTCGCGAAGGTCGAGAGGGACGCGATGAGCCCGATGTTCGGCCCCTCGGGCGTCTCGATGGGGCAGATCCGCCCGTAGTGCGTCGGGTGGACGTCCCGAACCTCGAATCCGGCCCGCTCCCGCGTCAGCCCGCCCGGGCCCAGGGCCGACACACGGCGCTTGTGCGTGACTTCGGACAAAGGATTGGTCTGGTCCATGAACTGGGACAGCTGGGAGGACCCGAAGAACTCCTTGATGACCGCGGAGACGGGTTTCGCGTTGATCAGGTCGTGCGGCATCAGGGTCTCGATGTCCTGGAGGCTCATCTTCTCCCGGATCGCCCGTTCCACGCGCACCAACCCCATCCGGAACTGGTTCTCGATCAGCTCCCCCACGGTGCGGACGCGCCGGTTCCCGAGGTTGTCGATGTCGTCCGCCTCGCCGATCCCGTTCTTCAGGTTGATGAGGTACCGGATTGCCCGAAGGATGTCCTCGTACCGCAAAACGGTCGAGTCCAGGTCGCTGTCCGCGATCCCGAGCTTGTGGTTCAGCTTGAGCCTTCCGACTTTCGACAGGCTGTAACGCTCCGGGTTGAAGAACATGTTCTCGAACAGGGAAACCGCGGCCTCCTTCGTGGGGGGATCCCCCGGCCGCATCTTCTTGTAGATTTCCTTCAGGGCCTCGTCCCGCTCCTTGATTCGGTCGGTCATCAGCCCTTCCCAGATCGCCCTGTCCGCGTTTTCCAGGGAGAAAACCGAACAGGAGGCGATCCCCTTTTCCCGGATGAGGGCGAGCGCTTCCTCCGTGATCTTCTGTCCGCACTCGAGGATGACCTCCCCGGTCCCCGGATCCGCAATATCGGTGACGCACACCTTCTGGAGGAGGTCGTCGAGGGGAAGCGTGATCTTCCCGAACGGGACGTCGGCAAACCGCTCCGCCCGTTTTTTCGAGACCTTGATTCCCTTCTTGAACGCGACCTCGTTCGTCTTGGGATGCCGGATCTCCACGGGCATCTTGAGCCCGACCATGAGATCGGGGCGGAACACCTTGGAATACCGGTCCCCTTCGATCGCCACCTCCTCGACCTCGTAGAACCTCCGCAGGAGCTCCTCCGTGGACATCCCGATCGCCCGCAGAAGGACGGCAATGGGGAATTTCCGCTTCCGGTCGATCTTCACGTACAGCATGTCCTTGTGGTCGAACTCGAAATCCAGCCAGGACCCGCGATACGGGATGATCCTCGCGGAGAAGAGGACCTTGCCGGAGGCATGGGACCTCCCCTTGTCGTGCTCGAAGAAGACGCCGGGCGAGCGATGCAGCTGGCTCACGATGACCCGTTCCGTCCCGTTGATGATGAAGGTCGCGCGGGCCGTCATGAGGGGGATTTCGCCGAAAAACACCTCCTGTTCCTTGACGTCCCGGATGGTGCGGGCGGCGGTCTTCTCGTCCACATCGAAGATGACGAGCTGGACCGTCACCTTGATCGGGGCCGCGTAGTTCATCCCCCTTTCGCGGCACTCCTCCTCGCTCCACTTCGGCTGCCCGATGGCGTAGGAAACGAACTCCAGCGTCGCCCGGCCGTTGTAATCCGTGATGGGAAAGATGCTCTTGAAGACGGCCTGCAGGCCGATGTCCTTCCGTTTCTCGGGAGAGACGACCATCTGCAGGAATTCGTCGTACGATTCCTGCTGCGCCTTGATGAGATTCGGTATTTCAATGACCTTTCCGATCTTGGAAAAGTCGATCCTCTTGATCAGATTCCTGTATTCCAGATACGCCATGTTCTCACCCCGGGGGTACTGGCAAAGGTTTACGTTCCGGGGGCGGGAAACGCCCCCCGTTGTCCGTGTGCAGGACGAGTCCTATTTGATTTCCGCCTTGCCCCCCGCCTCTTCGATCTTCTTCTTCAGTGCCTCGGCTTCCTTCTTTTCGATCCCTTCCTTGACCGGCTTCGGAATCCCCTCGACGAGGTCCTTCGCCTCTTTCAGGCCCAGCCCCGTTACCTCGCGGACCACCTTGATCACCTGGATCTTCTTGTCCGCAAAATCGGTCAGGATCACGTTGAAGTCCGTTTTCTCCTCGGCCGCGGGGCCCGCCGCACCGGGCGAGGCGACCGTCACCGCCATCGCGGGGGCCGCCGCCGTGACGCCGAACCGCTCCTCGAGAGCCTTGACGTACTCGTGGAGCTCGAGAACCGTGAGTCCCTCCACCATCTTCAGGAATTCCTCTTTCGTCATCGTTGTCATGTCCGGTTCCTCCCTTTCTATCAGGCACTTACCTGTTTGGATTTCAGGTCATGGATGGATTGCAGCGCGCAAACCAGTTTTCTCTTCGGCCCGGAAAGCGCCTGCGCCAGCCTCGTGATGGGAGACGCCATCCCGCCGACCAGCCGCG
>Ga0209002_10003657_pt1 | contig 12202 bp, 13 predicted proteins | sample Rifsed16ft2_FD_184010 | JGI IMG/M metagenome (GOLD analysis project Ga0209002, IMG submission 184010) | Soil microbial communities from Rifle, Colorado, USA - sediment 16ft 2 (version 2) | ecosystem: Environmental > Terrestrial > Deep subsurface > Rock core/Sediment | place: Rifle, Colorado...
GGCCTGACAACGGACGCTCCTGCAATGCGGAAATCGTCCCTGCGGGGCGAGGTCGTGTCGAACGACGTCGACGGCCCGCTGGATCCGAGCCTGATCGAGGGCTCCCTCATCATCTCCCCGGAGGACCCGGAGGTCTCCGAGGGAAGCCTCCTGCGGGGCGGCTCGTGCCGTGCGAACCTCAGCCTTCTGTCGATCGACGGGGAGATCGTCGCCCACGGCCAAGGTGCGCTCACGCGGCTCTCCGAGGAAGTCCCGTTCGAGAGCGTCTGTCCCGATTGCCAAGGTTGGAAAATCTGCGAGGACTGTGGCGCGACGGGCGGCGGCCCCAGCGCCGTCTGCGCGTACTGCCGCGGCACGGGCCAGTGCCATCGCTGTGCCGGTCGCGGCATGGTCACGGAATCCGGATAGCGGCCCGACGCGACGCCCGCCGAACCGGACAGTCATGAAACCCGCGGTCCGTACGGACAGAACGTTTATTGTTTCGCGCCACCTCGACGCGGCAGAGGGCAGCGATGGCCACGAAGAAGTGTCCTGTCTGCGAGGTGCCCGTGAAGCTCGAGAACCTCGAGCGTCATGTCCGGAATCAGCATCCTCGCGCGGCGGTCGACCTCAAGACCCTCCTGACCGACGAGGAGCGCGAAGAGACCGCGCAAGCGAGGCGGGCGTCGGCCCGTCCCGCCGTCACCCGCAAAGGGGCGACCATCATCGCCGTGGTCGCGGTCGTCCTCGCGGCCCTCCTCGTCCTCGTGATCTTCAATCCTCTCGGCAACGTGGGCCCCGGGATCGGGCAGGTCGCCCCGAACTTCTCCGTGCGCTCGACGACGGGAACCACCGTGAGCCTGAGCTCGTACCGCGGGTCCATCGTCCTGCTGGAGTTCATGGACGTGGACTGCCCCGCGTGTAACGACGAAGTGCCCACGCTCGTCTCCCTCCACCAGAACTACAGCGCCACCGTTCGCTTCTTGAGCATCGACGTGAACTTTGTCGATGAATTGGACACGGACGTGAAGATCGACGCCTGGGCGAGCTCCCACGGCGCGAACTGGCCGTACGCTCTGGATGTCGGCGGTACGGTGCGGAGGATGTATGGCGTGACGAGCACGCCGACCGTATTCGTCCTCGATGCCGACGGGGTCGTGCGAGCCCTTGTCCAACCGCCCGCCAATTCGTACGCTCATTTCGTGGCGGCGATCGCGGCGGCCTCGGGGGCTTGATGTGGCCAAGGAGCGGATGTCCCCGGGGGACCTCCTCCTCCTGACCGCCACCCTCGCCGTCTTCGGGATCGCGGCGTCCGCGTACCTCACATGGCAGTGGTACGAGGCCGCGAACCGAACATGGTGTGATCTCGACGCGTTCTTCAGCTGCACGAAGGTCCGCGAGAGCCCCTTCTCGGCGGTCGCGGGCCTCCCGACCGCCTTCGTGGGCGTGGCGGGCTTCGGAATCCTCCTGGCCTTCTCGGTGTCTGCATTGCGGGGCATCGAGCGCGTCGGCCCCTTCACGACGACGCGATGGCTCTGGATCTTCGCGTCTGTCGGCGCCCTCGTCGGCATCGGATTGACCTTCATCGAGATCTTCGTGATCCAGGCGATCTGCCTGCTGTGCGCGATCGGATTTGCGCTGGACCTCGGCATCCTTGCCGTCCTCCTCGTCCTGCCACGAGGCGCCGCGCATACGTAGCAAGTCTTTATGGAGGTGGAGAGGCTCCCGCGTCGGGACGCCCATGGCCGTCGACCGGCGCCGCTTCTTCCGGGTCGTCGTGATCTTTGCCGCCGTCTTCGCGTACTCGACGATCGTCGTCGGCGGGACCGTCCGCTCGATGGGCGCGGGCCTCGCCTGCCCGGACTGGCCCCTGTGCCACGGGGCAATCGTGCCGAACCTCGCGGACCCGCACATTGCGATCGAGTACACGCACCGGCTCGTGGCTGCCCTCACGAGCCTCTTCCTGTTCGTCGGGATGGTCCTCGCGCTCCTGTGGTTCCGGCACGAGGTCCGCCTCGTCACGCTTTCGGTCATGACGGTCTCCGTCCTCGTCACGCAGGTGACGGTCGGCGCGCTCACGATCACGAGCCGGCTCGATCCGCTCGTCGTCACGACCCATCTCGCCCTCGGCACGGCGACGTTCGGTTTCTCGCTCATCCTCGCGATCGTGTCCCTGTGGCCTGCGGCGGCGCCCACGCCGATGAGCGGCTGAGACGAGCGCCGGCGGTCGAAGGATCACTCGACGAGGAAGTGGGCGAGCGCGATCCCGATGAATCCGACGACGGACGAGGCGAGCCAGCGCGTTCCGCGGGCCGTCATCGCGAATGGAAGGAACCCACGGACGAGGAGCACGAATCCGAGGCCCGCCTCGATGCCGGCCAAGAGCATGGGGACCGCGAGGGACGCCAAGGCGCCGGTTTCCGAGGAGGGACTGAAAAGGGCGGGCGGGACGAGGGCCCCCGGGATCGTGAGGAGGCCTGCGGACAGGAGCCCGAGGGCCAGCGGGGGTCGCCATCGGGCCGCGAGCGCCGGGAGGACGACGATGGCTCCCTCAGCGAACCGATGGACGACGGTCGCTGCCGTCGCAGCCGCGTCGATCCGGTATCCGGGTCCTCCGATACCCACGAAGCCCACGCCGAGGACCAGGCCGTCCGAGAAGCTGTGCAGGCCGAGGAATGCGACGGCGGTCCAGAGGATCCTCTCGCCCTCGATCCGGATCAACGGCCCTTCGAACAGGGCCCATGCGACCCCCGCGCCAATCGAGAGTCCGACGATCGCCACGAGGCTCGACGACAGGTCGTCCGCGAGGAGCCCAAGGAGGGCATGGTCGACGAGGACGAGCGTCATCGCGTGCGCCAGGGCCAAGAAGGCGATCACGCCGGCGGCGAGACCCCAGGCGATGTCGCGCAGCCCAGGCTCGAGATCCCGCACGAGGTAAAGGAGGATCGCCGCGAAGGGCATAACACTGAAGCCGACGGCGAGGATCACCAGGTCGGACAAGGACCCGCCTCACTTCTGTTGCTTCGAGGCGCGCACCGCGCGGACGTGGTAGACCGCCGCGAAGACGAGGACCCCTCCGAGCGTCACGATCATGATGCCGGGGATGAGGGCGACGTTGAACAGGGGCCGGTCCTCCCGCGGTTCCCCGAGGACGACGATGTTCCCGGTCATCGACGTCTGATGGAACCGACACCGGTACGTGAAGTTCCCCGCCCGGTCGAGGAGGAACGTCCAGACGACCGGGGACGTGTCGCTGAAGTCCGGGGAGCTCGGCTCGCCCGCGTCCGGAACGAGGTTGTTGTTGTAATCGATGAACCAGTTGTGGTCGACCGAGTCGTTGCCGAAGAGCGTGAGGGTGAGATTCGTTCCCGCGACGGCCACGAGGCGCGGGCCGGGATTGTCCATCGTGTCGTTCGAGAAGCCCCATCCCATCCCCGCATTCCCGACGAGCGTGAAGTTCGTCGCCGCGACGATGGACACGGAGCCGATCATGGACGTCTGGTGCACGCGGCACCGGTATGTCCAGTTCCCGAGACGGTCGGGCACGAAGGACCACGTGATGATCGTATTCGACGGCGCCTGGAAGTCTGGGGAACTTGGCTCGCCGGGATCCGGCTGCAAGTTGTCGTTGTAATCGATGAACCAGTTGTGCAGGGCGGAATCCGCCCCGATCAGGGTGAGGACGACCGGCTGCCCGATCACGAAGGAGAGGTCGGGGCCCGGGTCCGTGATCGTGGCGTTCGTGAAGCCCCAGCCGCGACCTGCGTCGCCCGCCAGCGTGACGGCCTGATCCGCCGCCGCGCCCGGACCTGGCGGCACGGCGAACGCGATGGCGAAGACGACGGCCGCGAGCGCGACCGCCTTAATTCGGAAGGACATGGAGCGTTCCCGTCATGAGATAGTGACTCAGGCCGCAGAACTCGGCGCAGTGGATGTCGTACGCCCCCGCCCGAAGCGGCTGGAACCAGTAGACGTTTTCATGGCCGGGGATCGCGTCGACCTTCAGGTTGAAGGCGGGGATATACAAGGAATGCGCGACGTCGGACGATTCGATCACGAGCTTCACCACCTGACCCACCGTCACGGTGAATTCCCCGTTCGTGTGGACGAAGGATCCGTTCGGATACGTCACGTTGAACTCCCAGTACCACTGGTGTCCGGTCACAAAGACGGTCACGTCCGGCTGCTCAGGAATCGTGTCCGTGATCCGGAGCGTCTGGAAGGTCGCGACGCCTACGAGGAGCAGGATGAGCGCCGGGACCACGGTCCACACGGTCTCGAGCTTCCGGTCGTGGGTCTTCGGCTGAGAGGGGCCATGCGAGTTCCCTTTCCGAGCCCGGAATTTGATGACCGCGTACGTCAGGAGGACCATGACGAGAATTCCGATCCCGATCGCGGGGATCAGGACGAGCAAGAAGAGCTGGCTGATGGCCTCCTGGCCGGGGGAGACGGGTTCCTGAGCGCGCGCATTCGTCGTCGCGGCCAACATGAGCGAGAGAAGGAGGGCAAGGCCCACCCCGACACGTCGATGGAGCCCCGACATCGCCTGCCGAAATCCTCGGACCTCTAAAGCGTTTGCGGTTCGCCGAAAAAGTGGGTGGGTCGGAGCGTCACTCCGCGTGACACCACCGGCTGGGACACGCATCGTTCGGGAGCCGGTGGAAAGGTTTTTCCCCGGTCCCCGAGTACGGGGGCTCGGCGGCCTCCCATCGGGGGCCGCTCTTCGGGGTTTCGTTCGATGGCGGGCGAGGTCGTCACGGGACATCGAACCGAGCACGGTCCCGTCGGCGTGACGCGATGGCTCACGACGACGAACCACCATGAGATCGGGATTCTGTACCTGGCGATGTCGTTCCTCTTCTTCCTCATCGGAGGCGTGCTCGCGCTCCTCATCCGCACGGAACTCGCCTATCCCGGGAGGACGATCGTGGATCCGGCGACGTACTCGGAACTGTTCACGATGCACGGGACGACGATGATCTTCCTCGTCGCGATCCCGATCCTTGCGGGATTCGGGAACCTCATGGTCCCGCCCCTCGTTGGGGCGAAGGACATGGCCTTCCCGCGAATCAACGCGCTGAGCTTCTGGCTCCTCCCCCCCGCCGGGGTCATCATGTGGTTCGGCGCGGCGAACATCGGCTGGACGGGCTACACCCCCCTGAGCGTGTACGAGACGGGCAGCGGGGTGGACATGTGGATCGTCGGACTCCAGCTCATCGGGATCTCGTCCACGATGGGCGCGATCAACTTCATCGTCACGATCCTCAAGCATCGAGCGCCCGGGATCACGTTCAACAACCTCTCCCTGTTCGTATGGTCGATCCTCGTCACGGCGGGAATCACGCTCGTCGCGACCCCCGTCCTCGCCGCCGGATTGTTCGTCCTCCTGCTCGATCGCCATGGCGTGACGGCGTTCCTCTCCCCCGGGGTCGGCGGGGACCCGATCATGTGGCAGCACCTCTTCTGGTTCTACTCCCACCCGGCCGTGTACATCATGATCCTACCCGCGATGGGCATCATCTCCGAGGTGATCCCGCGGATGGCCCACAAGCCGATCTTCGGGTACAAGGCGATCGCCCTTTCGACCGTCGCGATCGGTTTCCTCTCGTTCGGCGTCTGGGTCCATCACATGTTCACGACGGGCCTGAGCATCACGGCCCGCCTCCCGTTCATGGTCCTGACCCTCGCGATCGCCGTGCCCAGCGGGATCAAGGTGTTCAACTGGATCGCGACCTTATGGGGCGGGGCGATCGAGCTCAAGGCGCCCATGCTCTTCGCGATCGGCTTCATCGCGATGTTCGTCATCGGCGGAATCAACGGGGTCTTCCAGGCGCCGATCCCTCTGGACTACAGCCTCCAGGACACGTACTGGGTCGTCGCCCACTTGCACTACGTGCTGTTCGGCGGCACGATCCTCGGCGTCTTCGCGGGGTTCTACTTCTGGTTCCCGCGGATGTCGAAACGCATGTACTCGGAGCGGCTCGCGCGCTGGCACTTCGGACTCACGATGGTCGGGATGAACCTCGTGTTCTTCACGATGCACTTCCTCGGCCTCGAAGGCATGCCGCGGCGTATCTTCGATTACCCGCCCTCCATGTGGACCCTGAACTGGCTCGCGACCCTGGGCGCGTTCGTCGTGGGTGCGGGACAGCTCGTCTTCGTGGCGAATGTCGTGTGGACGTTCGTCAAGGGGCCCGTCTCGGACACGGATCCGTGGGGAGAGATCCCCGCGCAGAAACACGAGGCGCGCGTGCCCGGCGTGCCGATCTATGCGATGCCGATCCACGGGATGCCGGACGGCGGAAGTCCGTCGGAGCCTAGCGACTCAGAGCGACGGACTCGAGCTCCCTGAGGATTTCCTCGGCGAGGCGGGCGGCCGTGTCGTAGTCCGCAGATTCGAAGGCGGCCCGGGCCTGCTTGAGCGCCTTACGGATCTCGCTGACGTTCCGCCCGGAGTCGCGCGCCCTCTTCGCCGTCTCGAGAGCCCGGGTCATCCGGTCAAGCGCGTCCGCGCGGGACACCTTGGGCCGCTCCTCGGACGCCTCGTCCTCGAGCATCTCGTCCCGGAGCGGTTCGTGGGCCACCGGGGGCGCCGGCGGAGGTGCGACCATGGGTGGCTTCGGAGGTCGGGGTTCGCTCATCGGCGGGGGTGGGGGGGCGGTCCTCGTGGGCTCCTCGGGCTCGTCGGACACGTCGATCCCACTCGCCTCAAGGGCCGCGGCGAGGTACTTCTCCGCCTCGAGGAGGCTCTTCTCTTTCACCGCGAGCTTCTCCCGTTCGGTCGCAAGACGGAGGAGCTCCTCCCTCAGGGTGTCCTGTAACTCGACGAACGATTCGTGCTGGGTGGCGGACTCCTTCTGCCGTGCATGCATCTCCTCGCTGATCTTGATCATCTCGCGGTCGCGTTCCTCCAAGGCGCGCAGCCGCTCGTTCTGGAGCTTGATCATTTCCTCCTCGCGCTTCGCGAGCCCGCGGTCCCGCTGCGCGAATCCGCGCTCCATTGCGGTGAGCCTCTCAATCGTGTCGGCAAGGGCGCGTTCGCGCTGGGCCGACAGGTCCTCCCGCTCGACGAGGGCCTGGATCTTCGCCTCGGACTCCCGCATGTGGTCCATCATGTCGGCTTCGAGGCGTTTCACGCGGTCCTCCGCCTCCTTGATGGCTTTCTCCCGGTCGTTCAGGACGCGGGCCCATTCCCCGACACGTTTCTCCTCTGCGGCGACCTTCTCCCGCTCCGCCTTCACGCCATTCAGGTCCCGATCGATCGAGGCGCGGGAGGCCTGGACTTGGTCTCTCTCCTTCGCGAACTCCTCCCGTTCCGCGCGCAGCCGCGCGGTCTGCTTCTCGAGCTCGGCCCGCTGGGCATCGAGCTGCGCCCGGAGCGCCTCGAGCTCCTTCGCCCGGGCGTCGAGCAGGTTGCGGGTTTCCTTGAACTTCGAGGCTGACGCCTTCACGGCGTCCAGGAGGATCGGGGACGGCTTCTCGCTCGCCATGTCAGGTCACCGCCAGCGTTGGGCGTAACGCCCCATGGGTGGGTCGCACGCTATTTAAGGCGTCGGCCGAGGGAATCACTTGTGAGAACATAAGACCTGCGACTCGGAAAGCGGACGCATTGGCGGTCATCCGACCCGGATGGAACGCTCCCACAATATATCTTGTACGAACTCCACGAAGAAATAGGGCCCGGAGAACTCCGGCGCCGCATCCGGACACGGAGGCACATCTATGGAGAGAGGGGCAACACAGGGAATGATGGTGACATTGGTCGTCGCGATCGTCGTCGCCGCCGTCGTGGCGGCGGGCGTCTCGTATCTCATGACGCCTCGAGCCGCCGCGAGGACGCCACAGACCGTCGAGGTCTACATGATCGCCGGGGACTTCGGCGCGGACACATTCTTGCCCGGCAGCCTCACGGCGTACAGGGGCGACACGCTCCGGATCCACATCACGAACACGGAGGATGAGGACCACGATTTCACGATCGCGGAATTCGGAGTGGACACGGAAATTCGACCCGGCGTGGGGAACGTGACGAACGTTCCGGACTTCGTCGTGAGCCAGGTCGGTACGTTCGCGTACCGGTGCAACTACCACCAACCGGAGATGACGGGCTGGCTCACCGTCATCGGGTGACGACGCAAACCGAGGGGCCGTCCGGGCCCCTCCCATCGTCCCCGATGGCAGCCCTTTGTCAAGGCGTCTGACAAACGAAAGACACTTATAGCCATATTGTCGTACGCCCGTCTGCGTCCCTCCATGGGAGGGGTGCGCACAAGAAGGGATGGAACATGCCGGCACTCAGGGAGATCTCGTTCGAGGCCGCCAAGCAGATCGCGGGCGTGAAGGGCCTGCAACCGAGCAAGGTGAAGGGCACGACCACGCTGCGGTTCACGAAGGGCGGCAGCGAAAAGCTCCAGGTCATCACCTGGGACGAGTTCGAGAAGACCGCGACCAGCCGCAACCTCGCCATATACGAGAGCGGCGGCTGGATGAAGCTGATGCGGAAGCACTGATCGGCCCCGCGGCTCTTCCGGGAAGACCATGGTGGACCTGGCGTTCGGCGCCACCGCCATGGCCTCCATCTTCGCGATAGTGGACCCACTCGGTGTGGTCCCGTTCTTTTCCTCCCTCACGGAAGGCATGACGTCCCAGCAGAAGCAGGAGATCGTCTCGAAGGCGTGCCTCACCGCGACGATCACGCTCGGGGTCTTCGCGGTCTTCGGCCAGTGGATCTTCGCGGGGTTCGGCTTCACGATCCCCGCTTTCAAGATCGCAGGAGGCATCCTCCTGTTCGGGGTCGCGCTCGAGATGCTCCACGGCGAGCGGTCGCGGTCGCGGCTCACGGAGAAGGAACGGGAGGAGAGCCTGAGCCGCGCGGACGAGGTCGCGATCGTGCCTCTCGGGATTCCCCTCCTCGCGGGGCCCGGAGCCATCACGACCGTGATGATCTACATGACCCATCCCGTGGCCGACGCAGCGGACAAGCTGTTCATCTTCGCGGGGATCCTGATCGCGACCCTGTCCGCGTTCGTCCTGCTGCACAACGCGGACCGCATCTTCAAGCGGATCGGGAGGACGGGGACGCGCGCGGTGGGCCGAGTGATGGGGCTCCTCCTCGCGGCGATCGCGGTCCAGTTCATCATCGACGGCGTCGTCGACGCGGCCCGGATGAAAGGCCTCTTCGCGTGACGCGAGGCCCCATGGTCTTTTATCCGCGACCCCGCATGCCGTCCGCGTGAGCGTGGAGGCGAAGGTCCTCGCTCGGATCCGGCCGTCCGCCGAGGAGGAGGCGCGGATCCGGAAGGTCGTCCGCGAACTCCTGGACCGCCTCACGAACATCCTGAAGGAGAAGGGCTGGGAAGCGAAGCCGTTCCTCGCGGGCTCCGTCGCGAAGGGGACCCATCTCACGGGCCCCGAGATCGACATCTTCGTCGCGTTCCCGCCGGATCTCCCGAGGAAGGACCTCGAGTCGCGCGGCCTCGCCCTCGGGGAGATCCTCGAGCGGCGGACTCATCTCTATGCCGAGCATCCGTACACGCGAGGATGGTACGACGGCTCCGAAGTGGAGATCGTCCCCTGCTATCGAATCACGGACGCGACCCAGCGTATGAGCGCCGTGGACCGGACGCCCCTCCACGTCGACTACGTCCTCGGGCGGATGAAGGACGAGCAGGCGGACGAGATCCGCCTCCTGAAGGCGTGGGCGGAGGGGATCGGCGTCTACGGGGCGGAAGCGAAGGTCCTCGGCTTCAGCGGGTACCTGTGCGAGCTCCTCGTCCTGAGGTACGGCACGTTCCGCGGCGTCCTCGAGAGCAGCCTCGGATGGAAAAAAGGGGACGTGATTGAGCTGGACCGGACGGCAGGCCGCGTCTTCACGGAGCCCCTCGTCGTCGTGGACCCCGTCGATCCCAACCGCAACGTCGCAAGCGCGGTCTCCGTGGAGCAAATGGCGACGTTCGTGCATGCCGCGCGCGAATATCTGCGGCAGGCAAACGAGCGCTTCTTCTTCCCGAGGCCCCTGAAGGCCCTGTCCCTCCCGAAGCTCCGGACGGTCTCCCGCCGGAGGGGCACGGAACTCCTCGTCATCACGATCCGCGCACCCGACGTCACGGAGGATGTCCTCTACCCGCAGCTGCGAAAGGCGCATCGCGGGTTCCTCGATCTGTTCGACCGGAACGGCTTCGTCGTGTTCGACTCGCGCTTCGACGCAGCGGGAAACGACGTCACGTTCCTGTTCGAGTTCCAGGTCGCCTCCCTGCCGAAGGCCCAACGCCATGGCGGACCGCCCGTGTGGGTGAAGAACGCGAAGGACTTCCTCGACAAATGGGAGCGCAACCGGATGACCCTCGCGGGTCCGTTCATCGAGGGAGAGCGCTGGGCGGTCGACGTGTCCCGCGATGCGACGACGGCCGGATCCCTCCTGAAGGCGAAATGGCGAGAGCTGAGCCTCGGCAAGGATCTGGACAGGGCCGCGCGACGTTCCTTCCGGGTGCACGCGGGAGCCGCCGCGATCCGGGCGCCGACCGCGGCCGGTTGGACACGTCTCTTTGACAAGCGTTTCCCGTGGCAGCGGTGAGCGTCATCCCGTGATGGCCACGTTAAACGCAGCTGCGGCACGACGCCCCCCAGGATCGGCCGCCGTGATGAGGACACGAAGCGAGGTGGTCCCGACCGGCAATTGTACGACAGCCGCGAACGTGCCCCCGAGCAGCGCCGCACTCTCGTGACCGATGCAGGGGTTGTTGCCGGTCCGCGAAGTCGCGTTCACATTGAAGGGAACGCCGGACGAGGGTGTCACGTTGACCGTGAGGCTCGCCACCCCAACATTGTCCGTCGCTCGGAACAGGATGTACAGGCTGTTGTTCGGAAGCGTCACGGGCACGCTCACGGAGCCGGTCGCCACGGGCACGCAGCTGAGGCCGGTCATGGGCCCCGCGCCGTACGGAGACACGGAAATCGAGTCGACCGTCGGGTCCGTGAAGTCCCCAAACGGGGGATTCAGGAGGATGATCCAGAAGGCGAGCCAGCTGAAGAAGTAAATCATCCCGTGTCCGATCCAGTCCCGACGCTTGAACGCGGCGGTCCGGATACCGAACAGAGGCAGCATGAAGTAGAGACCGAACCCCATCGCGAGCCCCCCGAGGAAGGCGAGGGGCGGGAAGACCGAATACAGGAGGAACGAAACGGCGGCCCCGATAATCGCCCACACGATCGTGGCGACGGAGGCCCGCGCGGCCTGCATCTCCTGCCGCATGTAGCCGATCTCGTCGAACTCGGGCGCGACCCAGTCCGGGGCCTCATCCTTCCGCTTCCGGCGGGCCATGGGGCGTCGGAAGCTAGGAGCCCTTCAAAAACCTTCGCTCCGCGCCGCGCGGAGTCCCCTATGGAACGTCCGTCGGATCCCAGTCGAAGTGCATATCCTCGTTCAAGCCATTTAGCACCTTCAGATTCCCGGGGGAAAGTTCCCAATCGAACACGTCTGCGTTCGACTTGATCCGTCCGGGCGTGACGGACTTAGGAATCGTCACGAATCCGTTCTGGAGGCTCCAACGGATCAGGACTTGCGCGGGCGTTCGGCCGAGATCCGCCGCGATCGTGGCGATCGCCGGGTCCTTCAGCCGCCGGCCGCGCGTGAGAGGACTGTACGCCTCGACCTGAATCCCCTTGCGGCGGCAGTACGCGACCGCATCCTTCTGTTGAAGGAACGGGCTGAGCTCGATCTGGTTCACGGAAGGAATCGTCGCGCTCTCGTGGGCGAGCCCCGCGAGATGGGATGGGAGGAAGTTGCTCACGCCGACCGCGCGCGCCTTCCCCGATTCCAGGAGTTTCACCATCGCCCGCCACGTGTCGACGCGCTTCGTCGGGAGAGGCCAGTGGATGAGATAGAGATCGAGGTAGTCCATGGCGAGTCGCTCGAGGCTCTCCGTGCAAGCCCGGAGGGTCGACTCGTATCCCTGGTCCCCGTTTCGCACCTTCGAGGTCACGAACACCTCGTCCCGGGGGAGTCCGCTCTCCCGGACCGCGATGCCGACCTGCTTCTCGTTCCCGTATGCACTCGCGGTGTCGAGGAGGCGGTACCCGATTCGCAGCGCCTCGTGGACCGCACGGACGCACTCCTCGCCATTCGCACCGGCGGTCCCGAGGCCGAGGACGGGCATGCGCACCTCGCTGTTCAGGGTCACACGAGACTCGAGGGAAATCGCCATCGTCGGGTCGGGAAACCGCG
>Ga0209002_10003661_pt1 | contig 12194 bp, 14 predicted proteins | sample Rifsed16ft2_FD_184010 | JGI IMG/M metagenome (GOLD analysis project Ga0209002, IMG submission 184010) | Soil microbial communities from Rifle, Colorado, USA - sediment 16ft 2 (version 2) | ecosystem: Environmental > Terrestrial > Deep subsurface > Rock core/Sediment | place: Rifle, Colorado...
TGTGCCACCGAGTCGTTCGCGCTTTTCGATCAGGACGGCTTCCCCGCCGAGTTCCGCCACACAGCGCGCGGCTTCGAGTCCCGCAGGTCCCCCGCCGATTACAAGAATTTTTCCAGATGTCATTTGTGTTCCTCCGAAAGTCTTGCGTAGCGGACGCTCTCTAGCGTCTATGCTTGTATTTGAGAGTTGTCCTTATCTTTCTTGGGTAGTCAACCGATTTGCCGTACGCTATATGGGGCGGCTTGTTATTGATGCATTCTCCATCCGCCACCAACATAGATTAACTGCCCTGTAACCCAGCGTGCTTGCTCAGAAGCAAGGAAAACCACCACATCAGCTATATCTTTAGGCTCACCCACGCGGCGAAGGGGCGTCGTAGATGCGATATCTTCAGCGGCTTTTGGTGGGAGATAGCCTGTTTGTGTAGGCCCTGGCGAAACAATATTGACTGTGATACCGTACTTGCCCATTTCTGCAGCGGCAGAACGGCTATAGGACTCAATGGCATGTTTGCTTGCGGCATAACTGATATTTGCCGTATGGGCGTGCGCTGCATCCGTACTGATATTGATGATACGCCCAGATTTTGCGCCGCGCTTCAAATACCTCTGGAGATACTCCGCCATCAGCATGGCATAGGCGCGCGCATTGACGGCAAAGTGAGCGTCAACTCCTGCGGCTGTCACGAGTCGGATGCCGCCACCTTCATCCGTTACAAGAGATGGGTCGAAAGTTTCAAGTACGCAGAGGGTGTGATTGTTTACCAATATATCCACTCCACCAAGATTTGACTCACACAAGTTGAATAAGAGAGAAATGTTATTGGAATTGGCGAGATCAATTTCGTGGGCGACAGCTACACCGCCCTGCGCGTGAATACTTTCAATCAATGGGTCGGCGGACTGTTGTTGCATCGCGCGATATAAGACATCTCCGCCTATGCCCATTGCTTTTGCTTGTTGGAGCTCTTCGTCTGAATAATTACACGGCTCGCGGTAAAAGGTGATGAACACTTTTGCACCTTGAGCAGCAAAAGCCTTTGCTATTGCCGCGCCAATGCCGTGATTTGCTCCTGTGACCAGAACAACCTTGTTTTCAAGTCGTGGGTTAATCATAGGCATTTAGTTCATAGGTATGACGGAAGCCGCCCAACTCGTAATCGAGATTGGGGAGGACCTCAATTTCTCATGCCGTCAAATTAATAGGTGTATCCGCGTCCTGCCAGGTGATTCCAGATTTCGTGCCCGCGCGGATGGCGTCGAGGTCTGACTGGAATTCATCCCAGTATTTCTGCCAGTTGATTCCAAGCTTCTCAAGGAAGGGACGCCAGTCCGTGGAATGCCAGTGGAACTGCACCACGCGGAAGGGATGCGCGCCCATCGCCAGCGCGGCGACCTGCGCGTCGGATAAAACTGGGATACCAACATTGCGGTCATGCGCTTTCGCCGCGAATTGACTCTTGTCAAGCGTCGTCACGCAGCCTGTATCGTGAGTGACTGTCAAATCGGGATTGGCTTCGTTCTTCATTACTTCGATTTTGCGAAGCACCGCAAATGAACGGGTAAAGTCGCGCTGGACGAGAACGTGACGGAAACCAAACCCACAGCAATCAAACCAGGTGGAATAGTCCGCGACCTTGATACCGAGAGTTTCAAGCAATGCGGTGACAACAGCGGTGCGCTGTCCGCCGTAGATTTCGGGGTCATAGATGGCGTCTTCGGCGACGATTTTGTAGTAGTGGCAGGCGGGATGTACCGTCGCGGTGATGGGACTCATGTCCACCAGCTGGCGCTCGGCAAACCTGTGTCGCATGGCGTATACCCATTCGCTGTAGTGAACAATCTCTTCGGGGATGACAAGCGGCTTGCCCATCTTGCCGAGGATGCGGCGGACTTCATCGCGCAGTTCCTTGTGATGCACAAGTTGCTCGCGGATTTCCTTGTAATGTCCAAAACTGGTGCCGCAATGGATCATGGGAAAATATCCAGACTCATACGCAGCGGCGAAATTACGCGCCATCACTGCCGCCTGTCCCACCGCGTTGGACGCGGCAGAGGCGTAGTAATTCCAGCCTGTACAGGAGGTCTGGTCTGTGGGATCGTGATAATCCAGACCAAACTGACGGTGAAGCCAGAGAATGGAGGAGGCATAGCCAGGGATGTGCCCACAGTGACCACAGGACTTGTGATGCCAGGTGTGTTCAATCGGGATCTTCTTGTTGCGTCCGTATTTTGTCCTAAATTCGACGTAAGGCTCAGGGACTTTTTGAACGATAATTTCACCCTTCGCTTCGAGTTCAAATAATATTTCATGCATATCAGGCGTCGGCGCGAGGTCCGCGTTGCGCGTGACAGGGTGGGATTTTTTCTCAAGGATTTGTTCGACGGGTGTAAAGGTTGAGTCGGTCATTTATCTCTCCGATCGTTCTGGGCTAGAAAACTACCAATAAATTGGAACCAGGTTCAGGCCGGGAATGAAACGAGGATCGTTTCGTCATTGCGAGCGTTTTGTGCGAAGCAATCCCCCCTCAACGATAAGGAGATTGCTTCGTCGGGATTTCGACGCTCCGCGTCTCAACCCTCCTCGCAATGACGTAGTCTATCCTTCTTCCAATTCCTCTTGCATGACATCTGCAAGCAGATCGTATAAGCCTTCGTCGAGTTCCTTGATAATGTCCATGTTGCCAGACTCGAACCAAATTGTGTAGAGTTCGAGCAATGTCTTGCGGTCGGTGCGCCAGGCAACATCTGTGAGGCCGCGGATGGTATCCATTGGAATGGCTTTGCGCCAGACAAGCATGTTTTCGCTGAAGTTCTGAACCCACGGACCCCAATCGGGGAAGAAATCGGGCTGAAGCATGTCGGGCGAGACCTGGTTGCCCTTGAGCATGACTTTATAGATCACGCGGCTGTAGCCTTGCAAGGCGTCTTTTGATTCCTGCATCCCGTTTTTAATCGAGACTTCGCGAAGAATGGTGACCAACCCACCAGGATTATTTTGCCGCGGACAGCGCACACACGAAAAGCACTGCGCGCAGTTCCAAATATCTTCGGTAATAATGTCGTAGACGCGCTCGACATCTTCGCGTGCGATGGCTTGCGCGATGACGCGCGGGCTGAAATCATAGAACCGCGCCGAGGGACAGGCCGAAACACAAATGCCGCACTCGTAACATCCGTACAGGAAGTCGCTATAGCGGATATCGTTTTGGACTTCGAGGAAGAGGCGCTCTTTTTCCTCATACGTCACGTCGGGATGACGATTCTCGGCTTTGCCTGGATTCCAGTTTTCAAGTGTAGTTGGCACTGAGGCCTCCTATGTAGCCACAGAGCACACAGAGAGTACTAAGTTTTAAAATACTTTTCTCAAATTCTCTGTGCTCTCTGTGGCAGCGGCCCAAATTAAAACGAAATCACCGCGTCGGCGCGGACTGCCATGTCGTTGAATGCCGCGCCGCCGATCATCTCAACGCCTTCGATCATGTCCTTCATGGTATATCCATGAAGGTCAAGGGAAGGCTGGCAGACGAAGAGGCGCACGCCCATTTCCAGGGCCTGGTCAATAAAATACCTGAGTTCCTTCCCTCCCCCGCCCTTTCTTGGAACAACGATCTTTTCAGGAGCGCCCTTTTCCAAACACTGTGGGCCGTTCATGGTGAAATAGATGCATACTTCGTTGTCCATGGCCGCGCCCGCGGTTGCCAAGAAGAATGGCGTTGCTGTCCTCTCCGGTGTCGCGCTCCCGTGCGTTTGGACATACAGAATCTTTTTTACATCCTCGTCGTTCGTCTTCCACATAAGCGCCCTCCCAGACAATATTTAGAAACTTGCCATTGCTTCCTGATCGGTCGGATACATCTTGAGCATCTGCATCATGCCAACCGTACGCAGGATCACTTCGATCGGTTTCGAAACCGCTGCCAGGCGAACATCCCCACCAGATTTTTTTGCTCCCTGATACGCCTTGACGATGGCCCGCAGGCCTGCCGAAGAAAGAAAATCCACGCTCTGCAAATTGAGAACAATCTTGTTCCTGCCATCATTCAAGAGTTTTGTGAGCGCGGTTTCCAGTTCGGGCACGCTATCTGAGTCGACGCGACCACTGACCTTCATGACTGATACGCTTTGCGAGTTGTCTGTTTCAATTGAAAGCATTGACATTTCATCGCCTCGTCAAATGAACAACTGCACATCCGCATCCGCGGCGTATTCGAGGAAGGTGGCCGCGCCGCAAAACTCGGTTTCCTTGATGAAGTCTTCGCGCTTGAAGCCGAACACGTCCATCGTCATCTGGCAGCCAAACATGCGCACATCAGTATCCAAGCACATCTGGCGCATTTCTTCAATGGAGGCAACGCCTTTGTTCTTGAAGGTCTGCTTCATCAAGCCAGTGGCTAGACTTTCAAAGCCAGGCACGTTAGCCATAAGCAGGTTGGGAATGGGCCAATTGATGTTTTGGAATCCTTCGGGACCAAAAGGCATTTTCATTGGCATGGCGGGGTTGCCCAAAGGCGAAACCTGGGTTGTCAGTTTCGGCTTGAGCAGGGTAAGCCCGAAAAAGGTAAAGAAAATGCCCACCTCCCAGCCCATCGCGCCAGCCGCACTGGCGAGGATGAACGGGGGGTAGGCCCAGTCAAGAGTCCCCTTGCTGGCGATAAGCGCTAGTCGCTTGGGAGCGTTCGGATCAGACTTGGACATCATGCACCTCCATATTAAGTTTTGGATCGAATGACTACTTGGAACGGCGAATGTAGAACACGAACTTGCCGTCTTCCTGCATGGAACGGAGCAATTCATTCCCCGTTTGCCGGCTCCAGGCCTCCATATCCGGCGGCGCGCCAGGGTCGGTGGCAATCATTTTCAAAACCTGACCAACTTCGAGTGTCTTGATTGCCTTCGAAGCCTTGACGACAGGCACGGGACACAGCATCCCAGAGCAGTCCAATACCTGATCTTCCTTGAGCACATCCATCATAGCGGCCTCCTTTGGTAGGGTGAATAATAACAACACAGGGCAGTCTCTGCCATCCCATTCAGGGGGGAAACTCGCCTCCCCCGCGCGGGGGATTCGACTATAATCATTGTATACCATTCATGTTCGCGAATCTAGTGACATTCTTCCATTCCAGCCGGGTATTTCCATTTCTGGTGGTTTTTCGCTGGGCTTCTTTGATCCCTGCCGCGTTGACATTGAACTACTATGAGGGGCAAAGTACCTTTCCTCCTTTAGCCGTGCTAATCCTTGCCATACTTGTAAATGCTATTATCTCTGTGTTCAACCGTCAACTCAACCAACTCGTTTTGAATCAGCCGCTGGCGCTGGGAATTGACCTGCTCTTCTGCGCAGGCATACTTGCCATAAGCGGCGGTTCTCACAGCCCCTACTATCTTTATGCTCTCAGTCCGTTGCTGGCGGGAGCATTTTTCTTTCAAATGCGCGGCGCCCTGCTGGTGTCCATCGTTTTTACGCCCCTTTACTTCATTGGCAATGATCCAGGCTCTTTGGGATCATCCGACAGTGTTTTGTGGATGACTCAACTGGCCGGTATCTGGGTCATTCCCATTCTCTTTGCATATCCAAGCGTATTGCTCAGGGATATTAATCAAGGAAGTGAAGAATTATCCAGGGCGCGTGATGAACTTGCACAAAAGCACGAGAATCTGGCAACGGCACATCGTCAACTGGAGATCATTCACGACCTGACTATATTACTGCAGGCCGCGCCGGATCTCATCTCTGTGCAGGAACGCGTGCTGGGCGCGGTGACGACGGACCTGGGTTTTTCAAAAGCCGTTGTTGCGCTGGTTGACCCGGCGCGCGAAGAACTTGGCGGCTGGCTCGTATATCCTGCTGAAGAGTCATTCCCGTCGGTGCAACCGCTTCCATTGAAATCAGAAAATGGGGAGGTATTCAAGGCACTTCTCAATCGCAACATCTTCACGACGAATCACGAAACCCTTGTTCAAAATCTGGATCTCAACAACTGGCTCAACCGAACGAAATGGTTTGTCATTCCGCTTTATTTGCGGGAACACCCCGTTGGATTATTACTGGTCGATGAACCTGGACTCACCAAAGAGCGGGAAAGTATCCTGATGACTGTTGCGAATCAGGCCGCCCTCGCGCTGGGTACCACCATCTTGTGCATCGACCGCGCCCGACACCTGGCCGTCGAGACCGAGCGCAACCGCATTGCGCGCGACATCCATGACACGGTTGCGCAATCATTATTTGGGATTGTCTACAGCCTCGATGCATGTATCAACATGCTTCCTCAGCAGGCGGACTCCGTCCGCGATGAATTAATCGAATTGCGTTCATTAGCCAGCAGCGCGCACGACGAAGTCCGCCGTTCCATCTTCAATCTGTGGCCTTCCGCGTTGACGGTTGAACTCTTCATGGCTGATTTGACGAACTACATCAGCGGTTGTTGTCGTCCGCGTTCGTTCAGTATTATCTTCAACAATTACGGCGATTTCAACAGCCTCTCTTCCGGTTTGCGAAGGACAATCTATCGCATGGCTCAGGAAGCACTAGCCAATTCTGCACGGCATTCAGGCGCACAGTCTGCACGATTATGTTTGAATGTTGCTGAAGACCGAGTGTACCTGAGCATCAACGATCAGGGTCACGGCTTTGATGCGTCTGCTGTATTGTCGCGCAGTCTCAACCGCGAACACTTTGGCTTGCATGGCATGCAGGAACGCGCCCGGGGAATGGGTGGAGATTGCGAGGTCATCAGCAAGCCTGACGCCGGGACGCGCATCATGATCGAACTCCCGATCAACGGACAGTATGCCTGATCCAATCCGCATTCTCATAGTTGATGATCACGCCGTCGTCCGCAAGGGACTGGCGATGGTGCTTCGTCTGGAACCAGATTTGGAGATCGTAGGCGAAGCGGCGAACGGACGAAACGGTTTGGAAGCGGCGAAGAGTCTGAATCCAGATATCGTCCTCGTGGACCTCGTCATGCCTGAAATGGATGGGCAGGAAATGGCGCTGGCGCTACGCAAATCAGATCCGCAGATCAAGATCATGATGTTGACAGGAACGGAAGTAGATGACCGCGTCTTTGATCTTGCCGCCGCGGGGATCGAAGGGTATGTATTGAAGCAGATCGAACCCGGCGAATTGGTTCGTGCCATTCGGGCAGTCGTACGTGGGGAGGCGTACCTGCATCCGGATGTGATGAAAAAAGTATTGGGACGTATGAGCTCACAATCACAACCTGCTGAAACGAATTCGCTCACCCCACGCGAACTCGAAGTGCTCGAATGGATGGCCACAGCGAACACCTATAAACAGATCGCTCTTCAATTGAGCGTGACAGAAGAAACGATACGCAGCCATGCAAAAAACATCCTGGAAAAGATGAAACAGCCCAATCGTGCCCAGGCTGTACTGGCGGCGCTGAAAATTGGGTTGATAAAACTCTGAACCATATGTCTTTGCGAGGAGGGCACTTGCTCTTCCCGACGAAGCAATCTCCTGCTACAAGGAGACTGCTTCAGCTAAGAACAAGAGCGCCTCGCAGCGACATTATCTATAATGAGAATTGCTGTCCAACACTATATTAAGAGGTACCTATTGTGCCCGATCGTAACCTCGCCGCACAACGGCTTCTTGCCGTTACTGAAGAAGAACTTCAACGCATTGTGCTGGACATCCATGATGGTCCCGTGCAGAATTTATTCGCGGCGCTCAGCCAGTTGACTCTTCTGCGCGCGCGCATGAGCGGAGGTCAGTCAGCGCCTGATCGCGCAGCGTGTATGCCTGTGCTTAATCGGACCATTAGCCTGCTGGAAGTTTCGCTAAAGGATATTCGCGATCTGCTCGGCGTTTTTCGCGCGCCCGAATTTGCCCAAAGCGGACTGGCTGAGATTGTCGAAGGCTTTGTCGTCCAACACGAATCGCTCACGTCGAGCGAGGTCACGTTGGAAATCGCCCCATCCATTCCCGAAGATGTTTCATTGCTTGCAAAGATCGCCTTGTGCCGCATTTTGCAGGAGGCGCTTGCAAATGTGCGCCGTCATTCGGGTGCGAATACGGCGACGGTGAATTTATCGTCAGATGGAAACAAGATCATTTTGGAAATCGCAGACCACGGACGCGGGTTCGAGCCGCCGCCGTTGACAGGTCCGCAAGCCACGGAGAGTCACGAACATATCGGTTTGCGCGGAATGCGCGAACGCGCCGCGCTGGTGGGTGGAGAATTATTTGTGGAGAGTCGCGTTGGCGAGGGGACGCGCGTGCGCGTGGAGGTTCCAACGCATGAATGACGCGCCTGTTATCCGAATCGTTTTGGCGGACGATCACGCGCTTGTGCTGGAGGGCTTGCGCGCATTGTTAAGTGCCGAGCCTGATTTGCGCGTTATCGCGACGGCAACCGATGGCGAACGTTTATTGGACGCGATTCGTCGATTCCAGCCCGATGTGGCAGCGATGGATTTGCAAATGCCCTACATGGATGGCTTGACCTGCTTGCGCCACATTCGTACAGAGAACCTGCCCGTGCGGGTATTAGTGATCAGCGCTTTTGGCGACGCGCAGTCCATGCGCGCGGCTGTGGAAGGCGGCGCGGATGGGTTTGCCCTGAAGACCGATTCGCCTCAGATGACGATTGCCGCCATTCGTCAGGTTGCTGCTGGAAAAATGGTTTTTCCTGAAACAGCGCGGCGCTGGCTGGTGAAACCATCGAAACATGATCCCAACGCGCTCACAGAACGCGAAGAGGCTGTGCTGGCGTTACTCGCAGAGGGGAAAAGCAACTCGCAAATTGGCGCGGCGTTGAGCCTCAGTGAAAACACGATCAAGTTCCATCTCCGTAATTTGTATAATAAACTCGGCGTCACGAATCGCACTGAAGCCGCGGCGAAGTATCACAGGCGTTAATCATCCCGCCCAAACGGGTGGGATACCCCACCCACATAGGCTCCCATAATCCATCCGCGCGGACATTCTGTTGTCCGCGTTTTGCTATTAATATTCCATCACTGAAACGAACGGGAGACTGAATATGAATGGATCAAAGGAATTGTTCTCGGCGGAGACGTTATCGCGCGGAGCGTAAGACCATGAGCGAAGCGCCCAATCGTAATCTTGCTCTTGAGTTGGTACGCGTCACCGAGTCCGCCGCGCTCGCGGCAGGACGCTGGATGGGGCGCGGGCAAAAAGTGGCAGGCGATGGCGCGGCGGTGGAAGCTATGCGCTTGATCCTGTCCACTGTGGATATGGACGGCGTGATCGTGATCGGCGAAGGCGCGAAAGACGAAGCGCCAATGTTGTACGACGGCGAAAAAGTTGGTAACGGTCTTGGTCCCGCGCTGGATGTTGCAGTTGATCCCGTGGAGGGAACTTGGCTGCTCGCGCATGGAAGACCCGACGCGATCTCGGTCGTCAGCGTTGCGCCGCGCGGAACAATGTGGTCACCAGGTCCTGCGTTTTACATGAACAAAATGGTCGTTGGACGCGCGGCTCGCGCGGCGCTTCATCCCTCACTGTTATCTGATCCTGTTTCCCAAACATTATTCAACCTCGCGGACGCGCTCAACAAGCGCGTTCACGATATGACCGTTTTTGTTTTGGACAAGCCTCGCCATCAACAACTCATCCTTGAGATTCGCGAAGCGGGCGCACGCGTCCTGTTACGCACCGACGGCGACGTGGCTGGCGCATTAATGGCGCTCACACCCAACTCAGGCGTGGACGTGTTGATGGGGATTGGAGGCACCCCCGAAGGAGTCATCGCCGCCTGCGCGGTGCGCGCGTTGGGCGGAGCCATGCTCGGACAACTCGCCCCGCAAAAAAATAACGAACGCGAAGCAGCTATCGCCTCAGGTCTGGACCTTGAAACTGTTCTGACCGAATCAGACCTGGTCCAAAGCGACAACGTTTTCTTCGCCGCCACAGGCATTACCGACGGCGTGTTGATGCCTGGCGTGCATTACACCAGCGAAGGCGCCTCAACGGTCTCGCTCGTCATGCGCGGCAGGACGGGCACAGTCCGCACGATCCACGCCGAACATCGCTGGGATAAGTTGATGGAGATCAGCCAGATTCAGTATTGAGAATGTAGACAGGTAAACAAGTACACAGGTATACAACGGAGCACGCTACACGTGTGCATAAACCACCAAACTACCGAACTATCAAACTACCAAACTAAAAAGGAGTCATCCATGTCTAAAACCAAACCTGACGACAACAAAGAAAAAGCCCTCTTCGACGCGGGCGTAAAGGAATACAGCGCCGAGGGACGTTTTTACTACGATATCGGCTATAAGCCTTCAGAAACGCATGTGCTTGCCGCGTTCCGTCTCACGCCGCAGGAGGGCGTCTCATTTGAAGAAGCCGCCGCCGCAGTCGCCGCGGAGTCTTCTTTCTCCACATGGACAACCGTGTGGTCCGATTATCTCGTGGACGCATCGCGTTATTCCGCGCGCACCTATGAGATGAAATCCGTGCCGGGTCACCCCGATCAAATGATGGCGTACATCGCCTATCCGCTTGACCTGTTTGAAGAAGGCTCAATGCCCAACTTGATGTCGTCCATCGTCGGCAATGTGTTCGGATTCAAACCCCTGCGCGCTTTGCGTTTGGAAGATTTGTATTTCCCGCCCGCCTTGCTCAAAACATTCCAGGGTCCGCCTCACGGTATTCACGTGGAACGCGACAAAATGGAAAAATATGGACGTCCGCTGCTCGGCGCGACAATGAAGCCCAAGTTGGGACTCTCTGCAAAAAATTACGGGCGATTAGTGTACGAAGCCCTGCGCGGCGGACTCGACTTCACCAAAGACGACGAGAATATCACCTCACAGCCATTCATGCGTTGGCGTGACCGCTTCGAGTTTGTCATGCACGCAGTCAAACAAGCCGAAGCCGAATCAGGCGAACGCAAGGGACACTATCTCAACGTCACCGCGGGCGATACCGAGGAAATGTATCGCCGCGCCGAACTCGCCAAAGAACTCGGCTCGCGCATCATCATGATAGATTATCTTGTGGCTGGTTTTACGGCATTCGCTTCACTTTCAAAGTGGTGCCGCGAAAATGGAATGTTACTGCACGCCCATCGCGCCATGCACTCCGTTATGGATCGTCAGCAGAATCACGGTGTACATTGGCGCGTGCTTGCAAAGTGGTGCCGCATTGTCGGCGCGGATCATTTGCACAACGGCACGGTGGTTGGCAAACTTGAAGGCGATAGAACCTCCACGCTTGGTATCAACGAAATGATGCGCCTGACTGATGTTGCAAAAGTCGAAGATTGCCCGGGTCATCACTTTGACCAACCCTGGCTTTCCATGCCAGGTATGTTCCCTGTAGCTTCGGGCGGCATTCACGTTTGGAACATGCCCGAACTCGTCTCCATTTTTGGCGATGACTCGATCCTGCAATTCGGGGGCGGGACAGTCGGTCATCCGTGGGGAAGCGCTGCGGGCGCAACTGCCAATCGCGTTGCGTTGGAAGCGGTCATTCAGGCAAGGAACGAGGGCCGCAATATCGTCCCCGAAGGGACCGACATTCTCAAATCCGCCGCCAAACACAGCCCCGAATTACGCGTCGCCATGGAAACATGGAAAGGTATTACCTTTGAATATGATTCTGTGGATGCGTTGGATAAGCCGTAATCAGGAGTAATCATGAAGACAGAAACTTTCTCTTACCTCCCCGCCTTGAGCGAAGAACAAGTAACGAAACAAATCCAATACTTTCTAAAGAATGGCTGGGTCGTGGGTATTGAATACTGCGCGCAACCCAGCCCTGAATTGGCATTTTGGAGTTGGTGGAAACTGCCGTTATTCACCGCGCGCATAGCGGAAGAAATATCGGCGGAAGTCAACGCGTGCAAACTTGCTCATCCTGATAGTTATATCCGCCTCACTAGTTACGACAACGTGCAACAAAAGCAAGTGATGAGTTTTGTTGTCCACAGACCTTAAATGCCCTATTGTCATTCATATAAATTGGTTATGTCACCCTGAGCGAAGCGAAGGGTCTCTACGTACGGAACATGAGACCCTTCGGTCGCACACCTGCCCTGGTGGTGGGTGCCAGGGAAGTGCGCTCCCTCAGGGTGACATATCTTAATTAATTTTGTAAATATCAATTAAGAAGGTGACATAATGAACAAACACAGACCCATCATCCTTGCCATCGTAGGAGATAGCGCCGCCGGGAAAAGCACA
>Ga0209002_10003664_pt1 | contig 12190 bp, 11 predicted proteins | sample Rifsed16ft2_FD_184010 | JGI IMG/M metagenome (GOLD analysis project Ga0209002, IMG submission 184010) | Soil microbial communities from Rifle, Colorado, USA - sediment 16ft 2 (version 2) | ecosystem: Environmental > Terrestrial > Deep subsurface > Rock core/Sediment | place: Rifle, Colorado...
TGGTTCCGTGGCTGGGTGTATTGGGGCTGGCGGAAAGTCTGGACCTACTTGCCGTGAAGAGGAGCGCGATGAAACCAAAGAGAGCCAGGCAAGCGTGGCTGATCGGCCTGTTGGCGACGGCCCTGGCCGGAGCCGGCTGCGGCGAATCGCCGAAGCCCGCCGCGCCGGCCGCGCCTCCCTCTTCTGCTGCAGCCCCGGCCGCTCCTGCGGCCACGGGGGCCGACACCCTGGAGATCCTCACCGTGCTCTCGGTGGAGCGCGAAGTCGATGTGCTCGCCCAGCGCGACGGCATCATCGAAGACATCGTCCACGACCAGGGAGCCCGCGTCGAGAAGGGCGCGGTGCTGGCGCGGATGGACGACCGGGAGCTGCGCGCCAAGCTCGAGCGCGCCCGCGCCGACTTGGACGCGGCCCAGAGCAACGTCAAGTACAACGAAGCCGAACTAAAGGCGCGCGAAGCTGCCTACCGCCGCGCCCAGGAGATGTTCCGGCTCGGCCTGAACAGCCAGGCCGACCTGGAAGAAGCCGAGTTCAGGGCCAAGGGCGCGCAGTTCGACCTGGAAAGCTGGCGGGCCGTGGTGGCCCGCACCGAGGCCGACATCCGCCTGCTCGAGCTCGATCTGGAGAAAACCACCCTCCGCGCCCCCTTCGGCGGCGTGGTGGCCCTGCGCTTCATCCGCCCGGGACAGAGCCTGGTGAAAGACGAAAAGTGTTTCCGCTTGAGCCAGCTCGCTCCCTTGCAGGTGCAGTTCCTCGTGCCGGAAACGGCGGCGCGGCGCCCAGAGCTCGGCGAAGTCGTGAACGTCGCCCCGGTCAGCGATTCCCAGCGGATTTACGTGGCCCGGGTGCACAAAGTCAGCCCCACGGTCGACCCGGCGAGCGGCAGCTACGACGTCACCGCCGTCCTGACCGGCAGCGACCTGGACGAGCTGCGTCCGGGAATGTCGGTCAAGGTCCTCTGGAGGACGAGTCCCGGCAAGGCGCGCTAGGCGCCGGCGTCCATGCGCTTCGGCCCCACCAGCCTCCGACTCAACAGTGTCCTGGCCAAAGGGCTGCGGCGGCCGAAGCTGCGCGAGGATCTCAAGATCAGCCAGCAGGTCATCGCCGGCGAAACCAGCTGCGTCATCAAGATCGCCGAAACCGACTCCTACGCCCGCTACGGCGCCTTCGAGTACGAGATCCTCACCCTGTGCGACGGCAGCCGCACCGCCGCTGAAATCGCCGCCGAGATGTGCGAGCGCCACCCCGACCGGCCGCTCTCGGAACCCGAGGTGATGGAGTTCCTCGACGGCATGGACTCCAACATGTGGGAGCGCAGCCTGGGGGCGCGCAACCTTGCCATCCTCGAAAAAATCCGCGACGAGCGCAAAAAAAAGGTCGATCGCGCCAGCATCCTCTACATCTACTTTTCCGCCTGGGACCCCGACAAGGTCCTGGAGCGCCTCCACCCCTACCTGCGCTTCCTCTACACCCGCCAGTTCAGCTACTTCGCCCTCTTCCTTTTCGCTCTCACCGCCGCCATCGTCATCGGCGACTACAACCGCATCCGCGAGGACACGGTCGAGTTCTACTCCTTCACCAACAAGACCGCCTACGACCTCTGGATCTTCTGGTGGATTCTCTTCGTCATCAGCGGCATCCACGAGTTCGGCCACGGGCTCACCTGCAAGCACTTCGGCGGCGAAGTCCACCAGATGGGCTTCATGCTGATGTACTTCACGCCTTCGTTCTACACCGACTGCACCGACATGTACATGTTCGACAAGACCCAGAAACGCCTGTGGACCATCTTCGCCGGCATCTGGATCGAGCTGGTGACCTGCGCCATCTCTACCTTCGTCTGGTACCTCTCCCCCCGCGGCTCCTTCATCGGCGACCTGGGCTACAAGACGCTCCTGCTCACGGGCGTCTCCGGCGTCATCATCAACCTCAACCCGCTGATGAAGCTCGACGGCTACTTCGCCCTCTGCCAGTACCTCGAGATCGACAACCTGCGCGACGACTCCTTCGACTACCTCAAGGCCTGGCTCCGCCGGTACATCCTCCGCCAGGACGTTGACCTGCCTCCGGCCAGCCGCCGCAAGCGCCGCATCTTTCTGACCTTCGGCCTGGCTGCGTCCGCTTACAGCGCGATGCTCATCATGCTGGTCACCGTGTTCGCCAAGAACGTCTTTACCAGCAAGTTCGGCAACTGGGGCTACCTGCTCACCGCCGGGGTCATCTACCTCATCCTCCGCAAGAGCCTCAAGCAGTTGCTTCCCGCCGCCCGCGCCGGCCTGCGCGAGACAAAGGAGAAGTTCATGGCCTGGAGAATGACCCGATTGCAGCAAGGAGTGGCCGGCGCCCTCCTCGTCTTCGTCCTCATCCCCACCGCCGGCACCATCACCACCGAGTTCGTGCTCGAGCCGGGAGCGCGCGCCAACGTGCGCGCCACCACCCCGGGCTGGGTCAGCGAAGTGCGCGTGCGCGAAGGCGACGCCGTTGCCGCTGGCGCCGTCCTGGCCGTGCTCCGCAACCCCGAGGTCGAAGCCCGGGCCGAGATGGTGGCGCGGGAGCTCCAGTTGGCCGAGCGCGCCGCCCTGGCCGCCCGGGCCCGCAGCGACTTGGCCGGGGTCCACAAGTACAGCCAGGAACGCGCGCGTCTCCAGGCGGAGCGGGCGGAGGCCGAGGTCCGGCGCGCCGCCCTCGCGCTGCGGGCCCCGCTCGCCGGCGTCGTGGCCACGCCGCGGCTGGAGCTGCGGGTGGGCGACTACCTGGCCGAGGGGGATGAGTTCGCCGTCCTCGCCGACCGCCGCACCCTGCGCGCCCGCGTCCTGGTCCGTGACTGGGAGCTCGAAGACGTCCTGCTGAAGACCCGGGACGACGACGGCGCCGCCGTCAAGCTCAAGCTCCGCGCCTATCCCTTCCGGACCTTCTCCGGCCGCGTCCAGCAGGTGATGCCGGCGGCCGCCGCCGACCGCCCCGTGGCCGAGCCGCACAAGATCGAGCGGAAAGGACAGGAGCTGACCAACTACTTCGCGGTGATCATGGAGTTCCCGAATCCGGAGGGTGTGCTGCGGGAAGGCTTGACCGGCCAGGGCAAGATCTACGGCCAGCGTCGCCCGCTGGTCTGGCGGGTGGCCCGCAGCGGCTGGCGGTGGTTCCGCTCCCAGGTGTGGTGAGCGGCGGGACGGCTGAAAATTAGAGTGGGCTGCCGTTTCCGGACGGCAGCCCACTGGTTTTTGGGGAAGATGCTGTTTCCGAGGGCTGTGTTAGCCTTCGAAACCGGAGCCGCGCTGCAGAGTGCCGCGCTGCAGGGTCCCGCGCTGGAGCGTCCCGCGCTGGAGCGTGCCGCGCTGCAGGGTGCCGCGCTGGAGCGTCCCGCGCTGGAGCGTCCCGCGCTGGAGCGTGCCGCGTTGCAGAGTGCCGCGCTGCAGAGTGCCGCGCTGCAGAGTGCCGCGCTGGAGCGTCCCGCGCTGGAGCGTGCCGCGCTGCAACATCCCGCGCTGCAACTGCCCCTTCTGGATCTGCTTGCCTTGCTTCACATTCGAACCTTGCTTCTTGGCTGCCATTTGTGACTTCCTCCTGTTTTGTTCCGCCCCGGTGCTCCCGGTTCGGTTGCTGCCCGTAGAAGTGCAACTAGCTGGCCAAACCCCTGCCTTCCCCGCAGGATTATAGTGGCTGTGGTTTCACGCACTTAGCGGGGCCGGACCAAAAGCCACACGGGCTCCAGGCGAAGCCCCAGGGCCGTCGGGTAGGAAATTCTTCCCCATAGGGTAAATTTTACCCCCTGGGAGCGCGGGGGGTGGGGATTAGAGGCTGTACTTGCGGCACAAATACTTCATGCGGTCCTTGTTCAGCCCCAAGCGCTGGGCCGCCTGGGCCTTGACGCCGTTGGTTTCCGCCAGGGCAGCCTCCAGCCACTGCCGCTCAAAGGCGGACACCTCTTCCTCCAGGCGGACCCCGGCGGGGGGCAGGCGGAAACCTTTGCGGGCGTTGCGGCCGGCGGCCTGGGTGAGGTCGCGGGGGAGGTGTTTCAGGGTAACCCGCTCCTCGTCGGTCATCAGCACGATCCGCTGCACCACGTTCTCCAGCTCCCGCACGTTCCCCGGCCAGGGGTAGCGCTTCATCACCTGGAGCACGTCGTCTTCGACGCGCTTGGGCGGTATGTGGTTGGCGGCGCAGTAGACCTGGAGGAAGTAGTCAACCAGCAGCGGGATGTCGTCCACCCGCTCCCGCAGCGAGGGGACGACCAGGGGCACGACGTGGATGCGGTAGTAGAGGTCTTCGCGGAAGCGCCCCTGCTCCACCGCGGCTTCCAAGTCTTCGTTGGTGGCGGTCAGCAGGCGGAAGTCCACCTTGAGAGCCTTGTTGCCCCCCAGGCGCACCAGGGTGTGCTCTTCGAGGACGCGCAGCAGCTTGCTCTGCAGAGCGGGGCTCAAGGTGCCGATTTCGTCGAGGAAGAGCGTGCCGCGGTGGGCCAGCTCGATCCGCCCCTCCTTGGTGGCGACGGCCCCGGTGAAGGCGCCGCGCTCGTAGCCGAACAGCTCCGCCTCCATCAGGGTTTCGGGCAGGGCGGCGCAGTTGACGCTGACGAAGGCGCGGTCGCGCCGCTGACTCAAGTCGTGGATGGCCCGGGCCACCAGCTCCTTGCCCGAGCCGCTTTCGCCGCGGATGACCACAGTGGTGGCGGTGCGGGCCACGCGGCGGATGGAGTCGAAGAGGTCCTTCATGGCCTCGGTCGAGCCCAGCAGGTTGCCCAGCGCGTCCTTGCGCTGCAGCTCCTCGCGCAGGATGCGGTTCTCCCGCTCGATCTGGAGCTTCTCGACGGCGCGCAGGATGATGACGCGGAGCACCTCGGGGTCGACCGGCTTGATGAAGTAGTCGTAGGCGCCGGCGTCCATCACCTTCAGCGCCGTGGCTTTCTTGGCATCGTCGTTCAGGCCGATGACCAGGGTGTCGATGTCGCTCTGGGTAAGCTCGCGCAGCAGGGCGGTGGCCTCGCGGACGCCTCCGGCGCCGAGGTTGATGTCGAGCAGCAGGACGTCGAGCTCGGCCTCCCGCAGCAGCGGGTAGGCGTCTTCGTAGCTCGCGCCCTCGAAGAGGTTGAAGTCGGCGCGCAGGGCGGCGGCCAGCGCGTGCCGGGCCGCGGGGTCGCCTTCGACAATCCCGACGTTCGGCTTGGCTTTGACGGCCGGCATGCGGGCTCTGGGACGGACGAGTTCGGGAAACCCCGGGCGGGGTAAAAATTCCCCCGCGTCGCGGCGATTCTAGGGGGCCGCCCCGGAATTGTCAACCGCGTGGACAACCCGCGGGGACTCCGCCATAATCATAGAAGTGCGGCTCGAAGAGCCGCCGGCCGTCGCCTGCGGGCAGACGGCACGCCAACGGGAGAAAAAACGCTAATGAATGAAACATCGCAAGAAACCTCCGGGGGAGCGTCCACAGGCAGCGGGTCGCCCCGCTGGCTGGTGGCGGTGCTGGCGGTCCTGGCCCTGCTGTTGGGCTGGGTCGCCTACGCCCAGTACAGCGCGCGGGCGGAGCTGACCGCCCGGCTGGACGAAGCCACCGACAAGCTGGCGCGCCTGGAGTCGCGGGCCGCCACCCTGGAAGACAACTACGCCAACCTCAAGGCTCAATCCGACGTCACCAGCGACAAGCTGGGGCTCACCCAGCAGGAGCTGTCCCGCGCCCGCTCGCTGGCCACACAGATCAAGGAGGAACAGCGGCGCGCCGATGAGCAGCTGGCCTCCCAGGTCGCCCAGCAGCAGAACCAACTGGGCTCGCTCTCGGGCGAGGTGGGCGCCGTGAAGGGCGATACGGTCGAGATCAAGCAGGCCCTGGAACAGACCCAGATGCAGCTCCAGCGCACCATCGGCGACCTGGGCGTGCAGAGCGGCCTGATCGCCAAGAACAGCGACGAGCTGAACGAATTGAAGCGGCGCGGCGAGCGCGACTACTTCGACTTCGACGTCAAGAAAACCAAGCAGTTCTCGCGCGTCGGCCCCGTCTCCGTCCTGTTGAACAAGACCGACACCAAGCGGCAGAAGTACACGATGACGCTGCTCGCCAACGACAAGCGCATCGAGAAGAAAGACAAGACGCTGCTCGAGCCGGTGCAGTTCTACCTGCAGGGCACGCGCCACATGGTGGAGATCGTGGTCTTCCAGGTGGAGAAGGACCGGATCGTGGGCTACATCAGCGTGCCCAAGGAAGTCGCCCTCAACCGCTAACCGCCGTCATTCACTGCGAGGCTCGTTCCCCCGGGAGCGGGCCTCGTAGTCTTTCAAGCCTTCGGCCAGCGCGCGCAGGCGGGCGTCGACGCGGCCGTTCACCGTGCTGTCCTCGAAGGCGCCGTCCGGCTGGCGCTCCCCGGCCTTCACCCCCGTGAGGATCTCGATGCCCTCGTCCACCGTGGCCACGGGGTAGAGGTGAAACTTGCCGGCCTGGACGGCTTCCACGACATCCGGGCGCAGCATCAGGTCGGGGACGTTTTCGATGGGGAGGATGACGCCCTGGCTGCCGGTCAGTCCCTGGGCCCGGCAGACGTCGAAGAAACCTTCGATCTTGTAGTTCACTCCCCCGATGGCCTGGATGTCGCCCTTCTGGTTGACCGAGCCGGTGACGGCGATCCCCTGGCGGATGGGCAGGTCGGCCAGGCTGGAGAGCAGGGCGTAGATTTCGGTGGAGCTGGCGCTGTCGCCGTCCACCCCGGCGTAGGACTGCTCGAAGCAGACGCTGGCGGCGAGCGAGAGGGGCTTGGCCTGCGCGAAGCGCTCCCGCAGGAAACCGGAGAGAATGGCCACGCCCTTGTCGTGCAGGCGCCCGCTCAAGTTGGCCTCGCGCTCAATGTTGATGATGCCCTGGCGGCCCATGGCGGTGGAGGCGGTGATGCGGGTGGGCTTGCCGAAGGCGTAGCTGCCCATGTCGTAGACCGAGAGGCCGTTCACCTGCCCGACGCGCTCCCCGCGGGAGTCAATCAGCAGCACCCCTTTCTCGATCATCTCCTGGATCTTGCTCTCGATGAGGTTGTGCCGCTCGATGCGCTCGGCGATGGCGCGCTCGACGTGGGTGCGCCCGATGACCTCGCTCTTCGCCTGGCGCGCCCAGTAGCAGGCCTCGCGGGCCAGGTCGGCGATTTCCGAGAAGCGCGCGCTCAACTTGTCCTGGCGCCCGGCGCGCCGCACGCCGTACTCCACCACCGCCGCCACCGCTTCCCGGTCGAAGGGACAGAGCTTGTCCTCCTCGCAGAGCTTGCGCAGCAGGCCGGCGTACTGGCGGACGGCGTCCGGGGTGCGGTTCATCTGCGAGTCGAAATCGGCCTTGACCTTGAAAATCTTCTTGAAGTCGTCCTCGTAGGCGTAGAGCAGGTCGTAGAGATAGGTTTCGCCGACCAGGATGACCTTGACGTTCACCGGGATGGGCTCGGGCTTGAGCGCGCTTCCGGTCAGATGGCTCAACCAGTCGGCCGCGCTCTGGATTTCGAGCTGGCCGTGGATGAGCGCGCGCTTGAGCGCCCGCCACACCCCCGGCTCGGTCAGGGCCTCCATGGCATTGATGACCAGGTAGCCGCCGTCGGCTTCGAGCAGCGAGCCGCCGCGGATGTCGGTGAAGTCCGACCGGGCCACGCCCCGCACGTCGTAGGTGCGCTGGATGGTGCCGAAAAGGTTTACGTAGGTGGGCGAGGTCTCGAGGATGACCGGGCAGACCCCTTGCTGGTCCTCGTGCCCCAGCACCGCGTTCACGCGGTACATCCAGAAGGGGTCGGCCGGGCCGGAGCTGCGCAGCAGCAGCCGCGCCGCCTCCGCCTCCTCGCCTTCAGCCTTGGTCTTGAAGAGCGACAGGTTCTCGAGAATGCTGCCGCGCACCGCTTCCAGGTGGTCGGCGACGCCGTTGTGCGGGTACTTCTCCTTCACGTCTTCGATGACGCTGTCGACCAAGGCGGAGGCCGCCTCCCGCTCCAGCAGCTCGAGCTCGAGGTTCATCGCCCGCTGCAGCTCCAGGGTCTTGCGATAGAGGACGACGAACTGGCGCTGCAGCTGCTCCTGGCGCTCGCTGATCTGGCGGGCCTGGGCGGAGTCCACCTGCCCGCCCGCCACCATCTCGTCGAGCTTTTCCAGCGGCACGGGCTGGCCCTGCAGGACCGGCACCACCGTGGTGCCGGCCCCGCCCATCTCCGCCAGGGCGAAATGGTTTTTCTTCAGCTGATCGGAGAAGCCTTCCAACATCTCCTTTTCCCGCTCGCCGTAGCGCTCGAGGATGCGCCCGCGCGCCGCCTGGAACTTGTCGTCCTCGAACAGCTGCGGGATGCGCGTGGCCAGGAAGTCAATCGCCCGGTCCATGTCCTTGCGGAAGGGGATGGCCAGGGCGCGCGGCAAGGTGAGCAGGCGGGGCTGGTCGGGGCGGTGGAAGTTGTGCACGTAGCAGCGGTCGGGCGCCGGGGCGCATTGCGGACGGATGCGCTCGAGCAGCTGCTTGACGGTGGTGGCCCGCCCGGTGCCGCTCAAGCCGCAGACAAAGACGTTGTAGCCCGCCCCGTAGAGCTCGACGCCGAGCTGCAGGGCTTTCAAGGCGCGCTCCTGCCCGATGATGCCCTCGAGCGGCTTCAGGTCGGCCGTGGTCTTGAAGTCGAACTCCGCCGGGTTGCAGCGCCAGCGGAGCTGGTCGGGGAGAACCTCGCGGGGCTTGCCAGCGGGCTTGGGGAGAGCGGGAGTCGCCATGGTTTCCCCCTTACCCCGAGGCGGCGGGGGCGGGTTCGCTCGTGTAGGCTTCGACCACCGCATCCGCCAGCGCCACCAGGATCGGCCCCAGCACAATCCCCAGCAGCCCGAAGGCCGCCACGCCCCCCAGGATGCCGATGAACACCAGCAGCCCGTTCATTTGCGTGCGCCCGCTTAGCAGGATGGGCCGCAGCACGTTGTCGGCCATGCTGACCACCAAGCCTCCGCCGATCGCCAGCACCGCGGCCTTCCCGTACGCTCCCTGAACCAGCAGGTAAACGCCGGCCGGGACCCAAACCATCCACGGCCCCACCAGCGGCAGAAAGGACAGGAAGGCCATCACCATCCCCCAGAGCACCGGGGCGCCCAGACCCAGCATCCAGAACAGCACCCCGCCCAGCAGGCCCTGCACAGCGGCCACTACAATGCCGCTGAACACGCTGGCGTAGAGCACATTGTAGGTCGTCGCAATCAAATTCTCGCGCATCCTCTCTTCCAGGGGCAAGACGCGCCGCAGCAGGCCCAGCACCACCGCCCCATCCCGGAAGAAATAAAAAGTGGCGAAGAGCGTGACGAATAGATCAAACACCAGCACCGCCACGTTGCGCGCCAGCCGCCCCACCTGCCCGGCCAGGAAGCCGGCCAGCTGCTGCAACTTCTCGCTGACGAAGGCGGCCAGGTCCTCGGGCGAGACGTTGTGGGCGGCCAGCCAGTCGAGCGCCCGTCGCGCCGGCAGCCGGTCCCACACCTGCTGGAGCGGCATCCGCCCCTGGCTCCATTCCGCCTGCACCCACTGCGCCATGTCCACCGCCTGGCTGGCCACGGCCCCGAAGACCAGCAGGCCGGGGGTGACGATCAGCGCCGCCAGCAGCAGCGTCGAGACCAGCGCCGCCCGGTTCGCGCCCGCCACCCGCCGCGCCACCCGGCGGTGCACAGGATAGAACATCACGGTGAAAATCGCCGCCCACGCCAGCGGAATCAGGAACGGCTGGAAGATGAGGTAGACCAGGTATGCCAGCAGCCCCAGCAGCACCAGAAACAGGATGCGTTCCATGCCTCTCTCCCAGCGCAGGGCCGACGCCGGCGCGGTCTGCCATTATAATGCGGCCCGGCGAGGGCACCTATGGCGGTCGGCCGCTTCAATTCCTACCAGGCGCAGGTGCTGGTGGTCCTGGCGCTGGTGAATTTCGTCAACTACATTGACCGGCAGATTATCTTTCCCCTCTTCTCCCTAATCAAGGCGGATTTTGCCTTGAGCGATTTCCAGCTCGGCCTGCTGGGCACGGTCTTCAGCATCGTGCATGCGCTGGGGACGCTGCCGCTCGGCTGGCTGGCCGACCGCACCTCCCGCGTCAAGGTCATCAGCTACGGCGTGCTTTTCTGGAGCGGCGCCACCTTTTTGAGCGGGCTGGCGGGGTCGTTCCGCTCACTGCTGGCCGCCCGCGCCCTGGTCGGCGTGGGCGAAGCCGCCTACACCCCGGCGGCCGCCGCCACTTTGAGCGACAGCTTCCCTGAAGAGGTCCGCGCCCGCGTGCAGGGTGTGTTCAACCTGGGGATGTTCGTGGGAGGCGCCCTGGGACTGGCGCTGGGCGGCATCATCGCCGAATGGGCCGGCTGGCGTCCGGCCTTCTTTCTTGTGGGCGTGCCGGGCCTGATCCTGGCGCTCACCGTTCTCCGCCTGCCCGAGCCGCCCCGCGAGAAGAACGCGGAGCGCGTGCCGTTGCCGCTGCTGTTGCGCGTGCCCGCCTACGTGCTGGTTCTCGTCAGCGGGTGGCTCGTGACCTTCGCCGGCTACGCCTACATCAGTTGGGGGACGGAGTTCGTCATCCGCTACAAGGGCTTCGGCCTGCGGGAGGCGGGCGTAAGCCTGGGGGTGCTGCTGGTGGTGGCGGGGATCTTCGGGGTGCTGGGCGGAGCGGCGCTGGCCGACCGGCTGGCGCAGCGGTTCGTCTGGGGCCGAGTGCTGGCGGTCTCGGGAGGCTTCCTGCTCTCGGCGCCCCTGCTCTACTGGGCGCTGCACGCGCCGAGCAAGGCCGTGTTCCTCGGCGCCTTCTTTGCCGGGGCGTTCTTCATGACCTGGTACCACGGGCCGGTGACCGCCATCCTGCACGACCTCACCCCGCCGCGCGCTCACGCCACCGCCATGGGGCTGTACCTTTTCGTCGTCCACCTCTTCGCCACCACGCTCGCCCCGGCCGTCATCGGCCGGATCGCCGACCGCGCCGGGCTGCTGGCCGGGATGCACACGGCGCTGGCGGCGCAGGTGGCTGGGGGGCTGTTGTTCCTGCTGGTCATCTACTACATCCGCCGCGACGGCCTGCGCCACCCCGCCTTGGCCGCCTACCGCTGAACGCCGGCCTGCTATAATCGTCAGCACGTAGGGGAGCCCTGCCGTGCCCGACGCCTGCCGCCACCAGCGCACCCGCCTCATCGCCGAGGACGACGCCACCACCTACGTCGAGTGCCTCGACTGCGGCGAGCTGTTCGAGTCCGCGGAGCTCGACCGCAAGTCGCAGCCCGCCCCAGGTTTTGAGGAAGACCTCTCCGACGCGTAGGAAAAAGGCAGGCTAGCGCAGGAAGCCGAGCGACCCGGCCAGCCGCAGCACCTCTTCGCGGCCGACCGCCAGCGTGGCACCGCTGATCTCGCGGTCGGATTCCAGGTACTCGCGCAGGTAGGCGGCGGCCAGCGCGGCGGTTTCCTGGTCGGTGAGCGGGCGGCCGGCTCGCTCGCGGAACTCCCCGAAGGCCGGATGCGCCAGCGCCACCACCACCCCGCGGCCGTTCACCAGGAACTTGCAGTCAATGGTGTCGCTGTGCCGGGTGGCGATGGCCGACCACAGGTGCGAGAAGCGCACCGTGTGCTCTTCCCGGGTCAGCCGCGAGCGCACGCTGAAGGGCGCGACGAATTCTCCCATCACCTGCGCTTTGGGAATCACGGCTCCGTCCTCCCGCCCCGCGCCATTCTACTCCTTGCCCAGCATTTGCAAGACGCGGTGCCGCACCTTGCCCACGTGGCGATTGAGGAAGTGCCGGCGCTCGAGGAAGGGAAAGACCGGGGGGCGGCGCACGCCCAGCTTGCGCAGGGCGCGGGTGAGGCGGACGTCGCGTTTGGTGTACTGCAAGCCGATGGTGAGGGTTTCGATGGCGTCGCCCTTCTTCCCGTCCTGGATGTAGACCTCGGCCAGATTCAGGTAGGACTGCGTTTCGGTGCGCTTCATCCGCAGCGCCGTGTGGCAGAGCTGCTCGGCTTCGCCGTATTTCTTGTGCGCCAGCGCCACCAGCAGCCCCAGGTAAGAAATGTAGGTCGGGTTCTGCTTGTCGAGCTCGACCGCCTCCTGCATCTTGGCCACTGCCTTGCCGTAGTACCCGCTGCGGAAGAGCGTCATCCCTGCCTTGAAAATCTTCTCCGCCTCGGGATTCTTGGCCGCTTCCGCTGTCATTTCCTCTCCCTTTCCGCCACCACTTCCGCCGAATCGTGAGTTACCGGCTCC
>Ga0209002_10003668_pt1 | contig 12185 bp, 13 predicted proteins | sample Rifsed16ft2_FD_184010 | JGI IMG/M metagenome (GOLD analysis project Ga0209002, IMG submission 184010) | Soil microbial communities from Rifle, Colorado, USA - sediment 16ft 2 (version 2) | ecosystem: Environmental > Terrestrial > Deep subsurface > Rock core/Sediment | place: Rifle, Colorado...
GGGATCGCGGCGACGGCCCGCCGTGGCGGCGGCGAGGCGTTCGTGGTGGAAGCCGACGAGTACGCCGGCAACTTCGACCCCTACCGGCCCGACGTCGTGCTCGTCACCACGATCGAATGGGACCACCCCGACGTATTCGCCGACCGCGCAGCCGTGGTCGACGCGTTCGAGGCGTGGCTGCGGCAGGTACCCGACGCGTCCCTCGTCGTCAACCTGGCCGACGCCGGCGTGGACGAGCTCGTCCGGCGCCTCGCCGATCGCCGAGGCCCGGTCGTCGGGGTCCAGCTGGCCCGCGCGGGCACAGCCGCCCCGCAGCAGGGCGTCGACCCGACGCCGCGTCCAGTTCCGGGCAGCTCCGTCGACCGATACATCAGCGGGGCTGTGAGCCTGACCGGACGCACGAGCCTGCTCTGGCTCTTCGACCACCGCGAGGACGACCACCTCGTCGACGTCGAGCTTCCGACCGCCGGCTGGCACAACGCCGCGAACGCGTCCGTCGTCGCGGCCGGCGCGCTGGTGCTGGGCCTGGGACCAGATCAGATCCGCCACGGCCTCTCGACGTTCCCGGGCATCGGGCGGCGCCTCGAGCGCAAGGGCGAGGCCGCGGGTGTCGTCGTCTACGACGACTACGGTCACCATCCGACGGCGATCCGCGAGACGATCGGCGCGATCCGTCAGCGCGAGCCGGGCCGTCGGGTCTGGGCGGTCTACGAACCCCTCACGTACCACCGGACGGCGGCCCTCCTGGACGACTTCGCGGCTGCGCTCGCGACCGCCGATGCGGTCGCCATCGCCGATATCTGGGCGGGCCGGGACCCAGACACCTCGATCACCTCGCCAGAGGCCCTCGCGGAGACGATCGCCCGCCGCCGCCCCGACATCCCGCTCGCGGCGACGGGCTCCGTGGAGGCCACGGCCGAGTGGCTGGCCGGCGAGATCCGCTCGGGCGACGTGGTCCTCGTCATGGGCGGCGGCCGGAGCTACCGGATCGGGGAGCTGCTCCTGGACGCGCTCGCGGCAAGCGCCCCACGGTGACGGTCGGGTAGCGTGACCATCGGCTACGCCGAGGGCGGCGAGCTCCTGGCGTCCCTGACCCGGGCACGCATGACCTTTGATGGCGACCTCCTCGTTTCGCTCCTTTCCGCCGACGCCGAGTACCATGTGGATCCGTTCGGTCCACCGATCGTCGGCCACAACGCCATTCGGGCGCGCTGGCTGGCGTTGGCGGCGACGCAGGACCAGGTCGAGTTCACGATCGAGCGCCACCTCGTGAGCGGCGACACCATCGTGGCGATCTGGCACCTGAGCTACGTCCTTCGCGAAGACGGCGCTCGGCGCCGCGCTTCCGGGGTCATGGTCCTGGACACGAGCCACGGCCTGATCGGGCGACTGCGCGAGTGGTCCCTCGAGCGCCGGGCAGGTACCGTCGGCGGCGAACCCGCGGCGGGATGAGGAGGTGATCGAATGGCCGGCGACCAGTCATTCGATGTCGTCAGCGAGTTCGACGTCCAGGAGCTGCGCAACGCGCTCGACCAGGTCCGCCGCGAGGTCGCCCAGCGCTACGACTTCAAGGGCGTCACGGTCCAGCTCGAGCAGGGCGCCGACGAGCTCACCCTCCTGACCGACGACGAGTTCCGCGCTACGGCCGTCAAGGACCTCATCGAGTCGAAAGCCGTCCGGCGCAACCTGTCGCTCAAGATCTTCGATTGGGGCAAGGTCGATGAGGCCGGGGGCAACAAGGTTCGCCAGCGGATCGGCCTCCGCAAGGGCCTGCCCGACGAGCTCGCCCGCAAGCTCACGAAACTGATCCGGGACGAGTTCCCGAAGGTCAAATCGCAGGTCCAGGGCGACGCGATCCGGGTCTCGGGCAAGAGCCGGGACGACCTCCAGCGGGTCATCGCCCGCCTCCGCGAGCTCGACGAGGTCGTGCCCCTCCAGTTCCAGAACTACCGGTAACCGGTGATGCTTCCCGGAACGAGACTCAGCCGCATCATCATGGCCATTGTGGCCCTCTTCGTCGTCATGAGCATGCTCGTGACGCTCCTGCCGAACCCGGCCACGTGATGGACGAGTCGAACGTCCCCGTGGCGGGCGAGTCGCCCGAGACGCCCGGGATTCCGGCGCCCGCCGAGCCGGACGCCATGGCCGATCGCCGGACAGCGCCAGCCCTCGAGCCGAGGGCAGCCATGACCGACGGTGCCGGTGTGGAGGCCGAGGCGCAGCCGGCGTCCGAGCCGGAACCTGAGTCGGACCTGGAGCCGGCGGCGCAGCCGGGAGCGGAGCAGGGTCTCGAGCCCGCGGTACGAGCGGAGGCTGTCGAAGCCGTGTCCGAAGCCGTGTCCGAAGCCAACACCGAGCTCGAAGCCCAGCCCGAATCAGCACCCCGGCCCGAAGCGGAAACGGAGCCCGAACTCGAGGCCGTGGTCGAGACCGCGCCCGCGGCCGTGTCCGAGCCGGAGGCAGCCGGCGACGTCACCGACGAGGAACCCGAGGCCGCCCTCGGGGCCACGCCAGAGGTCCCGGCCGGTCCGGTCACGGTCGGCCGGATGATCGCCGACGCCCTCCGGCGCGCCGGGGTCCGCTGGGCGTTCACTGTCCCCGGCGAGAGCTTTCTCGGCCTGATCGACGGCCTCGATGCCGCCGGCATCCATGTCGTCGCCACGCGCCACGAGGGCGCCGCGGCATTCATGGCCGAGGCCCACGCCCAGCTGACCGGCCGCCCGGCGGCGTGTCTCGCGACGCGCGCCGTCGGCGCGTCCAACCTCGCGATCGGGATCCACACGGCGACTGCCGACTCCAGCCCGATGTTCGCCCTCGTCGGCCAGGTCGAGCGCGCGTCACGCGGCCGCGAGGGGTTCCAGGAAGTCGACCTCGTCGGCACCATTGGCGGCCTTGCGAAGTGGGCGGCCGAGCCACGGGACATCGCCGAGGCGGTCACCGCGATCGAGACGGCGGTGTTCCAGGCCACGACCGGCCGGCCCGGACCGGTCCTCCTGGCCCTCGCCGAGGAACTGCTCGACGAGCTGGTCCCCAAAGGCGGGACCATAATGGCAACGCGCGTCGCCCCCGCCCGCCCTTCCGATGCCGAGATTGGAGCGGTCCTGCACCTCGTCGCCGATGCCGAGCGCCCGGTGATCCTGGCCGGCGGCGGGATCCTCCGAGCGCGGACGTCCAACGAGCTCGTCCGCCTCGCCGAGCTCCTCCGCGTGCCGGTCATCGCAGCCTGGCGACGGGGAGACGTGATCTCGAACGATCATCCCCTCTATCTCGGGATGACCGGCTACGGCTCGCCGGCCGTCGTCCGCGAGCGCCTCGCGGTGGCCGACGCCATGCTCGTCATCGGCTGCCGTCTCGGCGAGATCGCCTCGCACGGCTGGACGATCCCGGCCTCGGGCACCCGCTGGGCGCACGTCGACATCGCCCCGGGCCGGCCGTCACCGGACCTCGGGGTGCCGGATCTCGCCATCGAGGCCGACGCCAAGCAGTTCCTCAGGGCTGCGGTCTCGCGCCTGGAGTCACGCGGCGTCCTCGACGCGGCGTCCACCGATCGCCGGGTCGCCCGCAACGTCGAGGACCGGGCGGCCTGGGAGGCGGCAACGATCGTCGACGCCCACCCCTGGGACGGACCGGGCGTCCACCCCGGGAAGGTGATCACGACGCTCCGCTCGCTCCTTCCCGAGGACGGCATCGTGACCACGGACGCCGGCAGCTTCGGCAGCTGGGCGGCGCGGGGCTTCCGCTTCCGGCGGCCGGGGACGTTCCTCGGGCCGACTTCCGGGGCGATGGGCTACGGGCTCCCGGCCGCGATCGCGGCCGGCCTCGTCCATCGCGATCGAGCCGTCGTGGCCCTCGTCGGTGACGGCGGCCTGGGGATGACCCTGGCCGAGCTCGAGACCGCCGTCCGGATGGGCCTCCGAACGACCGTCCTCGTCTTCGACAACGAGCAGTACGGGCTCATCCGGACCTACCAGGACCACCGCGAAGGTGGCTCAACGGCGGCGACGGACCTGGGCCCGGTCGACTTCGCCGCCGCCGCCCGTGCCCTCGGCGCCCGCGGCGTCCGGGTGGATTCCGACGCCGGCGTCGAGCCGGCCATCCGGCAGGCACTCGTGGCCGACCGTCCGACCGTCATCCAGCTCGCCGTGGACCGTCGTTGGACGGGGGTCGACGCGAGACCCTGACGGCGATCGCCGAGCCGCCATCCCGGCGTGCCGCGCTCGCTCGCCGGCCGGCTCGTCCTCGTCCAGGCCGAGCCCGCCCCACGCGACGCGGCCAGGTGGATCGGCGCGGCCTTGGCGATTCGGCGCGGTAGTCGCGATAGACCGCCGTGGCAGCCGACAGCGAGAGCAGGCCGGTGCCCGGTCCGAAGCCCCGTCCGCGACCTCGAGGTAGGCCCGCCGAAGGGCGTCGGGCAGTCGCCCGCCGAGCACGAGGTCCGCGGCCTCGACCGTCGCCGGCGCGGCCGGCACCGGGAGCGTGGAAGGGGCAGGCGTGCCCATCGCCATCCCGACCGCATCAGCCGTCGAACGCGACTGCGCACTCGGCATCCCGGTTGATCGGATCTCGCCGAGGAGATGGTCGAGGCTGCCGGCCATCGAACGTCCCGCGCCGAGGAGGCCGCCGAAGTCCATGGTCCGAACCGAGGCGCTGAAGGCATCGACGATGACGTCGACCCGCCGCTCCGGATCTGCCGCTCGCACCTTCAGCCGGTCGATGAGCTCGTCGAGGGCGGCGTCGTGGTCAGCCAAGCTCGGGGCGCCGTTCCTCCAACGGCGGGGGCTGGGCCGGCTCGGCCCCCTTGACGGCGGAGGACGCCGGCATTGCCAGCCGAAGGCGGCTCTCGATCGCCGCACCGAACGCCGGGTCGGCGATGACGGCCGCCGCGATCCGCCCGACGATATCGTCTTCGAGGGTCTCCGTCGCTGCGGCCGCGGCGACAGGCTGCTGGGCGTCGCCGTCGGTGACCAGGCCCAAAGACTCGGGCGCCCGGAAGCGACGCTCCACGAACGCCTCGAGGCGGCGCTTGATCGGGGTGAAGCTCGCCGCGATGACGAGCGTCGTGATCACGAGCGCCGCATCGGAGTTCTCGCCGGTCAGCGCGGTGAAGAGCGAGTTGAACAGGCGGATCGACGCCGTGTACACGCCCGCGAGGATCGCGGTCAGCGTCCCGAAGACGAATGCCCGGCTCAAGATGGTGTCGATGTCGTAGAGCCGATACCGGGTGATCGAGACGAACAGCGCGATCGGTGGCAACGCGGCGCTGACGAGGAACGCGACCAGGATCGCCTCGCCAAGGGGCGAATCTGGCGGCAACCAGAGCAGCGCGGCAAGGAAGGCACAGAATCCGGCGACGATGCCGACGGCCGACGCGATGTACCAGCGGAGTTGCAGGCGCACGACCATCCCGGCGTCCCGATACCGGTCGAGGAGCGACACGGCGACACCGACCGACCCGATCGTCAGGAGTCCGATCCCGACGACGGACAGGCCGACCAGCGGACCCGCCAGTGATTCGGCCGCCGGGGTCGGGTTGTCGATGGCGGGATAGAGCACGAGGGGGCCCCGGCATGAAGGCCAGGGCTACTGCCGTCATCGCGGCACCGAGCGCGGCGAGGACGAGAAGGGCGGCCCAAATCCGGCTGCGAATGTGGCCGTCCGGGAACACCATCCCGAGGGCGACGGCCACGAGCGTCGCTCCGGCGAAGGCGAACCATGACGGCAGCCAGGCCGCCTACGCCGACGGCAGCGGGACCGACGTCGCCTGCCCGGCAAAGGCGAGATACGAGTTCATGAGCGCGCCGAGGCTCACGATCGCGGCGAACAGCAGGCCGAGCCGGCCGACGGGCAGGTCGGGTCGTCGAATCGCCACGACCAGCCCCGATGCGAGCTGTGCCACGCCCGTGACGAAGAAGGCGACCTGCGGCCAGGGACCGCGCATGAAGACGTACGGCGGCGTGGCGAACCCGGAGCGCGCCCAGAGCAGGAAGCCGGTTACCAGCATCAGCGACGTCACGACGCCGAGCAGGGTCGCGAACGGCCGGGCGACGGCTGCCATTGTCAGTCTCAATGCTCCGGTGGCGAGGGAACGCTGGGCGGCTACGACGATCGCCGTCGCTGCGGGCCGCGTCAAGTCGGCTCGTGGCTCGCCGTCCTCGCGTCCGCTACGCTCTGGCGATGCCGTCCCGATCGACGAAGGCCGGTGCTCCGGCGACCCCGCCTGATCCCGCGAAGCTGAAGCGCGAATCCGCCGGCCGGTACCTGACCGGCGATGGCCGCTTCATCGTCGAACAGGCGTCGGGCGGCTGGATGGTGAGCGACACCGAGCAGACGAACGAGCTCGGCCTGCCGCTCGTTCGCGGACCCTTCGCGACACTCGACGAGGCTCGCGCGGGGATGGACCAGGCCCGTCGCGGGCCCGCTCCGATCTCCAGCCTGACGGACCGGATCGCCGCGCAGCGGGAGCGCGCGGCGAAGTCGGCCGGCGCAACGAAGTCGGCCAGGACGCCGCCAGCCCGGCCGGAGCCACCACCGCTCGAGATCCGCGAATACCGGACCGGTGACGGGGACCCGCTCCGAGTGCTATGGCAGGCTGCCGGCTTCCGTTCGATCGGCGATGACGACGCGAGCCTCCGCGTCCTCGCCCAGCGGAACCCCGGGATGTTCCTGGTCGCCACGCGCGGCGGCCACGTCGTGGGCTCGGCGATGGGCGGCTGGGACGGCCGGCGGGGCTGGATCTACCACGTCGCCACCGCGCCGGACGAGCGCCGCTCCGGCCTCGCGACGCAGCTCGTCCGACAGGTCGAGACGCGCCTCCAGGCGCTCGGCTGCCGCAAGGTCAACGTCATCGTCCGCGAGGGCAACGTCGAAGGCGCCGCCTTCTGGGAGGCGCTCGGATACGCCGCGGCTCCGACGCGCCAGTTCGGGCGTGAGCTTCCCGGCTGATATGGGTCTGCCGGCGCCGGCCTTCAGGGCTTCGGGCGGCGCCGACGCTTCGACTTCGGGAGCGGTTCGCCCGCGGCCTTCGCCATCGAATCCTGGATCTGCTTGAAGACCTTGCCCATCCCCGGATTCATGAGCGTGCGCCGCTCGGCCTCGAGGTCGTGATCGCGGCGGCGGACGCGCTCGGCCTCGCGCGGATCGAGCTCGTCGGCCACGGTTCAGGGCCGGCGTGGCGTCGCCGTCGCGGCGCGAGTGACGGCAATCGTGCGCATGCCGGCATTGTGGCCCACGCGCGGCGGACCGCGCGAAGGGTGAGCGGTTGGATCCAAGCCCGCCAGGCGGTCTGACTTCCGCAGCGGCGACGCGCCGGCGAGGTACGACGGCTTGCCCCGGTGACCCGGACCCGCTACGGTCCGTTCGATGACCGATCCGCCGATCGCCGCCGCCCTCGCCGCCCTGGTGATCGCCGTCATCGTCGTCCTGGCCGCGCGCCGGCCGGCGACCCGCCGCTGGATCGCCGCGGGCTGTGCCGTGGCCTTCGGCCTGCTCGTGGGATTCTATGCCGTGATCATCGGCGCCCTGGCCCAGATGGATACCGGCGGTGGTCTTCCACCGCTCGCCCTCGTCGTGGCCGTGGTGGCGGTGGCCGCCGGACTGCTCACGGCGATCTGGATCCTCCGGACTGTCCGTCGCCCGGGTGCCCCGCCGCCGGGCTCGGCCGATCGCACCTGACCAGCATCGACCATCACGGGAGACCGCCGGGCCCAGGAGGTTGCGAATGTCCGCTGCCGCTCTCCCGTCCTCGACGTTCGCCGGCTTCCCGCCGGAGGCGATCCAATTCCTGGCCGACCTCGCGGTCAATAACGACCGCGCCTGGTTCCAGCCCCGGAAGGACGACTTCGAACGCCTCCTGAAGACGCCCATGGAACAGCTCGTCGTCGCGCTTGGCGAGCGCTTCGAAGCTCGCGGGATCCCGCTCCTGGCCGACCCGAAGCGCTCGCCCTTCCGCATCTATCGGGACACCCGCTTCAGCCGCGACAAGTCGCCCTACAAGACCCACTACGCGGCGACGTTCCCATGGATCGAGGATGACGGGGCAGGGGACCGCGCCGACGACAGTCCCCACGGCAACGGCGGCTACTTCAATCTCCAGCCCGGCGAGATGTACATCGGCGGCGGGATGTGGATGCCGGAGAAGCCGCGCCTGGAGGCCTTTCGCCGGGCGATCCTCGCGACGCCGGACCGGGTCCGAGCCGCGCTCGATGATCGGGCCTTCGTTGCCTGGTTCGGCGGTGCGCGGAGCCACGAGCAGCTGAAGCGCGTCCCGCCGGGACTGCCCGCGGACCATCCCCTGGCGGACCTGTTCCGCTGGAAGGATGTCGTCTTTGGCCGTCGCCTCGCCGACGCCGACGTCACCTCGCCCGGGCTCCCGGATGTGCTGGCGGACGGGTACGCCGCGGCGATGCCCGTATTTCGGTTCCTCGCCACCCTGCGCTGATCGACCGGCTGCGGCCGTCGTTGCCTCTCCGGTAGAGTCGGCGGCGGATGCCCGGACGGACCCTCACGACCCGCCACCTGAACCGGTCCCTGCTGGCTCGGCAGCTCCTCCTGGCGCGCGCGACGTCGCCGATCGAGGATGTCGTCGAGCAGGTTGGCGGGCTCCAGACGCAGTACGCGCCGTCGGGCTACGTGGGCCTCTGGACGAGGCTGGCCCGCTTCCAGCGCCCGGATCTCACCGCCGCCCTCGAGGAACGTCGGATCATCCAGGCGTCGCTCATGCGGACGACGATCCACATGGTCTCGCGGCGCGAGTACTGGCGCTACGCCATGGGCGTCCGGCGGGCAAGGCAGGAATGGGCGGCCCGGCTGCGGCTCCTGCCACCGGAGGCGGAGCTCCAGGCGACGTCGATCGCGTTCCGGGCAGCGCTCGCCGACGGGCCGAGGACGGTGAAAGAGCTCGGCGGGCTGGCCGACGGGTTCGTGGGCAACCTCGGGCTGTTCGTCGACCTCGTCCGGGTGCCGCCGTCGGGCACGTGGGAGCGCCGGCGGGCCGATCGGCTGGCGCTGGCGGAAACCTGGGTCGGCCCGGTCGATGCGACCGAGGACGAGGGCCTCGTCCATCTCGTCCGGGCCTACCTCCGGGCGTTCGGTCCGGCGCCCTGGCGCGACATCGCCGGGTGGGCGGGCATCACGACTAGCAACGCGAAACTGGCCGGCCAATCCATTGAGCTCGTCCGGTACTGCGACGAGACCGGTAGCGAGCTCGTCGACCTGCCCGGTCAGCCGATCCCGGACCCGGACACGCCGGCGCCGGTCCGGTTCCTGCCCCACTGGGACAGCACTCTCCTCGTCCACGCCCGGCGCACCGGCCTCGTGCCGGAGGCCCACCGGCCGCGGATCTTCGGCCCCAGGAACCCCTTCTCGGTCGGCACGGTCATCGTCGACGGCCGCGTCGTCGCCGCCTGGTCGGTCAGGCATGGCCGCGTCGCGGTCGACTGGTTCGAGAACGTGACGGCCGAGGACCGCCGGGCCGTCGAGACCGAGCGCAAGGCCCTCGAGGCCTTCCACGCCTGAGGCGTCGCGCGCGCTGCCATACTCGATCGCGTGGATGCCCGGATCCTGGTCGTGGAGGACGACTCCTCGATTCGCGAGGTGACGGGGCTCGGCCTGCGGGCGGCGGGCTTCGAGGTCGAGACGGCCGCCGACGGCGTCGAGGCCCTCGAACGCTGGCGGGCGGGCAACCCCGACCTCGTCCTCCTCGACATCATGCTGCCGCGCCTGGACGGCCTCGAGGTCTGCCGGGCGATCCGTCGCGAGGCCACGACGCCGATCGTCATGCTCACGGCCCGGGGCGACACGATCGACGTCGTCGTGGGCCTCGAGTCCGGCGCCGACGACTACCTCCGCAAGCCCTTCGAGATGCCCGAGCTCGTGGCCCGCGTCCGGGCCGCCCTCCGTCGCCACGGCCACGACGCCGGGGGCGCTCCTGGAGGCACTCCCGGCGAGACGCTCCGGCTCGGCCCGCTGACGATCGACCCCGCAGGGCGGACCGTCGGGCGGGACAACCACGAGGTCCCGCTCACTCGAACAGAATTCGATCTCCTCCTCGAGCTCGCCCGGAGGCCCGGCCAGGTCTTCACCCGGGAGCTCCTCCTCGACCTGATCTGGGGCTACGACTACCTGGGTGATTCGCGGCTGGTGGACGTCGCGATCGGGCGCCTGCGGGCGAAGATCGAGGCGGATCCGGCCGCGCCGGCACTGATCCTCACCGTCCGGGGTGCCGGCTACAAGTCCGCCCGCGGCACGCTGGAGTAGGGGAGGCCGGTGCGCGGGATCCGGTTCCGGCTCGCCGTCACGCTCCTCGCCCTCGTCGCGGTCACGGTCACCGCGATCGGCGTCGGGACGTACGCCTTCGTCGAGGCCCGCCTTCGCGAGAGCCTCGTGGCCGAGGCGAGCCGCCAGGCCCAGTTCAACCTGTCCGTGCTGCTGCCGGGACGGCTCCCGCCGGATGCGACGAGCTCCGACTTCGCGGCGAGCGGCCTGCCGGAGGCGTTCAGGCTCCGCGGCGACGCTGGCCTCATCGTCGACTTCGGCGACGACGACCCGTTCGTCGAGCCCACGTCGCTCCTGCCGGTCCTCGCCCAGCTCCCGGCCAGCCTCCGGGACGCCGTCGACGCAGGCCGACTGGGGTATGCATGGCAGCCGGTCGGGGAGGGGAACGCGCTCATCGTCGGTGGGCGCCAGGGTGACGGCCCAGCGATCTACCTGGTCATCGACGCGGCGCCCGTGGAGGGCGCCCTGGGCCAGCTCCGGCTCGGGCTGGCCGCTGCCGGGCTCCTCGCCGTCCTCGTCGCCCTCGCCACGGCGGGGCTCATCGCCCGCCGGATCCTCCGGCCGATCGTCTCCGGCAGCGTGGCCGCGGCCCGGATGGCGGCCGGCGATCTCCGCGCCCGGCTGCCGGTCGAAGGGCGCGATGAGCTGGCCGCCTGGGCCGCGGAGTTCAACCGGATGGCCGACGCGCTCGAATCCACGATCGAGCGTCTCCAGGTGGCGCAGCAGCAAAACCGTCGTTTCGTGGCTGACGTCTCCCACGAGCTCCGGACGCCCCTCACCGCGCTCGTGGCCGAGGCCTCGATCATCGAGGCGGGCCTGGACCGACTGGAGCCCGATGCACGGCGGGCTGCCGAGCTCCTCGTCGGCGACGTCCGCCGGCTCCGGGTCCTCGTCGACGACCTCATGGAGCTGTCGCGCTTCGATGCCGAGGCCGAGGCCCTTCGCCTGGAGCCCGTCGACCTCGGGCGGGTCGTGGCCGGGGTCGTCGCCGCTCGCCTCTCGGCGGCGCGGGTCAGCCTGCCGGATGGACCCGTGGTCGTCGAATCAGACGTGCGCCGGCTCGACCGGATCCTCGGCAACGTCCTCGACAACGCCCTGATCCACGCGCCGGGCGCCCCGGTGGAGGTGACGCTCACGGCGGGCGTCGCCGAGGTGGAGGTCACGATCGCGGACCATGGCCCGGGCGTGGCCGAGGAAGCCCTGCCGCACCTCTTCGAGCGCTTCTACAAGGTCGATCCCGCGCGCGCCGCGACGGCCGCCTCGACCTCTGGCCTGGGGCTCGCCATCGCCGCCGAGCACGCCGCCCTCCTCGGCGGAACCCTCCGGGCGACGGCGCGCCCCCGCGGGGGGCTGGCCTTCACCCTAACCCTGCCTGTGACCCGATCGTTACCCGGCGGCGATGACGCTGATACCGGCCCGCGGGAGGCTTCGAGCATGTCGGAGCCCACACCGAGGCCAGAGCCATGATCCGCCAGCCCGCCACCCTCCTTCGATCGCTCAGCCTGATGGCGGCCCTCGCCGTCGTCGCCGCCTGCGGCACCGCCACCGGCGACCTCGGCACGGTCGCCCCGCCGCCGCCGACATCGGCCCCGTCGATCGACGCGCCGAGCCCTGAGGCCACGCCGGGCGGCACGCCCAGCACATCGCCCGACGGTTCGGTGGCCCCCAGCCCCTCGGCGTCGCCGGCCGGGACGACGACGATCCGGGCCTACTTCTTCCTCGGCAGCTCCACCCACGACGCCGGGCTCGTTCCGGTGCTCCGGGAGATCCCGAAGACCCAGGCGGTCGGCGCCGCGGCGATGAACGCCCTGCTCGCCGGCCCCGCCGAGGGATCCACGTCGCCGCAACCCACCGCGACGTTCGCGTTCGCCTCGCCGGACTCGACCGCGCGGTTCGAATGCCGGATGGACGCT
>Ga0209002_10003672_pt1 | contig 12179 bp, 10 predicted proteins | sample Rifsed16ft2_FD_184010 | JGI IMG/M metagenome (GOLD analysis project Ga0209002, IMG submission 184010) | Soil microbial communities from Rifle, Colorado, USA - sediment 16ft 2 (version 2) | ecosystem: Environmental > Terrestrial > Deep subsurface > Rock core/Sediment | place: Rifle, Colorado...
CCATCCACTACATCCTCGGTCTCGACCTCCTCGCCTCCCGTCAAATCGATCGCGCCGTGGTGGAGCTCACCAAGGCCGCCCGCGAGAACACCGAGGCCACGGAGATCTACCTCATCCTGGGAAACCTCTTGCGAGAGAAAGGGCAGCTCGAGCGGGCGGTCCAGATCCATCAGAGCGTCCTCCACCGTCCGGGGCTCCCCGCGAACGAGCGGGCGCACGCTCTACTTTGCCTCGGGATGGACTTCAAGAAGGCCGGGTTCCGCTATCGAGCGATGGATACCTTCCGCGAAGTGGTGGCGCTAGAGCCCGGGAACGCCTACGCCCTCACCAACCTGGTGAAGATCCACGAAGAGGAGCACGAATGGGAGAAGGCGCTTTCTCTCCAGGAGGAGCTCGCGAAAGTCACCGGGACCGAGGATTCAACGCTGCGCGCGTTTCTCTACGTTCAGATCGGCCAGGCCGCCGCGGGCGCGGGCGATGAGACGAAAGCGGTCCGCGCCTTCGAGGAGTCGATGCGGGCCCAGCCGCGAGTACCCGCCGCCTACCTTCATTATGGAGATCTGCTCGAGAGCGCCGGACGTCCGGAAGAGGCGGAAGCGCAGTGGAGCCGGCTCGCGCGGGAGAACCCGCCGCACGCTCACCTCGCTTTCGAGAGACTTCAGCGGGTGAGAGCGAAGCTCGGGCGGAGCGAGAGAATGGAGAGGCTCTATGAGGACGTGGTCCGGGAGGACGAGTCGGACTGGCGGGCCCGGCTCGCTCTCGCCCGTCTGAGACGCGGCCAGGGGCGCGGGGAGGAAGCTTTCGAACTGCTTCTCGAAGCGGTGCGAAGAAACCCCCACGCCCTCGCGGTGCACATCGAGGTCTGGGGTTTCCTGGGAACGGATGCCTCGACCGTCGAAAGCCCCGGAGCCCGGCTCGCCCGCTACCTCGAAGAGGTCTCGAACGCGGTGTTCTTCATCGACCCGTACGTTTGCATCAAGTGCAACTACCGGGCGAACGGAATCCTGTGGCGCTGCCCTCACTGCCAGGAGTGGAACACGTTCGTCGAGGAGCGGCTCGAGACCGTCGAGTCATAGCTTAAGGCGCTGGGACGCCAAGACGCGAAAACCAAACCCAAGGCAAGGGGGATAAGGCAGACGGGAGGGGATAGGGAGATGATCGGTCAGGGTCTTCATTCATCTCCCCATCTCCTCCTATCTCCTCATCCCCCTTTCTTGCATTTTCTCAGTGCGCTTTGGCCCGGAGCTGCGAAGCGAGGTCGTCAGCCTGCTTCAGCGTCTCCTCGATCGAGCCCGAGGTATCGACGAGAAAATCGGCGAACGGCCGCTTCTCCTCGATCGGCATCTGGGAACGGATGCGGCGGAGGGCGTCCTCCCGGGAGAGCCCGTCGCGCGCCATCAGCCGCTCGTGCTGCAATTCCGGAAGGCAGTGGACCACCACCAGGAGGTCGTATCGCCGATAGGAGCCGGTCTCGATCATGAGCGCGGCGTCGACGACGGCCACGGGATCGGAGGCTTTCTCCCGCTCTTCGAAGAAACGCTCGACCTCCCGCCGCACCCCCGGGTGGACGACGGCGTTCAGCTTTTTTCGCGCCTCCTCGTCGGTGAAGACGATGGCGCCGAGGGCTTTTCGATCCACCGATCCATCCGGAGCGATGACCGCCGCACCGAAGCTTTCCGCGATCTGCCGGGTGACGTCGGTCCCGGACTGGAGGAGCCGATGAACGACGGCGTCCGCGTCGAGCGTCGGAATACCCCGCTCTTCGAGCCTTCGGCGCACCACGGTCTTGCCGCAGGCGATTCCTCCGGTGAGGCCCACCTTCAGCATCGTTAGTGGTCGCCTCGCTCTTCACTCAATGCGGTGGGGCCCCACCCCCACCGCTCTGAGCTGAGGGCTCCGCTCGGCTCGCTTCCCTCGCTCCTCGCTCGGGCGCTCGTCCTCCGCTCGACAGGCTCGCTGCGGACGGCGGCCGGCCGGGCTCGCTCCGCTCGCGCAGGCTGCAGATGCATTTCCCCGCAGCCTGCTGGTCTCGCCGTCACCCCCGCCTCGCCCGGGCGAGATCGAGGGTGTTCGAGAGGAGCATCGCGATGGTCAGGGGCCCGACGCCTCCGGGCACCGGAGTGAACGCCGACGCGACTTCTATCGCGTCCTTCGGATGGACGTCACCGACGAGGGTCGAGCCGTTCTTGCGAAACACCTCGAGCCTTCCCGGGTCCTCTCCGAAGTAGTCCTTCACCTGCTCCTCGGTCTCGGCCCGATTCATCCCCACGTCGATGACGACGGCGCCGGGACGGATGAAATCCCGCCGAAGGATCGCCGGCCGGCCGATCGCGGCCACCAGGATCTCTGCCTCGCGGGTAACGGATGCGAGCTCTTTGGTGCGAGAGTGACAGACGGTGACGGTCGCGTGCTCGTGGAGGAGAAGCATCGCCATCGGCTTTCCCACGATGTCGCTGCGTCCCACGACGACCGCGCGCTTTCCCTTGAGCTCGACCCCTTCCCGCCGCAGGAGCTCCATCACCCCCGCGGGGGTGCAGGGCCTGGGCGCGGGCCGGTTCTGGACGAGCTTCCCCACGTTCACCGGATGAAACCCGTCCACGTCTTTCTCGGGAAGGATCCGATCGAGGAACTCCTCGGAGTCGAGATGGTCCGGGAGCGGGAGCTGCAGCAGGACGGCGTCGACGTCGTTGCGCTCGTTCAGCTCATCGAGCTTCGACCGCAGCTCCTCGCGGCGGGTGCTTCCGGGAAGGAGAACTCCCTCGGAAAAGAGCCCCGCCTCCTCGCAGGCCCTGGTCTTGCTGCGGACGTAGAGCTGGGATGCGGGATCGTCTCCGACCAGAACCGCTGCGAGCCCCGGAACGACTCCGCGCGCGATAAGAGGCCTGGCTCTTTGCTTGACCTCGTTCCGGATTTCCTGCGCGATTCGCTTTCCGTCGAGAATCCTTGCCGTCACTCTGTCTCCTTTATCAGTGCTCGCTCGCTCTTCGCTTCAGGCCCTTCCGCCTCCGCCCTTCGGGCTACGGCGGACCCGCCGAAGCCTAGCGAAGGCGGGCCGGGCCCCGCTGTTACAATGCTAGCCACGCGCGGCCTACCGACTCCGGGTCTTCGCCCAGCTTCAACGCGGAAATTACCGCCAGACCGTCGATTCCTGCTTCGAGAAGCGCCGGAGCTCTCTCGAGAGTAATGCCCCCGATGGCGACCAGCGGCTTTTCGACCACCGCCCTCACCGCCCGCGCCCCTTCGACCCCAAGCGTACTCCGTCCGCTCGTCTTGGTGGAAGTCTCGAAGATCGGTCCGATGGCGAGGTAGTCGACGGGCGCCGCCTGGGCGCGTCGAGCCTCGTCGACGTCGTGCGTCGAAAGGCCGATGATGGCGGAAGCCCCGAGAATCTTCCGCGCGCCCTCGGGAGAGAGGTCGTCCTGCCCGAGGTGAACGCCGTCCGCGCCCACCAGGAGGGCGATGTCGACGCGGTCGTTGATGATGAGGCGAATCCCGCACTCGCGGGAAGCTTCGCGGGCGGCGAGCGCCCAGCGGTGAAACTCCTCCCCGGAGAGATCCTTCGCCCGAAGCTGCACGAGGCGACAGCCCGCTCTCGCGAGGGAGCGCACTCCGAAGGTCAGGGTGTCGAGGGTTTCGAGAGACGCGTCGAGGATGGGATAGAGCCGTGAGAACGGCGGGCGCCTCGACTGCGGCGTCTCAGGCAAACCTTTCGAGAAAGCGGGTGCTGTACCGGCCCGCGCGGAAATCGGGATCGTCGAGGATCCGGCGGTGAAGGGGAATCGTGGTTTTCACGCCCTCGATCACCGTCAAGCTCAAGCAGCGCTTCATCCGCGCGATGGCTTCCTTGCGGTCGCGCCCATGGACGATGAGCTTGGCGATGAGGGAATCGTAGTAGGGCTGCACCATGCACTCAGCATGAGCGGCGGTATCGACTCGCACTCCCGGTCCCCCGGGAACGTGGAAGGCGTGAATTTTGCCGGGAGAAGGGGCGAACGTCACCGGATCCTCGGCGTTGATCCGGCACTCGATGCTCGCGCCGCGAACCACGATGTCTCGTTGCCGGTAGCCCAGGGGCTCCCCCGCGGCGACGCGAATCTGATCCTTGACGAGATCGGCGCCGGTCACCATCTCCGTCACCGGATGCTCGACCTGGATGCGGGTATTCATCTCCATGAAGTAGAACCGCTCGTTCTCGTCGAGGAGGAACTCCACCGTCCCCGCGCCCACGTAGCTCACCGCCTGCGCCGCCTGGACCGCTATCCGACCCATCTTCTCTCGAAGCCGCTCGGAAACCGCGGTCGAAGGCGCTTCCTCGAGAAGCTTCTGGTGGCGTCTCTGGATGGAGCACTCGCGCTCGCCGTGGAAGACGATATTGCCCTTCGAGTCCCCCATGAGCTGGATCTCGATGTGCCGGGGATTGGGAAGGTATTTCTCGATGTAGACGTCGCCGGATCCGAAGGCCGCCTCCGCTTCCCTCTGCGCCGCGAGAAACGCTTTGCCCAGTCCCGCTTCGTTCTCCACCACGCGCATGCCCCGGCCTCCCCCGCCCACGGCGGCCTTGAGCATCACGGGAAAGCCGATCTCGTGCGCGACCGCGAGCGCCTTCTCCGGGCTTTCGACCGCGCCTTCGGAGCCGGGAAGAACCGGTACCTTGGCCTTCCTCACCGTCGCCCGCGCGAGTGACTTGTCCCCCATGAGACGGATGGCGCGGGGCGAGGGCCCGATGAAACGCACGCGGCAGGCCTCGCTCACCTCGGCGAAGTAGGCGCTCTCCGCGAGAAAGCCGTAGCCAGGGTGGATCGCATCCGCTCCCGTGATCTCGGCGGCGGAGATGATGCTCGGGATGTTCAGGTAGCTTTCGGCGCTCCGCGGAGGACCGATGCAGACTTCCTCGTCGGCGAAGCGGACGTGGAGCGAGTGGGCATCCGCCTCGGAGTAGACCGCGACGGTCTTGATGCCGAGCTCCCGGCAGGCGGAGATCACCCGGAGCGCGATCTCTCCGCGGTTGGCGATGAGGACTTTCTTGAACATTCGAGGGGGAAGGACGGCGTTGGGCCTCGACGCGAGCGCCAATCGCCCTAGTGCCGTTCCAACTTGATTTGCCTAGAAAGGATGCCGCCTTGGCCGCTCTGTCGCTGTCTATCAGGGACGCTGGCGTTCGGCGAAGATAGTTGGAACGGCACTAGGCGCCTCGAACCGCGAACAACTGGTCGCCGTACTGGACCGGTTGACCGTTCTCGACCAGGACCTTCACCAGCTGCCCCTCGTGCTCGCACTCGATCTCGTTCATGAGCTTCATCGCTTCGATGATGCAGAGCACCTGGCCCTTCTTCACGTAGTCGCCCTCTCGGGCGAAGGGCTCGGCGCCGGGCTCGGGCCGCAGGTAGAACGTTCCCACCATGGGTGACGTGATGTAGATAAGGCCGTCTTCGAGCGCCGGAGCTCCCTCGGAGAGCGCCCTCTCGACGGACGCGGCCGCGCTCTCCAGCGTCTTCACGGCGGGCGCTACAGCCAGCTGGGCTTCCGGGGGCGGGCCGGCGAGGCTCTTTCGAATCTTGAGCTTCGTCCCCCCCTCCTCCAACTCGAGCTCCGCGATATTCCGCTCGGAAACGAATTCCAAGAGCTCCTTGAGTTCTTCGATATTCAAAATGTCTCCACTCCGTCTCGGAAAGGGGCGTTCAAAGTAGCACAAGGAGGAAAGGAGGCGCAACGCAGTGGACATTCGATCGGCGCCCGGCCGCCTTCGCTGAAGCTTCGGCGGGCCTCGCCGAAGCCCGGAGGGCGGAGGCGGGAGGGCGCCATTTGGGGAGCGCTGGGGGTGGGGCCTCAGCGCACCAAGTGAAGCCAGTTTTACACGAACTCCTTCTCGAGGCGCAGGGCCGCCCGCTTCATGTAGAAGCGGGCCTTGCCGAAGCTGCTCTCTTTCGAGAGCGCGCCCAGAAGGATGTATTCGTCGGTAATGGCCACCGCGAGCACGGTGAACTGATCGGTCGCGAAGCTCAACTCCCGGAGCGTGCCCGTCCCGAGCTCTTCTGAGGCCTGCTGGGTGCTTCTGAGGAGCGTCGTGCTCTCGGTCGCGATCAGGTCGAAGTTGTGGCGGCGATCGGCGATGAGTCGCTCGATGGGAATGCCGTCCATTCCCATGACGACGTAGCCGATGGAGCCTTCGACCCGCGAGGAGACCTCCTGCAAGACCTCCAAGAACACCATCAATCCCCCCTCGATTTGCGGATGGCCTCGAGCCAATCTTCCAGCACCCGAACGGTGCGCTCGTCCGCTTGGTACGAATCCTCCGGTCGTCTCGGGGGGGTCGGGGGCGCCGCCTTCGATCGGGCCGCGCGCGCGAGCATCAGGAGCTCTTCGACGCGCTCGCGGTACTGCGTTTCATTCGGCTGCCGTTCGATGATTTTGCGGTAGACCGCGAGAGCCTGATCGAAATGACCCTGGTTGGCGTAGATCTCCGCCATCGTGGGGGTCTCGATCTCCGCGACCGGCGCCGGAGCCGGCGGCCTCGGCGGCGGAGGTGCTTTGGGCGCGGGCGGCGCAATCGGAACGCGATCGATTATCGTCGGCTCGAGCAGCGCCTCGGGCTCGAACTCGGTGAACGACGGCGGTGGCGGAGTGGCTCTCGCTCCCAGTGGCGCCGCGGGTGCCGGGGGCGCCTTGGGGGGCGGCACGTAGTCTCTGCCCTCGAGCACCATCGGCTCGTCGACCTCGACGAGCGGGATCGGGGGGAGGTCGATCAGGCGCGCGGTGCTCTCGACTTCGGGAGCCTCGGCATCCGCCTCCAGTGGAGCCGGCGGAGCGGGTCTCGGGGGCGGCGAGGCGGGCGCGGGAGCCGCCGACCGAGGAGGGGGGCCTGCGCGTGGCGAAGGCGGCGCCGGCCGAGGACCTCCGGCGAGCTCCGCCTGCACCTCTTGAATGCGGTCGACGAGCTCCGTGTCCTCGGGAGCAAGAGCGCTCGCGACCTTATATTTCTTGAGGGCCTCGTCGAGCCGCCCGAGGCGATAGTACGTCTCGCCGAGGAACTTGTGCGCCAGGATGTTGTCCGGCACCTGCTTCAGCACCGTCTCGAACTCCGCGCTCGCGCGGTCGAACGAGCCCGCCTCGAGGAGCGCCCGGCCCAGGAGCACCCGAGCCGACGGATACTGCGGGTGCTTCTTGAGCCCCTTCTCGCAGCAGTCGATGGCCTGCTCCAACATCCCCGCCTTCCGGTACTCTTCCGCAAGCTGAACGAACATACGGGAGCCTGGATCGGCGGCGAGCCGTTTTTCCAGCTCTTCAATGCGGCTCATGGATCCAAGGGACGGTCGCAGCAAAAAGTTTGCCGGAGCTCGGTCTCACGGAACACCGAGCTCCGGCGCGGTAGATCAGGGGGCTAGTTGCACGTGGGATCTCTCATTTCAAAGGAGATCGCTGTTCCGTTCGTCACGCCGCAGCTGTTCGTGACCTGCAGAGTGATCACCACGCTCAGATCTTCGAGCGCAGGATCGTATGTGTGAGTCACGCGGCTTCCGGCCGTAAACGTTCCGTCACCGAACCCCCATTGCCAATCGACGAGCCGCACGGACCTCCCGGGCTGTGTAACCGCTCCGGGGTCGCTCAGCGCCGCGTCGAACGTGATGGCGACGTCAACCGGGGCGGAGTTCGGACTTCCGAGGAAGCAAACCGGGCTCATGGTGATTACCGCCTCGGGATCGGGGCAGACGTCCGGTGGCAAGCCTCCGCCAGTCGCCTGGCCGACGGCGACGGCGACGGTGCACGAGTCTTGATCTCCGGAGATGCTCTCCGTGGTAAAGAGGGTGATCGTATAGTCGCCCTCCACGTTGTATTGGTGTCCGACGTTTCGGCCCTCTTCCCTCGGGCTGTCATCGCCGAAATCCCATTCATAGCGGGCGATCGGTTGACCGGTTGCGCCTGTGATTTGGGTCGCGGTGAAGAAGATCAGGTCTCCGGGATCATAGTTCGTATCCAGGGGCTCGACCAGGATTCCGCAGGCGCTTCCGCCGGGGAACGACGGCCGATTCGCCGCGCGAAGGAAGATCTCCGCCTCGGCGAATACCGCACCCCGATAGTTGGTCCCCGACTCCCGCGCCGCGATCGTGACCGTGGTGTCGTTCTCCTGATCGGTGCGGAAAGGCGCCCAGTACCGGGCACGCGCGACGCCGTCGCCGTCGGTGACGTCCGAGACCGGACCTGCTTCGACGCCACCGGCCAAGGGTCTCGGCCCGTTGAGGGGCGCCAGGTTTCCGAGATCCAGAAACTCCGGCAATCCCGGGATGGCCTGGATCTCGAACAGAATCGTCGCACCCGAGACACGTTCGCCGTTGGGGCCATGCATGACCGCCTCGATGACGGAGCTCGACCACCCGTCGGACACGATGGCATCGGGAATCGCGCGAATGGTGATCGACCTCGCCGCGGTCGAGGGCCCGGCGAGCTCCGGTGCCTCCGGATTATCGAGAAGGCAGGCGCCGCAAAGGACCCACGCCGGCAGAACGAAGAGCCAGAGGCTCGATTTCCACATGTTTTCCTCCGAAGCGAGACGAATCCAACCGCGAATCATGGGCCGTTCGCGAAGTCGGCGAAGGTGATGTTCAAGTAGCCTGTCACCGTGATCGCGCGACCCGCACTGTCGTGGCCGTAGAAGTCGATCTGGGCGATAACCGATAGAATGGCGGTCAAGTCGGCTTGAATCTCTCGGAGAGGCGACTCGGTTTTGGCCTGGTGCCGAACGACGACGAATGCCCGCTCTGTGTCCGCGGAGTCGAAGGGAACGAGGAAGTTCGCAGCACCATCGAACGGGTACGGCACGTCGGTGCCAGGAACGTTTCGGCCGTCCGCGCGCACGTAGGTCACTCGATACCGCTCGATGGTTACCGAGTTGATATCGTTCGAAAGCTGCGTCCGGTCCTTGGGAATGGCCCTCATCGTGACGACGCCGTTGTCGTTGAAGACGGAACAGGCCCCTGGCACGCCGAAGCAGACATCGGAGAAGAGATCGGTCGTTGTGCTACCCGGCCCTTGATCATCGACTGCTTGGCCGCCCATGCTCAAGATCTGAAGGATCACGTTGCTGGCGTCGTTGGTTAGCGTGTCGGGCTCGGTGATGCAGCCGGGCGTCAGGGACAGGACGAGAGCCAGGACCGAGAGCGTCCTCCCGTCGACCTTCAAGCTTTCTCTCATCGCGATCATAGCGGTCTCTCCTAAACCGTTTCCTTGCGGATGCGGGGTGTGAGAAATATCAAGAGCTCACGGTTCTCCGACGAGGTTGTCTTGTTCTTGAACAGATAGCCCAGAAGCGGAATACGATGCAGCAGGGGCACGTATTGCTGTCTCTCGTCGGTGGTGTTCACGAAGACTCCGCCGACGACCGTGGTGGAGCCGTCGTCGACCAGGATCTGGGTGGTCGCGGCTTGGGTTTGGATACTCGGGATTCCGTTGACCGCGTTCGTGAAGTCAATGGTGTCGTTGTTGATCTCGATGTCGAGGATGATGGTGTCGGCGGAAGTGATCTGTGGGGTCACGGAGAGGTCCAGGACCGCGTCCTTGAACTGGACGGTGATGGTGTTGTTCGCGACCACTTGAACGGGGAAGGTCACACCCTGCTTGATCTCCGCCGCCTTGTTGTTCTGGGTGATGATCTTCGGAGCGGAGATGATGCGGAGTTGGCCGCGCCGTTCCGCCGCCGAGATCGCGGCATCGATGCTGAAGGCACCGCTGATGCTCCCGAGCGATATTCCGACCGCACCGGTGGGAGCACCCGCGAACGGGAGGTTGACCGCGTAGCCGCGCTGAGGTTCATCGACTCCCTCCGTGAAGGTAGGCGGGAGGACCCCGCCTTCAGGCGGAGGAGCGCGGAATTGACGGTTCGCAGTCGATCCGACCGACTGGCCGTCGAACTGGATACGGTTGGGGAACACGAGCTCGTTGGTGTTCCCGAGCGTCTGGGTCTGGTTGCTGGTGAAGCCCCACTGGACGCCGAGTTGCCGTAGGAAGCTCCGAGTGGTCGTCACAATGCGGGCCTCGATCTCGACTCCGGGAATCGGCGTATCGAGGGAGTCGATGAGCTGGTTGATGGCCGCCACCTGCGGCGCCAGATCCGTGTAGATGACGGTGTTGGTGCGCTCGTCGACTACGATGTCGCCCCGGGCCGAGAGGTTCCGCTGCAGGAGCTCTTGGAGCTCGGAGGCTTTCGAGTAGGAGAGGACGCGCGTCTGGGTGAATAGTTCGCCGGCGAGCGCCTTCTCCTCTTGCAGTCGGCGTCTCTCCCCCTCCTCGGCCGCAAGCTCCGCGAGTGGAGCGATGCGGATGACGTTGCCTTCGACCACGTATCCGAGCTTGTGGGTCTTCAGGATCAGCTCGAGCGCCTGGTCCCAGGGAACCTCGACGAGCCTCAGGGTGATTCGTCCGCTCACCCCCGGCTGCACGATGATGTTGAGACCGCTGATTTCGGCGAAGAGGCGAAAGATATCCTGGATGTCGCCGTCCTTGAAGTCGAGGCTGATGAGGTCCCCGGTGTACTCGCGCTGACCGAGCTGCTGGGATCCTGGAAGGATGATCGTATGGCTCCCCGGCTGCCCTCCCGTCGGAGGCTCCGGCTCCTGGGCCGGTGGAGGCGGTGTCGGAAGAGACGGCATCGGGCTCGGGAGCGAAGGCGAGAGGTCCTGCGCCGTCAGCGTCACGGGCTCGAAGGAGCCTCCGTCCGACGGAGTGTACGCGGCGTTCTGCACCACGCCTTCGTAGCTGGTTCCATTCGAGTCCTCGATGACGATCGTGCCCTTCTGGGGGGCAGCAGCCACGCTCGAGTCATTCATGGAAGCCATGGACGCGAAGGCCGGCGATTGGAACGCGGCGTCAGAGCGGGCGAAGGCCACCTCGAGCCCGCGGTCCTCGGCGAGCGTGCGATGAGTCACCTGCTCGTCGAGATCGAAGACCACGCGAGTGATCTGCGGCTCGGCCGTGCGGAATTGTGCCACTCGCACTCGGGAGACGCCGAGCTCCTCGATGGTCACCGCCGCCTTCGACACCGCGTTCAGGACGCCGTTGAAGTCGAAGACCAGCCGCTTGGGCGCGTCGAGCATGAAGCTCGTATAGTTGAGCCTGCCGTCGGCGAAGAGCTTCACCCGAAGCACTTCCCCCATGAGCTCATGGGTGATGGCGTTGATGGCCGAAGCCGGATGCGACGAAGACGGAGCCCGAGGGCTCGACTTCGGCGGCGGGGCAATCGCCTCTTCGCGGATCTCGTCGGCGGGGGCTTTCCGTTCGTGTGCCGGGGCTGGCGTCACGGGCAGAGGTCTTCCCGCCGGCGGAGGCGCCGCGGCAACCAGGGTCTCGGGAGAGCTCGAGGGAGCCGCGCCTTCGACGTCCCCGCCGTCGAAAACGATGTTCAGGGCCTGTTCCGATCCGGAAATCTGATAGGGTACTAACGTCGCGAGCTTGATCTCGATCCGGGACAGCTTCTTGCCGTTGACGCCGTCGAGACTCGTCGCAAGGACCGACTCGACCTCGCGGCTCCCCACGACGGTGCGCGGGGCGAGCGCCTTGATGTCCACTCCCGGCAGATCGACGACCAGCGTGAGCGGGTCCGGACTGTAGTGGGTGTAGAGGACGGCTCCGGTCGTTTCAAACCAAACTCGAGTCTGACCCGGCTCGACATGGAATCGGACCGCGCGGATTCCGGCCATGCCTCCCGGCGCCGCGCCCTCGACTTGAGCCGACACTTCCGTCACCTGAGTCAATGCCACTAGAGATATGAACGTCAGGAGACGGAGAAGTGACCTCGAAGGAATCATCGTTTGCCCTCCTCCACCGGATGAAGCGTTTTTTCCACTGTCTGGAATTTCTCGATGCGCAGCGGGTCGTTGATTTCCTGGCGGAAGACGACTCCCGCATCGTCGATGGACTGGATGTTGCCGTCGTAGAGCCGCTCGCCGGAACGGGCGAAGTAGCTCTTGTTATCGGTTCCCTGGATCAAGGCGATGTAGCCGTCCACCGTCTTCACGATCCCCCGAAGGCTCACTTCCTGAATGAGCATTCCGCCGAGGCCGGGGGGACGCACGTCGGGGGAAAGCACGTCGATGCCGAGGGCCAGGCTGACGAAGGGATCGCGCCTTCCGCGCGCCTCGTAGCGGAAGCCCGTCCCCTCGGTGATTTCGATACCCTCCGGCACTGGCGGC
>Ga0209002_10003675_pt1 | contig 12177 bp, 14 predicted proteins | sample Rifsed16ft2_FD_184010 | JGI IMG/M metagenome (GOLD analysis project Ga0209002, IMG submission 184010) | Soil microbial communities from Rifle, Colorado, USA - sediment 16ft 2 (version 2) | ecosystem: Environmental > Terrestrial > Deep subsurface > Rock core/Sediment | place: Rifle, Colorado...
ATGCCGGCAGGAATAAAGAGCAGGCGATCCAGGGAAAAGGCCTCGCGCACCTCCTCGGCGTTGCGGAGATGGCCCCAATGGATCGGGTCGAACGTGCCGCCAAAGAGGCCAATCTTCATTCTCTAATCTGCCCGTCCCCCAAGACGACAAACTTGGTCGTGGTCAACTCCTCCAGCCCCATCGGACCGAACGCATGGATCTTGCTCGTGCTGATCCCGATCTCTGCCCCCAACCCCAGCTCCCCGCCGTCATTGAAGCGGGTGGAGGCATTGACCAGGACAGCCGAAGAGTTGACCCGGTTTAGAAATTCCCTCGCCTTCTGATAGTTGGAAGTGACAATGGTCTCCGTATGCTGAGAGCCGTACCGCTCGATGTGATCGATGGCACCACTCATGTCCTTGACCACCCGCACCGAAAGGATGAGGTCGAGATACTCGGTCGTCCAATCCGCCTCATTAGCGGCCTTGATTCCGGGGACCAGGGCGCGTGTCCTCTCACAGCCGCGGATCTCCACTCCCGCGGCCTGGAACTTGGCGATCATGGAGGGAAGAAAAGCAGGGGCGATCCCTTCGTGCACCAGCAGCGTCTCCATTGCATTGCATACGGCAGGGCGCTGCACCTTGGCATTGATGCAGATGCGCTCCGCCATCTCCACAGACGCATCGTTATCCACGTAGACGTGACAGACCCCCTTGAAATGTTTGATCACCGGAACCCGGGAGTTGACGGTGACCATGCGGATAAGCTCTTCGCCGCCGCGCGGAATGACGAGATCGATGTAATCCTCCAGCTGGAGCAGCTCGTGGACCATGGCGCGATCTTTGGACTCGACTACCTGGATGGCCTCCTGCGGCACCTGCGTTTCCGCTGAGGCCTGTTGCAGGATTGCGCCAATCGCGCGGCTGGAAAAATGGGCCTCGCTACCCCCTCTTAGAATGACCGCATTGCCCGACTTGAGACACAGAGCCGCAGCATCTGCGGTAACGTTCGGGCGCGCCTCGTAGATCATGGCGATGACTCCGAGCGGGATGCGCATCTTTCCCACCTGAAGCCCGTTGGGGCGGCGCCACATCTTGACGATCTCCCCCACGGGGTCAGGCAGGGCAACAACCTCCCTCAACCCCTTGGCCATGGCCGCTATCCGATTTGCATCCAGGGCGATCCGGTCGAGCAAGGCCGAAGAGAGTTGCGCCTGGCGGGCAAGATCCAGATCTTTCCTGTTTTCTTTCAAAAGAAGCTCTTTTTGCCCTTCGAGACGATCGGCCATCAGGAGCAAGGCGCGGTTTTTCTCTCCGGAAGAAAGTTGGGCGAGCCGGCGCGCCGCCTCTTTGGCCTTCTTTCCTAGCGCGATGGCATCATCCTGCAACGACATTTTACTTCTCCAACCCTTATCCCTTTATCCCTTCAACCCTTGAACCCTTCATCCTTCTGCCTACTGCGTTCTGCTTTCTGCCTTCTTCTTGTCAGAGCAGTACCAAATCATCCCGATGAATGATCTCGTCATAGGCCTTGTAGCCCAAAACCTTTTCGATCTTACTTGTATGCAATCCCTTGATCTGATTCAACTCCTGCGAGCTGTAGTTGACCAGGCCGCGGGCAAACTCCCGCCCCTGGACATCGAGACAGCACACGCATTCGCCGACTCCGAAAGAGCCGTGGACTTCTTTCAGGCCTGACGGCAGAAGGCTCTTCCCTTTTTTCACCAGTGCCTCGAAGGCCCCCTGATCCACAACGATCTCCCCCGCCGGTTTCAAGTTGTAGGCGATCCAGTGCTTGCGGCTGGCCATGCGATTCTCTTCGGGGAGAACCAACGTGCCGATCTCCTCCTTGGCGTTAAAGAGCTTCGGTAGTATCCCGGCGCTCAGTCCATTGGCGATGAGCGTGGGAATCCCTGCCGCGGCGGCTTTTTCCGCTGCGCTGATCTTTGTCGAGATGCCGCCGGTCCCGTAGAGACTCTTGCTTTCCCCGCTGAGATCCCTTTTGGCTTTCTTGATATCCGCGATCAGGGGAATTAACCGGGCCCCCTGGTGAACTCGGGGGTCGCGGTCGAAAATGCCATCGACATCGCTCAGGACCACCAAGAGATCCGCCTCCAGCAGCGTCGCGACGAGCGAGGACAGATGGTCGTTGTCGCCGAATTTTATTTCCTCGACCGCCACCGTGTCGTTCTCGTTCACCACCGGAATGATGGACAACTCGAGCAGCGTCTGCAGGGTGTGCTTGGCGTTAAGATAGCGGCGCCGATCGGCCAGATCCTCATGGGTCAGCAGCACCTGGGCCACACTCTTATTGAATCGGGAGAAATACTTTTCATAGATGGCCATCAGCCTGATCTGCCCCACCGCTGCCAGGGCCTGTTTCTGCTGCACCGTTTTGGGTCTCTCTTTGACTCCGAGCCGGGTCATCCCCGCGGCCACCGCCCCGGAGCTGACCACGACCAACTCTTTACCCTGATCGTGGAGCGCGGCGAGATCCCGCACCAGTCCTTTGATCCTGGCTTCTTCGATCCCTTCGGGAGAAGAGAGGATCTGGCTCCCGATTTTGACAACCACACGGCGCGTGCGCCGTAAAAGCCGCTTCTTATAATCCCGCTGCAGCACGATCCTCGCCTTTAGCCGCTCTGGCTTCCTCCAGCTTGATCCCGACCAACCTCTTGAGCTCTTCGAGTCCCTCGCCCGTAACTGCGGAAATAGCACAGTAGGGACGAAAAGCAGGGGGAAGGAGTTTGTCCAGGAGCTGAAGCTTCGCCCTGCCCTCGGGCAGATCTATCTTATTCGCCACCACAATCTGCTGCCTCTCAGCCAGGGCCGGATCAAAGAGCTCCAGTTCCCGGTTGACCGCAAGCCAATCCGCCAGAGGATCCTCCTCGCGGATCTTCGAGGCATCGAGCAGGTGGAGCAAGAGGCTCGTCCGGCTGACGTGTTTCAAGAACTTGTGCCCGAGCCCCTCTCCCCGGTGAGCCCCTTCGATAAGACCGGGAATATCCGCGACGACGAAACTCTTCCCTTCCCCATAACTGACCACGCCCAGATTGGGGACCAGCGTGGTAAAAGGATAGTCGGCGATTTTCGGCCGTGCCGCGGAGATCACCGAGATCAGGGTAGATTTCCCGGCATTAGGAAGACCGATAATTCCCACGTCCGCCAAAAGCCTGAGCTCGATCTCGAGCTCTTTTTCCTCCCCGGGAAGCCCGGGTTGAGCCAGACGGGGGCTTCGATGGGTAGAGGAAACAAAGTGGGCGTTTCCCTTCCCGCCTCTTCCTCCGCTCGCAACCACGACTCGCTCCCCCCGGGCTTTGAGGTCCGCGAGGAGATCTCCGGTGCGCGCGTCTCGAATCACGGTCCCTACCGGCACGGCAATAATTCTTTCCTCCCCTCTCTTCCCGTATTGATCTTTTCCCCTGCCGTGCACTCCCCTGCCGGCTCGATATTCTTTCTGGTAACGTAGATCAAGTAACGTAGTGAGCTGCACATCCGCCACGACCACCACGTCCCCTCCATCCCCTCCATTTCCCCCATCCGGGCGCCCACGGGGCACATACTTTTCCCGGAGAAAGCTCACACAGCCGCGACCGCCGTCACCGGCTTTCACTTTAATTTTTACCTCATCAACGAATTTCATATAAGCTACAGTGAAAAATGAAAATTGCAAAATGGATATTGCAAAATTATTTCGAAACCCTCCCGGCTAATCTTGATTTTGCACTTTTCAATTTGCATTTTGAATTTTGCAATTAAGCCCTATCATCTCCCTTCTCCAGGCAAAAAAAAAGCCCCAAAAGGGGCTTTTCCGCTGGCGTCAGAAAGGAACTAAAGCGGAAGTATGCTCACCCGCTTTCTCTCTCTGTCTAGCCGCTCGTAGCGGACCACGCCGTCGATCTTGGCGAAGAGCGTGAAGTCCCGGCCCATGCCGACGTTTCTTCCCGGGTGGATGCGTGTCCCGACCTGGCGTATAATAATATTACCCGCGCGTACGGTCTCGCCGCCGAAGATTTTGACTCCCCGTCTCTGCCCCTGGCTGTCTCTCCCGTTACGAGAGCTTCCTCCTGCCTTCTTATGAGCCATATTTCAACTCCCTTACCTATCCCTGAATTTCCGTAATTTTAAGCGTGGTGAGGTGCTGCCGGTGCCCGCGCTTGCGACTGTAGCTTTTCCGTCTCTTCTTCTTAAAGACGATAATCTTTTTTGCCCGCCCCTGGTCGACAATCTCCGCGGTAACCTTGACATCAGGCAGGGTCGGGGTGCCGATCTTAGCCTCCCCATCGCCGCCGACGAAGAGCACCTCATCCAGCGCAACTTTATCCCCAACCTGGCCGGCAAGCTTTTCCACCCGGACGACATCCCCCTGGCTTACCCGGTACTGCTTCCCGCCCGTCCTGATAACTGCGTACATGATTTTGTTTTCCTTAACCCATTTTTAAACCAGATTTGTCCCTCAAAGTCAACCAATGCCGGCTGGCGGCAGGGGTAGACATTCCCTTCCCGTTGAGGTATGGAGTCTTTTAAATCAGCTGGCTATAGGAAGGGTCAAAAGTAATCTCTCTATTGACGGGTTCTACATCCGGTGGGGCGTGAGATTCTTCCCATAGACCTAAGTGTTGAAGGATTTTTTTAATCACACCGGGCTGATCTATGAAACTGATGATGCGCATCTCTCCTTGGCACTTCGGGCAAGTTAGCGGGTCTGTTTCATAGACCTTTCTTATGAAGTAGGACCAACGCTTTTTTAGCTCCTTAGATATAGGTGGAGGAGCAACCGCAATGACCTCCGGTTTCCAGCTAATCCCGCCTTTTTCCACAGGCCTCTCCTTTTAGAGTTGGCTTTCCAGAATCTCCAACCCTTCGAGTCTATCTACCAGATAGAGCAGACCGTTCTCACACCGAAAAACGTCATTGCTCTTCACCGTATTCTGGCCCTTTCCCGGCAAGGGCACGTAATAGCCGACCTCCTTAGGCACGTATGGGTTGGCTATATCGATGGCCCGCAGCCCCCCGGCAAACCAGGTGACAAAAAGCAGTGTATCGTAGACTTGCTCTGCAGGCTGATGGGCGCCGAATTGAAGTCCCACAGTGGCCTCTGGATCGTGTGGGACTATATAGGTTGAGAGCGGCACCGGACGTGTTTCCTCTGTGATGTCTACGAACCACATAAAGGCGTGCGGTGTACGTGAAGTCTTTTGCGCCTCTTCATCGCTTACCACAAGAATTTCGCGGTCCATCAGCTTCCACGGCAAAGGGAGGGCGGTATGGGTAGGGCTAGGGTAAGGAGGGCTCCAGTCCAGGTGGCTCACTAACTTGGGCTGGCTCATATCTGAGATATCGAGGATAACGAAGCCTCCATGCCAATAGCTAACATACAGTCTGTTTCCTTTTCTGATGGGGTGATGACAGCGGTGGGCCTTGTGGTTCCAACTCGAAACCTCGCCACCACCAACCCACTGCCCAGGCATCCACCATCTCCCAATTTCCTCGGGGTGATACGGATCCTTGAGATCCAGGATCATTGCGATGTTTCCTAGGTATCCATCCAATTCGGGAGAAAAATAAGCGTACCGGCCGTCGAAAGTGAAACGATGAACCCCATCGGTGGGGAAAAATGCTATTTCACGAGGCGAGGAACGATCGGATATATCAAATACCTTCAAACCGCCCTGCGGTTTTTTCTCCGTCTTGTATCGCTCATAATTCACAAGCATCAAGTCTCCCTTAACCTGAACTTTGTGGGAGTGGATACCCTCGGGAACGGAAAGCTGGGCTACAATCCTGGGGTGCTTGGGATCCCTGATATCAACGATTGAGGTGCCGTGCGGTGGCTCTACATGTCCGACATAACAATAACCATCGTCCACCACCACCTGACCTCCACCTGGGAGGTCGATTTTTGCAACCGGCTTTATATTTTTTTTCACCCCGAACTTTATTTCACCGTTCTGACTCATATTGCCCACCTTCCGAGTGATGATCCTAAAACTGGCCACAAACCGAGTATGTTCAGGAGCTGGTCGGTGCCGCCATATCCAAGAGCTTGCGCAATATCAGTATGCTGACTACTAGGCTGTTTCCAGCGTGCGCTCAACGAAGACTAAATATGTTCTTGTAGAGGCTCAAGATCTCGTTAAATTCCTCGCTTTTCATGGGCTGGAGCATGATCCGATTATAGCCTTTAAACAAGGTCGGCGGGTCTGCTTCGACGTCCTTACGCACTGGTATTCTCTGGACATTGCGAAGAGTCTCTTGGCCTTCGCGTGAAAGGACAAAATCGATATACAGCTTTGCGGCATTCGGATACGAAGCATGCTCCGCCAGCGCTATCGCGTGGAAGCTCACCGGAACGGGTTCCAGGGGGATCCAATTAATTGGTGCGCCATCGCGCCGAGCGAGTTGAATAGGACTCGCCATAGAGATGAGCAACGGGTGCTCGCCAGCGGTAACAAGCTGCACGCGGAGCGAATTCCCACGTCTTGGAACCGGTTGCTGCAATGCGAGTTTCTTCAAATAATCCAGCGCCTTGTCTTTTCCCCACGAAAGGATCAGACCCTGGAGGAGCTCATAACCATCTTGATCGATGGAAATCTTACCTCCTTTCCACTGAGCGCCTAAAAGTTCGTCGTAACTTTTGGGCGCATCCGCTGGCTTAACCAAGTTCGTGTTATATCCCAACACAAAGGGGATCGCATAAATCGCTGTCCAATATCCCGTTGGATCTCGAAGGCTCTGGTCCAACAGCATTCCGGCTTCCGGAGAGCTGTATCGAGCGAGCAGCTTCCTTTCGATTAAGTCGCGCGTAGGGATCAACGTGTTCATCACATCCCAGTTGTGCTTTCCCGCCAACGCCTCTGTTGTGACCTTGTTATGGAGGGCAACCGTTCCGGTTCTGAATACTTTGACTTTCACAAATGGATATCTCTGTTCAAAACGCTCCACCAATCGGTTTGCCGTCCGCAAGTCGCTACTGGTCCACAACATCAACTCGCCATCTTTTTTTGCCGCCTCAATAATCTTCGAATCCGAAGCTGCATAAAGCGAAGATGAGAGAAGCGATGCTAACAATAGAAACGCAGCGATCCAGGTCATCTTAGTCCATCCTTCCCTTAGGTAATTCATCCGGCTGCTCCTTTCACTATCATGGAGTTTCGTCAGCAGTTAGTGGGTCTGGTTTTCACGCCCAATCCAGTATTTGTTTGAAAGTGATACGCTTCGCCCGGTAGGTTCGGCAAGAAATCTTGCGAGTTGTCGTAACGGATTGTCGGACTAGCCTTGCGATAAAAGAAACGTGCAAGCGATAGGGATGAAGAACTGCGCGGTTCTCCAACACTGTGCCGAAGTCTAATCTTACGGGTTCCGTTCCGCGAGATTTTAAATAATGAAGGAGATCGCACAACCATTCCCCTATAAGCGAACGAATCTCGTGTCAACCTCGTTGAGTCACATAGTTTAATGATATGAGTCCCTTGACGAAACGCGCAAACCGCGCATCGTCCTTCCACAGATCCTTGAAATGATAGGAAATTCCTTTTGGGGGGTCAGCCGCCGACAACTCAAAGCCCTGACAACCTAGTGCCAGCCCGTGTTCGAGAGCCTCCAGCGGCTATCAGAGAAAGCCGGCTGGCCCCATCTCCCTGTTTTTGGGCAGAGAGTATCCGATAATGAGCTATTATATCAACCCGAGGCCGGCTTGCGGGCAGGGGTAGACATTCCCTTCCCGTTGAGGTATGGAGTCTTTTAAATCAGTTTCCACCTGAGGCGGATCAGCCTTTGGCTGAGGCTATAGGAAAGGTCAATCTCCATGACAACAAAAGAAAACTCAGTGGAACTCGAACTTAAGCTAAAGTTGCCGGGCTCATTAGTGCGAGAAGCGGAAGCGAGCGGTCTGCTCACATCGCAGGCATTAGAGACACTGCTGCGAGAGGAAGTGCGGCGCCGGCGCGTTGGCCAACTGTTTGAAGCCACGGATCGTTTAGCTGCGCTACCGCCTTTGACCGAGGCCGAGGTGGAGGCAGAAATCCAGGCCGCTCGCGCTGAGAGACGATCCTCCCGTGCGAGTAGTCGCTGATACAAACACGGTTGTCTCTGGCTTACTGTGGCACGGAAATCCCCGGCAGGTGCTGGAGGCCGCACGTGGCGGGACTTTGCAGTTATACACCACCGCTGCTCTCCTTGCTGAAATTGAAGAAGTTCTCCAACGTGCCAAGTTCGCTCAGCGTCTCTCCCTTGCCGGAGTTGCTTCACATACATTGGTCATGGGCTACGCAGCCCTTGCTTGGTTGATTGAACCCGCCGTGATCGAACCTGTCATCGTTGCAGACCCCGACGATGACGTGGTCTTGGCCTGTGCGGTTGCGGCCCGCGCAGAAGCGATTGTGTCCGGAGACAACCATGGATTCTATCCACGTTTCCGGAATTCCGGAAACGTGATACATGAGCGGTGTGGATCTATCGTGGGCAATGAGGGTCGGGCTGAGCGTGGATTTCAAAGCGTGCATGGATCGAACATCAAGTCACCGCCGGTTTGAATGATTTCTTGGAATGGCTGTAGGGGTTGTCGTCCCCCAAACCTTGAGTTGGTTCGTTTGACAATCGGCTTTGGACCGCGGTTGCAAGTGCAATCGAATCGGCGAGAAGAATAGGTCAATACTCAGGCACGACGGCAAATCTCACCCCCACGACCCCAAATCTCACCATAAGAGCCAAGACCGGACAAGAGCCAAGAGCGGACCCCCTTGTCAAACTGTCCCAGCAACTTGACAAGTTTGTCGCCCTCTGCGATAGAGGCTTAGAGGAGTTGAAGAGAAATATGAAACGCTACGTGTCTATGACCATTGGACTCGTTACGCTGCTAGCGCTGGCGGGATGCGGTTACAACTCCCTCCAGGCCCTGGACGAGGATGTCAAGGCCGCCTGGAGCGAGGTGCAAAACCAGTATCAGCGCCGCGCCGATCTCGTGCCCAACCTGATCGAAGTAGTTAAAGGCGCATCGAAGTTCGAACAGGAGACGCTCACGAAAGTGATCGAGGCACGAAGCAAAGCGACGCAAGTAAAAATCGATGCCCAGGCCCTCAGCAACCCGGAGGCCTTCAAACGCTTTGAGGAGGCCCAAAGAGAGCTTTCCGGCGCTCTGTCGCGACTCCTCGTAGTGGTCGAGCGCTACCCTGAGCTTAAGGCCAATCAGAACTACCGCGACCTTCAGGCACAGCTGGAAGGGACTGAGAACCGCATCGCCGTGGCGCGAAAGCGCTACATCGAGAAAGTGGCCGAGTACAACAAAGGCGTGCGCTTTTTCCCGACGAACCTGACAGCCAAGTATCTCTTAGGACTTGCAGTGCGCGAGACTTTTAGTACAGACGAGAAGGCGGCTGAGCCTCCTCCAGTCAAATTCTAGGCGGCGTAGGTCATCGTGGCCCGTGCTGGCGCCTCTCAGGGTTCGGGTTTCTGGTTTCGGGTCTTAACTCGAAACTCGGAACCCGAAACTCGAAACTCAATTCTAGATCCTCGTTGCCTATTAGTTTTTACCCTTCTGCTCACCTTCGCAGAGTCCGCTCTCGTAAGCGCCTTGGAAGTTCCACGCCTGCGCGGTCGCGTGAACGATTACGCCGGCTTGATGGCTGCTGACCGAGCGCACTCTCTGGAAGAGCGCCTGGCCCGTTTTGAGCAGGAGACGGGCAATCAGGTCGCGGTACTTACGATCCCCGGTCTTGAGGGAGAGGACCTGGAGGGCTTCAGCATCAAAGTAGCCGATACGTGGAAGATAGGGAAAAAGGGCTTCGACAACGGCGTTATTCTCCTCATAGTAAAAAACGACCGCAAGCTCAGGATTGAGGTCGGCTACGGTCTCGAAGGGGTTCTCCCCGACGCAATCGCAAGCAGGATTATCCGCGAGGTGATCGTCCCGCATTTTCGCGCTAATGATTATGCTGGCGGCATTGAAGCGGGTGTCGAGTCAATCCTAAAAGTAACTAGCGGTGAGCGCCTGCCAGAGGCGGCGCGAAGACGCGCCGGCCCAAGAGGAAACTCTCCTTTTTCTGGAGCACTATTGATCCTCCTTCTAGTAGCTATTCCCATCATCGGAGTTTTAGGGAACCTGAGCCAGCGCAGATCAGGGGAGGCCTGGAGCGCGGGGGGATCGCGCAGGTACAGAAGTTGGGGAGGACCTACCTTCGGGGGTGGATTCGGTGGCGGAGGGGGTTTCAGTGGCGGAGGCGGCGGGTTTGGCGGAGGAGGCGCCTCAGGAGGGTGGTAATTAAGATGCGCGCCAAGAAATATTTCACAGCCAACGAGCAGGAAAAAATCCGGCAGGCCGTGGCTGCCGCCGAGCAACGGACGTCGGGCGAAATCGTGCCGATGATCATCGGCGCGAGCAGCAGCTACACCGAGGTGGAGCTCGCGGGGCTGATCGTTGGGTTAGTCACCGGCGCTGCCGCCGCGCTTTTCTTTGGCTATTCCTGGGGAGTCACAGATTGGGAACTTGCCTGGCCGCTCCTTGGAGCAGGGCTCGGCTTCATCCTTTGCCGCATCCCCTCCATCAAGCGCCGCCTCATCTCGAATGCGCGCATTGACGAGGCTGTTCACCTCCGCAGTCTCGCGGCCTTTATCGCCCATGGTCTCCATTACACACGGGCGCATACCGGCATTCTGATCCTAGCCTCGCTCTTCGAGCACCGGGTCGAAGTGCTCGCCGACCGGGGGATCAATGAAAAGGTCACACCCGGGACGTGGGACGAAGTTGTGCAAATACTCACTTCCGGGCTTAAATCTGGAAACGGCTGTGATGCTTTTTGTGCGGCGATCGGACGCTGCGGCGATACCCTGGCAGCGCACTTTCCGCGCCAGCCAGACGACCGCGACGAATTGGCAGATAAGCTCGTGACTGAAGAGTAAAATCAATTTTCAGAAACCAAGAATCTTGCCATATTCTCTGGTGAGCCTATCCACCATCTCAGCTTGATCCTGGGTCATATGAAGAACCTTCTTTCCCTGTACGTACTTGTAGGCCCTGGTTCCCGGAATAAAAGCGGAGGTCTGGCCGTTATACTTTTCCCATATCTCCTGCGCCTCGGGAGTTATAAGGAAAGCGGCGAAGAGGTGTCCCACATTGGGGTGCGGCGCGCGCTTGGGCACACCGGCGTTGTAGGCGGGGGAGATCACAGGCTCAATCCCTTCGGCATGGACGATGGGAGCGCCGCTCTTTTTTGCTGTGTTGATGTAGCTATCGGTCAGCGTGACAAGGACCAGGATTTCACCGACTTGCAGCCGGGTGTATAGCGCTCCGAGCGTTCCCAGGGTCAACTCCTGCTTGGCAAGGGACTTTACGAATTCGGTGGTTTTCTTCTCGCCCCAAGCTCCGGCCGCCAGACGGGCCGGGTGATGGGTCGCAGTAGACATGCCGAGCTTACCCCCCTTCCACTTGGGGTCCAAAAGATCCTCCCAACTCTTGGGCACATCCTTAGGAGGGAGAATGTTCTTGTTGTAGGCCGGTAGAACAAACTGATTGGCTGCAACAACGGTCCCATTATCATATTGAATGGACTGAGGGCCTACGCCCAGCTTCCTGTAGTCGAAGGGCTGGTGGAGTTTTCTTACCCACAGCGAGGCATGGTGGGCGTCGGTAACCACCATCAGATCCCACTCGGGCGGCGCCCCGGCGGCTGCATGGGTCAACACCTTCGTCACATCGCCAACCATGTTAGAGGACGGGCTATAATTCAGCCTGATATTGAGGTTGTACTTCCTGTTAAAGGCCTCCGCTAACGACTGCGCCCCCTGCGGGCCGAATGTGGATGGGGCAAGAAACTCAATAACCCCCTCCTTCCTTGCAGCAGCCACCAGTTCATCAATGGGAGCCGCTGCAGCTAAGCTCGCGCATCCTGCGAGGGCGATGATCGTCACTAAGGAATTAAAGAAAGATTGGAAACGTTTCATTGTCTGCCTCCCGTTTAACATTTAAAGCGCTCCGCCGTTTATCCTCCGCATGAGAATCCCTGGGGGCTAAGCTAGGCATCCCAATCCTCCTTGTCAAGCCCATAGCCTGGTTAAAAAATAACGTTGACTTGGAAGAGATTAGGCAATATTCTTCCCGCCTGAAATCCTAATTGAAAGGCGCCTGAACAAATGGCTATCCATTTCAGTCTTCACGCCTCTCCAAGAGATTTTTCTCAGGGCCTCGATAGGGCCCGACGGGGGG
>Ga0209002_10003676_pt1 | contig 12175 bp, 9 predicted proteins | sample Rifsed16ft2_FD_184010 | JGI IMG/M metagenome (GOLD analysis project Ga0209002, IMG submission 184010) | Soil microbial communities from Rifle, Colorado, USA - sediment 16ft 2 (version 2) | ecosystem: Environmental > Terrestrial > Deep subsurface > Rock core/Sediment | place: Rifle, Colorado...
CCTCGACAGGGACCAACTGGCCATCGCGGAGCACGTAGACAACGCGCTGGCCATCCAGCACGCGGACGGCGCGGTTAGGCACCAGCACCACGCCCTGTAACTCGGTGACGATAATGTTCACTGCGGCGGTCATGGCGGGGTGGACGAATTCGTCGGGGTCGGTGAGTTCAATGGTAACGCGGAAATTCACCACCCCGGAGTCAATGGTGCCAGCCAGGGCTACACCGGTCACTTTGCCGTGGTATTCGCGCTCGGGGGCAGCGTCGAAGGTAATGACCGCGGACTGCCCAACCTCCACGCGGTTGATATCCACCTCAGAGACCTGCACGTCGACCAGCAATTGCGAAAGATCATCGAGTTGGAAGGCAACCACGCCTGCTGCTACCTGGTCTCGAGGCAGAGGGAAAGCATCAGTGACGATGCCTCCAAACGGCGCTTCGATGAGGGAAAGTTTCAGCGCGGCCTCGGCTGCGGCCACGCGCGCCTCGGCGGAGTTCGGCAGACCGGCGACGGTGTTGTCGTAATCCTGCTGGGCGAGGTCGAATTGGGCTCGAGCCAGGGCAAGTTGACCCTCGGCCACCGATATGTCAGTGGCATTGGCTGTACCGGTGAATGCGTTGTAGAGGCGCACCGCAGAGTCGTAGGCCTTCTGCGCCTCGGTAAGGCGGAGTAAATAATTGGCGCGCACCAGGTTGGTCTCGGGCTTATTGGCATAAGGCTGGTAGTCTTTCTGAGCCTGCTCCAGCCTGTCTTCTGCCAATACCATGTTGGCAAAGGCCTGATCGATGTCGACTTGTTTTCCGGGGTGAGTGAGATTGTAGAGGGTGCGTTCGGCCTGCTCCACCGCATCCTGTGCCTCGGCGAGGGTCTTGGCTTTTTCGGCCAAGTCCAGAACCAGCGCATCCTGCGCTTCTTTCAGATCTACCTGCGCCAGGATCACATTCTGAGGCAGAGAGCCCAGCTCCAAGGTGGCGAGGGTTTCATTCGCCCCCACTCTGTCTCCAACCGCCACATTGACTTCCTCAACGGTACCGGAAGTGCCCCAGGCGAGCGTTGCGCTTTGCACCGCGCGCACGGATCCGGTAGCCCCGATGGTAGCGGTCAGGTTGCCACGTTCTACGGTGGCAGTCTGCAGGCTGGCCAGCAATTTTGACTGACCGGCGCGGCCACTGTTGAAAATCAGAGCGGCCACAACCACCACGATGCCAACGATGGTCAGCACCAACCAACGGCGTCTAACGAATTCGCCGACTTTTTGTCCAAGGGTTTTTGCCATGCGAAAATCCTTTCTCAGCGACCAAGCGGTCGAACAACATCTTTCTTGTCTACTCTACGACTATTTTCCAGATTGGTTATAGCCTTCTCCAGCAGGTTCAATAATTGCTCCTGCTCCACAGAGGTCAGCGCTTCCATGAACTGATTGACATATTTTCGACGGCGGCTACCCACCTGCTTGGCGAGGAGCTCGGCTTTAGCGCTGAGGAACAAGCGTGCGGCTCGCTTGTCTTCCGGGTCCATTTTTCGACGAAGCCAACCCTGGCGCTCGAGCTTGCGGACGGCAACGGAAACCGTCGGCGTGCTGACGCCCAGCATCTCGGCCACCCGATTGAGGCGAGCGCCAGGCGTTTGCATGATGCACATCATCAAGCCGAATTGGGGCAAGCTGAGGCCCTCCTGCTTGAAGCGCGGCTGGCCCAAGCCAAGGGCTTGAAGCCGGGTGAAGAGGCTCATTAAGCGGTCGTGAACGGATTGAGGAATTGCCATAAAAGGTTAGTTTGACTAACTAAATAACCGCAGGATTGTAACCGGCTTTGCCCCCATGTCAAATAAGAGCAGCGTTAATTACATGAGCCCGGTCTTGGCCAGGCTCATGTTAGTTTCACGATCAGTCATTTCGAACTTTTGCTACAGTTTTGGCCCGTGTCACCCAGGCTTCCTCGGCCTGCAAGGCACGGACAGCGCCGGGACGGATCTTGCGATAGATTTCCCTTGGGGCAAGGGTTGAACCCTGGACGCTCAACAAACGCGAAACCGGAATCCCAAACAGGCTCTCGTTCTCACGCAAATAAGGCTCGATCAACTCCCAGTCTTCCTGGCGCAACTCGTCGAACTCGCCACCATTCAGCTGGTCAGCAGAAACCAGCCGGCGAGGATCGCGAATATAGATGGCGCCTCCAGAGGCCAGCGAGAACAGATTGCCCCCCGGATAGGGAGTATCGAGTTCTGCGATACCTCCTTCTTCATTGAAGGTGATACCGTTCAGCACCACGAATCCGCCGCCATGCAGCGGGTCGCCGGCCATGAATGATTCTGCAAGGTAGTCGAGGCAAGTGCCATTGATCACCACACGGGGCTTGCCGACGGCGTTAATCAGCGGTCGACCGGCGGCATTGCCCAACACAAATGCTTCCCCACCCTTGGCGCCGTACATGAAGGTTTGCCCGACGTCGCCGTGAACCACCAGGCGGCCAGCTTTCATGATCTGCGCGAGCTGGTCCTGCCCATTGTTATGGACAGTGATCTGCGCGCCATCCAGACCCGAAGCCAGGTAATCACCGGGGGAACCGAATACGTCGATGATTACCTCGCTCGTCTCGGGACCCAAGCCGCTGCCAATGAAACGCTGGCCTTTGCAATTAGCTAGCAGCATCCGGCGAAAGCCAGCGCCTACCAAGCGCTGAATCTCACGGCTAAGCGAATCGTCTCCCTGGGCTGGAAAGCCACGGGCATCAACCACAACAACCTGCGATTCGTCTCTGGGTTGCGGGATGCTGCGATCAAAACCATGAAGAGCATATCGCGCCGAAGGCTGATTGCGAATTCCTTCTACTACTTGGGCAAAGCAGGCGTCGTAAAGTGAAAGCAAACTGCTGCGCCGTAAATTGGCGGTTGGAAAGCGTCGGTCCATCAATAAACTGAGAATTTCAATGGCACGTTCGCGACCGGCGTCATCACGGGCAGATCGTTCAAGCTCGCTAAGGAAGCCCAGTGCTTGGTTATATGTCCAATTTGGAATTTGCGCCACAGCCCATTCGAACAATTGCGAGGCGGCAACATCTGGGATGGATGTTGTTGCGGGATGCTGCCCTTTGCTGCGATAAACCGCAGCGCGCGTGGGTACCGGGACCGGGCGGCTAAATTTATCGCTCAAGATAAGCCGCGGATTTCCCTTGAAATCATCATGCACGCTGAAGAGAAAGGCGCCGCCATCCGTGTGGCTGCCGCCACGCGCATTCCAATAGCGGTCAGCGCGCGACCAGAAGCGGCTATCTGCAGCGGCCAGAGATTCGAGGGCCGCGTCGATGGCTTGCTTCTCGGATGCGGCAAACCCGATGGCGTGAGTCGTTTCGCCATTTTTGCCTTCCTGCCAGGCGAAGACCTGCGGGCGCAGCATGCTGGTATCCGTGATTCCCGTGAGTCGATAGATCGATTCGCCATCTTTTCCGAGATCCGATTGCGCGATTAGGAAGAACCACGGTCCGTCCGGTGAGCAATGCATATGGCTGCGCTGCAGGATGGAATAGATACGCTGTTTTTCAGCGGGCAACTGGGTGAAATCGCGCTCGGTGGTTGGGGCCATTGCCTCTATTACATATTCAAGCGGATAGCGATAGGTGCGATACAGCAGGTCGAAGACCTGCACGGCCACTTCGGTGTCGGTGAGGAAAAGCGGATAAATGTTGCGTTGCGCGAGGTACTCCGAGATTGAGGCGTGATTGGCGAAGTCTCCGTTGTGCACCAATGCTTCGTTCAGGCCAATGAAGGGATGCGCCCCTCCCGGGTGCCAGACGCGGCCCTTGGTGGGATAGCGATGGTGGCCGATCCAGACATGCGCGTGCATGTCTTCAAGCTGATAATAGCGAATGACATCGTCGCCATAGCCCACCATCTTGAGCACCAGCAGGTTCTTACCATGCGAAAGCACAAAGGCGCGCTTTTCACCTAATGAGGCATAGAAAGAAGTGTTCAGTTTGTAGCTGTTTTGATAGACAAATTCGTCCTCAACGGAGCGCTGCGGCAGATTGTGCAGGTCGTGCTGGTCCTTGAACTTCTTAAGTTCATCCGGTTTGATGTGCACGAAATATTCGACAACATCAGGAGGGCGGACATCCAGTGATTCGATTTCGGTGTAGTCGTGCAAATGGGGTTGTAAGCGAGTGTGATCGACGTCGAACACGGGATGGATGAATTGGGCTTCGACATCGGCGCGGGCGCGTGGGTCCAGGTAGGCGATCGCGAGCAAGTAATCATTGTGCAGAATGTCGGCTGTGACGCCGAACTCTTCGGGCGCAAGTCCTACTGCGGCGATGCCCCCACCTTTGCCATTGCCGCGATTGTTCATCTGGATCAGCGCTTGCAGCATGTGGCGGGCAGCGATCTGCTCGCTGCTGGCCATGCCAATGACGCCACAGCCGCCCTCGGCGGCTTCGTCGCGGGAGAGGAGCGCCATGTCGGTCTTCGGCAGGTCTTGACGTGCCCTAATGAGTCGTGCCACGCCTTCTTTTTTCGTTTCATCCATCTACTTCCTCCTCCGTCTTTGCGAGGTGTGCGAACCGGAGGTTCGCCAACGAAGCAATCTCCAACACTTTTTTGGGAATGCTTCGGCGGCCTCTGCCGCCTCGCAAACACAAATAAGGGCTTTAGCCAATATATTTCAAAAGATCGCGCCGGCCGCGAAGAGCGCGAATACTCTTGAGACCCAGTTTGCGCAGAATGTCGCGGAGCTGGAAGGCGTACGCTTCATACAAATTGCTGAGCCTCTCGGCTCCCCAGTCGACGGGCATGAGCTGCGAGAGCAGAGGGTCCGTGGTGGTAAGCCCAAAGGGACAGCCGCGGCCGCGCTCGCAGTTACTGCAGCGGGTGCAGCCGATGGCGACCAGCTCAGCGGTGCCCAGGACACAGCCGTCCACACCAAGGGCAATTGCCTTGGCGATATCGTAGGCGGTGCGCACCCCGCCACTGGCCATCAGCGTAACTTGGTCACGAACGTTCTCGCTTTCAAGGTACTTGTGCACCCTGGGAATAGCGAACTCAATGGGCATAGCGATGTTTTTCTTGGCGATCTCGGGCGCGGCGCCGGTGCCGCCATAAGAGCCGTCCAGATGAACAATATTGGCGCCAGCGAAATAGGAACCGACAGCCACCATATCAACGTCTGTTGGCGTGGAAACCTTCACCGAGACCAGCGCGCGTGGATTGGTTGTACGGATCCAATCCACATGTTTGCGGTGGTCCTCCACTGAATACACAGAGTGAAACGGAAATGGTGAGAATAGCGAGACCCAGGGCACCGATTCACGCATGGCAGCAACCGTTGTGGTGGCTTTGTCACCCAGCAAGTGACCGCCAAGGCCGGGCTTGGCGCCTTGCGCATACTTGAATTCCACAATTGGAGCGTACTGGATAGTTTCTTCGCGCACGCCAAACATGCCCGTGGCAACTTGGGTGATGATGTTGTCTTTGTAAGGAACCAAGGATAGCGGGTAGCCGCCTTCTCCGGTGCTGGTGAAGGTGCCCCATTTTTGAGCGGCGCGGGCACGGGATTGCATCACTTGCTCGCTGACCGAACCGTAAGACATGCCTCCGCCGTAGATGGGAATCGGGATTTCAATTTCGACACCTTCGCCGCGCTTATTGAGCGGAATGCTCAAGTCGATTTCAACGCCTACCGGCAGCCACTGATCTTGGGGCAGGAATTTGAAATCCAGCAGGTCGAAACCACCACCAGAAGCGCCTACTTTGTATTCCAGCCCATTCTGGGGCGGGCGACCGGTTTCCGCCATCAGCCAGGTGGCGAGGATCAGGTCCTCGGTCCAGCGGTAATCGCCCAACGCGGGCGGTCCTTCTTCGGCGCGCGGCCAGAAGGCGAAACCGTTGTGCAGGTTGGCAACGTGCTTGGCAACGATAAGTTGTTCGCCGGTGAAGGTACGAAGACTTGCACCGGGTGAAGCGAATGTTTCAGTCATGGGCTGCCTCCCGAGTAGCCTTCGATATCGGCAAAGGCTTCGGCCTCCAGAGTGCGCATGAACATGGCGCGCCCCATCTCGCCGCGCAGGCGGCGAACTTCGCGCAAGCCCATGGCGCCCAGCACTTCCAGCAGCTGGTCGCGCCAGGAGGCGGCAAGATTCTTCAGGCGTTGAACGCCCCACTCTTCGGATAGTGAATCCGGGAAACTGAAGCTGCTGTTCCCGCGTTCCATGGCGTCACCATTGAACTTTGCCTGGAGTGCAACCAGGAGCGGAGTATCCAGGGCTACCGCATCCAAGCCGCAAAGGACGGCCTTGGCCACGTGCTCGGCGGCGATGATACCGCCGCTGCCGATCAGCGTGACCTCTTGGCGCACGCCGGCATCCACAAATCGCTTATGCGCAGTTCGGATCAAGTCAAGTACGAAGCGTCCATCCATGCTGCGACCATGCAGATCGGCGAGTAGATGAAAGACGCGTACGCCGCGATCAAAATACTGTAGTAAGGTTTCTTCTGTTTCGAAACCGGTACGTAGTGCGACGATGCTTTCAGGGAAGCGCTCCCCGAGGGCATCGAAGAGGGGTTGATCCCAGCCCTGCATTTCAATCAGACGTGGATTGAAGTCCAGCTCATGGATTCGATTGCCGTCTTCGGGGAGCAAGACCGGAGCCACTGATTCGCCAAAATCAGCTAACTTAAGCACCTCATCAAATGGGAGAACGGCGAGACTGCCGATCTGGTCGGCAGCTAAGGCGAAGATGCCTGCCAGCTTTTCGGCAGAATGATTCGGAGAAGCATCAAAGAGAATGGGCAGCGGAATGGAAAAAGAATGCGGTTCCGCGCCATAGGGCTTATCGTTCTCATCGAACAGCAGGAAATTCGGCGTATAACCGATATCGACAACGGTGGAAATAAATTCGCGACCATGGATTCCGTCGCGAGTCGGGCGTACGATCTCGGACATGTCGGTCCACATGCCATCCCAACCCTCTCCGCCGAACTTGCCCCGGTAGCCCGCGCCTTTCACGGGAATCAATCCGGTCGAAGCTTCATAAGAAATTGCATCCATGTAGTTAAAGGTGAAGTAGGAATCTCCCAGCTTGCGGCGTTCGGCGTTGTGCTCCACGCGCACGAAATCCGGGAACTCCGTGGTGCAGCGCAGGCAGCCAACGCAGAGGTGCTCGCGTGGGGCGAAGCCGCCGATAGGGCCGGAGAAAACGCCGTACATGCAGGGCCGCGAGAGCACCGGCGCCAGGCGGCCGCGGTAATGGATTAACTCCTTGACCAGCAACTTTGCCAAGCCGGTCTTGCGCACATGGACCTTGAAGCGGCTGGGCCACTTTTCGAGGTCGGGGGCGAGTCGGGTGGAGATGTGGTAACGCTGGTATGCGCTTGGGGATTCTTGAGTAACTAGATTTGGACCTGCGGACGAAGAACGCATTCAATCCTTTCAGCCCAAAACAAATGGGCATGCCGGGCATGCCCATTTTTATATGTAACGGTCATACCCTCCGAGAGAGATTCGCTACCGCGCCGCCCGCTGTCCTCGCCGTCACCGGTGAGTTTTAGAGCGCCGCTTGTTCCGGAGGGAGAAACGAAGCCCGTAGTCAGGCTCCGGAGGCATCCGCTGATCTGCTTCGCTGCGCCGAATTCGACCTTGTTGAATTCGGCTGGCTCCGCGGGAGTTTTGCAAAACAAAAGGCGCAAAACTCCAGTCGATTTTCTGAGGACTCGCGCCCTCAAACCTCCACCTCGTAGTCTCTTAAGGATTGACATCCTTGGATGTCCCATCCAAGGATGGAAAATCCAGAGACCCAGCCGCTGGTTCTCCGTATTCAGTTGTTAACTGCTGAGCCAATATACCCTTTGGTAAGGAGATGTGTCAAGGATAACAGTGCGCAGAAGAAGCTCACCCGTTTTTAATGAAGCTTTCTTGCTTGTGTTTGATTTTCATTACGGGGGGGGTAAAATGATTTCAGTTCGTGAAGAATCCCGCAAGCCAAGAAAAGGAGGGTCCTATGTTTGGCAAAAACCATCCAAGAATCCTCATCGCGGCATTAGTGTTCTTCGTTGTACTGGGAGCAGGTTCGGTTGTTTACATTTTGACCAGCCGGTCTACTATTCCAAATGCTTACGGGCATGCTGTAAAAACTATTGCGTTTGTCGAACAACCACCCGAGGTTTCCCTGATTAGCGTCTCTGCAACGCAGCAGGTGCTGGAATTCGCCGTCAGGGTATCGGGTTTCCCAGTCGGCGTGAAGTATATAGACTTGGACTATTGGATATGCGCGCCGTACATCAAGACGAGCGGAATGACTAAGATCCCGGATCGCCTCCACCTGGAGGTGGCCGGTCGTATATCTCGAAGGCAGGAGGCGAGGAACTTGGGTCGTTCCCCGCTTACTTACGGAGAAACCTTCCCTGTTGCTGATGGAAACCTTTTGAACTACATTACGCATACACTCTGGAGCCATTAGTGCCCGACTTCCAATCACTGCCGCTTTATATCGGTCTCGCTTTCGGCCCGTGCCACCCAACTGCACTTACCAATGCAGAAGGCTTTGATGTCTCTGGTATCTTTCTCTCAGCCATGTACCCACAGATCCCGATGCTCGCCAACTATGTAATTGAGTTGGAGATTCCGGTTCAATAACAGGTGAGCATCTTGTCAGATTGTGGGATGGCGGCGCATGAATGCGCCGCCATCATTTTATTGAGTTACCTAACAATCCGTTTTTGAACCGAAGACCATACTGTCGTCAACTCAGGCACTTTCAACGCCCATGCGGCAACGGCGTAAACAAGCAACCCTGCGCCAACCCCGCCAAAGGCCAAAAGCCAAACCACTTGGGCTCCAATAAAAGCGAGCCACACCAAAATTGCCAACCCCATCACCACACTTCCAGCTACCGCCTGCCCCAGCCCCTGCCACAAGCGGCCCGCCTCCAACCCTTGCAGCCGCCTGTTCATAATGTAAAGCAGCACGCACATCTCCAGGAACGTGGCCGCCGAGTTGGCCAGCGCCAGGCCCCCGTGCGGCATCCAGCCAATTCGCGTGAATAACCCAGGAAGCGTAAGGCTGAGCACCACGTTGAGTCCCATGGCGCCCGTGCCCACCAGCACCGGCGTGCGCGTGTCTTGCTGCGCGTAAAACGCCCGCGAGGCGATCTCCACCACCGAGTGGCCCAGCAGCCCGGCGGCAAACCATAGCAGCGCCCAGGCAACTAGCTGAGTGTCCTCGGGGCCGAATTCGCCGCGCTGGAAGAGCAGCGCCACAATGGGTTCCCGCAGCAGAATAAGACCAACGCTCGCCGGGATCGCCAGCAGCAAGATGCCACGCAACGTGCTGACAAACGACGATCGCAGCTCATCCAATTTCCCTCTGGCAAACTGAGCAGAAAATGTAGGCAGCGCAGCAATCGCTACCGCCTGGCCAATGGCCTGCTGCGGCATCAGCATGACAGAGAAGGCAACAGTGATGGCTGCCAGGCTGCCGGCGGCCATGCCTGAGGCAACGATAATGTTGACCAGGAAATTCATCTGCACCACGGCAACACCAAGCAATCGCGGCGCCATCAGACGCCCCACCTGGCGCACGCTTGCCAAGTGCAAGCCCAGCATGAATTGATAGCGCGGACGGACTTTTACCAGCGCGGGGAGCTGAACTCCGAAGTGCAGCCCAGCGCCGAGAACCGCGCCCCAGGCAAGACCATGAATCCCTAGACCGGGCACGAAGGCAAACACACTGATGATGATGCCCAGCCAAAGCATGCTTGGCGCCAAAGCCGGCACCAGGAAACTTTGATGGGCATTAAGAATGCCCATAAGCAAACCACTGATGCCAAAAAGGATCGGAGTGATTAATTGGATGCGTAGCAACTCAACAGTCAAGGCCTGTTGAGTTGCACTGGAATATGGAACCAGGATGCCGCTAACCAACTGCGGCGCAAACACCCAGGCCAGTGCACAAATTGCGACCAGAATGAGGGTAATCAGGTTAGCGATGGAGGAAGCCAGCTGCCAGGCTTCAGCTTTCTTTTTGTGTTCCAGGAAACCGGTGAATGTGGGAATAAAAGCGGATGCCAGCGCGCCGCCAGCAACGAGATTGAAAACGATCTCAGGGAGGCGAACAGCGGCGTAATAGGCATCCAAGTCGGCGCTGGCACCGAAGGCACGGGTGATGAGGATTTGGCGCAGCAAACCCATGAGGCTGTTCACCACAAAGGCGGCCATCACCAGGCCGGCGGCGCGCGCAATCTGGCGCGTGGCGGAGGATTGCATTCTGGGGATTATATGCGGGGAAAAGGGAAGTTAGTTGGTCATCTAGTCGGTCAGTCAAATAGTCGCTAGTAAAATGAACATGGGTTCATGCACAACGATGTTGACTCAGGTAGTCCGGCTGATTATGATGCAAGAACGAGGTGATGTATGAGCAAAGGGAGAATATTTCTGTTTCATTGGAACCAGAATGAAGCCAAGGAGTATGCCGAGCAATTGGAGAAGGAAGGCTGGGATGTCGACTACGAATGGGAAGACGGTGCCCGCGGCGGCAACAAGGTAAAGATCGATCCGCCGGATGTAGTGGTTTTCTATCATACGCGTCTACCCTCGCACAGCCGAGCGACAGCCAAATATCTAGCTGAGACTAAATTGACCCGCGGCATCCCGCTCATTTTTGTTGGCGGGGAAAGCGAAGCGTTGGAGAAGACAAAGAAGAAAATCCCTGGCGGGATTTTCGTTAGTGAAGATGAATTGGTAACCACCTTAGCAAAATTCGCAAAGGCATGAGCAAGGAAATTATCCGTTGCGGTTGGGCGGGCGCCGACGACCTTTACATCCAGTATCACGATAAAGAATGGGGCGTGCCGCTTCATAATGACCAGCGGCTCTTCGAGATGCTGGTGCTCGAAGGCGCACAGGCAGGATTGAGTTGGATCACCATCTTGCGCAAACGGAAAGCCTATCGTAAGGCTTTCGACAATTTCACACCGGAAAAGATAGCTCGTTATACAGACTCGAGGATTGCTGAGCTATTGGCGAATCCGGGCATCGTGCGTAATCGCGCCAAGATCAACGCCGCCGTCGAAAATGCCCGCGCCTTCTTGCTGGTGCAAGAGGAATTCGGCAGTTTCGATTACTATGTCTGGAGCTTTGTGGATGGGAATCCGATCGTAAATAAATGGAAGCGACTAAAGCAAATTCCAGCGGAAACCAGACAGTCCCAGGCTATGAGCAAGGATCTAAAACGGCGCGGTTTTCGCTTTGTTGGCCCCACCATTTGCTACGCCTTCATGCAAGCCGTGGGCATGGTCAATGACCATACAACCGATTGCTTCCGCTATGCCGAGATTCAGAAGGTTAGTTGAGATTCTAAAACCAGATATGAATCCTTTGTGATTTTATTAAAACGCTTTGTGGCTTTGTGGCTAGGCTTATGTGCTCACACCCTGGCCAGATTAAAGTGAGAGAGCCGGGTACGCCGTCCCGGCTCTCACTAAGGAGGAGAAGAAGAGAAATCGCCCTTACGGCGATAATGATAGAACAGGTGCTCCCGTTGTGCTTGACGATTACCCTACGTTTACCCTACGCCGTCCCATTAATATCCGTGAGAATTCCATGAGCCAACGGCTATGCGGTACTAATGGATTTGCCAGGAGAACGAAGCCCGCACCAACGTTCGACAAATCCGGCCGTCCTCGTTCTCCTTCAACGGTCGGCGGTAAGCTAATACAATGAATAATCAGCGTCACCGCTGACTTAAACGGTCGGCGGTAAGCCAATACTATGAGAAATCTACGTCAACCGACGACTTAAACGGTCGGCGGTAAGCCAATACAATGAGAAATCTACGTCAACCGACGACTTAAACGGTCGGCGGTAAGCCAATACTATGAAAAATCAGCGTCAACCGTCGACCGTAGTCTTCTACGCCGAATCCGCCTTCAGCCACCTGGCGCCGCTCTGGGCGGCGGTTAGCGAGCGAGGCCTGTGGGCAGCCAGCTATGGGATCGCCGAGGAGGAATTCCGCGCTCAGATACTTGACCGCGGACGCGCTGTCCCCGTTTATGCGCCAGAAAAAGTCCGCAACGCCTTATGGCAAATGGAAGAATTTCTGGCGGGAAACCGCAAACGATTCGACCTAAAGGTGGACTGGCGCGGCATGACGCCATTCCAAATCGCGGTGCGCAAAGCTGTAATGGCGGTGCCG
>Ga0209002_10003680_pt1 | contig 12170 bp, 10 predicted proteins | sample Rifsed16ft2_FD_184010 | JGI IMG/M metagenome (GOLD analysis project Ga0209002, IMG submission 184010) | Soil microbial communities from Rifle, Colorado, USA - sediment 16ft 2 (version 2) | ecosystem: Environmental > Terrestrial > Deep subsurface > Rock core/Sediment | place: Rifle, Colorado...
CACTGCGTTCAGCATGACAAAAAAGCGTCATTCTGAGCGAGAGCGAAGAATCTCATTCTTTTCAATGTCACTCTGTTTATTTCGTTTGTATTAGTTACTCGTTATTGGTTAATAGTTTCTTGAAATTCCCAATAACCAGTAACCATTTAACCAGTAACTAATCATTTCTTTTTCTCTTTCAATGCGCGCCAAACTCTTTCCGGTGTCAGCGGCGCTTGGCGGATCCGCACGCCGACCGCGCGGTCGACGGCATTGGCAATATTGGCCGCCATCGAGTTGAGCGAAGCCTCGCCGCCGCCTTTGGCGCCATAGGGGCCGACACCATCCTGGTTCTGCACCAGGTGGAGCTCAACCTCTTTCGGCAAGTCGGAAAAGCGCGGCAGGCGGTAATCTAAAATCGATCCGTTAACTAACTGTGACCCTTCATAAACCAATTCTTCGAAAAGGCCGATGCCCATGCCCATGGTCGCGGCGCCGATGTCCTGCCCTTCGGCAAGCGCCGGGTTAATCGCCAGGCCGACGTCGCCGACGGTGACGAGTTTTTCCATGGTGATTTTTCCCGTTTCTTGGTCCACGGAAACCTCTACGCCGGTGCAGGCCACTTCCCAAAAAACCGGCAACTGAGAAAATTTTCCGGACTTGCGAATGTAAGAGCGGCCGATGACCTCGCCGTCGGGAAGCGCGTAAAACTTAGTGATGACTTCAGACCAGTTGAGTTGCGCCTCGCCGCAGCGCACGCCGCCGCGAACAACTTGAATCTCTTCGACTTTGACCTTGAGCACATCCGCTGCCATCACGACCATTTGCTGGATGGCTTCGCGGCTCGCTTCCAGTACGGCGCTGCCCATGAGAGTCGTGGTTCGGCTGGCGCCGGTCGAGCGGTCATAAGGGGTAATTGCGGTATCCGACGAGACCACGTTGACATTATCGAAAGGCACGCCCAACTCTTCGGCAGCGATTTGCGGGAGGACCGTATGGCTTCCCTGACCCAACTCGGTGCTGCCGGTCATGATGGTCACGGAGCCATCGGCATGCATACGCACTACCGTTGAAGTGAGCGGATAGGCGCCGGCGTCACTGCCCGAACACGCAATACTGCGACCGTGGCCTTCCGGCAGGGGATTCTTCCAGCCGATGGCCTTTGCGGCGATCTCCAAGTCTTCTTTCAGGGTGCCGTCGAACGGACGCATCTTGGGAAAAAATTCTTCACCCGGCTTCGCCACGTTCGCCAAACGAAATTCGTAGGGATCTTTGCCGATCTTCGCCGCCAGCTCATCGATCTGCGATTCGCCGGGCAATGTCACCTGCGCGCAGCCAAAGCCGCGGTAAGAACTTGCCGGGACCGTGTTGGTATAGAGGGAGCAATTTTCGATCAATACGTTCGGAATGGCATAGGGGCCGACGCAACGGTTAGTCGACTTTTCGACGACCAGCGGGCTGTTTTCGGCGTAAGCGCCGGTGTTCATGTAAATCTTTGCCTGGCGGGCGATAATCTTGCCCTTGGCGTCAACGGCCGTACGCATCCAGGTGTAGGCGTCGTCGCTGCGCGTCGTCAGCATCGCTTCTTCCACGGTCAGTTGCAGTTTGACCGGCCGTTTGGCTTTCCAAGAGCAAGCCGCCACTAAGGGTTCAATCTTAGTGTACGATTTACTACCGTAGCCGCCGCCGACGAAGGGCACGATCAGGCGCACTTTGCTCACGGGAAGATTGAAGATCGACTTGAGATCGTGGCGCACCATGAAAGGATGCTGCGCCGAGGAATAGACGGTCACGCCTTGATCCGTGACATCGGCGATGGCCACGTAAGGTTCCATCGCGTAGGCGTAGGCCATCGGAAAATAGTACTCGCCCTCCACGATGGCCGCGGCCTTTTTGAAGGCCTCTTCAACGTCGCCCCATTGAATACGATGCTGCTGGCAGATATTCGTCCCTTTGCCGGCGGTCACTTCGCCTTCGAATCCGCGCAGCGCGCCGGCCTCGAACTGTTTCTCGTGCAGCAAAGGGGCGTCTTTGGCCAACGCTTCTTCCGGCGTGAAAACGGCCTTCAGCTCTTCATACTTGACGTCGATGAATTCCAACGCCTCAAAAGCGGTACGCTCGTCGATGGCGACCACCGCGGCGACCGGTTCGCCGGCATAACGGACTTTCCCAATGGCGAGTAGGGGATGGTCTTTTACCGCGTGACCGTAATAGGGATTCAGCCCCTCCAGGTCGTTACCCGTAATCACGCAATAGACACCCGGTCGCGACGCGGCACGCGACGTGTCGATGGAAACAATCTTCGCGTGGGCGTACGGGCTGCGCAAGACCTTGGCGTAGGCCATGCCGATGAGCTTAAGGTCGGCGACATAGGAGGCTTTGCCGGTGACTTTAACCCGGCCGTCGCGGCGCGGTATCGAATGGTTGACGACGTGAAAATCAGTTTTCTTTTCGGCGCTCACTTCTTACTCTCCTTAGCCATCACCCCGGCGGCGCGTTGAACGGCGGCAACGATGGGGACATAGCCGGTGCAACGGCAAATATTGCCATCCATGTGATGAATAATCTCAGCGCGCGTCGGTTGGGGATTTTCGTCCAACAGCGCTTTGGCCGCCATGATCATTCCCGGCGTGCAAAAGCCGCATTGAAAGGCGAAGTCGTCGATGAACGCCTGTTGAAGCGGGTGGAGGGTGCCGTCGGGTTTTTCCAGTCCTTCGATGGTCGCGACGTTCTTGCCCCGCGCCTCGTAGGCCAGATAGGTGCAGGAGCTTACCGGTAGCCCGTCCACCAACACCGTGCAGGCGCCGCAGACCTGCACTTCGCAGGAAACTTTGGTGCCGTTCAGATTGAGATGGTTGCGAAGGACCTCGGCGAGGGTTTCCTCTGCCTCGCACTCCATCTCGACCGGCTTACCGTTCAGCTGGAACTTCAGCGCAACTATTCTCATGCCATCAGTCATAGTGCGGCAAAATCTCCTCAGACCAGATTGTCATCTGCTTAATCAAGCTATCCATGGTGGGATAGATGATCTTCAACTCGAAATGTTGAACGCCGGCTTCGATGAATTCGTCGATTCTACGGCGCACATCATCCACCGAGCCGAAAATATGTCGATCCAGCGCGAATTGCATGCTATCGATGTCGCGCTCGTAACTTTCGCTGCTGGCTTTAAGCGTCGGCGTGGCGAGATTGAGGCCTTCGTCGCGCGTCTTCGCGATAGTTGCCAGCTTCTCAACTGCAACGGTGATCTTGGACGGATCGCGCCCGTTCTCTCTCGCTGTTTCGGCCAGGATGTCGCATCCTACTTTCATTTCTTTCGGGGACAGCCAGCCGGGAATCCAGCCTTCGCCGTATTTTCCCGCGCGTTTCGCCGCGAGCTTCATCCAGCCGCCCACCCAGACCGGCGGATGGGGCTTCTGAACGGGTTTGGGAAAAATCTCCGCGTCTTTAAAGCCGATGAACTTCCCCTGGTAAGAGGCCGCCGGCTGGGTCCAAATCGCTTTCATCGCTTCGATATATTCGTCGGTGCGGTCGCCCCGCTTGTCGTACGGAACGCCGAAAACCCCAAATTCGTCCGATTCGCGCGTCGCCTTGGAGCCCAGGCCCACGCCGACGATCAATCGGCCGTTACAGAGCCAATCCAATGTCGCGCATTGTTTTGCGGCGTAAATCGGATTGCGGCACGGCATCACCAGGCAGGCCACACCGAGGGTGATCTTTTTGGTCTCCGCGGCCAAGTAGGACAATACGGACATCGCCTCGTAGAAATTTGCATCCTGGGTATCGGTAATAGCTTCCGTAGCGCCGGAGGAGATATGATGCCGGTGCATCTCAGAACTCCAGACGACGTGATCGTGGACCCAGATCGAATCGAAGCCTAATTCCTCCGCTTGCTTCGTTGCCCTGACAATATTCTTAATACTGGAAAGCGGGCCCGAGTTGGGCACCCGCACGCCGAACTGAATCTTATGCATGGTAAACTCCTCCCTCACCCCTACCCTCTCCCAAAGGGAGAGGGAGTTGTTGGCACAATTTCTCGCCTTCCTCTCCCTACCAGGGAGAGGATTGAGGTGAGGGTAGTTCGTAATGCTCTGATACTAGACCTTTTCTTGTATGTTGATCTTTTCATATTTCAAGTGGCGGTTGTACCAATCGACCACGTTGGCGGCGACGTCATTGAAGTAGTCATTATAGATGCCGTAGTGCGTGGTCTGTTTGTAAAGGACCAGCTTCTTGGGTTCACCGGCCTTCTCATAGAGCCTGAAGGACTGTTCTTCCGGCGTCACCGCGTCGTTTTCGACGGCGATGAACAACGCGCCACGCGGGGAAATCTTATGTACGACGTCCTCCGGACTATATTCGAGAATCGCTTCGGCGCACTGCAGCGGCATCTGTTGGGGAATCTTTGCTTCCACCTCTTTTTTAATTGTGGTCGTCTGGCGCTCCGGTGTTTGGACCATAATTCCTTCCCGTGCGCTCACAATGGCGCCGGCGCCGGTGAGCACCCGTTGTTTGCGGTCCTCTTCGATGCCCTTCAGGTAATCGATCCACTCATACTCCCGCCGCATTGAATGGAGCCAATCCCGGCCGTTGCTCACGCCGAGATAGCAAACGCAGCATTTGACGCGCGCATCGATGGCCGCGACGTAAACCGCGTTGCCGCCGCCGGTGCCTCCCGAACCGTAGGTCGCGATCCGGTTGGGATCGATGTCCGCCCGGGTCTGCATGTATGTGATGCCATTGCGGATGTCTTCCGCCTGCCATTGGGGCATTACCCAGCCGCGATGTTTTCCTTCACTCTCGCCCCAGCCCCGGTAGTCGAAGCACAGACAGGCGTATCCCGCCTCGCAGAGCTTCTCGAACATCAAAATGTAGTGCTTGGCGTCCTTCAAGCCGAGAAAACCCGGACCTTGAACGATTCCCGGCCAAGGCTCGCCCTGATCTCCATCCGGTAGATAGAGGTCTCCGCTGAGCTTATCGCCTTCGCTATAAAAAGTGATCTTCTCGGTTCGCATGTTTTCCCCGCTTTTGGTTACGCCCGGACAGCCGGTAGAACTTCTTGACCCAACAAGTCAATCTGTTCGTACCAGTCGGCGTAACGGAACCGGAGGTCGTAAACGATATGATTAAGCCCGGCTTCCTCATATCTCTTCGTGTCGCGAGCGATATCCGCCGGTGTTCCAGCGATGAGCAGGCCTTCGATGTCCTCGAGTTTGGAGAATGTACCGGAGGCTGGCTTGACCCAGGTGGGCTTCTTGTTTCCTTCGTTGATCAGACCCTTAACATTGACCTTGCTGAGGGCATCATCTTTGTTCTTAGCGACACTCGTGATCGGAATCGCACCCGTTGTCACCATGGGTTTACCGGCTTGTCTGGCCTGTTCTTCGAGGTACTTAACCATTTTGTTAAAGGTAGCTGTCGGTATGCGTCCCGGCATCCAGCCGTCGCAGTAATCCACCGCGCGTCGGCAGGATGCCGGTGTGCCACCGCCGTACCAAATTGGAATCTTCTTGCTCGGTGTCGGTTTTAGCTCAACGTCCGCAAAGTCGTAATATTGGTCTTTGTAGGTGATCTTTTCGCCGGCCCAGAATCGGCGGCAAAGCGTGGCGTTGATTTTCGCCATGTTGGCGCGATCTTCCAACGTGTGCTTAAGTCCTGCTGCGGCGAATTCATGAGGAAAGGTGCCGAGACCAAGACCCATGATGATCTTGCTGTCGCACAGCGTGCTGAGGCCCGCCATGGCCTGTGCCAAATGAATCGGGTGGCGGTGCGAGATCATCGTACCGGTGCCGAGAGTCAGTTTTTTGCAGACCGTCGCAACGGCCGCGAGTATCAGCAACCCCTCGATATGGGTATTGTCCTCGCCCTCCATTCCATGCGGTTCGAAGACCAGGTGGTCTCTGACCCAAACCGAGTCAAAACCATAGGCCTCCGCCTTTTTCGATCCTTCGATGCATCTTTCGGTCGAACCGTACTCACAAAAATGCGGCAGCAGCAATCCGAACTTTAACTTCGTCGGCATCTACTTCCTCCTTTCCTGTCACCCAATCGAAAATTCCCAGGGTCAGGTTTTCCTAACATTTTTTACCCTCCATGACAACATTGCCCCAAGACTGATCTGATTGCCAGTCGAGGGGCAATGGCAGGGAGCAAATTTCGCGAAAGATAAATCCTAGCGGGCTCTAAATCAGCGCGTCTTAAAGATCTCCTGAAAGAGTTTTACGTTCTCTGAAAAATACTTGTAATCGTCCGGGCGCTCGACTAAGCGCTGATACCCCCTGAAGAGCCGGGCAGGCTTTGGTTCTACGTCTTTCCGGACTGGGATGCGTTGAAACTCCAGCAGCAGCTCTTGTCCCTCCTTTGAGAGGAGAAAGTCGAGGAAAAGCCGGGCGGCGTTTGGGTGTGGGGCCTTGGAGCCAATCATGAGCGGATCGATCTCGACCACAGCCGGCTCAAGGGCAATCCAGTCGATGGGCGCTCCCTTGAACTTCTCCCTTTCAACAGTATGGGCATAAGCGATCACGAGCGAATACTGTCCGGCGCCGGTAAAGGTGACCCTTTCGGTATTCCCGCGGGTAAGGACGGGGTCCTGAGCGGCCAGCCTTTTCATGTAGTCCACTGCTTTTTCCTTTCCCCAGGCAGATGTGAGCCCTTGGAGCAGCAGATAGGCCTCGTTATCCATAGAAATTGATCCACCCTTCCACTTCGGGTTCAGGAGGGCTTCATAGGTCATGGGGACCTCTTCTTTTTTGACCAGCTTCGTGTTGTAGCCAAGGGCATTGGGTACCACGTAGTAGACGTACCAGTAGCCATCTTTATCGAAGAGGTCCGGATCGATCATACTGGTCTCCGGCGACCGATAGGCGCCCAACAGATTTTTTTCTTTAAAGGCCTGGATCATCTCCCCCCTTCCGCCCACAACGTCGAAGGCGTATCTTCCGGCTCGAGCCTCGGTCAGGACCTTGTTCATGAGCGCCCCGCCGCCGGAGCGGAACAGAGTCACTTTAATAAACGGATATTTCTTCTCGAAGGCATCCGCCACCGGCTTGCTTTGATCCAACGCCATGGATGTGTACCACACAATCTCCCCTTCCTTCTTGGCGCCTTCGAGGAGTTTGGGATCAGGACTCTTTTGCGCTTGAGATGGTTGAGACAGGAAAAAGAGGAAGCCGAAAATGAGCCAGCTAAAGATTCGTGTCCTCATACTTGCGCCCTCCTTTGGTTTATTAGCTAGAATTCCAATAAGTTGACAGGGTGCCGCCTCTCTGAAAATCCGGTTGGAATTTGCGCGGATAGCCTCCCTTACAACAGGCGTATGAAGGAGTCAAGAGAGAGTTGACATACCACCTCTCGCACGCTAATCTCTGCGCGGTCAAAGGAGGAATGAACAATGGCGAGTAAGACAGTCAAGGAATTCGAAGTCCATCCTTATGTGCAGTTTATGATGGATCAATACAGTCCCTATCGGAGGTGGATTGAATCCGAAGGGATTCCTATCGTGAGCGGTTCCTATGTCGCGGATGTTCGCACCCTGGAGCTGGGGGACTGGAAGAGGAGGGGAGGAAAGGGCGCCTTTTTAAGCTTTTCCGACCAGTTGGTCGCTGACGGCTACGTTTGCGAAATCCCGCCCGGAGGGAATCTCAAACCGCAAAGACAGCTCTATGAGGAGATCATCCTGATCGCTGCCGGCAGGGGCGCAACGACTATTTGGTACGATGGGTTTCCGAAGCGAACCTTCGAGTGGGAAAGAGGCAGCCTCTTCGCCATTCCTCTTAACGCATGGCATCAGCACTTTAACGCCAGCGGGAGCGAGCCGGCCAGATACATGGCGCTCACCAGCGCGCCGGTGGCCTTCGAGCTCTACCGCGACCCGCAGTTCATCTTCAACACCAGCTACCTGTTCAGGGACCGCTTTAACCCGGAGGAAGAGGATTTTTTCAGCAAGGAGGGGAAATACTACACGGAATACTACGGCGGCATCCTGCACTCAAACTTTATCGCCGACATCAGGAAAATCAACCTGGTGCCGCGGGAAAAGAGGGGTAAGGGGACGCGGAACATGTACATCCACATGGCCGGCAGCGCCATGCTCGCCCATGTCTCCCAGTTTCCAGTGGGGAGGTACAAGAAGGCCCACCGTCATGGCCCCGGGGCACATGTCTGCCTGCTGGATTCGACTGGCTACACGCTCATGTGGGATGAAGGGGAGGCGCCCAAAAAGTACGACTGGCACGAGGGCAGCGTACTCTCGCCTCCCGCGGGGACCTGGCACCAGCACTACAACACGGGAAAAGAGCCGTGTAAGTTCGTTGCCCTGCATGCCAACACCGCGGTGCAGAGGGAGGAGAAGGGGGTCGAGCAGATCGAATTTGAAGACGAGGATTCTTCTATGAGGAAGCTGTACGAGGAGGAGTGCGCTAAGAGCGGTGTTAAGCCGGATATGGGATAAGGAGGAGGACAATGTACGGATGGAAGGCACGAGTCGGACATGTCAGCGCTTCCAGGGGCGATGCCTTTGTTTACGAGTTCTATCGCATGATGCCCGAGGAGTTCATGTTGCTCAACACTACCGGCAGAATCCGCCAACTGGCGGATGATCATATCAAGAAGCAGCTTGAGTTTATCGAGGATGCCGCCGTGGATCTTGAGCAGGCCGGCGCCGATGTGGTGATTGCGGGCGGCTCGCCCATGTTCACCATGATGGGTTACGGAAGCGATGTCGAGGTGACCCAACATATTCAATCGAAGCTCAAAGTACCCTTTACCCTGGGGATCACGGCGGAGATGGAGTCGATGCGCAAGCTGGGAATTAAGAAGCCGGTGGTCGTGACTCCCCACCGGGACGACATGAATGAGCGGCTCGCCGGGTTTCTCACCAAGGCCGGATTCGAGGTGAAGAAGGTCGGCGGCTTGGGAATTCTCAAAAATGCTGAAATAGGAGCCCAGCACGAATACGTTTCCTACAGGCTGGCAAGAAAGCTCTTCTCTGAAGCGCCGGATGCCGATGGGATCTTTCTCCACTGCCCTCGCTGGCCCACCATTCGGACGATTCCTCTCCTGGAAGAGGAATTAGGTAAACCGGTGGTCAGCTCGACGCAGGCCATGATCTGGCAATGCCTTAAGATGATCCGGGTAAAGGTCAAGGTGGACGGGTGGGGCAGGCTTATGGAAACGTTGAATGAAGCACCGTAAGTCGGGGCTGTAGTTTAAGGAGGGGAAATAGTTCGTTGACAGAGAAAAAAACGCCCATCGTGATTCAGGGAGGCCGGCTGATCGACGGAAATGGGGGCAAACCCATGGAGCGCGCCACCGTCATTATCGAGGGCAACCGCATCAAAAGGGTAGCTCAGGGAAAGGTGGATTTTCCTAAAGAGGCCCGTCTCATTGAAGCCGGCGGAAAGACGATTCTTCCCGGTCTGATAGACAACCACGTACACTATCGCAATCACAGCGGTGAGTTGTTTCTCGCCCACGGAGTGACCTCGGTTCGAGACCTGGGCAACCCTGTGGACTGGATCCTGGCGCAGAGAGATGCGATCGCATTGGGGAAGGTCCGGGGCCCAAGGATCTTTTGTGCCGGCGGCGGCTTCTACGGCAAAGCGACTCGGGGACACCACATGGTGCCGACTAACCCGGAAGAGGGCCGGAGGATGATGAGGAGATTAATCGAGCGAGGCGTAGATTACGCAAAGATCCACCTGGGTGTTCCGCTCGACATCACCCGAGCCGTCGCAGACGAGGCCCACTCCGTCGGGATGAGGGTCTCAGGTCACTTAGAGGCGAGCCTCATTCCCTATGCCGAGGCCGGTGTGGATGGGGTGGAACACGCCACCGGGTGCGCTGAAGCGACGATAAGAAGCAGCGAAGGTATTAGAAAATTCCAAGGGCTCAATCTGTGGTTGCAGAAATTTTTGGGTCCCTGGACGCTGGCTGAAACGGAGCACTTTCCTGAGGTCACCGAGTCATTGGCGCGGAAAGGGGTCTTCATCGAGCCCACCATGGTCCTCTGGGGCGCCTCTTTGGGGATGAGGGAAAAATGGGAGAGGGAGGACTATGAGCTTCTTAAAGAGCCCGGCCTTTCCTATATTCCTGAGGATCAAAGGCTTCTCTGGCTGGATCACCATTATATAGCTTACGGGGCTAGAGTGAGAGAAGAGCCCAAAGGGGATGTCGTGATCGGGAATCGTTACTCTATTTACGGGATCCTCCCTGAAGAGCAGCTAAGAGAGGGCCACGGGAGGTTGCAGGAGTTTCTCTGTCGACTGGTGCAGGCCGGAGGCAACGTGGTCACCGGCACGGACTCGGGTGCCGCCGACATTCCCGGGATCAGTCTCCATCGGGAGCTGGAGTTCATGGTTGCCGCAGGCCTCAGTCCCATGCAGGCGATTCAGGCGGCAACCAAGGTGGGGGCCGATTATCTCGGTAAGCGGAAGGAGTTAGGGACTTTGGAGGATGGGAAACTCGCGGATCTGATTGTCGTCAGCGGCAACCCACTGGAAGATATCACCCACGCGCGACGCATCGAGATGGTGATAAAGGATGGAGAGATGATGGACACCCATTATCACGAGAGCTTCTCCACTCCCATTCTTCGTCCCACCAGCCAGGAGTTCTATGGTTATCCCACGCCCAAAGTCGAAGAAGTTTCGCCGCGAGTGATCACCGAAGGAGACGGAGAGACAGAGTTAATCTTGAAGGGAAAAGATTTTTTCCCTAATTCCATTGTTTGCTTCGGTTCCAGCCTTGTTCCTACCCGCTTTATCGGGCAGGAAGAGATTGCGGCGATGATTCCCTCCCACCTGGTTCGAGTGGGAACTTTTCCCATCGCGGTGATCAACCCCAGGCCCAGGGAGTTTCCCGATCAGGGAGGGGTCTCCAACGCCCTCCCCTTTATCGTCAGGTTTGCCCATGTTGATTGTTTCTAATTCTTCAAAACGATGAAAAAATCTCGTTGAACTCATCGGAACCAAGGAGGCGACCATGCAGCCAAGAAACACTCTATCCATCTGGATTTTGAATATCCTTGTCCTGAGCACCGGTTTGGCCGTGGGGCATCCACAGGTTGGAGCCGCGGCTTCGGCGGGAGTTTCCACTATAGCCGGAGCGACGGCAGAGTCCATAGACGCGCTATACGAAAAAGCAAAGAAAGAAGGCGGCAAGTTCACCCTGTACGCGCCGCTTTCCACCCGAACTCAGGAATTCGTCTTGCCGATCTTCGAGAAGCGTTTTCCCGGCATCAAAATCGATCACATTGACGCCACCTCTGACGCGCTGGTGACCCGGGCAGTGACCGAAGCGCGCGGGGGTAAGGTTTTCGGCGACATATTCGCCGCAACTTTGGCGTACATAACGCGGATGAGAGATCAGAAGCTCCTGGTGGATATGGCGCTACCCGAGGCGGCGGCTTACCCGAATAACCTCAAGGGCTCGTATTGGGTAGCGACGGACACCCAGTTTTATGTTGCCGGCTGGAACACGAATCTGCTCAAGAAGGGGAAGGATCCGAGACAGTTTGAAGATTTTGCTGATCCCAGATGGAAAAAGAGGCTCATCGCCGAGCCGCGCGATTTCCAGTTGCTGCTGGGGCTCGCCAAATACAAGTACAACAGCGATGAAAAGGCGATCGATCTGTTGAAGAAAATTGCGCTCAACAACGTCGAGTTCCATAAAGGCCACTCGCAACTGGCCGAGCTTCTGGTTGCGGGTCAGGCCGAGGTCTGCATTACTTGCTACTCGCACCACTTTCCGCCGCGGATAAAGAAGGGCGGGCCAATTCAGTCGATGCTTACCGAGGGCGTCGGCGAGGTCGGCGGCACCGTTGCGATCTTTAAGGACGCGCCCCATCCGAACGCGGCTTTGCTCTGGGCACGTTGGATCGTCAGCGAAGAGGGGCAAAAAGTCTATGCCCAAGCCGGCGAGACTCCGGCCCATCCAAAAGTAGAGCCGGTCGAGAAGACGCGACCGGCAAAGATCTATCCACTGACTGTTGATGATGTGAAGGAGTTTCCCAGGTATGAGAAGCTCTGGAAAGAGATCTTCCAGCTCCGTTGAAGTGATGTTTAGGTCTTACTTTCCCAGCACGCAGTTGGCGATGTCGATGCAGCGGGCGAACCAGACCTTCGGGTGGCTCTTGGCGTACTTAATGAACTTCTCCAGCGCCGCAGCCCGGCCCGGAGTTCCAGACACGTAGG
>Ga0209002_10003682_pt1 | contig 12167 bp, 11 predicted proteins | sample Rifsed16ft2_FD_184010 | JGI IMG/M metagenome (GOLD analysis project Ga0209002, IMG submission 184010) | Soil microbial communities from Rifle, Colorado, USA - sediment 16ft 2 (version 2) | ecosystem: Environmental > Terrestrial > Deep subsurface > Rock core/Sediment | place: Rifle, Colorado...
CGTACGGATGGCACGATAGAGTGCTGCCTTCATGATTCACCTCCCTCGTAGACATGACTCGATGACCTCATCGGTCCGGTCCTCCGGTAGGACCGACAGGATGCAAAGGAGCCCCTCGAGGGTGACCTCGTTCGCTCGGATCAAGTCTATGTGCTTCACGGTCAGCGCCTCGACCTGCTCGAGAATCTGCTGGTTCTCAAGCGATGTCTGGTGAGCGGCCTCGATAGCCTCACGCTCGAGCATGTCGAACCTAGCGTTGCGCTGGGTGATTCCCACGATAGCTACCAGCATGAGCACAAGCGTGAGGATGACCTGGAACGCGAAAGCTTTGGGGAGGAAGCCCGGTCCGTCGACAAGCCGTGAGAGCCACATCATGCAAGGCCTTTCACAACTAGCACTAGGACCGAGACGGCTAGGGAGAGAGTCGCACCGATGATGGAGCCAGCGACCATAAGCCGAAACGCCGAGCGTTCCTTCCTCATCTCGAACCGCTCGTGGCGCTCATCCTCGATGTCTTGGCGGAGCTCACGGACTATCACATCGAAGAGCTCATGCGAAACCCAGATCTGTCCATTCAGGCGAGCTTCGAGTCGAGCGATGCGTCGCTCAAGGTCGGAGCCATGCTCGCTCATGCACAACTCGGAGTACCGGTACGGAGCGGGCATCCTCCGACGTGGTTGTGATCGTAGTGGTTGGCAACGCGCCACAACGTCTCGCAGTTAGAGACCTTACGGACGCGCCGGACGATCCAATCCATCGCCTCCATGTCTATCGCACCCCCCGGACGATGCACGGCCCAGTCGAGAGCGTTCCGCCAGGAGTGCTGCGACCAGCGCGTGCTTCCTGCGATATGCCTGCAGTTGTAAATCCCGAGGTAGACGAAATCGAGGTCGCCAAACTTCGCCTCGGCGTCGTCCTTGAGACGTTGCACTACCCCCCATATCGCCTTGACCGCTGGGGTCGCGTATGGATCGGGACACGGCGGAACGCCGTTTACCTCGACATAGACCTTCACCTTGCGGAAGACGAAAGTTCGCCCCCGCTCGATCTTCACCCACACCGCATCGCCGAGCTTGCAGACGTTGCGGAGTTGGTGGTCGACGCGGGTCATGGTGGCCGGTAGTCCCTTATCGGGACCGTAGGAGTTCTCCCCCCGGAGCTTCTGCCGGAACGGTCCCTTGCCTTTGAGCCGCGCCTGCCCGCGCTCCAGCGCCTTGCGTAGCGGGAGCGGTTCCGCCATCGAGCCGCCGCGCCAGCCAACCTGATATAGAACCTTCTCCGGCATCTCTGCCTCCCTAGGCCGCAGGCATGGTGACGGTGCCAGCCGTGAGCTTCACGAGGACATCGGTCACGATGCTTGTCGTGTTGAGCTGGAGGTTGCCGCCGCCACCTGTCTCCGACACGCTGCCGTCCAAGCGAGCAGCATCGTTGGAGTCGTAGACGCGGAACCATCCGGCGGTGCCCGTCGCTATGGCGGTCCCCTCCGGCTCGGGCGTGTTGTCCATCGTGGCGACGCCGTTGGACGATGCACCAAACCCTGGGTCGTTCAACGGGATCGTAACGAGCAGCGCGCCCGTGGGTGCGTCGTCGGGGTCCGACGGCTGCGAGCTCGAGCGGATCTCCATGTAGCCAGCACTCGCCCCGGCATCGAACAGATCCACCACACCATCCGAAGCCGCCGAGCGCGTAGCGTTCTGTATCTTCGTTGCCATCTTTCACCTCCTCCTAGACGGAGTCCGATTGGGTGAAGCCAAATAGTGGGATGTATGCGGTGTCGGGTGTGGTCGGGGTCGCGGCCGAGGGAAGCGGATGGGCGGAAGCCTCGTCGTACATACCGCCCTGTTGAAGCGTTGCGAGCAGCGCTGGCGCTATCCGTATGAACGTGGCCGTTGTCCCCGCGACCGACATGCCGAGGTAGTAGCGGCCGGGTCCGAACTTTGCATCGGTCACCCCGGCGTACTGGACCACGCTGGCGCTCCCCGCAGCTACAGCCCCGGTCGAAACCAGCCGCGTGAAGGACTGATCGTAAAGCCCCATGTCGCGGTCGTCGGTGAGCCCCGCTCCGTTGGCGCACCAGAATCGAGCGACCACGAACGGCCCCGGCATGTAGACCGGGACGTACAGCGCCCGGTTCGCAGCCGGCCAGGCACCAGCCCCCGTCATGGTCCCGTTGTCGAACAGCGACAGCCAGTGAAGGCCGGAGTAGCGTCCTATCGAGCTTACGTGCAGAGCGGTGGGTCGGCGGTCATCCACTAGACCACCGTGTAGCCGGTGAACCCGTAGATGGGGATGTTGCCAACGGTCGGCGTGTTGAGCGTCGCGGTGGAAGGAAGCCCGCTCGAGTAGCCACCGGAGTGTTGCTTGACTCCCATCGCGTCACAAAGCTCCACGACGGGGTTCGCACGCTGAAATGGGCTAGTGTCATCGCAGCCGAACGACAGCCAGTAGCGTCCGCCCCGGAGCAGGTAGTCGGTGATGTTGGTCACCTGTAGCTGGCTCGACCCAGCGTTAGCCGTGGAGCCGGTCGAGACGAGCTTGTTCGAGCCCGCCTCGTCATAGATGCCGGCATCGCTGTTCCCCGAAGGCCCTGCTCCGTTGTGCCAGAAGAACTGGGCCACGACTATCGGCTCGCCGATGGTGATGGGAACGTGGATGAGCAGGTTCGCCGTCCAGGCTATGGAGCCCCAGCCGGTATCGTGCTCCATGATCTCGTCCATGATTCCCTCGGTGGTGAAAGGCGAGACCGCGATGTGGTTCAGCTCGCGGCGTGTGATTCGGGGGTAGGCGAGCTTGTCGGCGTAGAGGTCGGATTCTAGCTTCACGTCTCGTCCACTCCCGAGATGGTGACCGTGAGCGCCGACGCGGTTCCCTGCCAGCCCTGCATGATCTCGGTCGAGGCCATGAACCAGTAGCCGTTGAGGACGAGTACGCCCTTGGCGGGAACGTCTACGGCGTCGAGAATACGGGTAGCCGCTGCATCCGTCCCGATGGAGAGCGTGATGGTGGCGATGCTGGTCGTCGTGTTCGTTACCGTGATGTTCGTGACGTGGTAGCTATGGCTGGTCGTGACGGTAAACAGCGTCCCCGCGGAGCCCGCCGGCTGCGCCGGACCATAGAACCGCTTACCTACATCAGCCATTCACAAAGCCCCATTTCTTTACGCTCACGAATGAAGGAGCCGTAGCACCAGCAGTACCGTCGATAGTTGCGGAGCCGTCCCCGTTGTCGGTCACGTCCAGGTTCGTCCCGAAGTCCAGCGTGTCGAAGGTCCCGACCGGTGAGCCGTCGTCCTCCACGTCCACAGTCGAGCCGCCGCTGGGGGGAGCCTGCGCTATCCATGCCTGGAGGTAGTCGTCCCAGGTGAGGACGTCCTGATCGGTCGGCGTCGAGTCGACTACATCCTCGTGGTCGTCCTCGGAGAGGATGCGGTGTATGCGGGAGTGCTCGTTGTAGTAGACGGTCAGGACCGTCCCGTCCCCTATCTTGATGTAGATGTCGCGGACGACCCAGCGCGTCCCCTCCGGCTCGTATTCGAGCGTCACTCGTTCCTGCGCTGTATCGTCTCGAGTCCCAAGAGGAAGGAGCCAGCCGATCTGCGAGGGAACGATGGCGGGTACCGTGTCGTCCTCGGCGCTGTCCGCGTCCACATAGGCGACGCGGACCTTAATGCTCGGGTAGACATAGACCGGCGTATCTACGGCGTAGTCGTTCACCAGCGCCGGGTCGAGCGTGAGAGTGTTCAGCTCGTGATCGGCAGCCGTATAGGTGACGAGCTCGGTCGTAGCCTCGTCGGGGTCGTTCACCCGGGCCTGACCACCGTCCTCATCAAACGGCGTGGCGTCGTCCAGATACAGAGTCGTGTCGCTCGTGGAGGCGGCTTGGGAAAGGAAGTCGCCTTCCTTACGCTCCACCACGGAGATGACGTTTCCGAAGACACGCCCGGTCACGGGTTCACTCCCCCGACGGCGACCTTGTCCTCATCCGCGGCATGAACGTGGACTACCGTATGGATCGGGCGGGTTGGGCCACTACGCATCCGCCGAAGGTAGCCAACGCTCATCGCGTCGGTCGCCCGTAGGGGTAAGCTGAATCGGTTCAGGTGGAACACCATCTCGTCACCTTCTGCGCGAAGCTTGCATCGAGAACCAGGGATGACGTGAGGTATCGGGAGGCAGTCGAAGGTGGCCTCAACGGTCTCGGCCGCCAATCGCCGGAGCATCATGTCGCCGAGATCCTTAGCGGCGTCACGCCCTCTCACGTTGGAGTTGTCCACGATCTCGGTCACGTAACGCGGCTTCCCATTTCGGGAAAGGCTTTGTGCCGAGAGCGGATGATGGTTCGGGAGCGACCGAGCTATCGAGGCTCCCCGTTCTCCGTAGCGCACGACAACCGTGTTCCGAAAGCTCTCGAGATCATAGGAGACTATCGGACGGCTGAGGAGCGTCCCCCGCTGTCCCCCGTCTGAGAAGACAAACCGCGAGTGCGCCATGTTCTCCACCCGCACCCGTCCCGCTCCGTCGTAGAACAGCCGAAACTCAACCGAGTGGTGGAGCGCATTGGCCGCCCGCACTATCCGCTTGAGAACAGCCCAGAGGCTCTCGGGCTCCTTCGGCAATCGGAACGACTTAGGCAAGCGGAACCGGTCAAAGCTTCCGAAGACCATGTTGCGGTCGGTCTCCCCGGTGGCGCGGAGGATCGTCCGGATAAGCTCGGCGGCCTCGCCTAGGTTCGTATCCGTCTCACCTTCTAGCCACTCGATGCCAGCGTTGCGGAGGAACCTCCCCCAGACGACCGGAGGCTGAAGAAGGGACGACTTGTCCTCGCACCACAGCTTCACCTGGCCGACGTTTCTCTCGTACCGGGTCATCGGCCCGAAGAAGACCGGCTCGAACACCCACCGCTGTATCTGGTCCACGAACACGCCGTATTCGATTCCTATGAAGCGATCAGCGTAGAGGCCGAGTCCCCTGTGGTCCTGGTTATCGAAGGGCAGGCGATTGTTCTCATCGGCTAGGATGACCTGTGCGCTCCGCTCCACGTCCCGTTCGGTGTCAACGTCGATCTGCCCGCCAACGATGTGATGCTCTAGCGACCCCAGATACGTCTCGTCCCGGTCGTGAACCTTGACCACGACTCGTATCCGGTGTGATTCCGTCAGTTGATCGAGGTACGCCTCGCGCTCAGTTGTCATTTGAGGGTTCGGTAGTCCGTCGTGTTCTCGGCGAAATGAACCCAGAGCTTCTGTGAGGCCGAGGTCAGCCGCCAGTCACAGTGACCCTTGGACGTGGAGTCTCTATCGAAGTAGAGGAATCCTTTGCATCCCTCTCGCTGCGTATCCCCACGAAGGTCTTTGAGCGTTTCATAAAGCGTGTTGTTGTCGCCGGATTTGTAGATCCAATCGTCCTGCACCGAATCCGCCCCACGTCCGGTCTCACAGAAGATGTACGGCTTGCGCTTGTTCCCGGTCATGTAGCTGAGGATGGGATTGATCATCCCCCGGAACGTCGTCGTCGAACCCTTGCAGGACCAGGTGTACGGATCCCAGCCGACGTAGTATTGGTTCACGGCTATCGACTCGGAGTGAGAGTCCGTCTCGCCGTCCGGCCAGTAGGCATCGGCGAGTTTCTTGCCAGCGCCATTATCCGGATCCGAACCATCGGTCGGGTTGTAGTAGGTCGTTCCCGTCGAGAAGGACGACATCAGCACCATGATGAAGCGGAAGCGCGGGAGCTTGTTCACGGTGCCGTCGTTGTTCGTCTGGAGCTTGTGGTAGATGTGCGCCCACGCCCGTCGGTAGCGATAGGCTGACCCGTCTCGCTCCGGTTCATGGTGGAAACCGAAGATGACTCCCGGCCATTCGGGGTGAGCGTTCATCTTGTCGCGGATGTCGTTCCGCTGTCGGATGAGCCAAGCGTCGAAGTCACCGGTGAACACGTCATTCCAGTCGTCCGTCCAATGCCAATCGTTCTGCGACGTGTTCGCAAAGCTAGAGTCGCGCCCAAGCTTGAGCGTGATTATCGGGATGACGCCGTTGTTCAAGTATGTTACGGCGGTCGAGTTCAGAATCATCTTGGTGACCGCGTCGTCCTTCTCCGACTGGCGGCACTCGATCCAGATCCGACGCATGGCGACCTTGCGGTTCGACATGTATTGCTCGATCTGCGAGACGCGGTCGCCGTAATAACCGACGTAGACCTTCGTGAGCGGAAACGCCTTGTTCTCCTCAGCCGGAGGAGGAGGCTCGGGCGTCCCAACCTCGCCGGTGAACGATGACCGTAGGCTAGGAAGACCGATGGCCGCCGAGCCGGATAGACCGACCACTCCCGTTATCTGCGATGAGATTGCCATCAGGCGGCTCCTTAGCTCTCCGTCCGATGCCGGCGTTCCGTCGTCCTCGCCGACATAGCCGGTGAAATCACTCTGGATCTCTGGCAGCTCCGAGGTGAACGGACCTGAGTCCCACTCGTCGCCGCCGCCCCCGTCCCCGTCATCCGGGTCCGGGTCGGGATCGGGGGGACTCGGGTTCGGCACCGTCACGTCGCTTCGGAGATTGAGCTCAGTTATCGCTCCCCCGGCGCGGAGCTCGTCGTAGTAGATGGTCTCGACGCGCTCGGGAACGCCAGGGATTACCTCCACCTGGCCCGTGAAGTCTGCCTGGATCGCAGGCAGGACGACCGTCAGTTCACCATCGGCACCGCTGACCGCCGGGGAGTGCGCGACGTTCACGAAGAAGTCGTGTATGCCGCCGCGTGTCGTGTCTCCGTCATCGAAGCCATGACGGAGGACCATGTCGTTCACTTGAGCACGGGTGAGCTGGGCACCGTGAAAGTAGTCGGTGCGCCAGTTCTTGGTAGCGCCCATCGCCATGTTGCCACCGAAGCTCTCGCTCGAGGAGCCCGTCACCATCTTGGCGAGCAGGAATCCCGTGATGTCGGCACCCACATGGCGCTTGTAGGAGAAGTAACCGAGCACGGCGTGTACGGCAGCCGGGTCCTCCATCGCCGGCAGATCAGGCAACACGTATTCGAGGTACGAGCCGCCGGTTCCGCTGTCGGCGGTGGACTGGTAGACGAAATCCGTGTCGTTTGCGACCGAGGGATTGTCGTCTAGGCGGAGGTGCGGGTTCACCGGGGGTGAGTTGGCTTGGTCGTCGGTGAAGTTCGACTCATCGACGTGCGTTCCCTCCGCTACCGGACGGAGCGTCGAGATGTCGTGGGGACCGATAGGGTAGCTGGGCTCCCGTCCTGCGGTCGCAACGACCGAGACTGCATCATCGAAGTCAATCTCGAATGTGGTGGTCGCGCCGTACTTGTTTCCGAGAAGTAGCACGCCCATCGCGCCGCCGGTGAGACCGGAGAAGTTGGCCGATGGCTGCGCGGCCTCGTCCACGGCCCAGGAGATGTCCTCGGGGGAATCGACGAGCATGTCGATGCAGTACCAGACATCTTCTGCGGGTGTGAAGCCGTCGGCTCCGTACTGGACGCCGCTCCCGTCTTCTCCGAAGGCCCGGAGCTTCCCGGTCGCGGAGTTGAACGCTATCCCGAGATAGTGAACCCCGGATGAGACCTGGCCGATGTGGGCGATGTAGCAGTCTGAGATCGGGAGCGAGTTGAACCGGATGTTGAAGCTTGTTATCTGGTCGCCGGTCGAGCCACCGTAGGTCAAGTAGGCGCGCCCTGAGGTGGCAGACAGGCGCAGCCCCCTCTCCCCGTACTGCGCCGCGCCGGTCTCGATACTCGCGTTCGAGAAGCTAGCGTAGAGCTCATCCGTCAGTAGACCGTGCTCGAAGCTGTCGCAGACGTTTACGACGGCCTGGGTCGCCATCTATCCCCTCGCACGGACCTCGAACTCGCCGACCTGGGCGAAGTCGAAGCTCACCTCGTAGATCTCCTCAGTAGTCGGCTGGGGCTCTATAGCGTTGAGGCGGCCGAGGACTATCGGGAAGTTCCGAGTCCCGAGCGCCAGCCGCAAGTATGCCGAGGGCTCCAGCTCCTTTATCCGCATGAGCCGCCGGTAAGACGTGTCGGCCGAAGCACCGTCCACCTTGGCGAGCACGCCAGAGACGCTTCCCTCACGCCCTCGCACGGAGTCTATGATCCGGACCGGTGTCGGTCGGCCGAGCACCTCGAAGGTGGCCCCGGTTTCCCCGAGCTCCATGTCGGCTAGCTCCTGACCGTAGATGGCGACCGCGGTGTCGTCGTCGGGAGCTAGGAGCCAGATGCCATGAACAGTAAGTGGGTCGATGCTCTCTACCGGGTTCGAGGTCGAGTCCACGCCGTTCTCGGTAGCGACGACCTTGTAGGTATTGGCACTGTTCGGCTCCGAGGACCACACCGTAGCCGCGTAGCTCGTCCCGGACACGAACACATCGGCCGGATCGAGGTTGCGCCCCACTATCTTCCCGTTGTTCAGGATGTCGAAGGAGTCCGGTGCGGCAGCACGCTCCCAGACGAGGTCCACCAGCGGCGACGCGCCTGTCTGCTGGGTCGCCACGAAGCTCGTAACCGGATCCACGCCGGGGGTCGGGTCGTAGAGGAACCGTCGCGTGGCCTGGACGAACGGTGACTCCCCTACGGCCGTCCCCCGGTCGAACTGGTCCCACACGCGAACGGTGACGCGGTGCTCGAGCGCCGGCTCCTTGATGCCTCTTACCTCAAACGAGGTATCCGTGGTAGGCGCTCCCTGGTCAAAGCGGTTGGAGGAGACCTCCTCCCAGACCAGGCGTCCCGGCCGCGGGGGATCTATCTCGGTCTCGCGGGACTCGGCCTTCCATCCCATCCGCGTCTGCGTGCGCCCGGTAAAGGTGAAGATGATTGTCGGGGAGGACTCGTCCACCGAGTCGTAGTCGGCGGGGGGGGAGGTGATGGTAAGCGTCCCGTAGGTATGTCTCTCGAACGTCTGAGTGAGCGACCAGCCGGAGATGTTGCCGTCCTCGTCCTTTATCCGCACCCGCCAGAAGCGAGTGTCGTTGTCGGGGATGGCGTCGAAGGTCGGCGAGGTGGCTAGCGCTAGATCCCACTCCGGGTCGGTGTTCTCGACCCATCCCGAGTCGTAGTCCGGGGAGGACATGTCCTCGATGTCGTTGACCTGGACCTGAGACTCGGACTGTGAGCCGGTGTGCCACGACAGCTTCGGCTGAGATGAGTCCACCGCGTCCCCGCCCCGGGGAGCAAGCGAGGAAGGTGGGTCGGGAATCGTGGAATATTCCACGACTAGCTTCGGGCGGCGTGACCAATCAGGGGACTCGGAAGCGTGAAAGAACTTGTCGCCAGCGTTGTCTACCGCGATGCGAACACCGTGCCACTCCTTGCCGTTCAGCGCGTTGTTCACCATCGCGGTTATATCAACGAGCTCCTCGTCGCCCCCTGAGCCGTCGTTAATGTCGAAGTTCACGTCGTTCAGGTCGGAGACGCCGGGCGCGTTGTTGAACGTGATGTCCTGCTCGGACCAGCGCTCGTTTATCCGGCGAATCGTGATGGTGTTGTTCCCATCCCAGTCACCGCGTAGGACGAGCTTGAGCAGCGCCTCGTGGACGATGGCGGCTCGGGGAAGGGACTTCAGAGAGAATCCGATGTAGGTCTTACGGGTATGGTTCGCGTTGTTGTTCAACGTGAGGAGCAGGCGATCCCCGAAGTTGCGGTTGATGTAGTCCTCGTCGGTGTAGGCATCCCCTGTGGCGCGAAGCGTCGTCCGGGTCGCCACTAGCGCATCCTCCGCACTCGGTCCCGATGATCACGTCGCTCGTCCATCTCCTCGACGACGAGTCCCCGCATCTGTCCGATGCCACGTCCCCAGTCGGTCATGCGTATCTGCACCGGACCGGAGATAACGATCTTGCGCCCACCCTGTACCTCACGGAGCGCATCGGTGAACGCGCCGACTAGCACACGGTGACCCTGGCCGCTCTCTAGGGGGATGATTGCTTCGTCCCGTCCACCTTCACCAGCAAGGACGGTCGGTCGCGTGATGAGCCCCGCTTGCGCGGGGATGATGGCCCCGAGTGCTGCCCCGACTTTGACCTCGGGTCTGACCGCAATCGTGTAGCCGCGAGTCGCTAGGCGCTGGAGTTGGGCTTGCAAGTTATCAAGCTGGGTCTGTGCATTCCCCTCGAGGTTGACCCGGACTCCCCAGGCCTTGCGTGCTATCGCTTCCAAGATGTCGCGGATGTCCTCAAGCGTTCCGACCATCTGCTCTTGGATCGTTCCGGCCGCCTCCCGAGCAGCACTCTCTCCCTGCGCAAAGCCGCTCACGATTCCCTGGAAAGTCTCCTTGTTCGCCCCGGCTATCGCGTCGGCCGCCGTAACGCCCTCCTCGCCCATCGCTATCAAGCTCTGAGCGACGGCATCGGCCGCAGGTCCGCCGCGTTCGAGGATGGAGTTGATGTCCTCAGCGAACCGCTCCTGAGCCCTGGCCTGTTGCTCTATCTCCCGAAGGATGTCCTGCGCATCGACGTGACGTTTGTCGGAGAACTCGGAGAACACGTCGTCCACGAAGTTGAGCGAGTCCACCATCGAATCACGGAAGTCTGCTAGCGCGGACTTGATTTCGGGGAATACGTCCTTCGTCAGACTGTCGCGGAAGGCTTGGAATCCCTCTTTACTTCCGAGCGCCGCTCCCATGAGGTCGTCTTGGAACTGCTCGAAGTCGAGTCCGGCCGCATCGAACAGCGGCCTGAGTCCCTCCACGTCATCCCGGAGGCCACCGAAGAACTCATCGAGCCGCGCCTCTTCAAGCTCTGCGGCTTCGGCTCCGAGATGATCGAGTCCAGCTCCAGCGTCGAACGCGGAGCGAGCGAGCGCCTCAGTTGGTTCCCGCCAGCCGAACAGGATCTCCACGACCCGAGCTAGGTCCGGAGCCAGCTCGGCGGCCTTGCCTGCCGCCACATCGAGGAAGTCAAGGAAGGCTTCCCGTCCAGCCTCGCTATCCTCTATAGCGGCACGGAACGCATTGATGCTGAAGGTGCCATCGTCGATAGCCTTTAGAAGCTGGATAACTGCTTGGGGCGAGAGCGACTCGACGAAACGTTGGACCTCGTCGCCCGTCAGTCCGAACTGCTTCTCCAGAACAGCGAGCACCGCTCCCATCCGAACGGACTCGGCTTCCGCGTCGGTAAAACCTGCGATGAGTGTCTCTACCGGGTTGGTGATCGCCGTGGCAAACGCCGCGACGGCTTGCAGCGCCGGCACGACAATCTCAGACAGCGCCGCTCCGAGCTCTATAGCGGCAGTCTCAAGCTCAGCCATCGCCTGCTGAAGCTTGAACGTCGGTGACTCGGCCGTAGTCTCGAACGCTCTGTCCAACGACCCCGTCGAGTCGGCTACGCGCTCGAAGACGCCAGCGACTTGCTCGGCGTTCTCCCCGGTCAGTCCAAGTTCACCGGTGAGGGAGCGGATGTTGGGGATGATGTCGCGCATCACGTCGATGTTCCCGCCGGTGCGCTCCTCGAGCAGTTGCAGCGCACCGAGGATTCCCTCTTCGGAGATGACCTCGCGCATCTGCTCGGTCGAGATACCGATGTCGGCGAGGGTCTGTGCGGCAATCGTCCCCGGAGCAACAAGGGCCTGTAGAAGACCGCGCATGGCCGTGACGCCCTCGTTCACGTCCAGGCCGATGTTCGACAAGGCAGCGAGGGAGGCCGTGACCTCGTCGAACCCGACGCCAGCGCGGGAGCTTATCGGGAGGATACGGCCGAGCGCGTCGGCGAACTCGTCGGTGTCGGCCGTTCCTTCACGAACCGCCGCAACGAGCGTGTCGATGGCTTGCTCGGCGGTGATGTCGCCGTAGGCATTCAGGACGTTGGCCGTCAGCCGCGCCACGTCTGCCGTCTCACCGAGGCCGACCGCAGAAGCGCGAGCGGAGGCCTCCAGCGTGCTCATAACCTGGTCCGAGCGCAGACCGGCGGAGGCTAGGAAGTAGAGAGCGTCGGCGAGCTCGCGGGGGGACTGAGCGGTTGCGCCCGCAAGGTCGAGCACCTGGGACTTCATGCCCTCGATCTCAGAAGCCGCCGTATTCGAGACGGCCGCTATCCGGGTGAAGGACTGGTCGAAGTCAAGCGCAATCTTCGTGGCAGCCGCACCAGCGATAGTGAACGGCAGGATGAGCTTCTTGCCGATAGCTGCCGCTCTCGCACCGATGCCACCCTCAACCGTTGCCAGCGACTTGTTCAT
>Ga0209002_10003683_pt1 | contig 12167 bp, 14 predicted proteins | sample Rifsed16ft2_FD_184010 | JGI IMG/M metagenome (GOLD analysis project Ga0209002, IMG submission 184010) | Soil microbial communities from Rifle, Colorado, USA - sediment 16ft 2 (version 2) | ecosystem: Environmental > Terrestrial > Deep subsurface > Rock core/Sediment | place: Rifle, Colorado...
TGATCGACGGGGCGGCCCGCGATATCGACACGATTCTCGAGATCAAGTTTCCGTGCTTCGCCCGCCACATTGTGCCGCATGCGGGCGAGCCGAAGGGTCATGGCGACATCGGCGGTGAGATCGAGTGTGGCGGGCAGTTCGTCCGGACGGGGGATTGGATTGTCGGCGATGAATCCGGCGTCGTCGTCGTGCCGCAAGAGCAGGCGGTCGAAATGGCGAACCGTGCGTTGGATGTTCTCGAGCGGGAGAACCGGCTCCGCGAAGAGATCCGGCGTGGGGGAACACTGTCCTCCGTTCTCGAGCTCGAGAAATGGGAGAAGGTCGGCTAGGGCGGGACGGAATCGCGATGGACCGCCGCCGCATGGAATCGATTCTGAGGCGTCTGAAGCGTGGCAAGCTCACCGTCTCGAAGGCGATGGAGGCGTTTCGCGGATTGCCGTTCGAGGACCTCGGGTTCGCGAAGGTCGACACGCACCGATCCCTCCGGAAGGGCTTCCCCGAAGTCGTCTATTGCCCTGGGAAGACGGACGCACAGATCGCGCGCATCGTAAAGCGCCTCTCGGCGAACTCGAGGATGGTCCTCGCCACGCGGGCGACGATGGAAACGTTCGAGAGCGTGCGTGAAGCACTCAAGCGAAAGCGGGTCGCGTATGATGAGAGGGCGCGGCTGATCATGGTCGGGGACATGCCAAGGAAGCGGAAGGGACGGGTCGCCGTTGTTACCGCGGGTACCTCGGATGCACCCGTCGCAGAGGAAGCCGCGCTCACCGCGGAGGCGATGGGCGCGCGGGTCGACCGGATTTATGATGTGGGCGTGGCAGGGGTGCATCGTCTGCTCGAAAGGCGGAAACGACTCGACGCGGCCAGGGTGGTTGTTGTCGTGGCGGGTATGGAAGGCGCCCTCCCTAGTGTCGTGAGCGGGCTCATTGACAGACCCGTGATTGCGGTCCCGACGAGCGTGGGCTATGGTGCGAGTTTCGATGGGCTCGCGGCGCTTCTCGCGATGATGAACACGTGCTCTCCCGGTGTCGCGGTCGTGAACATCGACAACGGATTCGGGGCGGGGTACATGGCGGCGCGCATCAACACCAGTTAGAAGAAGACGCGGCCCCACCAGCCGGCTGCGCCCACACCCACGAGGGCGACAACCAACCCGACCCACATTGGTTTGTTGAACGCGAAGATCTTGGAGCCGTCGAGCGGCGGGACCGGGATGAGGTTGAAGCCCCCCAGCAGGAGATTCACGAAGGCGACATTGGCGACGAGGAAGTCGATGAGGCCCGGGGAACCCGAGGCCGAGCCAAACGCGAACGCGAGCCCCAGGAATCCTGCGGCAACCGCAAGGTTCGTTCCGGGGCCGGCCGCGCTGATCCGGGCATTCTGCCGCGGCGTCACCGCTCCCGAGATCACGACGGCTCCAGGAGCGGCGAAGATGAACCCGAGGGCGGCTGTAACAATTCCCATGAGCAGGCCGACGGGAAAATAACGGAACTCCGCGAGGCATCCGTACCGCTGTGCGACGACCTTGTGGGCGAGTTCGTGGAGGATGAAACCCGTCATCACGGCGACGAACGAAACGCCGAGGAGGAGCAAGAAGGCTGGGACGGATGCGCGAACGCGGTCTGCGATGCCGCCAACGCCGTTGCCGAGGGCAAGGGTGAACGCGAGAGTCAAGGCGGCAATTGCGACAAGCAGCTGAAAGATCTCCGTGGAACTGAAGCGCATCCCCCGCTGCGGGCTGACGCGGACGTAGTAGGACACGAGGGTCGCAATTCGCAGGTGCGTATTTGAGGCTTCAGGGGAGCCCGCCGGCCGAGAGGAGAGTTCCAAGTCGGCGTCCGGTCCATGGGATGTTACGAGAACTTGGCGCCGCAGTTCCCGCATTCCTCCACCGTGGGCGCGAGGATTTCGTCACACAGAGGGCAGCGAAAGACGGAGCCCTCGCGCTTTTTCCGAATCTGTGCGCGTATTAAGCGGATTGCGCGGTCTCGGACGTCATTCGGATGTTGCGTGAGGAGCACGAGGACCGGTGCCACATCAAAACCCTTCTCCCGCCACGCGTCGACCTGTCGGTGGAATTCTTCCTCCGTGACGGTTTCTTCCTCAAGCATGGATCCCAACGCCCGCAGGATCTCACCTCGGACGTCGTCCGGCATGGAACGAAAGTCCTGATCCTCGGAGAGGACACCCGCGGCCGGCCGAACCTCGGCGAGCCGCCGCTCGATGTACGCGGCTTCCGCCGCCGGCCCGAGGGTTGAACCACACGCGGGGCAACGCGTTTCCGATTCGAGGAGGGTCGTATGACACTCAAAACAAGTCGTCTTCCCCACGTGAGATCGTTTCTTCGTCGCGACGCTCGCGAGTAGGATTTTCCTCGAGATCGTGTGGTGAAGTCCCCGCCGCACCGCAGAATCCGGGAGGCCGAGCTTGATGACGTCCGCGAAGTCGTGGAGCCCGCGCGCGTGGAGGATGCGGGCCCTCGCCTCGTCGAATCCCGGAACCATCGCAAGCGTCCCGGCGGCTCGATCGGGCGCGTGATTCCCGCCCTGGGCTGCTGGCTCCGCCGAACACGACGTGCAGACCGCGAGGGAGCCAGTGTACGGAGTGCCGCAGCGAGGGCACGCGGCAAGACCACGGGCAATAATGGTTGCACATCGTGGACAAACGGACTCCGTTGTCTCGAGGTCACACACGGGGCACGCGGCTGCCGCCACGCCGTGACCATCCTGGCTCAGCCTACTTAACGCTCCCGACGCGGTTATCGAGCGAAACAGTTTCGGTGACCTCCGGGAGAAAAGGACATCCCAGCGGTCGAGAAGTCGGACCGACGACCGAGAGGCGGAATGCTCCTGGACGTGCGAAACCGCTCCACCAGAGAAACTCCCATTCGCGGCGAAATTCCCGCGGCGTTTCCGTTCCCGCGGATTCGGCCCGGCCAGGACGCCTTTCTCACGGATGCGATCCGGGCCATGCTCGAGGGCAGGCATCTCCTGGCGCACGCCCCGACCGGAATCGGGAAGACGGCCGTCGCCCTGACCGCCGCGCTTGCGGACGCGCGACGGATGGGTCACCTCGTCTTCTTCCTGACGTCGAAGCAGAGTCAACACTGGATGGCGGTCGAGACGTTGCGCCGTATCGCGGCCCGCGGCCACCGCGTCGTGGGCATCGACGTGATTGCGAAACGTGGGATGTGTCTTCAGGAGCGCGCGCCCGCCGCCGAAACGGGATTCCAAGAGTTTTGCGACCATCTCGTCCGGTCGCGCCGCTGCGGGTGGTTTGCCCGGTCCGCCGAGCCCGCCGTGAAGATCGCGATGCAGAAGGTCCTCCATGTCCGAGAGCTCATCGAGACCGCGCAAGCGTGCGGGACGTGCCCCCACAAGGCGGCGATCGAGGCCGCGCGGCAGGCGGACGTCGTCGTGTGCGACTACAACTATGTGTTCAGCGACATCAGGGACCGCATCCTTCCCAGGATCGAGAGAACGCTCGACGAGATCGTGCTCATCGTGGACGAGGCGCACAACTTGCCAGATCGGATCCGCGCCCACCTCACAGGGGACTTGGATGTCCCAACCCTGGTGCGGGCCGCAAAGGAGGCGCGGATCGTGGACTCCGAGGCAGGAGCCCACCTCCAGGGGATCGCGCGGTCCGTACGCGCTACGCTGCTCGCGGAGAACGGAGAGCGAACGGTCGGCAAGGGCATCCTTGTCGAGGCCGTGGAACGGGGTCTCCGCGGCATTGACTATCGGGACCTCATTCGGTTCGCGCGTGCCGCGGGCGAGGCGCTCGCGGAGCGTGGGCTCCCGAGTGTGCTCCCGCAGGTCACGACCTTTCTGGGCCGGTGGTGGGATCACGACGAGGGAATCTTGCGTCTCATCGTCGGCGGGGAGTTGGGCCGTTTTTCGATCCGGCTCCTCGACCCAGCGATCCTCAGCGGTCCTGTGTTTCACGAGGTCCACGCAAGCATCCTGATGAGCGGGACGCTGCACCCTCCGGAGATGTACGCGAACCTGCTCGGGATCCCGCCGGAGCGGAGAATTCTCGGTGTCTACCGATCTCCGTTCCCACCGGAAAACCGGCCCGTCCTCGTGAGCCCACGCGTGACGACCTCATACGGGCGGCGAAGCGCGACGATGTACGCGTCCATCGCGCGGGAGGCCGCGGCTGCCGCGCACGCGGTGCCGGGGAACGTGGCGGCGTTCTTCCCTTCGTATGAGTTGCTCGAAAACGTCGTTGCGAAGCTCCGCCCCCTCGTCGCCGATCGGACGCTTCACGTCGAGCGGGCGGAATGGGGCGCCGCGGACCGCGCGCGGGCACTCGAGGCGATGCGCTCGCCCCCGGATCGGCGGCACGCATTACTGCTCGGAGTCCTTGGTGGCTCGCTGTCCGAGGGTGTGGACTATCCGGGGAACCTGCTGAGCGCTGTGATCGTCGTCGGCCTGCCGCTCAGCCCGCCGAACCTCGAAGTCGAGGCGCTGAAGGCGTACTACGCAACGCGCTTCGGAGTCGCGAAGGGGTACGACTACGCGTACGTGTACCCTGCGGTGAGCCGTGTCCTTCAGGCTGCGGGCCGGTGCATCCGGAGCGAGGAGGACCGGGCGGCGGTCGTCGTTCTCGAGTCCCGCGTGCTCGACGCCCGGTATTCGCGATGCTTTCCCCCGGACTTCCCGCTTCGAGCGGTCCCTGACGTCGAAGGCTCGCTGAGAAGGTTTTTGAACGGTGCGCCGCTTCCGCAGGCCCATGCTCCTCAAGCGGGGCGCGGAAGCCGAGATCCGGAAGGTCATGTGGATGGGCCGCCCGGCGGTCGAGAAGTGCCGCCTGCCGAAGCGGTACCGCCTCCCCGCGCTGGATGACGAGCTTCGTCGGTCGCGAATCCGCACCGAGGCAAAGCTGATAGCGGAGGCACGGGCCGTCGGAGTCTCCGTGCCGATCCTGTACGACATCGACCTTGTGGGCCATCGGCTCGTGATGGAGCACGTCGACGGCTCCACTGCGAAGGCGATCCTCGACCGGGGTGGTGCGGTTGCGCACGAGGTATGCAAGGGAATCGGCGAGGCCCTCGCGCGGTTGCACCGCGCCGACCTCGTTCACGGGGACCTCACAACGTCGAACATGATTCTCCGCGGGGGTCGCCTCGTGCTGATTGACTTCAGCCTCGGGGAGAAGACGGGGAGCGTCGAGGCGAAAGGGGTGGACCTCCGACTCCTCAAGGAAGCGCTCATGAGCGCGCACGCCCTCGGGCCGGAATACTATCGCAACGTTGTCTCCGCATATCGCCGCCGGTACCGGAGGGCCGCAGAGGTCCTTGCGAAGGCGAAGGAAATCGAGGAGCGGGGCCGCTACACGTGATCGCGTTCGTGAGCACGAACCGGGGGAAGTTCCGGGAGGTCACCGCCAGGCTCGCTCCGAGTGGGATTCGGCTCCGGCGGGTGAACGCACCGTATCCAGAGATTCAGGCGGATCGACTCGAGGACGTCGTTTCGTACGCATCGCACATTGTCGCGACACGGATTCGGGGGGAATTCCTGATCGACGATTCCGGCCTGTTCATCGACGCCTTGAACGGGTTCCCGGGCGTGTACTCGTCGTACGTGTACCGCACAATCGGCTGCGATGGCGTCCTACGACTGATGCGAAGGGGCGTCCCCCGGACCGCGCGCTTTGAGAGCGTGGTCCTTCTCGGCCGCCGCGGCCGTGCTTCGAAGCTCTTTCGAGGTGCCTGCACGGGCACAATCGCCCCCTCTGTACGTGGGTCCGGCGGGTTTGGCTTCGATCCGATCTTCGTGCCTCGGTCCCGCGGGCCGACATTCGCGGAGATGAGCTTGGCGGAAAAGAACGCCGTGTCCCATCGCGCGCGGGCGGTCGACGCCCTCGCCACGTACCTTCAGAGGCGGGGATCGTGAAGCTGAAAGATCGGACGGTCTGCATCACGGGGGCGGCCGGATTCATCGGCAGCCATCTTGCGGACATCCTCGCGGGCTCCTGCCGGCTCCGACTGCTCGACAACCTGAGCTCGGGGACGAAGGCGAACCTGACGGGCGCCCTGAAGAAGCGGGACACGACATTCGTGAAGAAAGATCTCCTCGATCCGAAACTCGACACCGTGCTCAAGGGCACGGAGGTGGTCCTCCATTTCGCCGCGAATCCCGATGTTCGGTCCGCCGTTGAGAACCCGAAGCCGACGTTCGACGAGAACGTCGTCGCGACCTTTCGGCTCTTGGAGGCGTGCCGGAGGGCAGACGTGAAAGGGTTTGTCCTCGCGTCGACATCGACGGTGTACGGTGAGGCCTCGCGGGTCCCGACGCCCGAGGACTATGGGCCCATGGAACCGAGGTCCCTCTACGGCGCGAGCAAACTCACCTGCGAGGCGTTGATGGCGAGCTACGCGCACACATACGGAATCGAGGCACTCGTCTTCCGGTTCGCAAATGTCGTCGGCGGACGGAGCACACATGGCGTTGTGGTGGACTTCGTGCGAAAGCTTCGGAAGAACCCGCGGCGCCTCGAAATCTATGGGAAGGAACCGGGGACGTCCAAGTCGTACATTTACATCGACGATGTGATTCGCGGGATCCCGGCAGGGACGGACCGGGCCGCCGCCCCGTTCGACGTGTTCAACGTCGGGAGCGACGACGCAATCGCGGTGAAGGAGATTGCGGACATCGCCGTCCGGGAGCTCGGCCTTTCCAACGTCGCCTACGAGTGGACGGGTGGCGTTGCGGGCGGAGGCTGGGCCGGCGATATCCGGCAGATGATCCTTGACACGACGAAGCTCAAGGCCACGGGGTGGCGGCCGAAGGTGACAAGTAAAGAGGCCATCGCGCGGGCCGCGCGGGACGCCGCGGCGAGTTTTATCAGGAAGTGACTTCAAGACCGCCAAGGACCGAACTAATCCGTTGCTGCGGGCCAAACGATTATCTTGACCCGCGAGCTTCGAGGCGCGATCGGGGCTGTGGGGTAGCTTGGTCAATCCTTCGGGCTTTGGGAGCCTGCGACGGCCGTTCAAATCGGCCCAGCCCCATCCGCTACCTCCATCGACGACTTCGTTTCGGTTGCGTTGAGGGGTTCAGGCCGCCACGATTGAATCTCGAGGCCAGCGAGTTCAGTGGCTGGCTCTATCCGAGGTGGGCTCGCGAAATGCGGAGATGACCCGACGCCCCCTTCCACTCCGACACGGCTTCATCGAGGACGAGCCGGCGGCGGAACCCCGGCGCATGGACGACGAGGGTTTCGAACTCTCCACCCTCTCCGCAAGGGCTCAAGCCGACCCTCTCGTGCAGCGCGAGGAGTTCGTCGACGGCATCGGCATTGAGCGTTCGCCCGAGCCAGTCCCTCCCAAGCCCCTCCGCGGAGACGCTCGTGACGATCGCCTCGATCCCCGCCGCGAGATAGTCCCGGAGCAGGGAAGGCTGGTCCACCCGCCAGAGCGGCGCGAACACGCGAAGCCCGAGGTCATGTCCAACGATGTTCACGCGGCTGTGTTGGTAGTCCGACGCGATCGCACCCACGACCAGGCCATCCACTCGAATCGAGGAGAGCGCCTGGCGAAGCGCGTCCAGTTCAGCGTCCTCTCCGATGCCCGCCGGCTCCTGAACGAGCGGGACCCCGATCGACTCCGCGAGGAGCGGAACGAGGTGCAGGTTCGGCACATGGTAAAGCATCGACGCGGGGTCCTGCGGTAGGATGGTGACGAGGTGGGTGACCTCCCACCCGCGCTGCTGTGCGACGTGCACAGCGTAGGTGGAGTCCTTGCCTCCGGAGTAGAGAGCAGCAACACGCATCGGTGCGGGAAAGTCACAATCCGGCAAAGAGATTCCGACGCGCGCCGCCAACCCTTTATGCTCGCCGGCGGTTTCCCGCGCGATGCGCCTCGAGGAGATGAGGCGTGCGGACGCTGCCCGGAGGGTGCGATGGAGAAAGACGTCGAGGCGATGAAACGCCGCGCGGCGGAAGCCGCGGTGTCCCTCGTGAAGGAGGGCATGGTTGTCGGGCTCGGGACGGGATCGACCGTAGCCTACGCGATTGCGAAGCTCGGTCAGATGGCCCGCAACGGGAGCGACGTGCGCGGTGTGCCGACGTCGATTGCGACCTCCAACCTCGCGAAGAAACACGGAATCGTCGTCACGTCCCTCGAAGAGTGTCCGAAGGTCGACCTGACGATCGACGGAGCGGACGAGGTCGATCCGAGGCTCGACCTCATCAAGGGGATGGGCGGCGCGCTGTTTCGTGAAAAGGTCGTCGCGGCGGCATCGAAGCGCGTGGCGATTGCCGTGGACGAGTCGAAGCTCGTTCGACGCCTCGGGTCCCGCGTCTCCGTGCCGGTCGAAGTTCATCCGTTTGGCTGGAAGGTCACGAAGGCCCTCCTCGAAGCCCTCGGTGCGAAAGCGGTTCTCCGGAGCTCGGACAAGACGACGTACCGGACAGACAACGACAACTACATCCTCGATTGCGAATTCTCCCTGATCCGGAGCCCCGCCAAACTCGAGCGGGAGATTAACAACGTCCCCGGGGTTATCGAGAACGGGCTCTTCGTTGGGGTGGCGCATATCGTGTTCGTGGGCACCCCGAAAGGCGTTCGGAAGATTCGGGCTAGGTAAGCTGTGCCCTGATCTTCCGGATGTTCGTTTCGATTTCCTCGATTTTCGACCGCTCTGCCCGAGCAATCGTCTCGACGATTTCCCCGAACGGGACCGCGAGGCGGTACGCATGGACCGGCCGCCCCTTTCCTTCCTTCTTGATGTCTCGCTTCTCGACCCACCGACGGTGCCGGAGATCCTGCATTGCAATGCTCACTTCGGGCTGTCGGAGGCCCGTCGCCTTCTCGATGTCGACGGACGTCGTCTCGTCCCGTTTCGATAGGAAAACGAGCGTCTTCGCAATGTTTTTCGACATCCCGGTCCGGATGAAAAGGTCGACTATCGACTCATCTCTGCGGCTCAGGCGGGCTTCCTTCATCTAGGAGTCATTTGTAATATTCTTCCTCGTATATATATGGATTCCGATTAATTTGCAGGCCCTGATACGGTCATGTTGGTCGCGGTCTCTCGTGCACCACGTAGGTGAGTTGATAAGCCTTTAATAGCGGTTCCTCGTTCGATAGCGTCCCAACGGGTCTTCCCATGAAAATGCCCCGGGTTATCCGGTCCTATTGCCCACACTGCAACAAGCATACGGAGCAGGAGGTCGAGCGGGTCAAGAACCGACCTCGATCCGAACTCCGTAGGGGCCAACGTCGGTTTCGGCGCGTCATGCGGGGTTATGGGGGGTTTCCCCGCCCGAAGCCGGAGGGGCGCGAGAAACCGACGAAGCGAGTCCATCTCCGGTTCCGCTGCAAGGTATGCAAGAAGGCGTACCAGCGACCGACGTTGCGCGCGAAGAAGTTCGAGCTGGTGGAGGTCCACGAGAGTTGATTCCCCACCCCGAGTCGCGATTCCTTCGGGTCAAGTGCAAGGACTGTGGCAACGAACAGATCGTTTTCGACCGGGCGTCGAACGACGTCCTCTGCCAGGTGTGCGGGGCAACGCTTGCGCGGCCCACGGGCGGCAAGGCCGCAATCCGGGGCGAAATTGTGGGGGCCGTGGAATGAGGACGAAGGGCGCGGAGTATGAGTTTCCGGAGGAAGCCGAGCTCGTCGTCTGCACGGTGAAGGACGTGAAGAACTTCGGGGCCTTCGTGACCCTCGACGAATACGAGGGCAAGGAGGGCTTCATTCACATCGCCGAGGTGTCGAGCGGCTGGATCAAGTACATTCGCGACTACGTCCGCGAGGGACAGAAGCTCGTATGCAAGGTCCTCCGGGTCGATCGGGACAAAGCACACATCGACCTCAGCCTGAAGGCGGTCAACGAGCACCAGAGACGCGAGAAGATCCAGGAATGGAAGAACGAGCAGAAGGCGGAGAAACTCCTCGCGATCGTTGCGGAGCGGCTCGGCGTCACGGTCGACGACGCGTGGGATCGTTTCGGGTACGACCTCCTCGACAAGTTCGGCACGCTGTATCGCGCATTCGAGGATTCCGTGACGGACCCCGACAGCCTAGGTTCGGAAGGCTTCACAGGCCCCTGGGTTGAGACGTTCGACAAGGTCGCGAAGGAGAACATCGTTCCCCCCGCAGTCTCGATCGACGGGTACCTAGAGCTGACGAATCCGCGACCGGACGGCGCGGTCCATATCCGTGACGCGCTCGTGAAGGCGGTGAAGGCCGATGGCGTCGCGGTGAAGGTTCAGTACATCGGTGCCCCACGATACCGGCTTGTCGTGCGGGCGTCGGACTACAAGACCGCGGAAGAGGAAATCCAGAAGGCCGCGGCGAAGGTTCTGAAGCACATCGAATCGAAGGGGGGCGCGGGGAAGTTCATCCGTCAGGAATGAGGAAGCCTTTACTATGCGCACTTTCATGAGAGTGTGTCGGACCTGTCGCGCGTACACGCTTCGGGACACGTGCCCGAAGTGTGGGGCCGCGTCGGCGAGCCCGCTCCCGCCGCGGTATTCGCCGGAGGACCGACACGGCAAGTACCGCCGACTCTTGAAGAAGGAAGGAGGGAACGGATGGAAAGCATCGTCGTGAGGTATCTCGAGAAGCCACAGCTAAACGACCCGATCTTCATCGAGGGCCTCCCGGGAATCGGCAACGTCGGCAAGCTTGCGGCCGAGCACTTGAAGGACGAACTCAAGGCCGTAAAGTTCGCGGAGATCTATTCGAAGTACTTCCCCCCGCAGGTCCTCGTCCTCGAAGACGGCCAGGTCCGCCTCGTGAACAACGAGATGCACTTCGTGAAACGGAACGGCGGGCGGGATTTCGTGATCCTTACGGGCGATTACCAAGGCCTTACCCCAGAGGGACAGTATGAGCTCAGCGACCGCATCCTGAAGGAGATCACGGCCCTCGGTGTGCGCCAGGCGTTCACCCTCGGCGGCTATGGGCTCGGCCACATGGTCACGAAACCACGGGTCCTCGGCGCTGCGACGGACCTGGAACTTGTCAAGGACTTGGAGAAGCATGGCGTCGTGTTCACCCGGAGCGAGCCCGGGGCCGGGATCGTCGGCGCGAGTGGGCTCGTGCTCGGACTCGGGAAGGTGTACGGAGTCCGAAGCGTGTGTCTGATGGGCGAAACGAGCGGCTATTTCGTCGACCCGAAGAGCGCGCAAGCCGTCCTCACGGTCCTCACGAAGGTCCTCGGAATCGAGATCAGTTTCGCGGAACTCGAGACGAAGGCGAAGCAAATCGACCAGATCACGTCGAAGCTCCGCGATGTCGAGGGGCAGCCGGAGACCCCGCGCAAGGAAGACCTCGGGTACATCGGCTAGCGCGGCCGTTCGCTGAAAAGCTTTTACCGCCCGAGCCCGTATGTCGCCGTGGATTCCCCCGATGGTGACCGAAAGGGACCGAAAGTCCTTTCTCGAAGGGTACGAGGAAGGCCTCCGGGCCGCCTGGGCGGAGACGATTAAGCTCGCCTCCCGCGGCTACTCATCGACGGAACTGAGCATCATGGCGAAGACGAGGCTCGCCGTGATCCACCGCGATGTCGAGACGATGGCCTCGCGCCTGGAGGAGGGCCTGCCATCCGAGGGAGGCGGAGGCGAGATTTCCGAGCGCGGGAGCTATCTCGTGAATGAGGAGAAGGCGGACGCGGTCTTCAATCAGCTCCGGACCCTTGTCGACGGCGGCGCGCGCGGGCTCCTGATCTCGCGGGCGCATCCCGCGGACGTGCTCCGCCGGTTCAAGCTCCGCGACGTCGAATCAATCTGGCTGAGCCGCACGCCAGGGAAGGCTAGGGGCGATGTCGCGGTCGCGGACCCCACTGACCTTGTGACGCTCGCGGGCGCGATCATCAAGTTCCTTGAGTCGGGCGGGAATGCGGCGATCGCGATGGAGGGCCTTGAGTACCTCGTGACCGTGAACGGATTCTCGAGCGTCCTGCGGTTCGTCCAGACCCTCAATGAAAAAGCCGTCGTGAACGATTCGTATCTTCTCGTGAGCGCGAATGCGGATGCGATGAAGGATCAGGAGTACAAGCTCCTCGCGAAAGAGATGGCGGGCGAGCTTTAGCGGGAAAACCTTTAACGCTCGCGGACGTACGCCGCGGCACGCTCCCGTAGTCTAGACCGGTCAAGGATGCTAGCCTTTCGAGCTGGTGACGCGGGTTCAAATCCCGCCGGGAGCACTCACT
>Ga0209002_10003684_pt1 | contig 12166 bp, 5 predicted proteins | sample Rifsed16ft2_FD_184010 | JGI IMG/M metagenome (GOLD analysis project Ga0209002, IMG submission 184010) | Soil microbial communities from Rifle, Colorado, USA - sediment 16ft 2 (version 2) | ecosystem: Environmental > Terrestrial > Deep subsurface > Rock core/Sediment | place: Rifle, Colorado...
TGGTTGGGTATGGCCTGGGGATATCGGCCAACAGTCAGGCGACCCGGGAGATCGATCGCACCACCAGCCTGCGCGCCCCGACCACGCTGGCCTCGGCGCAGGCCCGGGCCAACCTGCTCAGGCTGGTGGCCGATCTGCAGGCCTACCTCGCCCTGGGCGATTCCCAATACCGGGAAGACTACGCGGCCTACCAGGCGGAGTTCGAAACCAACCTGGCCGAGCTCCAGGCCATCGTCGACCAGCCCGGGGCGCAGGCTTCTCCGGAGTATCGAGCGCTCGCCGGCAGTCTGGACGAACTGCGGGTTAACTACGAGGACTGGTCCGCCCTGGTGCCAGGGTTGTTCGAACTCAGAGACGACCAGCTGCGGCGGGAGCCGGCCCTCAGGATGCTGATTGTGGAGGCCTCTCCACTGATCAACACCATCATCGTGAACTCATCCACGATGATCAAGACCCAGGAGCTGAGCGAACCGACCCCCCAGAACATTGAACTGATGGGCTCTATGGCGGAGTTCCAGTCCTCGTTCTATGCGATGGTCGCCGGGCTGCGGGGCTACGTGACCACCCGCAGGGATAGTTTCAAATTCGAGTACCAAGCCAACCTCGACAGCAACGCCCAGGCCTGGGAGCTCCTGGCCGGGAAACGCGATTTGCTCGTTCGTAGCCAGCTGGCAAGTCTGGGCCGGATCCAGGAGGCTCGAGCTGCCTTCCTGGTGATGCCGGAGAGCATGTTTGAAGCGGTAGAAGGCGAACACGCCCGGGAGGACTTATACCTATTCCGCACCGATGCGGTCCCGCTGGCGGATGCCATGCTGGACCTGCTGGACCGGGAGACGACGCTTCAGCAAGATCTGCTACAGGCCGACCTCAACCATGGCCGCCAGCAGTTGGGCAGTGCACAGATTACCTCGATCGGGGGCGCGCTGGTCGTGCTTCTGGCAGGGCTCATCCTGGCCTGGGCCATCGGGAGGGACATCGCACTTCCGATCTTGCGCCTGACGGGTACCGCCCAAGAGATTCAGGCGGGCGACCTTAAGGCTCAAGCCGAGGTCAGTTCTGAGGACGAGATCGGTATCCTGGCCACCACGTTCAACGCCATGACGGCCAAGTTGCGCGAGACACTCCAGTCACTCCTGGATTATCTGGAGCAAGTGAAGGTCGTCATGGGCGCCGCGGCCGCGGTCGAGGAAGATAGGTTCGAGCCGACATCGTTGGATGGCCTCGCCCAGCGGGAGGATGCTCTGGGTCAGCTGGCTCGGGTCTTCCAGAAGATGGCCCGCGAAGTCCGCTTACGTGAAGAGAAACTGAAAGAGCAGGTCCGGGAACTGCGAATCGTGCTCGACGAGTCACGCCAGCAAAAGAAGGTTGCCGAGATCACGGAAACGCAGTACTTCAAGGACCTGCAGAGTGAGGCCCAGACCTTGCGTGATATCATCGCCGGTGCATCCGAAGACCGTTGAGGGATTGCCTAGCCACGGATCGCGCCAGCCTGACCGTGCCAGGAGCAGCCGGGTGAGTCACAAGAAGGGAGCGATAGCCTAATAGACTGCCCCAGGTGCAGCACCCCAAATCGTGACCAGGCGAATTTCTGCAGACACTGCGGAAATCTGCTCCTCCCCGCTTGCCCGCGCTGCGACACGCCCCTCCTCGACGACGCCTTGTTCTGTGACCACTGCGGCCTGAAGCTGGAGGAGGCCTCCAACCTCGACCGCTGGGCGGCCGCGGCAACCGGTGCTCTACCCGTGGCGAAGACAGGGGCCACGCTCGAAGGCAGCTTGGCGAAGAAGGCTGCGCCCATCGCCGGGCCGTCGCAGCCGGCAGCACCCCCCTCTCGAGTCGGCAAGACCGCTCCCGAGCCAGCACCGATCGAATCCCATTTGCAGCGCTTCATTCCCAAGGAACTGCAAGCCAGGCTGGATGCGGCGCGGGCCAGTGGAGAGATGGTCGGCGAGCGGCGCGTGGTGACCATGCTCTTTTCCGACGTCAAAGGCTCCACTGCGGCCGCCGAGCAGCTCGACCCGGAGGACTGGAGCGAGATCATCAACGCCGGCTTCGAGTTCATGATCAAGCCGATCTACCGCTACGAGGGCATCGTCGCCCGGCTGATGGGGGATGGCATCCTGGGCTTCTTCGGTGCACCCATCGCCCACGAGGACGACCCGCAGCGCGCCATACTCGCCGGACTGGAGATCGTGGCCGGGATCAGTCCTTACCGTGAGCAGGTCAGACAGCGGTACGGCGTGGACTTCGATGTGCGCGTGGGAATCAACACTGGCCTGGTAGTTGTGGGAGCCGTGGGCTCCGACTTGCGCATGGAGTACACCGCGTTGGGTGACGCGATCAATCTGGCAGCCCGCATGGAACAGACCGCCAGGCCCGGCACTGTGCAGGTCGCCCACGACACGTACAAGCTCGTCAAGCCCTTGTTCGAATTCGAGGAATTGGGAGGGATCGAAGTCAAAGGCAAGGCGGAGCCGGTGCCGGCCTACCGGGCCCTGGGGGCCAAAGAGCTCGCAGGGCGGGGGCGCGGGATCGAAGGCCTGCACGCCGAGATGGTTGGGCGCCGGGTGGAGCTGGCAACCTTGCGTGAGCTGATGGTCGACCTCAAGCAAGGGGTCGGTCGGATTGTATGCCTGATGGGCGACGCCGGCGTGGGGAAAACGCGGCTCATCCAGGAAAGCCGTAAGGTCTTCCTGCAAGTGATGGGCGGTGAAGCCAACTGGCACGAGACGACGACGCTCTCCTACGAAACCAACCAGGCCTACGGGCTGCTTCAGAGACTGCTGCGCCGGGTTGAGGGGATTGCTTACGACGACCCGCTGCCGCACATCCGCCAGACTCTTGCCTCGGTGGTGGAGGGCCTTGCGCAAGACCGCCGTCCCGGCGCCATGCAAGTCCTGGAGGCGCTGTTCGGGTTGAACGCTCATGAGCGGGCGCTGCCGCTGGAGGGCGAGGCATTCAGACGCGAGCTCTTCGAGGCGGTGCAGGGTTGGTGGCGGACCCGCTTTGGCGATCGGCCGACCGTATTGGTTTTCGACGACATGCATTGGGGCGACACTGCCTCCATCGAACTGCTCCTGCAACTCCTCCCGCTCACCGAGGAGATCCCGGTGGTGCTGCTGTGCGCCATGCGTGGCGAGCGCGAGGCCCCGTCATGGCAGATCAAGACGCAGTCCTATGAGCACTACCCCCATCGCTACACCGAGATGTCCCTGCGCCCGCTCACCGAAGAGGAGAGCGATGAACTGGTGAGCCGCCTGCTGGCCATCGCCGAGATCTCCGACCCGCTGCGGGCCAGGATCCTCGAGCGCTCGGCGGGCAACCCGTTCTTCATTGAAGAGGTCGTGCGCACGCTGATCGAGAACGGAGCGGTGTACCCTGAAGAGCGAGCGGTGAACGGGGAGCTCCGCCGATATTGGCGCTCAACGAGCGAGGCCGCCGATTTCGCCATCCCCGACAACCTGCGCTCGCTGCTGGCCGCCCGCATGGATCGATTGGAGGAGGCGACCCGCGCCACGCTGCAAATGGCCTCGGTGATCGGACGCAACTTCTACTACCGGGTTCTTCAAGCGGTCGACGAAGGGACTTCCGACCTGGACAAAAATGTCGGGACGCTGTTGCGTCTGGACATGATCCGCGAGATGGCGCGGGTGCCCGAAGTCGAATACAGCTTCCGCAATCCGTTGACCCAGGAGGCGGTCTACAAGACGATCTTGCTAAAGCGCCGCCGCGAGTTCCATCGCCGTGTCGGGGAGGCCATGGTGGAGCTGTACCCCGACCGCCTGGAGGGGCTCTACGGCCTGCTGGCCCATCACTTTGCGCTCGCCGGAGAGCGGGAGAAGGCCATTGAGTATTCGCGCAGGGCGGCCAAACAGGCGCTGGCCGTCTACGCGTACGACGACGCCGCCCAGAACCTGCGCGCCGCCCTCGAGCTGATCCCGCCGGGGGAGGTGAGCGCGATCCACCTGTCTTTACGCGAGGAGTGCGCCGACATCTTCTGCCTGCTGCGAGATGGTGCGCGGGCTATCGCCGAATACCAGCAGGCGCTGGAGTTGTGGCGGGGCCTGCAGGATTCAGACCGTATGGCCGGCGTGCGACTGCACCGCAAGATCGTGCAGGCCGTGACCGACCTGAAATGGTCTGTGAGCCTGGAGAACCTGCAGCGCGCCAATACTGCTCGCGAGGACTCGCGCGCCAGCCTGGTACAGGCGCTGGACCAACTCGAAAGGGAGCCGCCTTATCTGGAAACCGTGCGGGCGCGCATCGCCCTTTCCGCGGATGCCTGGCGCATTCAGGAACCACCGGACTGGGATGCGGCCCAGCGATTCGCGCAGGCGGCGGTGGATATGGCGGCCACGCTCGATAGCCCGGTGGATTTGTCCCAGGCGCACGGCGCGCTGGCCAACGTGTTGGACGGCCGCAGCCGGTTGCGCGAGCATCTCCAGATGTCCGAGCAGCGCCTGGCGATCTGCCGCCAGCCCGAGTTCAGCGACCTGCGCGAGACCCTCGAGGCTCTGAGGGGACTTGGGACCGCCCTAATGTATGTGGGCGAGTATGCTCAGGCCCTGCCCTATCTGGCGGAAGCAGAAGGCCTGGCGACCCAGGTACAGGCGATCGATCAGATCGCCAATGTACTGACCGTCCAGGCCCAGTGCCTGTTCAGGACGGACCGTTGGGACGAGGTGCTCGCCTTGGAGGAGAAGTGGCGCGATCTGGAACGACGCCACACTCGAGAACGGGTCGGTGCTACCTGCTTCTTGGTTGCGCTCAGCGCCAGCGTGCACGCTCTGCGTGGCGACACCGACCGGGCGAACACCTACGCCCAGGAGTCCTATGACTTCATGGTCTCGATCTCCGGCAAACCGGAGCAGTGGCAGCGCAATCAGTTCTACTGAAGATCGCTGCCGCTGCTGGCACAGGGCGAGTTCGCCCTGCTCAGAGAGAACCTGGAGCCGGCGATCCAACTGTCCGGCCAACCTGTTCAGCGCGGCACCATGGCGCACGAACACGCAGTGTGCATGATGCTGGTGGATGGCGCAGCCGGGGCGCGAGACGAGAAGGTCTTGCGACGATACGCCCCGCGTTTGGAGAAGCTGGCCCGGCGAGATGACCACCGGCTCTGCCTCGCCATCGCCCACCGGGGCTGGGGCGTGGCCCATCGGCTTGCGGGCGAGAACGCCGAGGCCGGGGAGCGACTGAGCAAGGCGCGCGAGCTATTTCAGGCATTGGAAGCCCGCTGGCAAGTCGGGCGCACGCTTTACGAAATGGCAGAACTCGACCTGGCGCGGTCGGACAGCGCGGCTGCGTTCGGTCACTTCGGTCTTGCCCTGGCGGCGTTCGAGGCGCTGGGCGCCGCCCCCGACGCAGAGCGCATGAAACGGGCGCTGGCGGACATCTCCTAGCTGCTGCCCGACGGCTTCTTGGAGTACCCCCTTGAGAAATGGAAAGCCCCCGACATGCCGGGGGCTTCTTTGACCGGTGGTCCTATCGGGTGAGGGCGTTCCAGCGATCAATGGAGGGGTGGTGACGGCGAACCACTCTTGCCTCGCCTTTCACTCCCAGGCAGTAGGACAAGCGAGGGGTTCTGGCGACCCTCCGGGCAGGCGGGCGTTGTTTTGGCTCGAGGTCACACTCTCGGCTTCACTCTGCACAAACGTCCCGTTGCGCAGGTCGGTCAAGGCCTGCTGGATCTCTTCCTGTGTGTTCATGACGAAGGGGCCGTAGGGGAAGATCGCCTCTCTGAACGGTGCACCGGCCATGAGCATGGTCCAGAGGTGGGTACGAGGCTGATCCAATCAGCTGGGGATAGTTTCCTGGGCGGCCTGGATGACCTCCTCCATCGTCAGCTGCTGTCCTTTGGCCCATGCGTCAGCGAAGGCTAATTCGCCCAGTTGAGTCCGCACAGCGTCGAGGTTTCGATCATATTCAAGTCTGTCTGAGAGGAGCAGGGAAGTATCGATGTCATATAGTATCGCATCGACTGCCCCGAACAGACGCGCGGCGCGGTAGAGCATGTCCACTCGGAGCGGGACAGGGAGCGCCAGGGAGTGAGTTACAGACTCTCCCCCCACGGCGGCGATGCAAGCGGCAATTCCCTGCCGGTGCCCCAGCTCCACGTTCAGGGCCAGGCTTTCACGGAAGAGGACCGATGCCTTGGTGAGGTCCTTCTGGTGCAAGGCGACTTGGCCCAACAACCGGAGAACGTAGGATAGGCGATTCTTGTCTCCCGAGCGCCTATGCATCGCCGCGCTTTCTTCATAGAGCCGTTGAGCCTGTGTCACGTCACCCTGGTTGGCCGCCAAGTCGCCGAAGAAGATCAGCTGCCAGCTGATATCCGATGGTCCGACTGGACTGATTTGTGCGTGCAGGGCCAGGCTTCCCTCGAGGTAAGATCGGCCTGCCCCGTAGTCCCCTTCACTCGTGGCCACACTTCCGAGAAACTGAAGTGAACTGGCCATGATGCCTTTGTCCTCGATCTCTCGGCCAATTCCCAGGGCCTGCTCGAGGTGGACCCGTGCCTCCGCTTGGTTGCCCTGGGTCCAGTGAAAGTACCCCGCCGCGTTGAGGGCCTTCCCACGCTCGCGAGTCCGCACCTGGGCCAAAGGCGAATCCAGAACCTTCTTAAAGGTCTCGGTGCCTTCACTGTGATGACCGCGTGTGAACCAGAACCGAGGCAAGGCCCCCACGAGTCGTAAGGCATGCTCAATATCACCGCTTTCGAGCGCCCAATCAACCGCTGCCCTCAGATTAAGGTGTTCCGCTTCAAGCTGATCAAACCATTCCATTTGCCGAGCCGTGAGCAACATCTGCTCCGCCTTTTCAGCTAATTCCACGTAGAACGCCAGATGACGGTGCCGAATCTCGGCCATCTCACCGCTCGTGGCCAGCATCTCCTCTGCATATTGGCGAATGGTCTCGAGGAATCGATACCTGTTGCCGCGGCGCGCGTCCTCCGCAATAAGCAGGGACTTGCCCACCAACTGTGCCATCAATTCAAGTACTCCCACATCGCCGGATCGAGGCCCACTTGGCTTGCTCGCCACGGCCTCGGCCGCGGGAAGGCCGAACCCGCCTACAAAAACCGAGAACCGTCGGAGCATTTCTCTTTCGGGATCTGTCAAGAGCTCGTAGCTCCAGTCGAGCGTCGCACGCAGCGTTCGGTGTCTGGGTGGGGCGCTTCGGCTTCCGGCCGTCAGCAGGCCCAGCCGGTCATCAAGTCGCGCCAAGATCTGCTCCGGGGAAAGCACATTGATTCGCGCCGCCGCCAATTCGATGGCCAGCGGGATACCCTCCAACCGTTGGCAGATCTGGGCGACGCCAGAGGCATTATCTTCGGACAGGGTGAAGCTAGACACGACAGCCGTAGCCCGGTCCACAAAGAGCTGCGTGCTTTCGAACCTTGCCACCGCTGCAATCGGCAGAGGCTCTTGGGAGTTGGGATGGGACAAAACGGGCACCTGCCAGATCCTCTCCCCAGCGAGGCCGAAGGATTCTCGACTCGTTGCCAAGATATGCAGCCGGGAAGCGGATTTCAAGAGAACCTCTGCGACTCCAGCGCAGGTTGCCACGATGCGCTCGCAGTTATCAAGAACGAGCAGGGTCTCCCTTGGGCGCAGATGGGAAAGGACCGTATCACCCAGCGATTGACCCGGACCCTCGCGTACCCCCAGGGCTTGAGCCACGGCCTTCCAGATCAGAGATCCCTCCGTGGCGGCCGCTAGTTCAACGAAGCTCACCCCATGTTGGAAACGATCCACCAGGCCGGAAGCAATTTCGACAGCCAGACGTGTCTTTCCCACTCCGCCTGGACCAACCAGGGTCAGCAACCTGGTCATGGTCATAAGGCGCCTTGTCTCGCTGATCTGCTCCTCCCGGCCGATGAAGCTTGTCAGCGGCGTGGGGAGATTGAGGGAGACCAGAGAGCTCGGCGCTGTCATCGGGGGAAGCGCGGGTTTGTGGGGAGGCATCACTTCCACGGGGAGAGGGGCACGCGAGTCATCTCCAGCTTCACTCGCCACACCGACCAGCTCATCCAGACTGAGCACTGGTGAATCACCCCTTGAGAGGCGCTCATACAGGCGCAGGGTCTTCTCGGACGGCTCGACGCCGAGGTCGTTCCACAGAGCGGCTCTGCACCTTTCGAAGGCGACGGCGACTTTTGCCCGGTCGCCGAGAGCGCTGTGGGCGGTCATCAGGGCGCGGTAGGCGGGTTCCGGCGTGTGGCCCAACGAAATCCAACGCTCCGACCACTCGAGCATCAGTTCCCAGCTTCTGGCTTGCGAAAGGCGATCAAGTACAATCCTCATCCTGTAATCAAAAACGGCCTTAAGACGTTCCCTCTCCAAGCCCGCCCAATCGTCATAGAACCCCGGCAGCAGCTCGCCAGCATAGACAGCGACCGATGCGATCCAATCCTCAACAGGGGCGTCCGGTGGGAATTTCCTCTCCAGCTCAGAGGCATCCAGACGATAGTCGCAGGTACCATCGAACGCGATGGAGATGTCATCAGCCAGGATATAACGACGACCTGAAGGGGTCCCCTCCAGTGCTTGGCGAATTCGCCATAAGGCATACCGGAGGTTGCTCCGTGCAGCCGCATCGGCGCTCTCGGGCCAGAGGAGACCGGCTAGCTTCTCCCTGCGGTGAGCATTTCCGGGACTCAATAGGAGGTAGGCGAGAAGAGACTGTGCGGCCCGAGGACGAACATCGGCCACATGACCGTCGAGCCTGACTTCGAACCTGCCCAGGAAATAGGCCTCGAGCACTCAAAGCCCCCGGTGCGGATCCCACCAGCTTCGATCAATGATCCACATTTCCCCGTAATGTAGGGGACCTGCCCATATTATAGGGGAGGCCGCTATCTCCAGCGGGGCCCTCCTCCCACAAACGCTAAACAAACGGCCCATGCCATGCCAGGAAACGCTCGCCTGCTATGCTGCGAGCAGCTTTGGCGTCCGTGGGAAGTCGGAATGCCCTTGAGCTTGCCACCGAAGTCGTTCGCCGACAATGTCCGTATCTCCCTTGAGCGATACGGCGCTCCGCAGCAAGATCCAGGGCATGAGGAGGTGTAGGTATCGGAAGACCACTTCGGTAGGAACGGTCATAAGTCCGGGAAGTTGCGTGGCCCGGTTGCCACGCCGTAGGCTCCGTCGAACTGTGAGCATAAACAGAGGAGTGTAGGACATGAGTACGCAATCCGAGGCAATCAGCCCTGTTGTGGGTGACCAAGTCACTATCGGAAAGAGAATTCTCAAGCCGGCCGTCGTGGTCCCTGTCAGTTTGGTCGTCGGCCTGGCATTGGGTGCGCTGGTGGCCACTTTCATTATGGGAATGCCCGCCGTCGGAGCCCTGCAGAGGCAGGGCGCGCATGCCGAGATCCCAGGGAGCGCCCTGTTGCGATCGCAGGCTTCGCTCCTGGCCGAGAACCCAGAACTCTCCTGGGCACATCGATCCGCCGCTGCCAGGATCCGTGCTCAGGAAAACGGGTCAGCCTACCCGGCCGACAATCCAGAGCTCTCCTGGGCACACCGGTCTTCCGAATCCGGCGTCCATGCTCAGGCAAGCGAGTCAGTCTACCTGGCCGGCAACCCTGAATTGTCCTGGTCCCGCCGAAGGGCCGCTTCCGGCCCGGGAATAGTGGGCTGTTCCGCTTACCTGGCCGAGAATCCCGAACTTTCCTGGACGCGACGCACTCCGCAGGATGGTGCGACCGCGTTCTGCCCATGACAGCCGCTGGAGCTGCCTGGCCCGGCCGGGTCAGGCAGCTCCAGCCCATCGGACACCTCGAGACCCGCCGATGCCAGATGCTAGCCAACCTTGGAGAAATCCTATCGCGGACGCCAATGATGAAACATCGTGCTCACAAGCTCGGTTCGAGAGCGCATTCTTACGTCATTCGCCGATAGATGAATTGGAGGATGTCCTGGAGCGCTACCCCAGGCGAATTTTAGGACTTGCTGGATGGGCGCCATGAGTAAAGACGAGGTTTGTTCTGGGTGGCTGAGATGGACAATCGGTAAAGGTTGATCCGTATCATCCATTGTCGAATAGTAATGCCGTTTTCTTGAAAGGAGATTGTAAGTCGCAGTGGCCTGAATGGCCTAGTAAGGGGAGTCCTTAGCCAAGCTACAATCTATACGAAGAAGAAAGCAAAGCAGTTTCGTCGAGATCAACGCTGAGCTTGGAAGAACAACACAATGAAAAGGCTTTCTTTGAGGCTACGAGCGGCAGGCCTGTTCGTAGCCTTTGTCATAATCTTGATGCTCATCCCAGACCCTGCGGAGGGGAAACCGCTCCCTCCTGAGGGTTTACTCGCATTCTCTTTCAGCAGCCCCGTTCCTCAAAGAATGCAAGCCTATGAAGAGCTCCTTCAAAAGGCGCATGAAAATGGCACTGTGCGTGTGATCGTCACCCTGAATGTGCCTTTCAAGCCGGAGGGATTGCTTCGAGCACCCGCCTCGATTCAGGCACAGCAGCGCGGGATTGCACAAGCCCAGGAAGCAATCACAAGAAGGCTAGAGCCTTTCAACGCCAATGTGCTGAAGCGCTTCAAATACGTCCCGGTGATGGTCGTAGTCGTTGGCCCAGATGGGCTGGCCGACCTGGGGGTTAATCCTGATGTGGCCGATATCCAGGCGGACGAGCCGGTACCGCCCACGCTGTCAGAAAGCATCCCGATCATTGGTGCCGACCTGGCGTGGGCGATGGGATTTACTGGGTCGGGTCAAACGATTGCCATCCTCGATACCGGAGTGGAGAGTAGCCATTCATTCCTCGGCGGAAGAGTGGTTGCAGAAGCCTGTTTCTCGACTACTGAGGCAGGAAGCGGGTCGACGACGCTGTGCCCCAACGGCTTAGATCAGCAAATTGAGGCTGGTGCCGGGGCAAATTGCCCATCGGCCATCAGTGGTTGTGACCATGGCACACACGTTGCCGGCATTGCGGCGGGCTATCGCGCCGAGTTCGCTGGAGTTGCACCGGATGCAAACATCATTTCCGTTCAAGTATTCTCCCGGTTCGATAATGATACCTATTGCGGTGCAGGGAACAGCCCATGTGTATTATCGTGGAGCTCAGATCAGATCAGTGCTCTGGAGTGGGTGTACGAGCAACGCACAAGCTACAGCATTGCCTCGGTGAACATGAGTCTAGGAGGGACGCAGAAGTACACTGGTTATTGCGATACGAATCCGCTGAAATCCTACATTGATAACTTGCGCTCTGTTGGGGTAGCGACCGTAATCTCCTCAGGTAACAGCGGATTCCGGGACGGCCTGGGAGCGCCAGCGTGCATCTCGTCAGCGATCAGCGTGGGCGCGACGTCCAAGTTGGATGATGTCGAGTACTATTCAAACGTGGCCTCATTTGTTTCCCTGTTGGCTCCGGGCTCGATCTGGTCTTCTGTTCCAGGGGATAGGTTCGATTGGAAAAGCGGGACCTCCATGGCGGCCCCCCACGTCGCCGGGGCTTGGGCTGTTCTCAAATCAAAGGTCCCCAACGCAAGCGTGGATCAAGTACTTGCTGCTCTGCAAGACACGGGTGTACTTATCGACGATGAACGTGTGGGTGCAGTTGTGACAGGTATGCCGAGGATCCAGGTCGATGCCGCTTTGGCCGCGCTCTATGATGGCACTCCGACGCCCACTGCCGTTGGCACATTCACCTCAACGGCGACCGCAACTCCGACATTCACGCCAACTGGGACACCGCCGCCCTCCAATACTCCTATTCCCACACCGACTCCAACGAATACACCGATCGGGATGCCTAGCCCTACGCCAACCTCCACCTTGTGTTCCTATGAATACTCCGTCATCGACCTGGGAACCTTCGGCGGGAATTGGACCCGTCCCAATGATATCAACGACTTCGGGCAAGTTGTCGGCAGGTCGGAAACGGCGATTGGCGACACTCACGGATTCCTCTGGGAGAATGGCGTGATGACCGACCTTGGCAGCCTTGGGGGGAATGACAGTTGGCCCGTGGCAATCAACAACTTGGGACAAATCGTTGGGGCAGCTCAAACCATTACCGGACGTTACCACGCTTTCCTTTGGGAAGGCGGCGTTATGACAGACCTCGGCACTCTGGGTGGGAACACAAGTAGTGCCAACGGGATCAACAATCTGGGGCAGATCGTTGGTTCGGCGGAGACTGCGACCGGTGA
>Ga0209002_10003685_pt1 | contig 12165 bp, 9 predicted proteins | sample Rifsed16ft2_FD_184010 | JGI IMG/M metagenome (GOLD analysis project Ga0209002, IMG submission 184010) | Soil microbial communities from Rifle, Colorado, USA - sediment 16ft 2 (version 2) | ecosystem: Environmental > Terrestrial > Deep subsurface > Rock core/Sediment | place: Rifle, Colorado...
CTCGTACATCGCGCAGCATCCGCTCCCGTTCGGCATCGCGGTGGGCGGCGCGGCCGTATACGCGGCGGCGACCGTTGGCGGCACGATCGTGCTCGGCCGCGTCGTGGACGAGGTGGTGGTCCCGGGGCTCGACGGAGAGGTCTCTGCCGGCACGATCGCCCTCGGGGCGCTCGCCATCGTGGCCGTCGGGCTCGTGCGGGCGGGGGGCATCGTGACGCGGAGGTACTTCGCGGGCATGACCGGCGCCCGCATGCAGGCGAGCCTTCGCACGCGCGTGATCCAGCGGTACGGCGAGCTGCCCCTGGCCTACCACCGCGCGCATCCGACCGGGGAGCTGCTCGCGCACGCCCAGGCCGACATCGACGCGGCGACCGACGTGATCCATCCGCTGCCCTACTCGACCGCGGTGATCCTGCTGATCGTCTTCGCCGCGGTGGCTCTCGTCGTGACCGATCCGTTCCTGGCCCTGATCGGCTGCTCGATCCTGCCCATGCTCGCGCTCTTCAACAAGGTCTACGTGGCGAGGGTCGAGCGGCCGCTCTCGCGCGCGCAGGAGCGGATCGGGGACCTATCGGCGGTAGCCCACGAGAGCATCGACGGTGCGCTCGTCGTGAAGACCCTGGGGCGGGAGGCCGCCGAGGTCGCCAGGTTCGCCGAGCGGGCCGATGCCATCCGCGACGAGCGCATGGCCGCCGGCCGACTTCGGGCCACCTTCGAGCCGGTCTTCTCGGCCGTGCCGAACCTGGCCGTGATCGTCCTGCTCCTGGTCGGATCGTGGCGGGTCTCGACCGGGGCGATCACGACCGGCGACCTGGTTCAGTTCGTGAGCCTGTTCCTGATCCTGGCCTTCCCGCTGCGGGTGATCGGGTTCGCGCTGTCTGACCTCCCCAGGGCCGTGGTCGGCCACGAGCGGTTGGAGGAGGTCTTCGAGGAGCCGCTCACGATGGCGCCCGCGGTCGAGGCCCTCGGGCTCCCCGACGGGCCGCTCGGCGTCTCGGTGCGCTCGGTCTCGTACTCGAACGGGCCGCACCCGGTGCTCCGCGACCTCTCGCTCGAGGTGGCTCCGAACGAGACCGTGGCGATCGTCGGCCCCACCGGGTCGGGCAAGAGCACCCTCACCGAGCTCCTGGTCCGCCTGGCCGATCCCGACCTCGGGTCCGTGCGGATCGGAGGCGTGGACCTGCGGCACGTAGACGCGACCCGGCTGCGAGAGGACGTAGCCGTCGTGTTCCAGGACAGCTTCCTGTTCGCCTCCTCGATCCGCGAGAACATCGAGCTCGAGACCGAGGCGAGCGACCGCGACGTGAGCCGGGCCGCCCGGCTCGCGCAGGCGGACGCCTTCATCCGAGCCCTGCCGGCCGGCTACGACACCGTCGTGGGCGAGCGTGGGTTGACGCTCTCCGGCGGGCAGCGCCAGCGTGTGGCGCTCGCGCGGGCGCTCGTGCGGCTCCCCAGGGTGCTGATCCTGGACGACGCGACCTCCTCGGTGGACCCCACCATCGAGGCCGCGATCCTCGACGGTCTGCGCCGCGAGGTGGCCGCCACCCTGATCATCGTGGCTTACCGGGTCTCGACGATCGCGCTCGCCGACCGGGTGCTACTGCTGGACGGGGGGCGGATCGTGGCCGAGGGGCGGCACGAGGATCTTCTGGCCTCGCATCCCGCCTATGCGGCCATAGTCCGGGCCGACGAGCGAGGTGCGGCGTGACCCCGCCGCACCGCTCGGAGGAAGCGTTGGCGCTCGCTCGGGCGGAGGAGGTCGCTCCACCGTCCACGCTCGACGGCGGCCCGCCGACGGAGCCGCCGCGCGCCGAGGAGCGGTCGGTGCGGGTCGAGGGCGCCTGGCACGTCCTGCGCCGGGGGCTCCGCGAGAGCCCCGAGCTACGCGCCGGCCTCGGCTTCACCGTGATCCTGGCTCTGGCGAACGCGATCGGCAGGCTCATCCTGCCGGTCCTGATCGGGTTCACGCTGGACAGAGGTCTCCTCGGACCCGAGGGGTTCCGGCCGGGCCTGGTGGCGTCGGCCTGCGCGGTCGCGGCCATCGTGGTGGTGGGGGTCTACGTGGCGGGACGGGCCGCATACATCCGTCTCGTGCGGGCGAGCGAGACCGCCCTGCGGAACCTGCGTGTGCGGGCGTTCGCGCACATCCACGATCTATCGATCGCCGAGCAGACCGCCGAGAAGCGTGGTGCGTTCGTGGCGCGCGTGACCGCAGACGTGGACATCCTCGGACAGTTCATGGAATGGGGCGCGATCTCGTGGATCACAAGCGGGATCCTCATGGCCGGGACGGCCGTATTGATGTTCGTCTACTCGTGGCAGCTCGCGCTGCTGACGCTGGTGATCGTCGCCCCGATCGCGTTCGTGATGCGCGTGCTCCAACGCGGGATGCTCGCGGCGTACGAGCGGGTTCGGGCCAGGATCGGTGAGACGCTGTCGGCGGTCTCCGAGAGCGTGATGGGTGCCGCGGTGATCCGGGCCTACGGGCTCGATCGGCGGGTCGAGGTCCGGCTCGGGGGGGCGATCAGGCGCCAGTACGAGGCCCAGATGAACGCCAACCGGTACCAGGCCACGATCTTCCCGATCGGTGACCTGTTCGGAGCGGTGGCGACCGCGGCGGTGGTTGCCGTCGGTGTGACGTTCGGCGCCGACTCCGGCCTCACGGTGGGCGGCCTGGTGGCGTTCCTGTTCCTGGTGGCGATGTTCGTCGATCCGCTCTCCGAGCTGTCGGAGACGTTCGACATGACGCAGTCGGCGATCGCGGGCTGGCGCAAGGTCCTCGGGGTGCTCGACCTGCCCGTCGAGCTCGTCGAGCCCGATCCCGGCCGCTCGGTCTCTGCAGGTCCGCTCTCCATCAGGGCCGAGGGCGTGGAGTTCGCCTACCGGGACGGCGGCGGTCCGGTCCTTCGGGGCATCGACGTCGAGGTTCCCGCGGGGGGGCACGTGGCGATCGTCGGGGAGACGGGATGCGGCAAGACGACGTTCGCGAAGCTCCTGTGTCGCCTCGCCGATCCCTCGTCGGGACGGATCGTCCTGGGTGAGGTGGACCTGCGGGAGATCTCGCGCGAGGCGCGCCGCCGGGCGGTGCTGATGGTGCCCCAGGACGGGTTCCTGTTCGACACGACGATCCGCGAGAACGTGCGCTTCGGACGAGCCGGCGCCGAGGACCGGGACGTCGAGGCGGCGTTCGCCTCCTTGGACCTCGACGGGTGGCTCGGCGGCCTCCCGGAGGGCCTCGACACGAACGCGGGCGAGCGGGGCGAAGCCCTTTCGGTGGGCGAGCGCCAGCTGGTCGCCCTTGCCCGGGCGCAGCTGGCGTCCCCTGAGTGCCTGATCCTGGACGAGGCGACAAGCGCCGTGGACCCCCAGACCGAGCGGATCATCGCGGAGGCGCTCGGCCGGCTCTCGCGCGGCCGCACGACGCTCTCGATCGCACACCGGCTCTCGACCGCCGAGTCGGCCGACTCCGTGCTCGTGTTCGACCGGGGCAAGATCGTTGAGCGCGGTGCCCACTCCGAGCTGATCGAACGCGGCGGGGTCTACGCGGCCCTGTACCGGAGCTGGCTCGGGGAGGTCGCCGAGCAGGTCGCGTCGTGAGGCCCGCTCGGCCTACAGGACGTTGACGAGCTCGGAGAGCAGGAGCAGGGTCTCGGCCTCACGCTCCTCGTCGACGGTGTACGGGCCGACCCAGACCTCCCGCTGCCAGTACGTGTAGATCTGCTCCGCGGACCAGTGGCGCTCGAGGGCGCCCCGGTACCCGCGCACGATCTCGCTGCCCCCCCACAGGGCCCAAGGGTTCACGAGGAACCCGCCGCGCTGCTCGTCCTGGGAAAGCCACAGCGCGCCCATCGGTCCCCACAGTCCGTCGTCCTGTCTCCCGCTCACGACGATGTAGCGGACCCGGCCCTCGGTCTCGAGCTCCGGCGCGCTCGGCGTCTCGGCCAGCGCGAACGCGGAGGTGAGGTCGATCCGAACGGTATCGGCTGTCATGCTTCGGCTCCTCCCGCGACGGCGGAGTGCGAACGACCTCAACGATATCCCCCGGCTCATCTGGGATATATCGGGCCTTGGTCTTAGTGCCTTGAGCGTGGACACCCGGCCTTCGGTCCCTCGGGCGCCTGCAGCGGCCCGGTGGCCGAAGCCTCGCAACAGCGCCCTCCGCTAGGATGCCTGCTGCCGAGAGGAGTCGCACAGTGCAACGATCGACGCTCGACGTCGGCTCGGCCCTGCGGAAGGTGCGTGAGGGCCGGGAACTGACGCTCGAGGAGGCGGCGCGCGACACGCGCGTTCGCCGGGAGTTCTTGGAGGCGCTCGAGGCCGAGGAGTTCGATCGGCTCCTGGGCGACGTCCACGTGCGTGGGTGCCTCCGCACGTACGCGACGTACCTCGGTCTGTCGCCGGACAAGGTGGTCGCGGCCTACGAGAGCGACCACGCCCCCGAGCCGTCCCCTTCCACCATGACCCCGCCGCCCGGACGCGTCGAGCCCGTGCTCGGCGGGCGTCGCCGGCGCGATGACCACCGGCTGCTCATCCTGATCGCAGCCACCGTGTTGGTGCTCGCGGGAGCATTCGGCGTGCTGTCGGCCCGGCGCCCGGCACCGGAGCCAGCCGACCTCGCGGCCGAGGCGAGCGCCGTCGAACCCGAGGCAGGGGTCGACCGCGAAGTCACCGTCGCGGTCGTTGCGCGCCGGCCGGTCGACGTGACGATCGTGGCCGATGAGGGTGAGCCGCAGCTGTTCTCGCTCGAGTCGGACGAGGGGCGGTCGTTCGAAGCCGACACGACGATCACCCTGACGCTGTCCGAGGGCTCGAGCGCCCGCGTGACCGTTGACGGCCTCGACTTCGGCTACCCGGGCGAGCCGGGCGTACCGTGGGAGCACACGTTCGGTCACCAGGACGAACCCGCACCCTCCCCTGGGGGGTAGCGGCCGATGCGTGCCGAGATCGTGGCCGTGGGCACCGAGCTGCTGCTTGGGCAGATCGCGAACACGAACGCCCAGTGGATCTCCGAGCAGCTGGCGACGATGGGTGTCGACGTGCTGCGCCACCAGGCGGTCGGCGACAACCACGAGCGGGTCGTCGAGGCGATCGTGCTCGCGGCGTCTCGGAGCGATGTGGTGATCATCAGCGGCGGTCTCGGGCCCACTCAGGACGACCTGACGCGGCCGGCGCTCGCCCACGCGGCCGGCGCGCGGCTGGTCCGCGTTCCCCAGATAGAGCAGGCGCTCCGCGAACGCTTCCGCATGCTCGGGCGCCCGATGTCTGACTCCAACCTCGCCCAGGCCGATGTACCCGAAGGGGGCCGTTTCATCGCGCCCGAACGCGGGACGGCGCCGGGCCTGGTCGTTCGGATCGAAGGGGCGACCGTGTACGCGCTCCCGGGCGTACCGATCGAGATGCGGGAGATGATGCAGGGCACCGTTCTCCCCGAGGTCGGCGCGCTCGCCGGCCCGTCGTCGCTCGTCTCGCGCACGCTTCGCTGTTACGGGCTGGCCGAGTCGCTGATCTCGGAACTGCTGGACGACCTGTACCGGCGCTCGAGCAACCCCACGGTCGCCTATCTCGCCGGCGGGGGAGAGGTGCACGTCCGGCTCACCGCGAAGGCCGAGACCGCCGCGGAGGGGCAGTCACTGCTCGACCCGCTCGAAGCGCAGGTGCGCGAGCGCTTGGGCGACCACGTCTACGGCACCGGGGAGGTTCCGCTCGAGGGGGTCGTCCTTAGGCTCCTCGCCGACCGCGGCATGCGGCTCGCCGCGGCCGAGTCGCTCACCGGGGGTGGGTTCGGCGCCCGGATGACCGCCGTCCCCGGCGCCTCCGAGGTGTTCCTGGGCTCCGCCGTGACCTACACGGTCGAGTCGAAGCGCTCGCTCCTCGGCGTCAGCGCGGAGACGCTCGACGGCCCGGGACCGGTCAGCCGCGAGTGCGCCCTGGAGATGGCCGCTGGTGCGAGACGGCTGTTCGGCGCCGATGTCGCGGCGGCGATCACGGGCGCGGCTGGTCCCGAGACCCACGGCGGAGCGGAGCCGGGCCAGGTGTGGGTCGCGCTCGACGCCGGGGACGTGCTTCACGCCCTCGGGTTCCGCTGGCCGGGGGATCGGGAACTGGTCCGACGTTTCGCCGAGCAAGCCGCACTCGACCTCGTGCGGCGGCACGCTCTCGGGCTGCCGCTCCCGGAGTGATGGCGCGCGACCGGGCGTCCCGGCCCGAGGCGAAGCCGCTGCGGCTCTTCGTCGCGGCCGACGTGCCCGAGCGGGTGCAGGTGGCGGTGCGCGACTCGATAGAACCCCTCCGGGAGCGTTTCCCGAAGGCCCGCTGGGTCCCGACGCCGAACCAGCACGTCACCCTGAAGTTCCTCGGACCCACCTGGCCGCGGCTCGTCGAGTGGGTGACCCGTGTGGTCGGCAACGTCGCCACGGTTCATGAGCCGTTCGAGACGCATGTCGGCTCGCTCAGCGCGTTCCCGACGGAGCGGCGGGCCCGCGTGCTATGGGCCGAGCTCGATGATCCCGCGGGACGGTTCGCGCGGATCGCGGCCTCGCTCGAGGACGCACTCGCGGAGGAATTCCCCCGGGAGAAGCGGGCGTTCACGCCGCATCTCACCGTCGCCCGGTTCGAGCCACCGGTCGACGTCGGAGAGCTGCTCGAGGACGCCGGCGTGGGCAGCGACCGCTTCCCGGTGGACCGGATCGTGCTCTACCGGAGCACGATCCGACGCCCGGCCCCGATCTACGAGGCGCTCGAGACCTTTCCGCTGGCCGGTCCTTGACCTCGAACACCTGTTCGAGTACCGTCCCGACGGGTTGCAGGTCGGTAACTACAGGGGTGTAATCCATGTCAGTGCCTCGCGGTAGCGTTCGCCCGGACGTCGGGGAGGAGCTCACGCGGGCGGTGGCTCGGTGGGCGAGGGGACAGGAGGCTTCGCGGATGGACCGGGACAAGATGCTGGAGGTCACGCTCACCCAGATCGAGAAGCAGTTCGGCAAGGGCGCGGTGATGAAGCTCGGCGAGCACCCGATGGGTGCCGGGATCGGCGTGATCCCCACGGGCTCGCTCGCGCTCGACATCGCGCTCGGCGTGGGCGGGATCCCGCGGGGTCGCATCGTCGAGGTCTTCGGGCCCGAGGGCTCGGGCAAGACGACGGTCTGCCTCCACATCATCGCCGAGGCCCAGCGCCACGGCGGCATCGCCGCGTTCATCGACGCCGAGCACGCGCTCGACCCCACCTACGCGCAGCGCCTCGGGCTCAACATCGACGAGCTCCTGGTGTCCCAGCCGGACTCGGGCGAGCAGGCGCTCGAGATCGCCGACATGCTCGTGCGCTCGGGTGCGCTCGACGTCGTCGTGATCGACTCGGTCGCCGCGCTCGTGCCCCGCGCCGAGATAGAGGGCGAGATGGGCGACACTCACGTCGGCCTGCAGGCACGGCTGATGTCCCAGGCGATGCGCAAGCTCGCCGGCACGCTCTCGCGGTTCGACACCACGGCGATCTTCATCAACCAGCTACGCGAGAAGATCGGCGTGATGTTCGGATCACCCGAGACCACCCCGGGCGGGCGCGCGCTGAAGTTCTACTCGTCGATCCGGCTGGACGTCCGCAAGATCGAGAACCTGAAGGACGGTACCGACGTGGTCGGCTCGCGCACCCGGGTCAAGGTCGTGAAGAACAAGGTGGCGCCGCCCTTCCGCCAGTGCGAGTTCGACATCATGTATGGCGTCGGCATATCCAAGGAGGGGAGCCTCCTCGATGTCGGTGTCGACCTGGAGATCGTCAAGAAGTCCGGCGCCTGGTTCACCTACGAGGGTGAGCAGCTCGGTCAGGGCCGCGAGAACGCGCGCCAGTTCCTGGTCGAGCACCAAGACGTCGCGCAGGACATCGAGCGCAAGGTGCGCGAGGGCGTGGGCCTGACCGCGTTCGGCGAGGAGGGCGACGAGACCCCGATCGAGGTCGTGCCGGATCTCGTCGTGACCGGCGAGCCGGAACCGACGAAGGCCAAAGAGCGTGAGACGACCGGGGCTCCGGCCGGCTAGGGGAAGGGTTGGCCGGGCCCCGGCGTTCTCGCGAGCCGAAGCAACCCCTCGGCTGCCACGACCGCGCGCTCCTGCTCCTCGCGGTGCGAGCGCGTTCCCGTCACGAGCTCTCATCCAGGCTGCTCCGCGCGGGGTTCGAGGCCGAGGAGGTAGAGGCCGAGCTCATCCGCCTCGAAGAGGTCGGGTTGGTCGACGACCGTGCCTTCGCCCACGAGCTGGCGGAGCATCAGCTGAAGGTCAAGCGGAGCGGCCGAAGGGCCGTGGCCTCAGCCCTTGCCGCCAAGGGCGTCGCGAGAGGGACGATCGAGCAGGCCCTGGCGGAGCTGGGCGGCAACGAGGACGAGGGGGACAGGGCGCTCGCGCTGGCTTCGGACCAGGCCCGACGGCTCACGAGGGTGGCCCCTGAGGTGGCTTTCGGCAGGCTCGTCTCGTTCCTGGCCCGGCGAGGGTACGACGGGGGGACCGCTCGAGGGGCCGCCCGCGCTGCGCTGAAGGTCGAGGACCACGACGACTGAGGGCTCGCCGAGAACGCACCCTTGCCTCAGCGCCCGAGGGGCCGTACGCTGGGGCGCACGAGGTTCATCCTGTTCCGCCAACTGTTCACCCGTGCCTGAATTGACCAGACGACCGTCTCAGGAAGCACATCGCATCGGAGGCCGCGAGGGGCCGTAGGCCCCCGGCGTCGTCTTCGACCACCCGCCGGACGCACGGCCGAGCAGGGGCCACAGGGCCTCGGTTCGGCCGTTCCCTTTCCCGAAGGCAGGTGTGAGCGATGGAAGCGGTGGTAGGGGTCGTGGCGCTGGTCGCCGGGGTGGCGATCGGGTTCGTGGTCCGGATGTCCGTTGCGCGCAACCAGGCTCAGAGCGCCGAGTCCCGCGCCCAGAAGGTCGTCTTAGAGGCCGAGCGCGAGGCCGAGCGCCTCACGCGCGAGGCGCTCGCCGGGGTGAAGGACGAGGTAGGGGCGCTCCGACGCGAGACCGAGGAAGAGCTGCGCTCGCGGCGTGAGGAGGTCAAGCGTCAGGAGGAGCGTCTCACGCAGAAGGAGCGCTCGGTCGACGCCAAGCTCGACGAGAACGAGAGGCGCTCCGAGGAGCTGAACGACCGCGACGAGAAGCTGAAGCTCGTGCGACAACAGCTCGAGCAGGCTGCGACCCAGCATCGTGCTGCGCTGGAGAAGATCGCTCAGATGACCGCGCAGGAGGCCCGCGAGGCGCTCCGGGGACAGGTCGTCGACGAGGCCAAGCGCGAGGCGATGTCTACCGTGCGCGAGATCGAGCAGCGCGCTCGGGAGGAGGGCGAGGAGCGCGCCCGCAAGATCGTGACGATCGCTATCCAGCGCGTCGCCTCCGAGCAGACGAGCGAGTCGACGCTGAGCGTCTTCTCCCTGCCGAGCGAGGACATGAAGGGGCGGATCATCGGCCGCGAGGGCCGGAACATCCGCGCCTTCGAGGCGACCACCGGCGTGAACCTCATCATCGACGACACGCCGGAGGCGGTCGTGCTGTCGAGCTTCGATCCGGTGCGGCGCGAAACCGCGCGGATGACACTCGAGAAGCTGGTGCAGGACGGCCGTATCCACCCGGCTCGCATCGAGGAGACCTACGAGCGGTCGCAGAAGGAGATCGAGGAGCGGATCAAGCGGGCGGGGGAAGAAGCGGTGATCGACGTCGGGATAACCGACCTGCACCCCGAGATGATCCGGCTCCTGGGGCGGCTGCAGTTCCGTACGTCGTACGGGCAGAACGTCTTGAAGCACCTTGTCGAGTCCTCTCACATCGCGGCGGCGATCGCCGCCGAGCTCGGCATCGACCCGACGGTTCCCAAGCGCGGCGCACTGCTCCACGACATCGGGAAGGCCGTGACCCACGAGATCGAGGGCTCGCACGCGATCATCGGCGCCGAGATCGCCCGGCGGATGAAGGAGTCGCCCGAGGTCGTCCACTGCATCGAGTCCCATCACGGGGAGGTCGAGCAGCGCACGATCGACGCCGTGATCGCGCAGATAGCCGATGGCATCTCGGGTGGACGACCTGGAGCCAGGCGCGAGTCGCTCGAGACGTACGTGAAGCGCCTGGAGCGCCTCGAGGAGATCTGCACGGGCTACGCGGGTGTCGAGAAGGTATACGCGATGCAGGCTGGCCGCGAGGTGCGCGTGATGGTCAAGCCCGAGGACATCGACGACCTGACCGCCCAGGTCATGGCACGCGACATCGCCAAGCAGGTCGAGGAGGAGCTCCAGTACCCGGGCCAGATCAAGATCACGGTCGTGCGAGAGACGCGCTCGGTCGAGTACGCGAAGTGACTGCACCGCGGTGTTCGGGGGCGCGGTGAGCGGTAGCCTGGGCGCATGAGCGACCGCAGGTACCTGCTGCGCACCTTCGGGTGCCAGATGAACGAGCACGACAGCGAGCGGATCGCCGGCCTGCTCACCTCCGACGGGTACGTGGCGACCAGTGAAGCCGCCGAGGCGAGCGTGGTCGTGTTCAACACGTGCGCGATCCGCGAGAACGCCGACAACCGGCTGTACGGGAACCTCGGCCACCTGCGGCCGCTGAAGCAGCTCAACCCGCGGATGAGGATCGTCGTGGCCGGCTGCCTCGCGCAGAAGGACGGCGCGCGGATCCAGGACAAGGCGCCGTGGGTCGACGTAGTCGTCGGCACGCACGCGCTCCCTGAGCTGCTCGAGCTGTTGCGCCGAGCCGAGACCGAGGGTCCGCAGATGGATGTCAGCGAGGTCACCGAGGTCTTCCCCAGCGCGCTCCCGGCGCTCCGAGAGGTGCGGCACCACGCCTGGGTCTCGATCGCGGTGGGCTGCGACAACACCTGCACGTTCTGCATCGTGCCGCTCGTGCGCGGTCCGCAGCTCTCGCGCCCGATCGGCGACGTCCTCGCCGAGGTCCAGGGTCTGGCCCGCAACGGTGTCGTGGAGGTGACGCTCCTCGGCCAGAACGTGAACACGTACGGGCGCGACCTCACGGTGCCGGGTTCACGGAGAAGACCGCTGTTCGCCGACCTGCTCCGGGCCGTGAACGGGGTGGAGGGCCTGCGCCGCATCCGGTTCACGAGCCCGCACCCGCACGACTTCACGCCCGACGTGATAGACGCCATGGCCGGAAGCGACAAGGTCTGCGAGCACATCCACTTCCCGCTGCAGTCGGGTTCGGACCGCATCCTGAAGGCGATGCAGCGCTCGTACCGGCGCGAGAAGTACCTGGCGTGGCTCGACGCGATCCGCGACGCGATCCCGGGGATCGCGGTGAGCACGGACGTGATCGTCGGGTTCCCGGGCGAGACCGAGGAGGACTTCGTCGACACGCTCGACGTCGTCGGGCGAGGCCGGTTCGACCAGGCCTACACGTTCCAGTACTCGCCGCGGCCGGGCACCCGGGCCGCGGCGATGGAGGACCAGATCCCAAAGGAGGTCGTCCAGCACCGGTTCGATCGGTTGGTTGCGTTGCAGGAGTCGATCTCGCTCGAACGGATGCGCCAGCAGATCGGCGCGACCACCGAGGTTCTCGTGGAGGGCACCGGGCGCAAGGGCGGGATCCAGGGCCGGACCCGCACGAACCGCGTCGTCCACTTCGAGGGCGATCACGCGCCAGGGGACTTCGTCGACGTCGCGATCGTCGCCGCGCACCCGCACCACCTCGACGGCGAGCCCGTGCGGGAGCCGGCCGCCGTCGCCTGATGGCCGCAGCCTGCGCCGAGCCTTCGTTCCTCGCGATCGTCGGGCCGACCGCCTCGGGCAAGAGCGAGGCGGCGGTCGGGGTCGCCGAGCGCCTCGGCGCCGAGATCGTGAGCGTGGACTCGACGACGGTGTACCGGGGGATGGACGTCGGGACCGCCAAGCCTTCGGCCGAGCTTCGCGCTCGTGTCCCGCACCACCTCCTCGACGTCGCGGAGCCTTCGGAGACCTTCACAGTGGCGCGCTACCAGCAACTCGCACATGAGGCGGTGGCGGCGATCCACGGCCGTGGGCGCGAGGTGCTGCTCGTCGGGGGCTCCGGCCTGTACTTCCGGGCCGTGGTGGACGACCTGGCCTTCCCGCCCACGGATCCGGCGGTGCGCGAGGCGCTCGAACACGAGGCCGAGCTCGTGGGCGCCCGCGGACTCCACGAGCGGCTCGCGGCCTCGAAG
>Ga0209002_10003689_pt1 | contig 12160 bp, 9 predicted proteins | sample Rifsed16ft2_FD_184010 | JGI IMG/M metagenome (GOLD analysis project Ga0209002, IMG submission 184010) | Soil microbial communities from Rifle, Colorado, USA - sediment 16ft 2 (version 2) | ecosystem: Environmental > Terrestrial > Deep subsurface > Rock core/Sediment | place: Rifle, Colorado...
CGCCTGCGCGATGCGCCCGTCGATCTTGCGGTCCCAGTGGACGTGGCTGCCGAGGCCGATCGGCACGCCCGACGCGCGCACCTCGACGATCCCGACGGGGTCGACCCGTCGACGGTGAGCGTCGCCGTCAACGGCACGGAGGTGGCCTCCGTCTGGACCGCCGCCAATGCGACGGTCGCCGCGACCTTGACGGACTACGCGGATGGGACGTACAGGGTGATCGCGCGGGGCAGCGACGCCCTCGGCCAGTTGGGTGCCCAGACGTCCGATACTTGTACCGATCCCCTGCTCCAGCAGCAGCCGTGCAGTCTTACGCCGGTCGACGTCGCCAGCCTGGCGAGCGGCGTCGCCGCCGTCGCGGCCGGCGGCGACCACACGTGCGCGCTGACTGACGCGGGTGGCCTCAAGTGCTGGGGCGACAACGGGTCGGGCCAGGTCGGCGACGGTGGCGCCTGCGGTGGCCTCTGCGGAACGCCGGCCGCCGTCTCCGGACTGTCGAGCGGCGTCACGAGCGTCGCTGCGGGGCGCGCGCACACCTGCGCGCTCGTCGACGGCGGTGCCAAGTGCTGGGGCTATAACGCCACGGGTCAACTTGGCGATGGCACGACGACACAGCGTAATACGCCCACTGATCCGAGCGGGCTAACAAGCGCAGTCGCCGCCATCACAGCGGGTGGTTATCAGGGCCATACCTGCACGCTGATATCGGGTGGAAGAGTCAAGTGCTGGGGGGACAACTCCTCTGGTCAGCTTGGCGATGGCACGACCACCCAGCGCAGTACGCCGACGGATGTAACCGGGATGGCGAGTGGTGTCACCGCTATCTCGGCGGGCGGCTCTCACACGTGCGCCTTGATAAGCGGCGGCGTCAAGTGCTGGGGAAGTAATAGTTTTGGTCAACTCGGGGATGGTACGACCACTCCCAGTAGCACGCCGGTGGACGTGATCGGGTTTTATCCGCCAGTCTCGGCTTCCGTTTCACCCAGTGGCGGTGAATTGATCTCCTCTGTGGATGACACCATCTATTCTTTCTCCGCAGGCGTCTTCACCGAAGCGGTCGTCATCACGCACACCTACCTTTCCTCCGAGGATATTCCCACAACCGTCAATTTGATTGACATCAGTCACAACTTCCAGGTGACGGCGGTGTATAGCAGCACCGGCCAGCCCGCTCAGCCCACCCAGCCATACACGCTCACCATTCAATACACGGACGCTGAGAAAGGCCCGGCGATTGAAAGCACGCTGGCCCTGTACTACTGGGATGGCGCGCAGTGGGTGCAGGAACCCACTAGCGTCCTAGACGGCGCGGCCAACACCATCACCGCCACGCCCAACCACTTCTCGTTCTGGGCGGTCTTGGGGCAGACCCAGCGACTGTTTTTGCCGCTGATTCAGCGGTGAGATGAAGACCCTGAAGGTCTCCAAGACCTTCAGGGTCTCTGACTCACTGCACTCTCCAACAGAGTCCGCCCAACCCTCGCCGCCTCCTCCACATCCCCCTCCTCCAGCAGCACCGCCACCGCGTAGCGCGAATCGGTGAACGGCGCAAAGCCGCTGAACCACGCCAGCATTTTGCCCTCGGCCCCGGCGAGGGCGATGGCCTGATGACCATTGGGCATAAGGGCCTTGACCTGGTCGGCGTGTTCCTGCGCGAGGGCGGCAATCGGGTGGGAGAGCGAGGGGAGGGAGCGCCACGACCCATCAGGGCTTTGCTCGGCGGTGAGGAGATGTGGCGCGGGGAGCGCGCCCTGCCGCGCAATCGCCGAAACTGCGAGGGCTAGATGTAAGGGCGTGATGTTGAGCGCGCCCTGACCAATGGCGGCAATCGGCGCTTCGGAGGTCAAATTGGAATGGGGCGAGGCGGTTGTGGGGATGACGATGGCAGGCGCTTCATAAAAGCGAAAGTCTCTGAAGAGCTGGTCGAGGGCGCGGCCCCCGAGTTGGCCGCCCAAATCCGCGAAGGGCCACGGGCAGCCGCGTTGAAAAGCCTCGGCGAGGGTGATTTCTTGCGAGCCGGGGTCGGAGAGGCATCTAAGCGTCAGGTCGCCCGCACCTACCTGCGCCGTCGCCGATAGAAAGGGCGCGTTCACCTCGGCCAGCCCGGCCCGGAGCGCGGCGGCGAGGATGACGGGCTGCAATGCGCCGCCCGGCTGGTAGAGCCCGAACGTCGCGCGGTTCAACAGCGGGGCGCGGGGATCGTCTACGAGGGATGGCCACTCGGCTTCGAGGTGGTTGGCGTCATAGGTGGGGTGCGAGGCGAGCGCGAGAATCTCGCCCGTGATCGCATCCAGCAGTACCACCGCCCCGGCCTGGTCGCCTAAAAGGGAATCGGCAGTCGTTTGAAGACGGATGTCAATCGAAAGGCGCACGTCGCGTCCGGGCAGGGAAACGCCTAGCAGGTCAGCCTGCCACAGGTCGAGGGCATCATGCCCCGCGTCGCCGTGCAACACGGAATCGGCAACCGCCTCGACCCCGGCCAGACCGTAAAACGCGGAGACGTAGCCGAGCACTGGCGCCAGGGCCGGGTACGGGTAATGGCGCTCGAACTCACCCGGCGGGCCGCTGGACTCCGCCAGCGCCGCGCCATTCCGGTCGTAAATCGTCCCGCGCCGGATGCGCCGCTCGATCAGGATGCGCCGGGGGTTGTCAGCCCGCGCGGTCAGGGCCTCGCGCCGGACGAATCCCCAGTAGCCGCCGGTGAGTGCGACCAGGAAAAACGTGGCGGCGAAGGCGAGGGCGAGGCGGTGGAGTTGAGGAGTCATGCCCTGCTCGACAATCTAAGCAATAAGCCCACCATAATGAAGTGCGTCAGAAGCGACGACCCTCCGTAACTCATGAATGGCAGGGTGAGGCCGGTGAGGGGGACGAGCTTGACCACGCCGCCCATGATCATCAGCGCCTGCAGGCCGACGAGCGCGATGAGGCCGCCGGCCAGGAGTTGCTCGAACGTCCCCCTGGCCTGCAGCGCGATGCGGAACCCCCGGAAGACGACAACGCCCAGCAGCCCCACGACCGCGAACAGGCCCAGCAGGCCCCACTCCTCGGCGAGCGCGGCGAAGATAAAATCCGAGTGGGCGACCGGGATCAGCGTCGGCGCGCCGAGGCCCGGCCCGCGGCCCAGCAGCCCCCCTGCGGCGACGGCGATGAGCGACTGCACGATTTGGTACGACCGCCCGGATGGATCAGCCCACGGATTCCACCATGCCTCCACGCGCACGCGCACGACGTCGAACAGGTAATAACCGAGGACCGCGCCGAGGATAAGCAAGGCCGCTCCGGCGAGCAGGTAAGCCGTCCGGCCCGAAGCCAGATAGAGCATGATCAGGAAGACGGCGAAGAAGAGCGTGCTCATGCCGAGGTCGCGCTGGGAGATGAGGATGACAATGGAGAAACCCCACATGAGGAGGAGGGGGAGGAAATAGGCGAGAGTGGTGCGGAGGTTGGAAAGTGGAAGGTGGAAGTCAGAAGTCGGAGAGTGGGAATCAGAGAATGGAGACCGCATAGCGCCCCCGTGTTGGAAGAGTTGCTCGCGTTTATCGGCGAGGTAGGCGGCGAGGAAGGCGACCAGCAGGAGTTTGAGGACCTCGGCCGGCTGCAGGTAGACGCCGCAGCAGCCCAGCCACAGGCGCTCGCCGAAACCGGATGGATTCACGCCGAAGACGAAGGTCAGCGCGGTGAGCGCCAGGCCGCCGAGGAGCCAGGTGTAGCGATAACGGCGCAGCCACCGCAGGTCGCCAGGCAGCCACGTCACGCCGATCATCGCCGCCGTGGAGACGACGAGCCAGATCGTCTGGCGCAGGCCGAAAACGGGGGCGAGACGCCAGATGACCGCCATCCCCCAGCCGGTGATCAGGTAAACGAGGGGCAGCAGGTAGGGATCGTGGTCTGGCAGGGCGCGGCGCACGGCCCAGGCGGCGGCAGCGGCGCAAATCACCCAGGCAAAGGCAAAGCCGAAAATCCCAAACCCCAAATCCCAAACCCTAAAACTCAGGCGCCACGTGTTAGCGCGGGCGGAGGGGATGAGGGCGAGAGCGGCTGCCGCCGTCAGCACGAAGCCGGAGGCCAGAGCGAGCAAGACCAACTCGCGGCGGCGGCCCGGTAAATAGGTGACCATTTACTTCAGATATTGGTCAACCAGCAATTTGACTCGCTCGCGCGTCTCCGCCGGGATGCGGTCGCGCGCGGTGATAAGGGCGTCGGCGAGCGCCGAGCCGCAGCCGCAGGCGTCGCGCTTGGCCGGAACCGGAACGAGGTTCGCAATCGCCTGCTGGGCCACCGCCGTGTTCTGCGCAAGGATACGGATCACCATCTCGACCGTGACAGGGGCTTCGGAGACGTGCCACACATCGTAGTCGGTGACGTGCGCCATGCAGGCGTAGCACATCTCGGCCTCGCGGGCGAGGAAGGCTTCGGGCGAGGCCGTCATCCCGACCAGGCTCATGCCCCACTTGCGGTAGGTGTTGCTCTCGGCTTTCGTCGAGAAGCGCGGCCCCTCGATGGTGACGAACGCGCCTCCGCGGTGGACGGTCGCCCCGGTCGCCTGCACCGCCTCGAAGAGCTGCTCGGAGAGAGTCGGGCAGAACGGGTCGGCCGTGCCGACGTGCACGACCAGGCCGTTCCCGAAGAACGTGCGCTCGCGGCCTTTGGTGTTGTCGTAGATCTGGTCGGGGATGACGATGTGGCCGGGCGCGTAATCCTCGCGCAGGCTGCCGCACGCGCTCACCGAGACGATGCGCTCGACGCCGAGCATTTTCAGTGCGTAAATGTTCGCGCGGTAGTTGACCTCCGAGGGCGTGATGCGGTGGCCCTTGCCGTGCCGCGCCAAAAACGCCACGCGCCGCTCGCCCAACGCCCCCACGACAATGGGGTCGCTCGGCTTGCCGAAGGGCGTGGCGAGGCCGTGTTCTTCAATCTCGCTCAACCCGCTCATGTTGTACAGGCCGGAGCCGCCGATGACGGCGAGGGTGGGGGTGTTGGACATAAATGCTCTCCTTGCGATAGATTTTTGATTGCTGATTGTTGAGTGAATGTGTCAATTTCCAATCAGCAATTCATTCCAATTCCATTTTCAGTTTCACCCTCCCCACGCCGATCACGTCGCCCGGCACGACAGATGCGGGTTGGGCGATCAGGTCGTTGTTCAGCCGTGTGCCGTTGCGGGAGTTCAGGTCTTCCAGCCACCATTGTCCATCGCGCAGGTGGAGCAGCGCGTGCTCCAGCGAGGCGGCCTCGTCGGGGATGGTGGCGGTATTGGTCGGCGCGCGGCCCAGCGAGGTCACGGGCATGAGCGGGAAAGCTGCGCCGGGCGCAAGTTGGGGGCATCTGGATTCGACGACGACCAGCTGGCCCAGGCGGCGTGCGCGGGCGGCGGTCACCTGCGCGGCGGCGCGCACGTCCTGCCACAGCATCCAGAACAGCGCGGCCAGGAACCCGTACAGGAGCAAGACGAGCAGCAGGCGGAGGATGAATAGGGCGACGATAGGACTCATCGGTCGGGGAGGGGCCAAATCGGAAAGCCTAAGTCCACTCGGAGGGGGACACAAGGACATCAGGCGTCGAGAGGGTTGGGGCTTGGGATTTGGGGTTCGGCGTTTGCAGTTCGGTTTCCTCTTCGCCGTAGATCACCGACACGCCCGCGAGCGAGATCACGTCGCCCGGCCGCAGCACGCATTCCTGCACGCGCTGGTCGTTGACGAACGTGCCGCCGGTCGAGCCGAGATCGTAAATCACGTAGCGCCCGAAGCGCAGGCGGAGCTGCGCGTGCGCGCGCGAGATGCGCGAGTCGTCGAGGATGATGTGGTTGTCAAGCCGCCGCCCGATGCTCACGACCGGCTGGGTGAGCGGGACGGTGCGCTCGCCTTCGAGGATGAGGAACGCGGCCGGCGGGGCGACCGGTTCGCCTGGGGTAGGGGGCGTCATGCCCTGGGTGAAGCCCGGGTCGGCGGCGCCCTCGGCGTCGGCGGTGATCGCCACGTGGCGCAATTTGAGCGCGGCGTCAGGGAGGATGAACACTTCGGGGATGGCGGGCAGGGTGATGCTGGCGGCGCGCGCGATCGTCACGAGTTCGCCGGCCAGCGCCTCCGCCAGTCGGGGCTGCTCGCCAAGCAGCGCCTGCGCATCCGCCGGGTTGAGCCGCACTGCGTAGCGGAGGGCCGGGGCGCCGCGCAGGGCGCTGTCTTCGAGCGCGCGCGTGAGCTGCACGACGACATCGCGCGGGTGCACCCGCCCGGCAAACAGGCGCGCGAAGGTCCCCTCGACCAGGGCCTCCATGCGCGCTTCGAGTTTTGCAAAGCGATTATTCATGGACGGGATTATACTGCGGAAAGGCCCGCCCCCCCCTCGCCTGACCACGCCTCCTGGGCGAAGTCGAAGCCTGCCCTGAGCAAGGTCGAAGGGGAGGCGGTCAGGAGACGCGAAGCGGGCAGGGGGGCGAGGCTATTGCGCTTTGTGCGGGCTGGCTTATACTTGTTGCTGACTTTTGGAGGACATGCAGGGCATGGCGCTTCACGCACGGATGGCGCAACGATTCGACCTGTCCGTGAAATCAACCGATCTGTGCACAGAGAATTCGACGATGACCCCCAGCCGTCAGATTCGCCTGACCAGCCTCGCCTCGTGCGCGGGTTGAGCGGGCAAGATGGGCCCCGAGGCCCTGGCGCAAGTTATGCGCCCGCTGGCCGATATGTTTCAGGCCAAAGACTATCCAGACTTGCTCGTCGGGTTGGGGGCGCCGGACGATGCGGCCGTTTACCGCCTCAACGCCGAGCAGGCGGTCATCGAGACGGCGGACTTCTTCGCGCCCGTGGTGGACGACCCTTACACGTTCGGCGCGGTGGCGGCGGCGAACGCGCTCTCGGATGTCTATGCGATGGGCGGCCGCCCGCTGTTCGCCATCAACCTGGCGGCGTTCCCGGATAACCTGCCCCTCGACGTGCTCTCCGAGATTCTGCGGGGCGGCGCGGAAAAAGTGCGCGAAGCGGGCGCGGTGATCGCTGGAGGGCACACGATCACCGACCGGGAACCGAAGTACGGCCTCGCGGTGACGGGGATGGTCCACCCGGACCGCATTTTTAAGAAGGGCGGCGCGCAGCCCGGCGACCGGTTGGTGCTGACCAAGGCGCTCGGCACTGGCGTGATTACGACCGCCCACAAGCGCGGCGAGGCAGAGCAGGCTCATCTCGACGCGGCGGTGGCGGCCATGTCCCGGCTCAACCGCGCCGCCTCCGAGATCGCCCGCGAGTTTGACCCGCACGCCGTGACGGACATCACCGGCTTCGGCTTGCTCGGCCACGGCCATGAAATGGCGCACCTTTCCGGGGCGCGTTTTGAGATAGATTATGAAACGCTCCCCTGGCTGCCCGGCGCGCGGAAATATGGCGAGGCCTGGGTCTTCCCTGACGGCTCGCGGCGGAACGAGGATTATTTTGGCCGCTGGGTGACGCAGGCGCGTGCGCTCGCGGATTGGGAGCAGCGCTTGCTGCACGACCCGCAGACCTCGGGCGGGCTATTGATCGCTGTGGCTGGCGACCGGATGGAGAGCCTGGTCGAGAAACTGCGGGCCGCCGGGGAAGGGGCCTGGGTCATCGGCGCGGTCTCTGCCGGAAGAGGCGAGATCGTCGTTCGATAAGCGGGAGGCGACGATGGCGAAAATTCTGATCGCTGAGGACGAACCGGACATCCAGAACCTGATCATCCTCACCTTGCACCACGCGGGCTACGACGTGGTGACGGCGGGCGACGGGCAGGCGGCCTACGACCTGGCGCGGGAGGAAGCGCCGGATCTGATCCTCCTGGATGTGAAGATGCCGAAGATGAACGGGTACGAGGCCTGCCGGCTAATCAAAGCTGATCCGGCGCTCAAGCATATCCCGGTGGTCTTCCTGACCGTGCGCGGCATGGACAAGGAGATGCAGGAGGGCCTGGAGGCGGGCGCGGCCGAATATCTCGTCAAGCCGTTTTCCCCCGCCGACCTGATCCAGCGCGTGGCGAAGCTCATCGCGCAGCGGAAGGAATGACTCCGCTTAAAGAAAGCGGGGCCGGATATGTGTACTTTATCCGGCCCCTAAGCGAAGCCTCTGTCAACAACCTCTTATAAATGATGCGCAACCTCATCGGCGGAGGTGTACCAACCTCCTTGGGCACGGCTGACCCGGTCTTCTGGGTCTTGGCCTGGGTCTGGTTACCGGCTCGCCCTTAGAGTAGTGTCTGACGCTCCAACTGTCAGTTCTTGCCGCCGGGCGGAAAGACCAGCGCTTTTGTCCAGACGAGGACTCACTCAGTGGGGAAAGACGGAGTGTGGCTGCATTTCTTTTCCTCGCGTCTTCTCCGCACTGATTGGCTGGGGGAAACCGCCGCGCCTCGCGCTGTCTCCGTGCTGGAGCCAAGTAACCCCTCAGTTGCTTGGTTTGTTGAAGGTGCTTCGCTCTAACCTTTTTATAGTATAAGCCTCTTCTCAGCCGCGAGTCAATACATTTTTGCATACGTTTGGTCAACGCTCTGGGAGCGCTCACAGTGACTCGTCAGCGGAATAGTTATCGTCAGGTCTTCAAACCTATTTGCCTCGAATGTTAGAAGACACGATGGCTCTTCTATTGAGGCGAAGCATTCGCGCTTCAGCCCACCGCCAAACTGGCCCGCTGGGGCGCGAATGCCTCGCCCTCGCAGATGCCTGTGGGCAGTAGTATAGCTTGCGCCTGAGCGCCCTCGTTTGGAATGCGCCTGAGCTAGGTCTATAATCTCCCAATTCGCGCCCTTTACGCGCCGGAGGTCTTTTATGAAGATCGTTGACTTAACTATTGGGGTCTCACCTGCCATCCCCGTCTGGCCCAATAACCCTGGCGTGGAATTAGAACGTATGAACAAAATCGAAGCGGGGGCCAATTCTAACGTTTCGCGCCTGGCGATGGGCGTGCACACCGGGACGCATGTGGACGCGCCGGTGCACTTCATCCAGGGCGCGGCGGGCGTGGATACGCTCAGATTGGAGACATTGGTCGGACCCGCTTACGTCCTGCACTTGCCCAAAGTCAACCGGGTGACCGCGCCCGACCTCGCCGCCGCGAAGATTCCTCCGCGCACAAAACGGCTGCTCATCAAGACTCGCAATTCCGCCTACTGGGCGCGCGGCGACGCCGAGTTCCACAGTGATTTTGTCGGCGTCGGGCCGGACGCCGCCGAATGGCTGGTCAAGCGCAAACTCCAGCTTGTGGGCGTGGACTACCTCTCGGTGGCCCCGTGGAAGGAGAGCCGCCCCACGCACGAGATTTTGCTCAAGGCGGGGGTGGTGATCGTCGAGGGTCTCAACCTTTCCGCCGTGAGGCCGGGAACCTACGACTTTGTTTGCCTCCCGCTGAAGCTCATCGGCTGCGACGGCGCGCCGGCGCGGGCGGTGGTGGTGAAGTGACAGTAAGCAATGACCGGTAATCGGTGGAGGCACTGATCACTGTTCACTGTTCACTGATCGCCGGCTTGCGCCATGGTCCACTTCGGCCGCGAAATTACGGGCAATTTCGACCTCGCCTCCCGGCGTGAATGGCTGGTCACCAACGGCTTGGGAGGCTGGGCCAGCGGCGCGGTGAGCGGCGCGAACACCCGGCGCTACCACGGCTTCTTCATCCCCGCGCTCCAGCCGCCGCTCGGGCGCACCGTCCTCGTCGGCAAGCTCAACGAGAAAGCGACGATCGGCGGATGGACGTTCGCGCTCTCGTCCAACGAGTACGCCGATGGGACAATTGACGCGCACGGTTATCGCCAGATCGAAACCTTTCAACTGGACGGGTTGATCCCGACATGGACTTACGCCCTCGCGGAGGCGCTGATCGAGAAGCGCGTGTGGATGCCCTACCGGAAGAACACCGTGCTGGCCACCTACACCCTCCGGCGCAGTGCTCGCCCCGTCTCGCTCGAAATCCTGGTCATGGTCACGCACCGAGATGCGCATGCCGAGACGCGCGGTGGGGGCTGGGAACCGATGATCAGCCCCATCCCAGGCGGGGCATGGGTGCAGGCCGGGGGAACTGAATTTCGTCTGTCGAGCAATTGCGGCGTGTTCACCCCAGTCCGTGCGTGGCACTGGCGGATCAAGCATCGCGTGGAGGCCGAGCGGGGCCTGCCCGATCTCGAAGACCAGTTCGCCGCAGGGACCTTCGCCGTCGAGCTCCAACCAGGCGAGACCTTCGCCCTCGCGGCGAGCCTGGAGGAGCGCCCGTCGCTCGACTGGGAGAAATCCCTCGCCGCCGAGCGCGCCCGCGAGGCCGATTTGATCGCCCAGGCGGGGATGCAGGGCGATTACGACTGGGTTCAGCAGCTCGTCCTCGCCGCCGACCAGTTCATCGTCAAGCGCGGCGAGGGGCAGACGGTCATCGCCGGGTATCACTGGTTCGGTGATTGGGGGCGCGACACGATGATCGCTTTGCCCGGCCTGACGCTGACGACCGGGCGCTACGAGGCCGCGGCGGACATCCTCCGCACCTTTGCGCGTTTTGTGAGCCAGGGCATGCTGCCCAACCGCTTCCCCGATCAGGGTGAACAGCCGCGCGTAGCGTACAACACGGTGGACGCGACGTTGTGGTATTTCCACGCGATTGACCAGTACGCCGAGACCTCCGGCGACGACGGCCTCGCCCGCGAACTGTTCCCCGTGCTCGAGGACATCGTGGACTGGCACGCGCGCGGGACGCGCTATCGCATCTACGTGGACCCGGATGACGGCTTGTTATACGCGGGGGAGCCGGGCGCGCAGTTGACGTGGATGGACGCCAAGATTGACGAGTGGGTCGTCACCCCGCGCATCGGCAAACCCGTGGAGATCAACGCGCTGTGGGTCAATGCCTTGCGGGTCATGGACGCCCTGCGCCGGAAATTGGGCCTGCAGGGGAGACGCGCTTACTCTTCGATGGCCGCGCGCGCCTCACAAAGTTTTGAGAAGTTCTGGTATGCCAAGGGCGGTTATTTGTATGATGTCGTCGGCGGGCCGGAGGGGGACGACCCCTCCCTGCGCCCGAATCAACTCTTTGCCGTCTCGCTGCCGCGCGGGCCTCTGGCCGGACCGGAGCACAGCGCCCGCGCCCGCTCTATTGTGGACGCCTGCGCCGCGCAACTGTTGACGTCTTACGGCCTGCGCTCGCTATCCCCGGCGCATCGCGACTACACGGGTATGTTCACGGGCGACCAGCGGCAGCGGGATGCGGCCTATCATCAAGGCACAGCCTGGGGCTGGCTGATCGGCCCGTTCGTCGAGGCGCACTTCCGGGCGTACGGCGATGTGTACGCCGCACGCTCTTTCCTCGCGCCGTTCGAGCATCACCTGTCCGATTTCGGCCTCGGCTCGATAGCGGAAGTCTTCGAGGGCGACGCGCCCTTCATCGCCCGCGGCTGCATCGCTCAAGCGTGGAGCGTGGCCGAGGCGCTGAGAGCCTGGGCAAAATTACGACAGTAGAGCCGATGACGTGAAGTGCGTCGCACGGAATGAGCCTGGGCAAAGCTGAGATAATGACTCTTATCAAGCGGATGTGTATCCTGGCAGCGGCAGGGTCAGGCCCCCGTCAATCAAAATCGTCTGCCCGCGGATCATCTCGGCGGCGGGGGAGCAGAGGAACGCGACCAGGCCGGCCACGTCTTCCGGGATCACCAGCCTCCCGGCAGGCGTGGCTTTGGCTTTTTCGGCCAGCAGGTCTTGATCCAGGGCGCGAGTCAGCGCAAAGTGCTTGAGCGCGCCGGTCGCCACGATCCCCGGTGAGACGGCGTTGACGACGATGTTCTTCGGCGCGAGCTCGACCGCCAGGTAGCGGGTGAGCGCTTCGAGCGCGGCTTTGCTCGCGCCCACGACCACGTAATCCGGCATCACGCGGAACGAGCCCGGGCTCGAGATGTTGACGATGTAGCCGCCGCCGCGCCTCTCCATCAACGGCGCAGCGCGCTGGGCGCAGAACAAGGCCGACCGCGCGTTGATGTTTAGAGTCCAATCCCAGCCCTTGATCTTCTGCTCCATCACCGGGCGGTTGTAGCCCGAAGCGGCGTTGCACACCAGGATGTCCAACCCGCCGAACTCCTTCTCCGTCTCCGCAAACAGCGTCTTGATCCCCTCCACCTGGCCCACGTCGGCTCTGACGACGAATGCGCGGCGGCCCAGCGCGCGGATTTGCCCGGCGGTCGCCTC
>Ga0209002_10003690_pt1 | contig 12160 bp, 10 predicted proteins | sample Rifsed16ft2_FD_184010 | JGI IMG/M metagenome (GOLD analysis project Ga0209002, IMG submission 184010) | Soil microbial communities from Rifle, Colorado, USA - sediment 16ft 2 (version 2) | ecosystem: Environmental > Terrestrial > Deep subsurface > Rock core/Sediment | place: Rifle, Colorado...
GCTGCGGCCGGCCCCGTGCCTCACGGAGCGCCGGGGCGTCACAGGCCGAGGTACGCCGTCCTCACGAATGGGTCGTCGATGACGCACGTTTCACAATCGGTGGCCGAGAGCCGCACCGTCCTGCATCGCCTCGAAGGCCGTCCGCACGTAGACGCAGTCGCCGATCTCGAAGACCGGAGGGCCCCCCTGGAGCGCATTGAGCTGGTCGCTCAGATCGATCGAGGGCACAAGGGGCCACGTGGGGACCACGAGGTCGAGGCCGTCGACCCTCAATCCCTCCCCCTCCCTCCGGAGGAGCGCCCCGCCGGGGTAGAGCTGCTCCACAGTGGTCCGCAGGTGGACCGTCACGTTCCTCCGCGCTCGGAGGTTCGCCACATGCTGCCACCTCGGGCGCAGGCCGAGCTCGCCTGCCAGCTCATCGCCAGCCTCTGCGACGACGACCTCGACGGCACGGTCCGCCAGGACGCTCGCTACGCCCACGCCCAGCATGCCACCCCCGATCACGAGCGCCCGGCGCACGTCCCGGGCGGGGCGGCGGAGCACGTCGAACGGATCAACGGCCGGGCTGTCCAGGATCCCCGGGACGGGCGGAATGCCCGGCCGTGCCCCCGTGGCTACCACCACGACATCCGGCCGTTCCCCCAGGACAATGTCGACCGTCGCCTCGACCCCAACCCGGACCTCTCCGCCCGCCCGCGCCAGCGCGCCGACCAGGTACGTCACCAGGCCCGCCAGCTCCGACCGACCCGGAACGAACCGGCTGAGGAGGAGCTGGCCGCCGGGCTCTGCTCCTCGCTCAAGCACGGTCACCCCGTGCCCCCGCACCGCGAGCACCCGGGCACACTCGAGCCCCGCCGGGCCCGCGCCCACGACAACGATCCGCTGCGGCCGCGACGTCGGGCGGACCCGGTACTCCCGCTCGCGGGCCGTGTGCGTGTTGGCGAGGCAGAGAACCGGCAGGTTCTGACCGAGCAGGTCGCTGCACTTCAGGCACGCCACGCAGTGGCAGATCTCGTTCGGCCGTCCCTCCGAGCTCTTCCGGGGCATCTCGGGGTCGGCGTGCAGGGCCCGGCCGAGGGTCACGAAGTCGGCGTCCCCGGCTTCCAGAATGCGCTCGGCCACACTGGCATCGGTGATGCGGCCGGCCACGCTCACCGGAACCCTCACGCAGCGCCGGATCTCCCGGCTGAGCGGCGCCAGGCACCCCTGAGGCATCTCCATCGGCTGGGCGATCCAGACCGCGGATTCGTAGATCCCGGCGGAGACATCCAGCAAGTCGACGCCGGCGGCCTCGAGATGCGGCACGATCCGGCAGGTGTCCTCCAGCGTCAACCCGCCCTCCACATGCTCCACCGCGCTCAACCGGTAGAGGAGCGGGACCTCCGCCCCGATCGCCTCCCGCACCGCCGCGATCACCTCCAGCGGAAAACGCAGCCGCCGCGCGAAGTCGCCGCCGTAGTCATCCTCGCGGCGGTTCGCGTAGGGCGACAGGAACTGGGCAATCAAGTAGCCGTGCGCGCCATGGAGCTCGACCACATCGAAGCCGGCTGTCACGGCGCGATGAGCCGCCTCGGCGAATTTTCCGACGAGAGCGCGGATCTCCGGGACCGTCAGCGCGCGCGGCGTCTCGCCCCCTGCCAGCACCCGGCACGGTACGGGAGACGGGGCCACCGGTTGGACCCCGGTGATGACCGACGAAGTCTCGCGGCCGGCGAACTGGAGCTCCACTCCGACCAGCGCCCCATGGCGATGGCAGACCTCCACCAGACGGCGGTACCCGGGGATCAGGGCGTCGTCGTGGAGGCCGAGCTGATAGCGGTGATTCTTTCCCGCGGGGTCCACGTACATCGATTCCAGGAGGATCAGTGCGACCCCGCCCGCGGCCCGAGCTTCACAGTAGTCGATGTATCGCTGCGTGACGGCGCCCTCGGCCGTTCCCAGGTTCTTCTCCATGGGGGCCATCAGGATCCGGTTTCTTAGAACCCGCCGGCCGACCTGGCCGGGGGCGAAGAGGTGGGGGAAGTAGCGCATGCGTCTCGTCGCGAGACCAGCCGGCAAATGCTCGCGACACCCTGACGGCCGCCGCCGTCGTCCGCCGTGCACCCGCCGGGACGAGCCTTACGGCTCCCGCCCCCCGGTTTGCTTTACTTCGGGCATGTCGTACGGCGGGACCGCCACGACCAGAAAGACCAGATTCTCCAGCCCCGTGTTGAAGATGCCGTGCCGGACGCCGGGCGGAATATGCACGACCATGTGCGGCTCGACCAGGTGCCTCTCTCCATCCAGCTCGACGATCCCCTTCCCCTCGAGAATGTAGTACAGGTTCTCCGCCACCTCGTGAAGGTGGACCTCGGCGTACCCCTTCGGCTGATAGGACGAGATCCGAAAGTCAAGGTACTTCGTGTCGGCGTTGGACGGATGCACCAGCAGCTTGGAGTAGGCTTGGACGTGCCCCGGCGGAAGCTCCCAGAACGCTTCCTCCATCCGCATCACTTTCGCCCTCGGCTTCTGCTTCCCGCTCGTCTCCATGTGTGGCTCCTCAAGAAGTCGGCCCAGACGCCGCGGGGTAATTCGGCTCCGGGTGCGGGAGGGGAGGGAGCTGCCACGTTCCCGTGGCAACAGGAGCCGCCTCCGGGTCCACCAGGACATCGATGAGCACCGGGGAGCTGGACCCGATCGCCTTTTCCAACGCGTCGCCGAGCTCGCCTGGTTCCGTCACCGTCACCCCTTCGGCTCCGTAGGCTCGAGCCAAGGCCGCGTAGTCCGGCGAAAACGGCTCTCCGGTCTTCGCCCGCGTGAACATCGTGGTCGTCTCGCGGCCGAACGCGCCCAGCTGGAGGTCGCGGATCGACACGTATCCGCGGTTGTTCCACACCACCCATGTGACGGGGATCTCGTACTCCACGGCAGTCGCGATGACGTGCGAGGTCATCAGGAGGCCGCCGTCCCCGCAGAGGGCCACCGCCAACCGCTCGGGCGCGGCAAGCTTCGCGCCCAGGATGCCCGCAACCCCGAACCCCATCGCGGCGAACCCCCACGTTTGGAGGAGGGTCTGGGGCAGGTAGGTCGGCCACTGCTGAATGATCCAGTTGTGGTGGACCCCCACGTCGACCGACAGGATCGCGTCGCGTGGCAAGATCTTCCGGAGCGTCCGGATCAGGTGCTCGGGCTTTACGGGCTTCCCGTCACGTCGGTAGCGTCGGTCGTTGAACTCGGCCCATTCGCGTTTCCACCTGGAGACCTGCCGGCTCCAGGGCTCATGCCGGGTTCCGTCCCGCTCCGGCTTGAGCAGGTCGAGCAGCTGGCGGAGGAAGGTCTTCACATCGGCCTGAATCCCCAGGTGGACGGGGTAGTTCCTCCCGAGTTCCTCGGGGTCGATATCCACCTGGACCAGCCGTGTCGGGGGGATCTCGAACGTGTAGCCGGGTATCCAGGCACTGCTCACCCGATCGTCGAAGCGCACCCCCAGGGCCAGCAGGACGTCGGCCGAGCGCGCCGCCTGGTTGGCCGGGTACGTGCCGTTCCGGCCCACTGCGCCGAGGGACAGCGGGTGGTCCGACGGCACCATGCCGGCACCCAGCGGCGTGTGAGCCACGGGAATCTGTAAGGCCTCGGCGAGCGTCCGGAGTTCAGGCGCGGCCTGGGAGAGCACGCCGCCGTTTCCCACCAGGATCACCGGGCGGTCGGCGTTCACGAGGAGGTCCAGCGCCCGGAGGGCGGCCTCGGGCGAGCCGCTCATTCGGGCGTCGATCCCACGCCACCACAGGTCGGGGTCCGGCACCTCTGCCGCGTCGGCGTCCTCGACGAAGACGTTGAGGGGGATATCCAGATTCACCGGTCCTGGCCGGCCGGTCACCGCCGTCTTGAAGGCCTGCCGCAAGGCGAGGGGAAGCATATCCGTGCGCGGCACCTGAAAGCTCCGCTTGACGTACGGGCGGATGACCGACGGGAAATCAGCCTGGAAGTAGCGGTAGGTCTCCTGAAACGGCCCGCGGTTAAACTGCGAGGTCGGCACGTTCCCGGTAATGGCCACGAACGCCGAGGAGTCCATCATCGCGCAGGCGAGCGCGATCACCAGGTTGGTGGAGCCGGGACCGCACGACGTGAACGTCGCCACCGGCCGCTGGGCCACCCGAAAGTAAGCGTCCGCCATGTACCCCGCAACCTGCTCCTGGTGAACACCGACCATTTTGATTTGACCCTGGCGGCGGGCGATCGCGTCCATGAACCCGACGATCCCGTGACCGCACAGGCCAAAGACATACGGAACCTTTTCTTTGACGAGGTACTCGGCGAGCAGGTCGGCCCCGCGCATTGCTTCCATCGCTCACCTCCTGGGTAGAGAGGAAACGCGAGCGTGAGTCCAACTCCCCGGCTATGCGGTGGGGTGGCCCTTTTCCCGTCCGGCAGGCGGTGGGATTGGCCCCGGTGGGGGTCACACCGCCAGATACTTCCGGACCACCTCCTCGTTGGCCCACAGCTCCTCGAGCCGGCCCGAATACCGGAGGCTTCCCTTCTCGATGATGTAGCCGCGGTCGGCCACGCGGCGGGCGAACTTGACGTTCTGGTCGGCGATGAGGAGGGTGATACCTTCCTCCCGGATCCGGCGGATCGCCCCCACGAAACTCCGGACCATCAGGGGGCTGAGGCCCTCGGAGGGCTCGTCCAGGATCAGGAGGATCGGGTTTCCCATGAGGGCCCGGCCGATGGCCAGCATCTTCTGCTCGCCTCCGGAGAGCCCGGTGCCCAGGTTGGCCCGGAGCTCCCTCAGGACGGGGAAGAGCTCGAAGACCCGCTGGATCGTCCACGGCCCCTCCCGGCGGGTCACCCGGGGGACGATCTCCAGGTTCTCCTCCACCGTGAGATCGGGGAAGACCCGGCGGTCGTCAGGGACGTAGCCGATCCCGAGCCGGGCGACCTCGAACGGCTGGCGTCGGGTGATCTCCTCGCCCTTGAAGATCACCCGGCCGGCCCAGGGGGGGGTGAGCCCCATGATGCTGCGGAGGGTGGTGGTCTTTCCGGCCCCGTTTCTGCCGAGCAGGCAGACCACCTCCCCCGCCTCGACCTCCAGGGAGATCCCTTGGATCACCCGGCTGAGGCCGTAGGCGGTCTCGAGGTCGCGCACTTCAAGGATCACGCCGACAGCTCCTCACCGAGGTAGACTTCCCGCACCTCAAGGTTCTCCCGGATGAGGGAAGGGGGCCCTTCGGCCAGCAGTCGCCCCCGGTTCATCACCACGATCCAGTCGGAGAGGGAGAAGACCACATCCATATCGTGCTCGACGATGACAAAGGTGGTCCGCCGCTCGACGGCGAGCTTTCGGATCAGCCCCAGCACCGCCGCCCGCTCCACCGGGGTCAGGCCGGCCGAGGGCTCGTCCAGGAAGCAGAGCTCGGGCGCCGGGGCGATGGCGATGCCCAGCTCCAGGAGGCGCTGGTCGCCGTGCGAGAGGGCGCCGGCCGGATGAAGCTGGACCTCCCAGAGGCCGACCTCCTTGAGGATCTGGCCGGCCTCCGCGACGGCCTTCGCCTGGTCGTCCACCCTGGCGAGGGGCTTGAGCGTGCTCCCGTGGCGGGAGAGGACCGGGAGGAGCACGTTCTGGAGGACTGTGAGCCGGGAGAAGATGTTCATGAGCTGGAACGAGCGGGAGAGCCCCTTTCGGGTCCGCTGATGGCTCGCCAGACGGGTGATGGCCTCGCCTTTGAAATAGACCTGCCCGGCGTCGGGAAGGAGACTGCCCGTGATCAGGTTGATGAGCGTTGTCTTGCCCGCCCCGTTGGGCCCGATGACCGCCGTGAGCCGACCGGAGGGCAGCGTGAGGTTCACGCCATCCACGGCGGCCAGCGCGCCGAAGCGCTTCGAGAGGCCTTCGGTCTTGAGGAGCTCGGTCGTCACGGGGTCACCGACGGGCAAAGATGCTCGCGACGCCGCCCCGGAAGCCCATGACCAGGGCCACCACGATCGCCCCGAGCCAGATGAGCCAGTACTGCGTGAAGCGGACGATGATGTCCTTGAGCATGAAGAAGAGGAAGGCGCCCACGATGGGGCCGCCGAAGACGTGGACCCCCCCCAGGAGCGTGGCCAGGACCGGCTCGGCCGAGGTGCTCCAATGGGCGATGGGCGGGGTCACGGTGTTCTCCAGCGGGGTGAGGAGGGCGCCGGCCAGCCCGGCGTAGAGGCCCGCGATCGTGAACGCGATCAGGCGGTAGGTCCTGACCGGCACCCCCGCGAACTCGGCCCGGCTCTCGCTGTCCCGGATCGCCTGGAGGGTGAGTCCAAGCGGCGAGTGCACCAAGCGGTACATCGCCCAGATGGCGAGCAGCGAGACGACGAGGACCACGTAGTAGTAGCGCTCCTGCGTGGCCACGCTGAGGCTCCAGAGGCCCGGAATCTCCAGCGGCGCCCGCGGGATCCCCACGAGCCCGTCGTCCCCCCCCGTGAAGTCGCGCCACTTCCAGGCGATGGAGAAGACCATCATCCCGAAGGCCAGGGTGAGCATGGAAAAGTAGATGCGGGTGTGCCGGACCGAGAGGAACCCCAGGACCACAGCCGCCACGCCGGCCGCCGCGACGCCGCCCCCGAGCCCCAGGAAGAGGTTCGGCACGGCCAGCAGGATCTTCGCGCAGGCGTACGCGCCGATGCCGAAAAATCCAGCCTGGCCAAACGAGAGGAGGCCCGTGTAGCCGAACAGGAGGTTGAAGCCGAGGGAAAAGACCGACAGGATCAGGATCTGGATCGCCAGGTACACGGAGTACCGCCCGACCACCCACGGAAGCAGGAACAGGGCCAGCACCAAGAGGCCAACGAGCGCCGTGAGGCGGCGGGGGGATCGGTCAGCCACGCGCGGTCCTCACCGGGCAAAGAGCCCCTGGGGGCGGAGCAGGAGCACCACGGCCATGATCGCGAAGATCAGGAAGAGCTCGAACACCGGGAAGAAGAGCGTCCCGTAGGCGCTCAGGATCCCCACGATGAGCGAGGCGACGAAGGCGCCTTTGAGGTTCCCCAGGCCGCCGATGACGGTGATGATGAACGCCTGAATGATCATCGCCGCGCCGATGCCGGGGGCGACGACCCGCACCGGCGTTCCCAGGGCCCCTCCCAGGGCCGCCAGCATGGACCCGAACACGAAGACGCCCGAGAAGACCCGCGGGACATTGACGCCGATGGCGTTCGCCATCTCCCGGTCGGAGGCGGTGGCCCGCACGATCCTCCCCCACCAGGTCTTCTCGAAGAGCGCCCAGAGGCCCACGGCAACCGCCACGCCCACCGCGATGACGAAGGCGTTGTAGACCGGAAACGGCCGGCCGAACACCCGCCACGCCCCGTCGAGGAAGGGGGGAATCGCGGGGATCTTGAAGACGCCCCCCCAGATGATCTTGACCGCGTCGTCGAGGATCAGGATGAAGCCGAAGGTGAGCAGGAGCTGGTAGGCCTCGTCGATGCCGTAGATGCGGCGGAGGAATCCGCGCTCCATCACCAGGCCCAGGAGCCCCACGCCGAGGAGGCTCAGGAGGATCGCCAGCCAGAAGGGCAGCCCCAGCTGACCGTAGAAGGTGAAGGCCAGGTACGCCCCCATCATGAAGAGGCTCCCGTGGGCGAAGTTGATGATCCGGAGCACCCCGAAGATGATCGTCAGGCCGGCCGAGATCAGCCAGAGATACATCGCCATGGACAGGCCGATGAGTCCCTGGAAGGCGATGGCGTCCATGGCGTCGGCGGGAGGAGGGCCCGGGAGCCGGGCCCTCCTCCAGGATCGAAGCTACTTCGTCGCCGCGACCGGCGTGAAGGGGGGATAGCGATAGTAGTCCTTGGCCGCGAAGATTTTCAGATCGCCGAGGACCGGGATGGGGTACTTCGGGTCCATCATGGGCCGTCCGGCGGGGACGTTGTAGATGAACTGCTGGTCCTCAGCCCGGAAGACGCGGAGGCCGCCAGGGTTGTTGATCTGCATCCCTTTCAACCCTTCGATGACCTTCGGGGTCTCCAGGCTCCGGGACTTTTCGACCGCGGCCTTGATGATGAAAAGTGACGAGTAGGTGGTCTCGGCGGAGTAGTTGGGGAGCCGGACCCAGCGCTTCCTGAAGCGCTCGTTGAACGCCTTGTTCTCCGGGGTGTCGGGCCAGTTGTGGATGTAGCGCGCCGTGGCCCAGAGCTTGCCCTTGAACCTGTCGCGCTGGACCTCGGAGGCGATCCCCTCGAGGACATCCACGGAGCCTCCCATCGCCTGCCACCAGGCCTGGACCTGCGAATCAAAGACGCCCTGGATCAGGGCCTGCCGGAGGAGCATGACCGCCTCGCCGGCCCACGGCGTGGCGAAGATCGCGTCAGGCTTCTGGGCCATCACGGCGGAGACGTGAGGGGAGAAGTCGAGCGTCAAGAACGGCGCCCAGACCGCCGCCACGAATTCGGCGTCGGGCCGGTACTTCTTCAACGTGTCCTTGAACATGCTCCAGGCCACGTACCCGTACTCGTAGTCAGCTCCGATGGTGGCCCACCGCTTGATCTCAGGCCGGTCCTTGAAGATCAGGGCCGCGATGATAGCGTCCTGATAGACCGGGACGCTCACCCGCACGATCTCCTTGATCCCCTTCCCGGCCACCAGCTCTTCGGTCAGCCGGTGGGTGGCCGCGTGGGTGAAGAAGTGGATGCGCTTCAGCTCGGCGAGCACAGGCCCCATGGCCATGGCGACCCCGCTCGAATCGGTCCCGACCATGAAGTGGGCGCCCCACTCCGCCACCAGGTACCGGGCGTTCTTCACGCCGGTGGCTGCCTTGTTTTCGTCGTCCATGAACTTTATTTCGAGCTTGCAGCCGAGGATGCCCCCCGTCGCGTTGATCTCCTCGATCGCCATGGTGGCGCCCATCTCGATCTGGCGCCCGTAGTCCGCGTGGGGGCCGGAGGCCGCCCCTTGCACGCCGATCTTGATGACCGGCACGCCGAGCTGGCACTGCGCCTCCGCCGGGCCGGCAGGGAGCAGCAGGAGGGTCAGCACGAAGAGGACGCTCAGAATCCCTACCCCTTTTTTCATCGTTCGCCTCCTTGGTTCGCGGGACATTGGCAGCATGACTCTAAGAGAGGATTGATTCTCCTGTCAAGAGGGCGCATCAACTCAAAATTTCGGTTACCGAAGGGGAGGCCGTACATCAAAAGTCAGGGTTACCCACGCCAGCCAGGAGGGGACCGTGACACGAGCCAGCCTTCGGGAGTATGCCGTGATCCAACGGGAGCGGTATCAGCGCGCCCCCCGGGCCGACAAGAGCCGGCTCTTGGACGAGGTGATCACCGTCACCGGCATTCATCGCAAGGCCGCCATCCGGCTCCTCCGCCGGAGCCCGCGGGGCCCCCGGGAGCGCTCCCGCGCCGGCCGCCCGCGGCGCTACGGACCGGAGGTGGCCGGCGCCGCCGAGGTCCTGTGGCAGGCCAGCGGCCGGATCGGCGCGCATCGGCTCCACCCCTTCGTGCCCGAGCTCCTCGAGCGGCTCGCTCAGTGCGGCGAACTGACCCTCGCCCCCGCCGTGGACACGCTCCTGCGGCAGGCCAGTCGGCCGACCCTGGCGCGTCTGCTGGCGCCGGCCCGCGCGCAGTACCCGCGGCGCGGGGCCACGATCACGCGGCCCGGCACCTGGCTCAAACACGAGATCCCGATTCGCACCTTCACCGAGTGGGACGATGCCCGCCCGGGCTTCCTCGAGGTCGACTTGGTGGCCCACTGCGGCACGAGCACGGAGGGGTTCTATCTCTGCACCCTCTGCGCTGTGGACATCGCCTCGAGTTGGGTCGAACTCCAAGCCGTCTGGGGCAAGGGACAGCGCCGCGTCGGCACCGCGGTCCATCACGTCCGCCAGCGCCTGCCCGTGCCCCTCGTCGGCCTGGACAGCGACAACGGCTCGGAGTTCATCAACCACCACCTGTTCGCCTGGTGCCGACGCGAGGGGATCACCTTCACCCGCAGTCGCCCCTGGAAGAAAAATGACAGTGCCCACGTCGAGCAGAAAAATGGCGCCGTCGTGCGCCACCTCGTCGGCTATGATCGCTTCGCCTCCCACGCCGCCTATGCGCAGCTCACCCGCGTCTACCAGCTCGCCCGCCTGCACGTGAATTTCTTCCAGCCCGTGCAGAAGCTCGTGACCAAGACGCGGGCGGGGGCGCGGACGCGCCGGTTCTACGACCGCGCCCAGACCCCCTACCAGCGCCTGGGCGCCACCGGCGTCCTGCCTCCGGCCACGCGCGACGACCTGGAGGCGCTCTACCAGCGCCTCAATCCGCTGCAGTTGCGCCGCGACCTGGAAGCCGCCCTCGCGCGGCTCTGGACCCTCGCCGCGCCCGATCCGCTCCGGCTCCCAGGGGATACCCAGATAGCCACCCCCTCCCTGAAGTCCTCTCCTGGAGGCTCCGAGGCGATGGCTTCGGTAACCCTGAATTATGAGTTGACGAGAATCGGAGGGTAACCCTTAATTATGAGTTCCTACGGGTGACGATCGAGCTGACGCCGGCGGGGATGCTCGTGGGGCGGATTGCGCCGGCGGGTGGGCTGGGGTATTCTCGGCCCGTCCATGCAGGTCTACATCCTCCGCCGGCTGTTCCAGGCGCTCTTCGTGTGCCTCGGGATCTCGCTCATCACCTTCCTTCTCCTCCACGTGGTGGGCAACCCGGTCCTGCTTCTCCTTCCGCAGGATGCTTCCGACAAAGACGTCGCCCTCCTCAAGGAGAAGCTCGGCCTGGACCGCCCCCTCTGGATCCAGTATCTGTCGTTCCTGAAGGACGCTGCGCGCGGCGACTTCGGCCAGTCCCTCTTCACCCAGGAATCGGCCTTCGGGCTCATTCTCGAGCGGATGCCGGCCACGCTGGAGCTGACCCTGGCCGGGATGCTCGTTGGGCTCGGGATCGCGATCCCGCTGGGGGTGATCTCCGCCATCCGGCGCGGGTCTTTGACCGACCGGCTGTGCACGGTGGGGGCGGTGGCGGGCCAGGCGATGCCGATCTTCTGGCTCGGCATCATGCTGATCATCCTCTTCGCCGTGAAGTTCCGGGTGCTCCCGGCCTCCGGGCGCGGCACCCTCTGGCACCTGATCCTTCCTGCCATCACCCTCGGGGCGTACCTGGCGCCGCTCACGATGCGGCTGACGCGCTCGGGGATGATGGATGTCCTCACCCAGGACTATATCCGCACCGCCCGGGCCAAGGGCGTGGTGGAGCGCGTCGTCCTCTTCAAGCACGCCCTCCGCAACGCCGCCATCCCCATCGTCACGATCCTCGGCGTCCAGTTCGGCCGGCTCCTCGGAGGTGCCGTCGTCACCGAAACGGTTTTCGCCTGGCCAGGGGTCGCCTCGCTGGCAGTGAAGGCGATCCGCACCTACGACTACCCCGTCGTCCAGGGTGCGGTGGTGCTCTTGGCGCTGCTCATCGTCGTCGCCAACCTCCTGGCCGATATCGCCATCACCTACCTGGATCCGCGGATCCGCCTCGGGAAAGCCCGTGGGTAGCCTGAGGCGGCTCCGGTTTTTGGCGGTGGGAAGCGGGATCGTGCTGGTCGCCGTCGCGGCCGCCGTCCTGGCGCCGTGGGTCTCGCCCCACGACCCGTATCGCCAGGCTGTCGGCGACCGCCTGATCCCGCCCGTGTGGGATACGGGCGGCACCTGGGGGCACCCCCTCGGGACCGACCCTCTGGGGCGCGACATCTTTTCGCGCATCATCTACGGCGCCCGGGTCTCCATCAGCGCCGGCGCCCTCGCCGTCGCGGTGGCGATGACCTTCGGCGTCCTCATGGGGCTCCTGGCCGGATACTACGGGGGCGCGATGGACACGGTCATCGACAACCTGGTGAACATCATGCTGGCCTACCCGTTCCTCCTGCTGGCGCTGGCGGCGATCGCGGTGCTGGGGCCGAGCTTCGGCAACATGATCGTGGTCCTCGGATTGACGGGCTGGCCCATCTACACGCGGGTGGTGCGGGCGGAGACGCTGAAGTACCGTGAGCGGGAGTTCGTTCAGGCGGCGCGGGCCCTGGGCGTCGGCAGCCCGCGCATCCTCCGGGTCCACGTGCTCCCCAACCTGGCGAACACGGTCATCGTCATGGCGAGCCTCGAGGTGGCCCGGATGATCATCCTCGAGTCGTTCCTCTCGTTCCTGGGGCTGGGGATCCAGCCCCCCACGCCGTCCT
>Ga0209002_10003695_pt1 | contig 12151 bp, 12 predicted proteins | sample Rifsed16ft2_FD_184010 | JGI IMG/M metagenome (GOLD analysis project Ga0209002, IMG submission 184010) | Soil microbial communities from Rifle, Colorado, USA - sediment 16ft 2 (version 2) | ecosystem: Environmental > Terrestrial > Deep subsurface > Rock core/Sediment | place: Rifle, Colorado...
CCAGCATCGCGAACAAGAACCTTCCCCACCTTGAGACCCTCCAGGTATTTGGTTATCGCTGCGATAATCTTGTCCTTTTCTTTATCCGTAAAGTTTCCCGTCCACTGGATACGGACCTCGATGTCTTCGCCGTTTGGGTCAACGAACTTCATCGGATTGTTTAGGGTGTAAGTATACGAGTTCCACCTTTGCGGGTTCGCCAATTCCTCAGGAAATGGAACGCCGGATAACTTCGGATCGGTAGAAACAAAGCGGCCCGTGCTGCGTCCTTTGTCAGTTAGCGCAATCTTCCCGGCGGGTCAGCAGGTTCGGGGCTGAACGGTTGGGCGGAGGGAGGAGTCTCCCTGGCTGTAATTTTCGAAGGAGCCGGCTGCGACAGCCCAACGCCCTGGTTTATTTCCAGGTGTTCTTTGCCGCACCGCGGGCAGTAGCCCTTTCCGGTATCTTCATCGCGCAGACTGGCCAGCTCGTAGCATCCGCAAATGCAGTCGCAGTAGCCGGTGGTCGAAGCCGTCCTAATTGGCACCAGAGCCATCTCATCTCCTCCGTCATGGATACTACCCGCGCCAACCAAAATTGGCAACGGGCGTAGCGGCCTGTGATTTCGTGATTGTCCGGCCGTTGAAAACAAAAAGAATCGCTCCAGCTCACTGACAACGGATGACTGAAAACTTCCTCAGAGATCTTTCAGGTGGGAAAGTAGAAACGGCGCGCCGGTTTTCTCTCGCAGATCCATCCACAGGACGGTCGGCATGGAGAGGAACACCTGCACGACTTCGGGGTCAAACTGCGTGCCGGCGCAGCGTTGGATCTCCTCGCGCGCGGCCTCGATCGAGCGGGCGCGCCGGTAGGGCCGGTCGGAGATCATCGCGTCCAGCGCATCGGCCACGGCGAAAATCCGCGACCCCAGCGGGATCTCTTTGCCTTTCAAGCCGCGCGGATATCCGGTGCCGTCAAAAAACTCCTGATGCGTCAGGACGATCTCCGCCGCATCGTGCAGGAAGGGGATGCGCATCAGTATTTCGTGGCCGATCTCACAGTGCCGCCGCATGACGGCCCGTTCATCATTGGTCAGCGGCCCGGGCTTGCGCAGGATTCCATCGGGGATGGCCATCTTGCCGATGTCGTGCAGGAAGGCGCCGCGGGCGATCTGCCGCAGCAGCGCCGGCTCGAGGTTCATCTGCCGCGCGATGGAGATGGTGTAGGCAGTCACGCGCTGGGAGTGCCCTTCGGTTTCGGCATCTTTCAGGTCCAGCGCGCTGCCCAGGGCCTCAAGCGTGTAGTCGTACGACTGCTCGAGCTGGTTGAAGGCCTCGCGGAGCTGTGCCGTGCGCTCCTCCACCAGTTTTTCGAGGTTGCGCTGGTAGTTACGGTTTTCGAGCACCAGCCGCCGGTGCTCGAGTGCCCGCCGCACGCACAAAAAAAGCTGGTCCTTCTCAAAGGGCTTCAGGATGTAGTCGTAAGCGCCGCGGCGCATCGCCTCCAGTGCGGTCGAGAGGTCGTGCATCGCGGTCACCATAATCACCGGCACGTCCGGGTCGCGCTCGCGCATCCATTCGAGCAGCCGCATCCCGTCCATCTCCGGCATCACCATGTCGCTCAGCACCAAGTCCGGCGAGTCCTTTTGCAACTGCTCTTGTGCCAGCCGGCCGTTGCCGACCATCGCGCAGCGGTAGCCCTGCGCCTCGAGAAGCGTGGTGACCACCTCTCGGATCGCTTCTTCGTCGTCCACAACAAGGATTTTCTCTTGCGCCACTGCGATCACTCCAAAAAGGCCATTATACGGGAGGGCACAACGCCACCAAGCCCTTGTTGCCGGAAATAAAAGCCGCGTGCTACGTTCGCCAACGGCTTTCCTCTGTCGTCTCTCATGGTCAAGGCCCGCTGTGCGTCGGCACGCCGCGGGCGTGCGCTTGGAGGGTGTCTCCGCTGATGCACAACCAGGGGCTGCTTGCGATTGCCTTCCTGCAGACCTCCGCCTTTCTGGTTCTTCTGGTCCTTTACCTGCTCCTCTACCGCGACCTTCCCGCCCGCTTCTTCCGCCTGTGGATTGCCGGCTGGACGTTCTTTACCCTTTACGGCGCCACCCACGTCCTGACCCTATTCGGCGCCGCGCCGCGCGGGCGCCTGCTGGTCATGGAGCTATCGCTGGGCGCGACGGCGTTTTTTCTGGCCTCCTTGCTTGACTACACAGGAAGAGCGCGCCGCACCGCCCTGGTCTGGCCGCTGGCTCTGATCGTTTGTCTTGCCGTGGCTTGGACTGACCTCCAGTTCGGCAGGCCCGAACGCGCCGAGTGGCTGGCTCTGCTGTGCAGAGCTGCCGTTTGCCTCGCGGCCGGCTTTTTGCTCTTGCGCTATGCCCGGGGACGGCGGGACTGGGCCCCGCGCCTGCTCGGCCTAGCCCTGTGTCTGAACGGCCTGCATATCCTCGACCAGCCGCTGTGGGCCGGCCAGCCATTCTTCCTCGTGCGGGTCGCTCTGGATGGCATTCTAGAGGCCACGCTCGGCGTGGCTCTGGCCGTAATCGTGTTGGAGGTCGCCCGCGCCCGCACTGAAGAGCTCAACGACAAGCTCCGCCGGCTCACCCTGATTGCCGCTGCCAGCACGCAGACCTTCGACGTGGATGAGATCTTGGGCGTCGTTCTCCGGCACTTGGTGGAAAGCCTGGGCGCCAGCCACGGTCTGGTCCGTCTTCTGGTCGGCGCAGGGGACGTGCGCGAGCTGGTGGTGCGTGCCTCAGTGGGTTTCACACCGGCTTTCCTCGAACGCTCTGCCCGCGTCTCCATTAACGAGCCCTGGGCGCGTCGCGCGCTCGACCCTTCCACGACCTACCTGGTGTACGACTCCGAGCACGACCCGCACGTCCGCCGCCGCATGGAGGCCGAGGGCATCGCCGCCATGGTGCTGGTCCGCCTGCCCGGCAAGGAGGCCTCGCTCGGCGTCCTCTGCGTTGGCTCAAATGCGCCGCGGCGCTTCCACGCCGAAGAGATCCATTTCCTGGTCAACGTGGCCAACCTGCTCGGCCTGACCATTCAGAACGTCTCGCTGTTTGAGCAGGCCGCGCACGCCGAGCGGCAGTGGATGTACACCTTCGATTCCATCGAAGACCCCATCCTCGTGCACGACCCGCAGTTCCGCATCCTGCGCGCCAATCAGGCGCTGGGCCAGCGGTTGGGGGGCGTCCCGGCTGATTCGCTTGTTGGCCGTCTTGTTGCTGAAGTCCTCCAGCCGCGCGCGGATTCCCCGGCAGCAGGCCGTCGCCACGGCTCCTGGACCAACTGCCCCTACTGTGAGGAGGCCGCCGGCAATGGTGACGCCCCCGACCCGGTGCTGGGCGTATGCTTCCTGGTGTCCACCTCCGAGTTTACCGGTCCGAGCGGCGCTTGCCTGGGCACAGTTCATGTGCTGAAGGACATCACCGACCGCAAACGCGCCGAGGAGCGCTATCGCAACCTTATCGAAAACGTCCAGGAGGGTGTCTTCGTCACGACTCCCGACGGCCGCTTCCTGGATTTCAACGACGCCTTCATGCGCATGCTCGGCTACGAAAGCCGCGAGGAGCTGATGCAGACCCGCATCGGCCCCGGCATCTACGTCAACCCGGAAGACCGCGAGCGGCTCAAGAAACTCCTGCGCGAGCACGGCTCGGTAACCGATTTCGAATTCCAGATGCGCCGCCGGGATGGCGAGGTCCTCACCGCCCTCGAGTCCAGCTTTGCCACTCGCGACGCCACCGGCGCCGTCGTCGCCTACCAGGGCTTCGTGCTCGATATCACCGAGCGCAAGCGCGCCGAGCAGGAAGTCCGCCGCCGCAATCGCGAGCTGATGGTGCTCAACTCCATCAGCCAGTCCCTCAATCAGTCGCTCCCTCTCGATGAGCTGCTGGATCGCTCGCTCCGCCAGATCGTCGAGCTGTTCGGTGTGGACATGGGCACAATCTATCTGCTCGAGGAGCAGACCAGTGTCCTCCGCCGCGTGGCCGCCTTTGGCCTGCGCTCCGAGTACGCCGGCCACTTCCCACCCACGGTCTTCCCGGCCGACCTGCTCAACCACATCCGCGCCGTCCGTGCCACCGTCGTTGCGGGCAAGAGCCTGCCCTGGCCGCAAACGATTCGTGATTTTCAGCAGAAGGAGGGCGTCGAGGTTTCCAATGTTGTCGTGCTGTGGTCGAAGGAGCGGATCCTGGGCGCCATGGTGGTCAGTTGCCGCTCCCTGCGCGAGTTCTCCTCGGCAGAACTGAACCTGCTCACTTCGGTGGGCAGTCAGGTCGCCGCCACCATCGAGAAATCCCTCTTGCTCGAAGAAACCCGCCAGGCCCTGGACAATCTCCGCCGCACCCAGGAACAGCTTCTGCAGAGCGAGAAGATGGCGGCAGTCGGCCAGCTCATTTCTGGCGTCGCCCACGAGCTGAACAACCCCCTTACCGCCATCCTGGGCTATGGCCAGCTGCTCGCCGCGAATGACCACGTGGACGCCCGCGGCGCCGAATTCGTTGAAAAGCTCCGCACCCAGGCCCTGCGCACCCATCGGATCGTCCACAACCTCTTGAGCTTCGCCCGCCAGCAGAAGCCCGAGCGCCTACCCGCCCGCCTGAACCAAATTGTCGAAAACACCCTGGCGTTGCGCGAATACGACATGCGCATCAACAATATCGTCGTCCATCGCGAACTCGCCCCGGACCTGCCCATCACCGCCGCCGACTCCCATCAGCTTCAGCAGGTTTTCCTGAACATCCTGAACAATGCCGTGGACGCCATCCTCGAGCGCTCGTCCGGCGGCGAAATCTGGGTGCACACTGCCGCTGAGCCCGAACATTTGATTGTCGAGTTCGCCGATAGCGGTCCGGGCGTGCGCGACCCGCAGCGCGTCTTCGACCCCTTCTACACCACCAAGCCCGTCGGCAAAGGCACCGGTCTAGGTCTTTCCATCTGCTACGGCATCGTGATCGAGCATGGCGGCGCAATCCGCGTTCGCAACTCCGCCGAGCCGGGGCGCGGCGCAATTTTTACCGTCGCGCTGCCGCTCCAGCCGGTGGCCGAGTCGCACACGGAGCTTCCCGGCTGGCCCGCCGGCACCCCGCCCGCCGGCCGCATCCTTCTGGTGGACGATGAGGAATCCGTGCTCGAGCTCGAGCAGGAAATCCTGCGCGGGCGCTGCCGTTCGGTCCGTGCCGTCCGCAGCGGCCGCGAGGCTCAGCAGATTCTCGACCGCGAGCCGGTGGACCTGGTGATCACCGACTTGAAAATGCCCGGCGACATCACCGGGCGCGAGCTCTACAACTGGATCTGCCGCCGCCACCCGGAGCTCTCCGCCCGCGTCATCTTCACGATGTCCGATGCCCGTGCCGCAGAGGTCGGCCCGCTGCTCGAGCAGAGCGGCTGCGAATTTGTGCAGAAGCCGTTTGAGGTGGAAAGGTTCTTAGGCGTGGTCCGCCGCGTGTTGAATCACGCGGAGGCGGTCCTGCTGAAGGGGCCGTCCCGGCACTGATCGCCAGTTTTTAGGCCGGGCGGTTGGTTGCTTCTCCGATGGCCGTCATCGCCGCTGCGGTCCGGTCGGCAATACTCCCTACAAGATTGGTCGTTCGATCGAGAAGCCGCAGCGTCCAGCGGCTGCCCAGCGGCGCCACCCAGAGCACACCGTACCAGAACCGGAAGCGCACGCCCAGCCATAGCCGCTCGCGTTCCAGCTCATGGCTTAGCTCGGGCGAGAGCGAAGCCACGGTCCGGCCCAGCCGCTCCAGCCGCACGTAGTCTTCCTTGAGGCCGGCGAGGAATCCCCGAACCACCGTGCGCCGGTCCGCCTCCCACCGCCGGCGGACGGCTGGCGTGGCCCGGTGCGCCAGATACTCCCGGTCGGCTCGCGCGAGCGCCTGCCGGATTTGCGCGTAGTAGCAGACATGACTTGGAGGCAAGAGTTCAGTTGCCGTCTCCGCTTTGGTTGCCTGCGAGTCCTGCGCTGGCATCTGTTCGCGCCGCGCCCGCGCATAAAGGAAGAACAACAGTGCCAGGAGCACCCCAACGAGGATAACGGTCTCTATCATGTCTTGAAGATCTCCAGTAAGCGCTCATTCAGCAGCCGCAAGCGCAGGTTCGTCTGCGGAGCCAGTTCATCATAGGCCCTTTGCGAGAGCACGGGGAGTGCCTGCCCTTCTTGCGGAACAGGCTTGCGCAGGGCCGCAATCCAGATCAACAGCACCAACTGGAAGCTGACCATCTTTACTGCACTGCCCCAGGCGTAGTAGTCGGGCCACAGGAGTAAGGCCACGTTATTCACCACCTGGAGTAACGACCAGACTCCCAGACCCAGGGCCAGCATTCCTTCCAGCATCGGCACGGGGATGCGATAGTAGCTGCTGATGACCAGCAGCAAGAGCAAGACGATCGCTGCGGCCAACTCCATTCCGCGCTCCGCCGTCATAAAAAACGTCTCGAGGCGATCGCGCGTCCCATACGCGGCTAGCCCGGCATAAACCAGCAGGAGCATGGCCGCGCCGACCAGCAGTCGCCAGGCCAGCGCCCAGACCCCCCGGTATAGTCTCAGCACGCGACGGCAAAGCTCGCCCACCACTAGTCCGCGGGCCAGAAGCGCAACCCCGAAGGCGGCCCAGCCGATGTAAAACATCGAACTGTAGCCGAGTCTCAAATACGCCCACCAGACCAGCGCCAGGGTCAACAGGTTCAACCACACGTATGCGGAGAAGGCGGGCAGTCGCAGGTACAGTCCGCCTCGGAGGACCAGACCGCAGACGGCGAGCTGAAGAACCGTCGAAACGATCCAGAGGACGTAGTCGCTACGGGTGAGTTCCATGTGCCGCAGCGAATCTTAACACAGCATTACCCGTCAAGTAAATATTCTGTAATTTGCTCCGGCGATGTTGGTTAGGCAGCGATCCATTCTCCACCCCCGCCACCACCTCCTCTGGGTAGTTTTGGGGGCGAACGTATGGGCTACCCTTGCGCCCAAACATCCTCGCCCGCGGACCAGACCCCCTTCGGCTTGGGCGGCAGGGGCCAACCCTGGGCCATTAAATCCTCGCCCGCGGACCAGACCCCCTTGGGCTTGGGCGGCAGGGGCCAGCCCTGGGCCTGCTCGGAGTCGGGGTTGAGGGTGGGACTGCTGTTGACTATTGGGCAAACTGGCGCTAGCATTAGCGTCACGAGGACGCTGACGAGGAGCAGCAAACAGATGCGTTTCATTGGGTGTTACCTCCCGGAAGGGGAGGTTGCACCGCGGGTTCACATCCGGCGCAGCAGTAAGGAATTTGTTCAGGAATCGGAACAGCACGGAGAGATTCAGGCGTGGAAAGCCATCAAAGAAACCGACGAGTAATGGAGGACTTCGCGGAGCGGTCCCTGGCCGCCATTCCCAGCGAGTTCGGCCGTCTGGCCTACGTCGCCTCCCTGCGCGACGTCGAAGGTGGCTGCTACCGCCACGACGGCCTCTCGGCCCTCTATCCTGAGGTGGCCGTCCAGCAGGCTCTCTCCACGTGCCACCAGGGGCTGTTCCTGCGCTTGCTGGAAACTCCCCTCGAAAGCCAGGAGATCGACCTGCGCCTCTGCCTGGCTGCCATTGGCGGGGGTTTTGAGAACAGCCTGGCCGGCTGGAGAGAACAGGAAGTGTATTGTCTGCTGCCGCCCGCAGGACTCCCGGCCTACCTCGAGGAGCTGTTTGCTTCCAACGTCCGCGCGCTGCTGGCGATCTTGACCGAAGAGCGCCTCAGAATTCAATCAGCCGCATAACCACGCCGACCACCTGCCCCACTACTTCGGCCTCCCCCGGCCATTCCAGCATTTCTGGCGCGCAGGAGGAGAGCGGGTGCGGTTGCAGGATCAGCTCGTGGTCCATTTGCATGCACCACGCGCAGCGATAGCCGCTGCGCACTTCCACGAAATAGATGGGCCGCTCGTACTCGTTGTTCCAGCCGGAGTTGCGCACCTGCTGACGTGCCGGGTCCACCAGCACCAGGCTGCCCGGACGCAGCAGTGGGTCCATGCGGTGGTCCTCCAGGCCGATGTACCCATAGTGATAGCGCGGCTGCTCGCCGAGCATCGTCCCTTCCAGGTGCCCCCAGCGCTCGACCATGCGGGTCAGATACTCCGTTCGGCTCGGGTTGAATCCGGGGTCGAATCGCAGCGGGAGCGAAAGGGAACTGGGCGGGGCAGCCAAGTGCGTATTGGGTGCCGTCAGCTTGCCGCTGTCGGCGAAATGTTCATCCAACGGAACATCGTACCACTGGCAAACTTCCAGGGGGTTCAAGTGGTAGATGACGGCCAGTGAGTACAGCTTGTGAAGGGAGGGCACCACCCCGCGATTCTCGATGTCGGCCAGGCGGCTGATGTGCACGATAAAGTCCGGCAGGCCGCGCTGGCCAGCCAGCAGATAGCTGGCGCGTTCCACATCGCGGAAGGTCAGGCCGAGCCGCTCACGGGCTTGTCGAAGACGCGAACCGCCAAGCATTGCTCCTCGGGTGATAGAGAGGGTCTGGACAGCGAGAGTATACCTTAATTACCAAGTTGTTACGCAAGGGGGTGCTGCGCCTGGCAGGGCTTGGCCGCAGCCAGCCCCGCTTCCGGCTGGCCCGGCCCCCTCAAGTGTGATAGAGAACCTCCGTGCTCGAATGGGTTTGTCCCTCCTGTGATCGGCTGGTCAACCCTGGCCTGGATGCCTGTCCCTTTTGCGCCCAGCGCCAGCCGGAATCGCCAAAAGTGTTGACCGACCCCGCCCGCAAGACCTCCTGGCCGATGGCCGACCGCATTTTCCGCATTGTGATGGGAATGGCTGCCATTCTCGCCCTGGTCTATTTCCTTGCGGTGGCCTGGGCCGTCTATACCGAAAACGACCTTCTCATCGACCGCCTGACTCGCTGGCTCCCCATGCCCTGACCAGCACTAGTTTGCGCCTGCGACGCCCCTGTATTACAGTGCTTCTCTTCATGTGTGAAAGAAATCGCATTCAGGATCGTGTCATCTTGATCGCTGCGCTTCTCGCGATCGCTCTGGCGGTCCCGGCCTTCTGCATGGCGCAGGACCCGGACGCGGAGTTTCGCCGCTTGGCCTCGCAGCTTGCCACCGTGCGCCTGGCGGGTGGCGACGACGACCCCGCGCTTCTTGAAAAGGCGCTCGCTCTGCTGGACGCCCGCATTCTGAATGCGCTCAGCGCCGGGCCGCCCCCCGACCTGGACGCTCTGAACCGCAGCCTGACCGCACTCACCACCGATATCTTTCCCGTCGGTCAGACCTTTCGCCTCAGCCGCATCGCTGCCACTCCGCCGGTGTATGCCCTGGCAGCCAACTTCGGTCTGGCCGGGCCTTCCGCCGTCCGCATCTACGCCGCGGTCGCGGGCGGCTACGCGCTGGCCGCGCGCATTGACCGTTCCGCCCAGAAGAATTTCTTTGACGAATACCTCGAGCTCGTGCCCTTCGCCGCGCCCGCCGTCGTCTTTGTCACCATCACCGGTCGCACCGACGACCTCCAGACCGGCTCCTTCGCGGCCTGGCATTTCACAGGTCGCGCCATCGAGATGGTCTGGTCAGCCGACCTGCTCCAGCAGTCGAGCTACGAAGCCGCGCCCAACGGTTTCCATCTCACCTACTGCTCCGTGACCGACGATCGCAACCCGCGCCAGTGCCGCCGCATGACCCGCGACCGCTTCCTCTGGGACGCTGGCGGCTGGAAGCGCGTCGAGCAGACACCGGTCCCAGTTTCCAAACGATAATCGGCCCCTCGCTCATTCACTTGACTCTGCGCGGAACACCATGAAAGCATAGGGATTCCACTCTTTGCATTTGCCCTGGGGTTTGAGGGGATGATCAGCGACTACCGCGTCCGCGATTTCATGACCTCGCCGGCGACTGTCGTCTCACAGGACGCCCGCCTGATCGACGCCGTGCTGCTCCTGCGCAGCAACGGCATTCGCCACCTGCCCATTGTCGACGGCGACCGTCTGGTGGGCATCATCACCGACCGCGATATCCAGCGCTGCGCTCCCTCGCTGCTCGAAAAGATCACACAAGAGGAATACAACGCCATCTTCGAGCGCACCGCGCTGGCCCGCGTGATGGTCCGCGACCCGCTCTCTGTTTCCCCCGATACGCCGTTGCGTGATGCCGCTGCGCTTCTCCACGAGCAAAAGTTCGGCTGCCTGCCCGTGGTCGAAGACGGCCGGTTGGTCGGCGTCATCACCATCTCAGACATGCTCGGAGTCCTCCGCCGCCTGCTCGCGGGCGAGCTGCTCGCCGCCCCGGCCGAGCCCAGCTGATATGTTTCTGCACTGCCTGCGCCGCTTTGCTCGTGCGCCGGTATCCGGCTGACTGCTATGCTGGCGTCTGCATCCAATCGTAGGTTTCGTTTTCTGCGATCACTTCGGGTGAAGGAAGATTTCTCCCGGTCCGGGGGCTCGGCTGCATGAGACGCTGGTTTACTGTACTTGCCGTCATCGCACTTCTCGCCGCCGGCTTGGGCGCCCAGCAGGCCACGCCTCCGGCTTCGCTGCCGCCGCCCGGCACCGCGCCCACGGCCGAATTCCTGCGTGCCGTCGACGAAGTCATGGCCGAGATGAGCCAGCTCCTCGCTCTGCCGGTCAAGTTGCCGCTCAAGAAAAGTGTCCGCTCGCGCGAAGAAATCCGCGCCTACGTCGTCGACCGCATGAAGGAAGATCGCGAGCCCGCCAAGCGCTATGCCGACCAGAAAGCCCTTGAGAAGTTCGCCCTGATCCCCAAGGATTTTCCGCTCGACGCCTTCCTCGTGGACTTGCTCACCGAGCAGGTGGCCGGCCTTTACGACCCGAAGGCTCATGAATTCTTTATTGCAGACTGGATCCCCGCAGGCGAGCAGCGCATCGTCATGGCCCACGAACTCACCCACGCCCTGCACGACCAGCACTTTCGCGTGGACCCCTGGGTGGACGCCGCCAAGCCCAACGACGACGCCGTCTCCGCCCGCCAGGCCGTGCTCGAAGGCGCCGCCGTGGCCGCCATGCTCGATTACGGCCTGCGCGGCAGCGGCATGAGCGTCCGCGGCATGCGCGGCCTCGATCCCGCGCAGCTCCTCGGCGGCTCCGACGCCAGCTCCGAGCTGGCCAAGGCGCCGCTGTTCCTCCGCGACTCGCTCTTGTTTCCCTACACCGCTGGGACCGTCTTCACCCAGCGCATCCTCCAGGCCGGCGCCGGCTGGGCCGATTTCAACCGCGTCTTTGAAAACCCGCCCGCCTCCACCCAACAGGTCATGCACCCGGACCTCTACCTTCAGGGCGTCCAGCCGACAAGGGTGACCCTGCCCGAATGGAAGCGAATTCTTCCGGCGCCGTGGAAGAATCTCGATGAAAACGTGTTGGGTGAGTTTGGCCTGCTGGGGCTTTTCAAACTGCATTTGCCCGAAGAACTCGCCCGCGAGTTGGCTGCCTACTGGGCCGGCGACCGCTACGCCATCCTCGAAAATCAGAAGACCAAGCAGCTCATCCTCGTCTATCGCGTTCAGCTCGTCGGCGATGCTGAGGCCTTGCGCTTTTTCGGCAACTACAGCTCGCTGCTCGAAATGAAATACGACTCGCGCCGCGGCCTCTTCCGCCGCTCCAACTTTTTCTCTTTCTCCACCCCGGAAGGCGGCGTCTTCCTGCGCTGCCTTCAGGACCAGTGCGTCAGTATGGAAGGCGGCACGCGCGCCCAGTTCGATGCCCTGGTCGCTGCGCTCGGCTGGCCGAAAAACCCTTCGATCCCCTCGCGCCCCTCCCGCTCCACGCAGAAGACCACCATCGCCGCCCTTCCGCCACTCGCCGCTCCGGCCGATGCTTTGGCTCTTCCTTAGGGGCGTAGGGCCACACGCCCCTATGGCTTTTGCGACCCATACGGAACGCGATTCCCATCCCCACTGACAACTGACGGCTGAACACTGTAAACTTCGGCTCTCATGTCCTGGCTGGATCTGCCCCGCGTCCCTGAACCCGAGGTCATGGACGACTCCGACGAGGTGGACGCCTACGCCTCGGCCGCCGCGCAGGCCTTTCTCGACCACATCGACGACACCTTCGTTGACCACGCCCTGCGTCTTGTGCGAGGCAGGCCCACCGCGGCGGGAGGCCGCGCCCTCGATATCGGCACCGGCCCCGGCCAAATCATCCTCAAGCTCTTCCGTCGCCTGCCCGCCTGGCATTTCA
>Ga0209002_10003696_pt1 | contig 12150 bp, 12 predicted proteins | sample Rifsed16ft2_FD_184010 | JGI IMG/M metagenome (GOLD analysis project Ga0209002, IMG submission 184010) | Soil microbial communities from Rifle, Colorado, USA - sediment 16ft 2 (version 2) | ecosystem: Environmental > Terrestrial > Deep subsurface > Rock core/Sediment | place: Rifle, Colorado...
GCAGGGGCGGGAGCTGCGGTGGTTCGAGAACGGCTCGAACGACGAGGTGTACATCGCGCTTCCGAACGGCCACTTCGCGAAGTTCACGAAGTCCTCGAACGCGCCCTCGGACTATTCGACCTCGGCGTACCCCGTGGCGAGCTTCCTCGCGAACAGCCAGGAGACGTACTTCGGGGAGAAGGCGGTGGACCTCTCGTCGGACGAGGACGACGACTTTGACGGCGTGCCGAACGTGCGCGAGACGGGGCGGGGAATGAACCCGTACAGCAACGACTCGGACGGGGACTACGTGCTCGACGGCGTGGAGCAGCGGTGGTCGACGGACACGGACCAGGACGGCGTCATCAACGCGCTGGACAAGGACAGCGACAACGACGGGGTGCCGGACGGGACGGAGGACATCAACCGCGACGGCATCCGGCAGGCGAACGAGACCGATGTGCTCAGGCAGGACACGGACTACGACTCGCTACAGGACGGCACGGAGCTCGGGTACACGACGGGGACGAGCGACACCTGCACCTCCGCCGGCCAATCCGGCTGCTCCTCCGCGTGGCTCATGACGCCCGACGCGCAGGGCTGGACAGTCACCTCGCCGCTCGATGTGGACTTCGACGACGACGGCATCCGCGATGGCCTCGAGGACAGCGACCACAACGGGCGGTACGACAACGGCTCGGAGACTAACGCGACGGCGCCCGACACGGACGGCGACCTGCTGTGGGACGGCATCGAGACGGGGGTCATGGTGCCGACCGAAGGAACAAACCTCGCGCTGTGGCGGCGCGACGGCTCGCCTTTCGAGAACACGAACCCGAGGAGCCCCGACACGGACGGCGACCACCTCATGGACTCGGTCGAGGACTGGAACCTCGACGGCCTTCAAACGTGGGGGACGAATGAGACGGACCCGATCCTGTACGACTCTGACAGCGACGGGCTCTGCGACGGCAACTGCTCGGGCAAGGGCGAGGACCTCAACCTGAACGGGTTCCGCGACCAGGATGAAGACGGGAATTGGACGGAGACCGACGCGCTCGCGAACGATTCTGATGTCGATGGAATCCTCGACGGCGCCGAAGTGAACGGCACCTACTGCTTCTCGAACCAGACCTCCGGGTGCTCGCACCCCGCGCTCGACCCGCTGAACGCGGACAGCGACGGCGACCAGTTGCGCGACGGCCAGGAGGTCGCGGGTTGGCGCGTACTCGTGTGGCGCGAGATCACAATGGAGAAGCTCGAAAACTACACGGTCGTGCCGCTGCCGTGGGTCCAGGACACGGACGGGGATGGGAACAGCGACTTCGTAGAGTTCCAGAATGGGAGCGACCCGTGGAAGGCCGATTCCGACGGCGACCTGATGACGGACGCCTACGAGTCGGCGAACGGCCGCAACGTGACGGGGTTCTTCTCCTCCCCGCCGGAGATCGTGGCGTGGAGCCTCGGGAAAGAGAACCGGGGCGGGAACCTCGTCGGAGTCGGCAAGTCGACGGTCGCGGTCGTGTCGTTCGACATCTACGCGTACTGGGGCGTCGGGTCGTGGGTCGTTCGGTACGGCAAGCCGTACTTCAACGCCTCGCAGGAAGCCGAGATCAAGGCGCTCACGGGGACGACGGGGGAGGGGGCAGTCAAGCTTTGCGCGGCCGGCGGGATGGGCGGCATCACGCTCAAGGAGGAGAAGTGCCAGCGGCTCGCCGAGATCATCGGGCAGTCGCAGGTCATCGGGAAAGATGTCGGGGGGTACGGAGGGGGCAACCAGACAGCCCACGCGTACGCGGAGTTCGTGATGACGTGGGAGGAGGACCTGAGGGACGGGGTGTGGATTCAAGCGCAGGCCAACGATGTCTACGGGCTGGGCACGCAGAAGACACTGAAGCTGAAGAGCTTCCTGGAGGTCGTGATCGACATCCTCCAGGCGGTCGCGAAGGCGATTGCGGAGGCGGTCAGTTTTCTCTTGAACCTTGTGCTTGCGATGATTAAGTTCCTCTTTGAACCCATTCTGAAACTGATTCATGAAGCCATGGTGGATTGGGCAAACTCGATCGGCCGAGCACTGGGCCAGGCTGAGAAGGATATCGCCGCAGCAATCCCATTCGGCGTCCTAGCCGTCCTTGGGGCGGTCTCTCTCGGCGTGCTCAGTTTCATCGGCGCCTTCTTTTCCGGTCTGTTTCCCGCGTTGGTAATGGGGCTAGTGATGCTCCTTTTCGTTGCTGAGGCCCTGATCGCGGGCATTCTTGGGCCGGCGGGCGTGCCCATAGCGCAAGTTTTGGGGTCATTGGTGGCGCCCGTTGTCCTCACGGCCATAGTCGGGCTTCTCGCGCAGAGCGTGATGGACGAGATGGCCTCGCTCGATTTGGGCGAGAAAGATTCTCCGGAGTCGAGAGCAGGCCCTGCTTATGACGAACGTCTGCTTTCAAAGCGCGGGATCAAGAAGGCAATGGTCATCGCTGCGGCAGTAGGCCTGGTGGCAGGCGCGTTCATTCCCGCCTGTGACATCGGTGCGAACATCATGCAATGGGAAGCGGGATTGGTGATCGCCGGCGCCGTGATCATCATCCAGCAATTGCTCCTTGAAAGGGTTAGCGATCCAAACGACCCGCAGGATGAAAACATGAAGGCGCTTCATGCGATTCGGACCGCCAGCTGGCTAAAGACGTTTGGCTATGGAGATTTCGTCGCCCTCATGGCGAACGTGTTGGCGTTCAGCTTGATCATTGTCCAGCCAATCGTAATCGTCGGGACGAATAATCCCGGTCTAGCGTTTTGGTTCAGCACGGCAGCCTTGGCGATCGGCGTGGTTGGCACGGTGGTGGCGGGTCTGGTGCCAAGTCCCCTTGACAGGACGGCTGTGGGCTGGATCGACGAAGTGTTGGACGTGGGCATGACTGCGTTCGATGGTGGGTCCGTGTTGTCAGTCGGCCTCCCAGACCCGTGCCCGCCATGAGGTGGGAACTGATGAGGTGCAGGGTTTTCGCTCCGGCTTACGCAGTCACCGCGTTAGGCGCAGGAGTCGCAATGACGGTGATTTTGTCAGCGGCTCCGCTGTTCCTCCGGATGGTCTCGGCCGTCATGATAGGCCTCTTCACGGTTTTCGTTGCCCTCTATCTGGCCGAAAGGTCTTGGAACGTACTTGTTTCGAAAGGCGACATGAGGGTCGAGAGGTCGGGGATAAGGCTTGTGTTCTCAGGTGAATTGGTCCCTTGGGACGCCGTTTGGTACTGGAGACTTTCGGGCAAAGCGCCACGCGTTCGTCTACGACTCGAGTGGCTGCGGCAGCCCGGCACCTCGGACGTTTGGAAGCAGGTCCTGACGAGGCGCAACCCACCGCCGAGCGTGGTCGCAGCCCTTTCCGAGAACACCGGAAGCCCGACCGGCCGGGCTACCGCGGGTGTTGGCAGCCGGGGACACGACGGTGCTTCTTCGACTGAGGGCCTGGCTGGGTTTGCAAACCTTCGTCGTTTCTGGGAGGTAGACCGCGCGTTTCGTCGCGAAAAGGCCGTGGTTTTCCTCGTTGCCGCAGTCCTTGGTTCGATACCGGTGGTGATGCTGATCCTTGATCGATCCATTTGGGGGTATGGCACAGGGACGCCCGCATTACTTTCTCTGGCCGTCGGGGTTCCGGCGGTTCTCGTCGGCCTGGGGATCAACGGATGGATTACCGCAAAGCGGATCTCGAGGTCCCCTTCTTTGGCGTGGATTGAGAATGGCAGACTGCTTCACTGGAACCCGGGGATTGTCGCCGTTCGCGATCTCGGGATGTCGTCCGAGAAGGCACCGGTGGAACGCCTTAAGCCGACTCCGCCCACGCCAGCGCAGGCCCGAGGAACCGTAACGACACCCGGGGGCGACATCATCAAGATCGATGAGGTGGATCTTCTCTTCAACCCCACGGACGTCGAGGAACTTCGAGAATACTGGGCAAGACGGGCCCTTCGATTCCTTTTACCAATCGGTGCTAGCGTAACAGCGACTGCTGGCGATGCGCTCGGCTTGACTGCGGCGAAACCTCCGACCGGACCATTCAAAGGGGGAGGACTTTGAAAGGACGATCGACCACGGCCAACGTCTGCATCGCTACCGTTCCCTCTGGCTGCTTCTCGGCCCGGATCATGACGGGGGACGCACCAGGTTTGGCGGTGCCCTCGCCCATGGATGTGAACCTCAGCGACCGCGAGCTGGTCTTTGTCGTCTTCCGGACGAACGCGACAGGGGGCGCCTACGGGGCGGCGGGGGTGTGGGTCGCGGCTCCGGAGTCGATGACGAACGTGACCGCGTCGGCGCCGGACTTCTCGGCGGCAGCCGCGCTCTTCGTGACGGCCGGCGAAGTGGAGTCGGGCAAGGGCGAGCCCTTCATGGTCGCCTACAAGGGGGTGCCCTACCCCGTGGCCTCGCCCGAGAATTACGAGGTGCGCTTCTTCGAGAACGGCTCGAACGACGAGGTCTACATCGCGCTCCCGAACGGCCACTTCGCGAAGTTCACGAAGTCGTCGAGCGCGCCCTCGGACTACTCGACCTTGGCGTACCCCGTGGCGAGTTTCCTCGCGGACCGCCGGGAGACGTACTTCGGGGAGAGGGCGGTGAACCTCGACTCGGACGGGGACTGCGGCTCGCGCTGATCCGGTCCCGATGGAGGGATCTTGCGCTTGACGGTGGCCGGCCGCCCGATTCCTGACCATTTACCTTATAAGACGGGTCGATGACTTCTCGAAGAGGATCTCTTTGGCTCACCCGGTTGCTGGTCGACGCTCGGGACGCCGCCATCGGGCCTCGGCGCCCAAGGCCGCGCAAGCGGTGCCCCTCGTCCTTGACGCCGACCGGTATGGGGGGCAGTGGATCGCGACCCTCAAGGGGCACGTAGTCGCCTTTGGACCCAGCCTGATCGAGGTGAACCGGTCGCTGGATGCGAGCGGATTCGGGAGCGACGTGATTCTCACGAGAGTTCCCCGCACGGGGGACGTCGTCCTTTGACGCTTCCGCATGACCGCGTGAGCTTTGGTGCCCACGCCTTCCCGTTTTCGGGATTTCACGCGGACGGCGGCCAACGGCCTGCGCTTCCGTTGCTCCCGGTTCGACTCCGAAAGCCAGGCGGCGTGTGGTCGCGGCCAATCAACGCGATCTTGGACACGGGTTCAACCAAGACGGTGTTCCCGGCCGGAGTCGACCAACTGACCGGCATCGAGCCTCCTGGACAACGGCACCGAATCGGCGGCCTCGGGAAGGGCGCGGACGCCGTCTCGCTCGTCGTCGATCTCGCCATCGTGGACGCCAGTTTCCCATCGATCTCGTGTTGGGAATTCTCGGGGCTCGGCGTCGAAATGGTGTTGGCGCCCGACGATTTGGATCACCCGGTCCTCGGTTGGGATCTGCTCTCGGCGTTCGAATTGGTCGTAAGTGCCGAGGACGCGCGAATCGAGCTAAGGCCGACGAAGGGCCTCCTGCGCGGCCACCGGGACGACCGGCTCGGGTGAGCGGCAATGGACGGCCTGCGAGACCCCGCGTGCCGGCTGACGTGGCCGACTGAGTGGCCTCGTCGAGTTCACGTGCGGCTCGAATCGCCGGCCTTGCTTGGCGGGAACGAACCCGGTGCCCTTGCCACCTCCGCAGGGAGCGGCTGCGGCTGGCCGTTGGAAGAAGCGGGGGGCGCCTTCGGGTCCTCCGGGGTGTGGGTGGCGCTGCCGGAGTCAATGACGAACGTGACCGCCGCTGCGCCGGACCTTTCGGCGCCCTCCGCGCTCTACGTGACGGCGGGCGAGGCGGAGGCGGGCAAGGGCGAGCCGTAACTTGTGCTCTCGCAGGAGAAGTCCGAGGTCCGTTTCGTCAATAACGGCCAGAACCACGAGGTGTTCATCGCGCTTGCGACGGGCCACTTCGCGAAGTTCACGAAGTCGCCGGAGGCGCCCTCGGACTGGCGCTCGGCGCACAAATGCGTTGCCCTCGGCCCCGGAGCGGCAAGGCGCGAAGGGCCGCTCCATTATATCGCGGGCGATCGCTTGCCGCAGGGCTTCCTATGATCGTCGGGATTGCGGGGATCCAGAACTCCGGCAAGACGACGCTCGTCGAGCTCCTGATCCCGCGCGTTCGCTCCGCGGGGTTCAAGGTGGCGACCGTGAAGCACATCGCCCACAACGACCTGCGGATCGACACCGGGGGCACCGACACGGAGCGCCACCGGCGCGCAGGGGCGCACCTCGCGGTGGCCGTCTCGGACTTAGAGACCGTCTTCTTCCACGAGAGGCCGGGGACACTTGATGAGGTCCTCCGCCGGATCCGCGAACTCGAGGCGCCCGACCTCATCCTCATCGAGGGGTTCAAGGGCTCCCTCCACCCCAAGATCGTGATCGGCGCGGTCGAGCACGGCGGTGCTGCGAGGTGGCAGTGGGACGGCACGCCGGGCTCCGCGGCCGCGATCGCCGAAGACCTGATGATCGAGGTCCGCCGCGAGCGGGCAGCCGCGCGCGGCGGGCCCGCGCCGCGGGCGCCGCGCTCTGCCGACAGCCGGCGGCGCGCGGGCGCGCGCTCGAACCTGAGGACTCGGGCGCGGCGGGGCGGGAGGCGGACGGGCCGCTAGCGTTTCGCTCCCCTCGGGCCCGCCGAGGGGTTTCGACTGGGCCTTCTCCGGTTCGCGCGGCGCGGCCGGGCGGCCGTTACCGCCGGGTCCTCAGCTCCTCTTCGCACAGGGCCCGCAAGGCTGCTCGCAGCTCGGCGACGAATTCCAGTGATCTCGAGAACTGGGGCCTCAACCGGTCCCGCAGTTCCAACTCGTTTCGTAGGCCGTTGAATGGGTGCTTGACGTCGTTTCCCGCCTGGGTGCAACGAATTCGTCCCGGGCCCCCGGGCTCGATCATCCCCTTGCGGGACAAGCCCCGGAGGACATCGCCGATCACGACGCCCCTTGGGTGGAGTTGCTTGAGGAGCGAACCCAATTGGAGGTCCGAGACGGGGAACTCCCGGTTCCTCCTGGTCTTCTCAAGGTGTTGGGACGCCATGAGGACAAAGAGCTCCTCATCGCAGAGGGCGAGGCTGAGTTCGTAGGCCGCGCAAGTCATTGAGGCTTAGGTCGAATGGACGCATATAAACGAGCCAGGGGGGCAGGCGAACGCGCTCGCAACAATGAAGTACTAAAACAGTACTTCGGTGCTTGTGACGACGCTCCAAGACTTGTTCGGAGAGACACCCCGCGTCAAACTCTTGGAGGCGCTGTTGCGCCTGGCGCCGGTCGAGTTTTCTGCGCCGGAAGCCGCCAAGGAGGCCGGGCTTCATAAGCCGAGTGCCTACGCCGAAGTCGAGGCACTCAAGGCAGCGGGCCTCATCGAGCGCGTTTCCGAAACCCGGCCGGCGACTTTTCGCGTGGCTGAAGACTCAGGCGTTATTCCACTTCTCTCAGCGTTTGATTCGGCCCTGCAGCTTCTACCCTCCGGCCTTCATACTCGCCTCCCGCGGCGGGCTACCTTAGCTCTGGCCGCGGAGTCCTTTGCCAGCCTTGGGGGAAGGGCCGCGGATCCATCCGAGTTTGAAGAGGCTGATGCGATGGAGGGGGACGCCCGTGCGATGAAGCGTCGTGTGTCGCCTCGAGAGCGCCCCCGGATCCGCCGGTAGGGCCGTTCAACTCGTGGCCGCCCGCGGCCGCCCCGCCGCTCGCCTCTCCGACCAGTAGGCCAGCGCGCACCCCGAGAGGTAGAGCCCCGTCATCGGCAGCGCCACGAGGACCTGCGTGACGCCCGAGGTGTCGGGCGTCAGGAACCCGCCAAGCACGAGGAATCCCACGAACGCGTGGCGGGCGAAGCGCCGCCAGGTCTTCGCCTGCACGATCCCGATGCGCGTGAGCGCGCTCATGACGAGGGGCATCTCGAAGACGACCCCAAACGCCAGGATGAGGACCATGGCAAACTCGAGGGCCTGGCCGACCGAGACGGTGAGCTCGACCGTTCCCGGGGCCGCGACGATGAGCTCGCGGGTGTACTGGAAGAGGAAGTTCAGCATCGGCGGCACGACGAACTTGTAGGCGAAGGCGCAGCCGGTCGCGAAGAGGAGCACGCCTGGCGCGATGAGCTTCAAGAGCTCGCGCCTCTCGTGGGGGTACAGCGCGGGCATGATGAACCGCCCGAACTGGTAGAGGATCATCGGCATCGCGCAGGCGATCGCAAGCATGAGCGAGATCTGCATGTAGAGGATCACGATCTCCGTCGGCGAGAAGACGATCGTCCTGACGTCCGCGGGGATGAGGTCCGCGCGCATCTTCGTAAAGAGCTGCGCGGCAAACGGGTGGAAGGGCGAGGGGACGGGCGCCACTACCGGCACGCCGCCGAGGGTCGCGACCACCTTGAACTCGAACATGAAAAAGAGGCCGTAGAAGAAGCCGACCGCGAAGAAAACGCGCAGGAGCCTGCTTCGCAACTCCTTGAGGTGCGCGAGGTACGCGCGGGGGATTCCGAACCGGTCGAAGAGGTACTCGAGGAGGGATGGGGAGGGCGGCGAATCCATGCGGGTGGCCTCCTCGCGCCCAGCGCGCGAACAGCCCTACGCTGCGGCGGGGGCCGTCGGGGGCGTCGGCTTGGCCGTGCCACACTTCGGGCAAAAGAGCGCGTCGCTTGCGCCCTGCGCCCCACACTTGGCGCAGGTCCAGGCACCCGGCGCCGGGGCCGCGGGCGCTTGGGCTGCCTTCGCCCGCTCGGCGGCGATCTCCTTCTCGACCTCGAGCTTGCCCCGCTCAAACTCGCCGCGCGCGCGGCCAATGCTTTGGGCAAACTCGGGGATCTTCTTGGCGCCGCCGAAGAAGAGCAGGACGACCACGAGGAGAACGATGATCCATTCCATCCCTGCGAATGCCAAGCGCGCACGGCTCCTTTTCTTGCTGGCCAAGCCAGCCTTCTCGGTCAAGTTAAACGTTTGGTGCCTTCCTGCAAAGCCTTTGCCCGGTCCTCGAGTTGGCCCAGCGCCTCGGGGGTATTCGCCGAGGCAAGCAGCGCCCCATCGATTCCCCACGCGGCAAGCTCGGCCCCGTCTACGAGGCGCGCGCGCAGGCCCTCGAGCAGCGCGCGCGGGCCCCTGCCATCGGCCGCCAGCGTTCGGGCGAGGCGCCTTGCGGGCTCGGCCCTCCACGCGGAAAGGAGCGGCTCGGGCGAATCAAGGGCCGGGGCTACGGCTTCGAATTCGGCAAGCAGCGCGAGCTCGCGGCGGTAGAGCGTCGCGGGGGCAAGCGGCGTGTCGCAGGCGGAAAGCACGGCGCTCTCCGTCGAGGTCTCCTCGAGCGCCGCGAGGAAGCCCGCGAGCGGGCCCTGCGCGCCTTCCCCATCAAGGACCGTTTCGACCCGTACCCCCCGCAGCACGGTGAACCGCGGCCATGCATTTGCAAGCGCCCGCTCGCACGCCTGGGCGTGGGCGGCCGACGACGAACTCACGATCAGCGTGGGCGCGCACTCGGCAAGCGCGGCTGCGCACCACGCGATGAGGGGCGCGCCGCCGAAGTCGATGAGCGCCTTGTCCCTCCCCATCCGCGTGGACTTCCCGCCGGCAAGCAGGATGCCCGTGACGCGCTTTCGCGAGACGTGGGCCACGAAGGCGCCATTGCACGCCGGCACGGTTAAACCGTGCGCACACGGGACTTGCCTCGTGCCGCGCGCGCGGCGGGCGCCGGCGCGCTTCGCGCCATCGGGACGGCGACCTCCTCCGGCGGGAGGCGGAAGATCAGGTTGAACTCGTGGTCGTTCTTCGGGTAGTAGGACTTCGGGTAGCCCCACACGAGGCGCCCGCCCGTGCTGTAGTTCAGGATGTAGATGTTGATGTTGCGCAGGTCGAACCCGAGTTCGCGGCAGCGCTCGATGTAGTCGACGTGGATCGCGCCCGAGAGCGTCTTCTTGTAGATGTCCTGGGTGTTTACAATCATGAAGCCGCCGGGCTTCAAGACCCGCGCGCAGCCCTCGAAGACCTTCGTCATCCCGGAGAGGAACGCCGCGTAGTCGTGGTAGTTGCCAAGTTGGTCGGGCGAGTCGTGGTCGTAATCGACTACGTCGTAGTACGGCGGCGAGGTCACGATCAGGTCGATCGAGCCCCGGGGGATGCGCTCGAGGAGCTTGCGCGAGTCCCCGAGCAGGACCTCATGGTGCGTCCCCGTGGGGCCTGTCGCCTCGCCGTTTGCAAGGCGCCTTCGGGCCATCTCGACGCTCCGGGGGTTCACGTCGAGCCCTATGGAGTTGCGCCCGAGGCCCTTGGCGACAAGGCTCGTGGTGCCCGAGCCGGAGAAGGGGTCGAGCACGGTCTCGCCCGCGTGCGAGAAGAGCCGGATGTAGCGGTCGGGGAGGTCCGGGATGAAGCGCGCGGGGTGCTTTTCGTCCCACCGGTGGCGCCGGTTCACGTGGAGCACCGTGGACCCGAGGAGGCCCATTTCGAGCTTCGAAAGGCAGTTCAGCTTGCCAGGCGGGCAACTGCAGGATCGCTGGCTAGGGAGCCAGCTAAGAATGCTTCCCATCCGTCCACAGGAAACGCGAGGTTGGTATAACGTTTTTCGGTCGCCTGGCTCACGAATTATGCGACAATGCGGGCGCCGCTGCACCCCGTTTTCAATACGGCAGATGGGGTCCCAAGCCCTTACGATAAATGCGAAAAGGGGATGTCGCTCGGGAGGCGAATTTAGGTTAGCCTAAATCTCAAATAGTGCCGGACGCTTGCCGGAAAACGCTGAGATTTAAGCAAGCCTAAATCTCATGCCTGGGTGTTTCGACATGACGCGAAATGCGGCCTTTCCGCGCGCCGGGGTCGCGCCGGCGGGCTCGCCCATACGCCCCGCCGCGACATCGCAGGGCGCGGCGCCTCCAGGGCGGCAGGTCGCCAGAGGCCTCGCCTCACAGCCCCTCCTCCTTGGCTCCTTGCTCGGCCTCACCCTTGCGGCGCTCGCCGCACCCGCCTTGGGGGCCGCTCCCTCGGAAGTCCGCTTCACCGTCGAGCTTGGCGACTACTGGTTTTCCCCATCCTACATCGCCGTCGAGGTGAATTCGACCGTGAACATCACGCTCTATAATCCGGCCGCCCAGCCCCACGAATTCGAAATCCTCGGCTACGGGGTCGAAGGCCGCGCCGAGGCGTCGGCGAACGGCAGCCTCGTCTTCCTCGCCAACAAGACGGGGACGTTCACGATCCTCTGCGGGATCCCCGGGCACTCGACCCAGGGGATGGTCGGCCGCCTCATTGTCGTGGGCCCGGGCTTCGAATTGAACCCTCTCCCCCAGGTGGCGGGCCAGATGGTCGCCGTGCTCGAGGGTGTGGCCGAGGAATACGAGGCGGCGAACGTGACGGGCGGCGCGGCGCAGAACTCCGTCGAATACAACGAGAGCCGCGACTTCCTCGAGGCGGCAAAGGACCTTTGGGCCACAATCGAGATGGACGCGGCCGCGTTCGACCCGAGCGGCGCGGCGAAGATCGAGGGCTTCCTCTCGAACCTTACCGCCAGGATCGAAGGCTTCGCCCCGGCGGCCGAGGTCCGCCTCATCGTGTCGGACCTCGTTGAGGAACTCACGGAGATTGGGGCCGCCCCGACCCAAGGCGCGGCCTCGACCTGGCAGGGGCACCTCGCCGCCCTGAAGTCGGGGCTCGCTGAGGTCTCCGCCCTCTACCGGGCCGGCGACGCGGCGGGCGCTGACGCGCTGCTCGGGCAGACATACCTCACGCACGTCGAGCCGCTCGAGAAGGCCCTCGACCCGGTGGATGCGGACCTCAAGATCCGCATGGAATCCGAGATCATCGTCGAACTTCGAGGTCTCATCCGCAGCGGCGCAAGCGTCCAGGCGGTCGAGGCGGAAGTCGCGGAAATCCACGCGACCCTTGACCAGGTCTCGGCCGCGCTCTCGCCACCGAGCGCGCCCGCGGGTCCGTGGTTTGCGCTCGGCGCCGTGGCGGGCCTTATCGGCGGCACGGCGCTTGGCACCCTCGCTTTTGCCCTTTACGTCCGCCGGCTCGCCGCCGCACGACCCAAGCCCGCGGCGGCAGAACCGGCGGCAATCACCGAGGAGGGACGCCCGTGAGGGGTCTTCGGGGGGCGCTCCTCATCCTCGCGCTCTCGGCGCTCCTTGCCGCCCCCACCGCGGCGGCAGCCGACCCGAGCGCGGTCGACCGAGTCGAATCGAAAGTCGACGCGATGCTCGCCTCCTACGAGTCCGG
>Ga0209002_10003698_pt1 | contig 12144 bp, 9 predicted proteins | sample Rifsed16ft2_FD_184010 | JGI IMG/M metagenome (GOLD analysis project Ga0209002, IMG submission 184010) | Soil microbial communities from Rifle, Colorado, USA - sediment 16ft 2 (version 2) | ecosystem: Environmental > Terrestrial > Deep subsurface > Rock core/Sediment | place: Rifle, Colorado...
TGGGGAATGCCCACTTACTACCTTCTGCGGTCGGGGCAGCTAGAAAAGCACGGGATCAAGCACGAGGAGTTCGCGGTGCCCTCGGGCAACCTCACCATGCAGCAGATGGTCGCCCGCCAGGTGGATATGGGTACCTATGCGGGGCCGTCGTTCATCATCGGTCACGCCCGGGGTGGCCTGGTGGCCATCGCCGTGATCGAGCAGGTGGGCAGGACCACCCGGATCATGGCGCGCAAGGACTTGAATCTCACCAAGGTGGAACAGCTGCGCGGGCGCAAGGTCGCCAACCAGACCGGGTCCTCGATCGGCAATATCTTCGTCGACACGATCGCGCCCTCGCATGGGCTCAAGAAGGGCGACTACGAAGAGGTCCGCATGAACGTCAATGACATGGTGGCCGCAATGGCCGCCAAGACCGTGGACGCCATGATCACCGTGGAGCCCTACAATTCCATCGCCGAGGCCGACGGCATCGGTACCACCATCATGAACTACTGGGACGTGGACAAGATGCCGGTCATCATGGCCGCCACACCCGAGTTCGTGGAGAAGCATCCGGACACGGTGGTTGCCTACCTGAAGTCCTGGCTCGACGTGGCGCGCGACTTCAAGCAGAACCCGAACAAGGTGGCTGATGTCATCTACGGTTTCTATACCTCGAAGGGCTACAAGATGTCGCGCGATACCTTCAGCAAAGCGCTGGCCACGGTAGACGTGAGCCCGGGCTTTCCGTCCGACCTGAAGGCCTATATGCAAACGCAGGCGGAAATTCTCCTCAAGGAGAAGAAGATTCCCGCGATCCCGGACTGGAGCAAGGCCCTGCGGCCTGACTTCATGGAGCGGGCGCGCCGCTGACGCCCGCTCCGGGTTCCGCGTCCACAGTCGCGCGTTCTGCGGTGACCGCAAAGGACGCCAAGGACACCTGTGCTCATGAAAATACGAAATCTGACTGATTTTGCCTCCGGATTGTTGTACGTCATCGTGGGCGTTTGCGCTGCATACATCGCCAGCGGCTACACGATGGGTACGGCAGCCAACATGGGCACGGGATTCTTTCCTTTCTGGCTGGGTGTGTTCCTGGCGGCAATCGGCGTAGCCGTTTGCGCATCCTCGGTGCTTTCGGGCGCCGCCAGGGAGAAATTGGCCTCTTGGAACTGGAAGTCGCTGCTGTGGGTTTCTGTGTCGATTCTGGTCTTCGCGCTGCTGTTCGAAGACGCAGGCATGGTGTTGTCGATTTTCGCGCTGGTTCTTGTTTCGTCGCTGGCCAGTCGCGAGTTCCGGTGGACGGGCGCAATTGCCAATGCCTGCTTTCTGAACGTCGTTTGTTATTCGGCTTTCGTGTGGCTGTTGAACATTCCACTGCGCGTCTGGCCGGATCTCTGGTTTTGATGCGGGATCCCCGATAGAGAGAGAGACGATGGAGCTGCTGCAACATCTGGCTACGGGCCTGACCGCGGCACTGACCCTGCAGAACCTGGTCTATTGTTTTATCGGCGCTTTCCTCGGCACGCTCATAGGCGTGCTGCCGGGCCTTGGACCCGTGGCAACGATCGCGATGCTGTTGCCCGCCACCTACACGCTGCCGCCGACCGCGGCGCTGATCATGCTGGCCGGCATCTATTACGGCGCGCAATACGGAGGCTCCACCACCGCCATCCTGATCAACATCCCCGGAGAGTCGTCTTCGGTGGTGACGGCGATCGACGGTTACCAGATGGCCCGGCAAGGCCGAGCGGGTGTCGCGCTATTTACCGCGGGCATGGGCTCGTTCATCGCCGGCTGCATCGGCGTCCTGATTCTGGCCTCGTTCGCCGTCCCCTTGGCGGAAATCGCGTTCGAATTCGGGCCGACCGAATACGCCTCTCTGATGATACTGGGTCTGGTCGGGGCGACGGTACTGTCATCGGGTTCGCTTCTGAAGGCCATGGGCATGGTCATCATAGGCTTGCTGCTGGGCCTGGTCGGTACCGACGTCAACGGCGCGCCACGCTATTCATTCGGTATCCAGGAACTGTCCGACGGCATCGGTTTCGTGGCCGTCGCCATGGGGGTCTTCGGCGTGGCGGAAATCATCGGCAATCTGGAAAAAGACGAATTGCGGGGGACGTTCGTTGCAAAGGTCACCAATATGTGGCCGACGCGCGAAGACACCAGGAGAATGATCCCGGCGATCCTGAGAGGGACTGCGGTCGGCGCCTTCTTCGGAATCCTGCCGGGTGCCGGTGCCGCCGTCGCTTCGTTCAGTTCCTATGCGATGGAGAAGAAGATCAGCAGGCACTCCGAGGAGTTCGGGCATGGAGCCATCGAGGGGGTGGCCGGTCCGGAGAGCGCCAACAACGCTGCGGCGCAAACGGCATTCATTCCTTTGTTGACCCTGGGAATCCCTGCAAGCGCCACCATGGCGATGATGCTGGGCGCGATGACGATCCACGATATCCAGCCGGGGCCTCAGGTCATGGTCTCCGATCCGGCCCTGTTCTGGGGACTGATCGTCTCCATGTGGATCGGCAACCTGATCCTGATCATTCTCAATCTGCCTTTGATCGGAATATGGGTCAAACTGCTTACGGTTCCGTACCGGGTTCTTTATCCGGCCATACTGGTATTCTGCTCGATCGGCGTCTATACCGTCTCCAACTCGGCCTTCGATATCTACCTGGTGTGCCTGTTCGGGGTTGTCGGATACATGTTTTCGAAATTGAAATGCGAGCCCGCGCCGTTGCTGTTGGGCTTCATCTTGGGGCCGTTGATGGAGGAGAATTTCCGCCGGGCGCTGCTGCTGTCCGACGGCAATTTCAGCGTTTTCCTGACGCGCCCGATATCCTTGGTGCTGCTGGTCATTACCGGCATCTTGCTGCTGTCGATTCTTCTGCCGGCGTTTCGGAAAACGCGGGAAAAGGCATTCGTAGAGGTCTGAGCCGGGCCGGATAAAGGCCACGCGGCACCGGCCGCGTGGCTCCCTTGGCAGCCGGCGAATTACTTGTCCAGAGTTATTCCCGCTTCCACGATGGTTGAGCGCCAGTGGGCTATTTGTTCTCCCAGCCACTTGTCCAATTCGGCCGGCGAACTGCCCACGGTTTCAAAGGACTGCTTGAAGAACCGGGCTTTCACCTCCGGTTGGTTGACGGCCTTGACCATCTCGGCGTTGAGGCGAGCGATGATTTCCGGCGGGGTCTTGGCCGGCGCAAAGAAGCCGACCCACTGCTCGCCTTTGAAACCGGGTAGAGTTTCAGACACCGTGGGTATGCCGGGCACCATAGCGCTCCTCTTTTCCGAGGTTATCGCCAGACCCCGCAGCCGTCCGCCCTGCAGATAGGGCGTAACCGTCGGTATCGCGACGAACATTGCGTCCACCTGGCCGCCGGCCAGGTCGACGACCGCGCCGGATCCTCCCTTGTAGGGCACCATCTTGACCTCCACCTTGGCCATTCTCTTGAAGAGTTCCATGTACAGGCGCGCCGACGATCCGGGACTCACCACCGCGAATTTCACCGATCCCGGTTTTTGGCGGGCCATTTCAATCAGCTCGGCCACGGACTTGGCCTGCACATGGGCGTTGACCACCAGCATGGACGGCCCTCTTACGATCAATGAGATCGGCGTCAGATCCTTCAGGGTGTCGTATTTCAACGTCTTGAACAGAGAAGGATTGGTGGCGTGACTGTCGAATACGGCCAGTAAGGTATAACCGTCCGGGGGCGACTGCACCGCAGCCAAGGTCCCGATCGTGGCCCCGGCCCCGGCCTTGTTCTCGACGAGAAAATTTTGCCCTAGCGACTTGGTCAACTCTGCCGCAATAATCCTCGCCGTGATGTCGGCGAAGCCGCCGGGATTGTTCGGAACGATTACTTTGACCGGCTTGGTCGGATAGGTCTGCGCGTGAGCAACGAGACTGCCCAGGCCGAGCAGTGCGGCAAGAGCGTACTTGAGTACAGCGTTCATCAGTTTTTTCCTCTAAGGAAGGGATGGAAAATCAATGCGCAGCCGTGAGTTCCGGTCGTCTTGAGTGCGCGTGCTACGGCGATGCATCCGATCAGCGGCCCGGTCCTTCGCCCGTGAAGGGCCGGGTGCTCGATCAGGCTGGAGCAGAAGACTACTTCGAGGTCAGCATCGACTGAAATTTGGCGATTTTCGGATAGACGTCCGCGACCGCCCTGGCAAATTCCTTGCTGCCGACCGGCTCCAGCACCATCTTGCGCTTCGCCGCGATGTCGATGAACCCCTTCTCCTGAGCCGCTTTACTGAAAGCGGCTTCGAGAATCGTCACGATGTCGGCCGGTGTCTTGGGCGGGGCTTCGACGCCGCGCAGCGTCGGGATGAAGCTCATGTTGTAACCCAGGTCCTTGGGGACCGGAATGTCGGGAAAGTGCGGATCGCGCTTGTCGCTGAACAGCAGCAGCGGCCGCAGTTTCCCTGCCTGGATCAGCGCAACGGCGGATGTGGCCAGGCTCATGGTGAAATCGAGATGCTTGCCGGCGAGAGCGGCGATGCTGCCGGCCGAGCCTTCGTACGGCACCCAGTTGACCTTGTCGATACCCAGTTCATCGAGCGCGATCAGCCCCATCAGATGGGTCGTGCTGCCCCTGCCGGAGAGTCCGCCGGACAGCGGTTTTTCCTTGGCTGCCTTCAGGAATTCCTGGAACGTCTTCCACGATTCTCCGTTCACGACCAGGACCTGGCTCGAGCGGGACCAGGCGAAGATCGGCGTGAAGTCCCTGGTCTTGAAGCCCGTCTTGCCCTGGTACTCGATGATCACGCTCTTGGGGAACGTATAGGTAATCAGGGCGTAGCCATCCGGCGTGACGTTCTGGAACTTCTCGAAAGCGATCTTGCCGCCGGCGCCCGGCTGATTTTCGATGACGACTTGTTGCCCCAGATGTTTTTCCACGAAGGGTGCAATGGCGCGCGCCTCCGTATCCTCTCCGCCGCCGGCGCCGGCAGTCACGATCAACTTGATCGGCTTGGTGGGAAAGTCCGCGCCGAAGACGGGTGTCGCGACCAGGGTTGCGGCTGCAACGGCAGCGCAGATTTTCAGCGTTTTCAACATGGCTGTTCTCCTCTCATTTCTCGCCCTGCGTTAAGGTCTTCCAGAACGGCCCCAGATACGGCCCCACCAGAGACAGAATAGTCAGCAAGATAAGGATCTTGCAGATGACCGAAGCATAGAATATGGAATAGGAGCCTCCGGAAATCAAGAGCGCCCGGTGGTAATTGGTCTCCACCATCTCGCCCAGTACCAGCCCCAGCAGCAGCGGTATCGGCGTAAAGCCCCCCTTGAGCATGACGTACCCCAGCGCGCCGAAGGCAAGACTGATGAACACGTCAGCCATTTCGTTGCGGATGGCAAAACTTCCCAGAAGGCTCACCACGAGAATCAGCGGCACGATGACGTTGTTGGGCAGTAGCGTTACCACGGCAAGACGCCGGGCGACCGTCATGCCGATGATGAAAATGAGAAACGAAGTCAGAAAGAGGGCGACGAAAAGGCTGTAGATGACTTCGGGCTGGTTCATGAAGACCAGAGGACCGGGAACGATGCCGAAGATGATCATGACTCCAAGAAAGACCGCAGCACCCACGCTGCCCGGCAGACCGAGCGCGATCGTGCAGACCAGATCCCCCGGCATGCAGGAATTCGTGGCGGTCTCGGAAGCAATCACCCCGACCGGTTCCCCCTCGCCGAACGTTTCCGGATGCTTCGATACCCGTTTCGCATCGGCCCAGGCCAGAAGGCCGGCGGAACTCTGCCCGACCCCCGGAAGGATGCCCACAAAAAGTCCGATCAGCGAGGCGCGGACCATGATCAGCGGATGCCGGAAATAGGTGCGTACGCCCTCCCAGAAGCTGCCCGAAAGCTCGGCGAGGCGCGATATGGACGCCGCGCTCTCCGCGAGAACCAGGGCCTGGGTCACGGCGAAAAGCCCCACCAGGGCCTGAATGAGCGGGATGCCGTCTTCAACCGGCGCCCAGTCGAAGGTGTAGCGCAGATGCCCGGCGATGACGTCGAAGCCGACCGTGGACAGCAGCAGGCCCATGCCGGCAGCGATGAGTCCTTTGATGGTGGCGCCCTGGACCACCGCCGCAATCAGCGACAGCGCGAGCACGGCTGTGAGGAAATACTCGGCCGGGCCGAATTCCAGCGCAAAATCCGCGAGGAACGGGGCGGCGTATATGAGGCAGATCATCCCGATGGTGCCGCCCACCAATGCCGAAGTGGCGCTGAGTCCCAGCGCCACGCCTCCCATGCCGCGCTGGCACATGGGATAGCCGTCCAGAATGGTTGCCGCGTTCGAGGCATCGCCGGGGGTGTTGACCAGAATCGCGGTGAGAGAGCCGCCGTAGTTGCTGCACTTGTAGAGGGCGCCCATGAAGATCAGCGCCGTGGCGGGATGCCACGTCATCACCAGTGGAATGGCCAGCGCCATGCCCGCCGAGGGGCCGAGGCCGGGCAGCACGCCGATGATGATGCCGTAGACGGTGCCGCCGGCCAGTGCCGCAAGATTCTGCCATTGCAACACGAACGCAATGGCCTGCAGGAGTACATCCATGATCTTCTTTTCCTTAGCGCCGTGGAATCACCACAGGACACCATTCAGCAGCGGAACTGCCATGATTCGTCCGAATATGAAATAGACCACCACCGTCATCGCGACGGCGACGATCATGTTCTTGACCAGATTCTCCCTGCGCCCGAACGCGAGCCCGAAGCCGCCGAACAGGAGGACCGTGCTGAACAGGAAGCCGCCGAGATACCCGACGCCGGTGGAAACGAGAAGTATCGCCCAGGCCTGGTAAAACCTTCTGCGCCGGACGTTCCTGGTCGCCGTATCCACGACTTTCAATTCGGTGTCGTCGACGTCGCCGATCTCCCCCGCGGTGACCTGCGCGCGCAGGAAATCGGCGGCGAGCGCGGCCAGCGTCAGGATCAGGCTGATCGCGGCGAGAAGCTGGGGAAACTGCCCGGACTCCTGCGGATAGGGAATGGCCAGGATATAGAAGCCGCTGAAAACGAAAAGCAGGACGATCTTGAACCACACTTCGGTTAATTTGAGCTTTTCCTTCATCCTCTCTTCCCTAAGCCGGACGAGCCGGAACCGGCCTGCTCGATCTTGCTTTTCATACTCTCCCGATGTCGGGAAGTCAGAAGTTCCAACTTCCCGAAATCGGCAGACCAATATAGACCCAAAATCTTCGCCAGAACTGTCAACACTCGAGGCGCAGGAGACCAAGCTGCTGCGCCCGGCCTGCTTCGCGGACCGTTCCTGTCCGGCGTCGTATGGCCGGCGGATTTCTCGCATGCACGCCCATGGACCGGCGAGGACTGGAATCTATCAGGCATTGAACGCCGGGGCCAGTGTTTCGGTCATTTCCGGCGTGGTCTGCGGGCCGGACGCTGCCCCGGAACGCTCCGGCGGCACCCTGCCGCCGGCTCCTGCCCGCGCACGCGCAATGACGTACGGGAAGACCCCGATGCCGGGCGTTCCGACACCGGGGCGTCGGCGCCGGGCAGCACGCTCGGGACCTGACCGGTCAGCGCCTGTCTGCCGCGTCGAGAAAATCCCGCATCACGGGGGTCGAGTCCAGCAGTCCGGGATCCGACGAATGGAATTCCGGGTGCCACTGGAAGCCCGCTACGCAGACATCACCCGTCATCCTGATCGCTTCGACGATGCCATCCGCGGTCGATCGTGCCTCGACAACGAGGTCGTTGCCAAGCGCATTGATGGCCTGGTGATGAATGCTGATCACGCGCCGGGTCTCGCTGTCTTCGTAAAGACGAGCCAGCCGCGTATCGGGCGTGAAATCGATCTCGTGGCGGTTTTCGTCGTACAGCGCGCGATCGACATGGCGGGACGCGCCCGGGCACTGGGTTTCGATGTCCTGGTGGAGCGTTCCGCCGAGCGCGACATTGATGATCTGAGCCCCCCGGCAGATGCCGAGCACGGGTTTGTTCTGGATCACGAATTCCCAGAACAGCTCGATCTCGTAGCGGTCGCGCAGGCGGTCGCCGGCCCACTCCGGCCGCAGCGCGTCCTCGCCGTAGCTTTGCGGGCTGACGTCGGCGCCGCCCTGGAGCACGAGTCCGTCGAGCGCCTCGACAACGTCGCGGACCCTGATGCTCGAGCGCGACAGTCCGGCCGACGAACTGAGCGTGGGAATCATGAACACGAGCGCACCGTGGTACATGATCCAGTGCGCCACGGATTGCTCCAGGTACTGCAGTACCTTGTTCTTGAATCCCAGCTCGACGGGTGGTGCGTGCATCAGGCGCGCCGAGAGTCCGATGCGCAGCGCGCGCTTGGCCATGTTACTTCCCGGCCGCCCAGAATTCGCTCTGCTGTCGCACGACTTCGGGCAGCGACTTCTCCGCCGCGTAGCGCTGGCGGATCCACTGCGCGTCGTTGCCGGCGGCGAGGGAGTCGCGAACCGCCTTGCACGCGCCCTCCGCGCCCAGTTCGATTGCGTGCTGCTCGATGCGCGCCAGGGTATCGACGATGTCGTCGCCGATCCGGATGCGCTCATGGGTGCGCGGGTCGACCAGCTGCCCGTCCAGGCCGAAGCGGCAGGCCTGGAAGCGATTGAACGCGTAGACCAGATAGTCGTCCTCGTCGGGCCGGAACGGCGCCTCGACCAGCAGATAGCGCGCGATCGACTGAACGTAGCCGGCCAGCGCGGCGGCCTTTTCCACAGTGAGCGGCGTGTCGCAGACGCGGATCTCGATCGTCCCGTACTCGGGTTTGGGGCGTATATCCCAATAGAAATCCTTCATCGATTCGACCACGCCCGTGCCGGTCATCTTGTTGTAAAAACGGCCGAAATCGGTCCACGACAGCACGTAGGGCGCCCTCCCGCTGAGCGGAAAGGAGAAGACCGAATTGAGGCGCGCCGAATCGAACTGGGTGTCGAAACCCTGCACCATCGGCGATGACGCGGTCAGCGCGATGAATTGCGGGATGTAGCGGCCGAACAGGTGCAGAAGGCGCAGCGCCTCGTCGGGTCCGGAGCACCCGATGTGCACGTGCTGGCCGAAGATGGTGAACTGCTTCGCAAGGTATCCGTACAGCTCCGAGAGGTGATTGAATCTCGGCGCGTCGAATATCTTGCGCTCGCCCCAGTGCTGAAACGGGTGCGTGCCGCCGCCCGCGATGGCGATATTCAGAAATCGCGCAGCCTCGAGCAGCGCCCCGCGTATGTCGCGCAGTTCCCCGAGCAGCGACTGGTAGCCGGACTGCACGGAGGTGCTGATCTCGATCATGCTGCGTGTCATTTCAGGCTTGATTTCGCCGGGGTGATCGCGGCGGCCGACGATCCGCAGCAGGTCTTCGGCGGATTCCACGAGATCGTAGGTGTTGGTCGACAGCAGCTGAAGCTCCAGCTCCACGCCCAGCGTGAGCGGTTTCGATTGGGAAAAGGCTTGCAGTGGCATCGCGGCGCTCCTACTGGTTGGCCTCGCCGGCCAGCCTGAGCGCGGCGAACGTCATCACGGGGCCGGCCAGCTCAAGCATGACGATGCTGCCCAGCAGCGCGGACTCCACTGCGGCGCCGAACTCCGGAAAGAGCCTGGCCGTGTCGAGCGTGAGCAACAGCGCAACGCCCGACATCGGCGCCAGTCCGACGCCGAGCGCTGTCGCCTGTCGCCAGCTTGCCCCGCTCGGTCCGGCTATCGCGAGCACGCCGACGAGCTTGGCCAGAAACCGGCCGAGAACCAGGCTCCCCGCGACGACGGCGCCCTGCATCAGTTGTTCCAGAGGAACCGACATGCCGCTCACGACGAACATCACGATGATGAGGACGGCGCCCGCGGAGCCGAAATGCGGCGGATACACCAGCGGCCGGCCGCGAATATGGCGCACGACGATACCCGCCAGCAGCAGAGGCAGCAGCGGCGGCACCTTGAGCGTCGCGGAAACCGAAACCGTCAGCGCGATCATGCCCAGCAGCAGGAAGGACAGGACCTCTTCGTGGTTGCCCAGCCATCTTTCCACGCGCCGGAACACGATGGCAAAGCTGGTACCTACGAGCACCGAGCCGCACAGCAGATAGACGGGGTAGAGCACCGCTTCGAGCGTCGAGCCGCGGAATTCGTGGTGCAGCACGCCCGCCATCAGGTTGACGCCCACGGCAGCATAGATGCTGTTCAGCGCGGTGTGCAGCATGAGCCGATCGGTGACCTGGCCCCGCGCCCTGAGTTCGGCGGCGATGCGCACGACAACGGAAGGCGAGGTCGCAATAGTGATGGTTGCAGCAGTCGCGGCGATCGCGGACGGCGTGCCGAAATGACGCAATATGAGGAACACGGCGCCAAAACTCAGGCCTGCCTCGAGCAGGCTGGAGACCACGAGCCAGCGGTTCGATCCCAGCCAGCGCAGATTGACCAGGGTGCCAAGCTCGAACAGGAGTATGCCCAGCGCGAGTTCGACCACCAGCCGCCAATCGGCAATCGGCGAGCCGCCCGTGACCGCGAGCATGCCGGGGCCGACCACGAGACCGGTAAGGATGTAGCCGCTCATCCGCGGCAGCCAGGCGGTTCGGGCGAACAGTTCGCCGGCAAGAACGGCGGCTATCAGCGCGACGGCGAGCCACAGGGACGGCGCCGCCTCCAGCGGCCAGGGCGGAAGAAAACCGAATTGCACTGTCAGGTCAGATTTCATGAATGAATACCCGCCGAGCGATGGCAACGAAGCGCTTACATCAGAGAGGGCGCGGGACGATTGCCGCTATGCTACATTGAATCCTGGATCAGAGACCCGATTGGTCGCTGGCGCGGCGCTATGTCCGTCTTCCGGCTCTCGCGGCGCCACGACCAGCGGGTGATTGCCGGGACAATGTCATGGCGAAAGAGAAGCCGGCCGGACTGAGATCGTTCCTTCGCGCCGCGATCTGGAGCGGGCAGATCGAGGCGATGCCCGGCTGGAAGGCGGCGGTGGTCGCGCCGGTGCGGCTGTTGCAGGTGCTCGCGCGCGACATTGCCCACGGCCAGATCACGCTTCGCGCGATGGGCCTGGTCTACACGACGCTGCTGTCGCTGGTCCCGCTGCTTGCGCTGAGCTTTTCCGTGCTGAAGGCTTTTGGTGTCTACAACCAGATCGACCCCATCCTGATCAACTTCCTTGCGCCTCTGGGGGAAAGGAGCAGGGAGGTCAGCGGCTGGATCATCAAATTCATCGAAAACCTGAACATCGGCGTGCTGGGCTCGATCGGCCTCGCGCTGCTGATCTACACCGCGGTCTCGCTCATGCAGAAGATCGAGGAATCGTTCAATTTCATCTGGCACGTCGGCCAGTTGCGCAGCGTCGCCCGGCGCTTCAGCGCTTATCTCAGCGTGCTGCTGATCGGGCCGGTACTGATTTTTTCCACGATTGGCGTCACCTCAGCGATCACCCGCACCGCGCTGATGCAGCACTTGCTCGCGACCGAACCGTTCGGCGGGGTGGCGTATGCGATCGGGCAGGCGCTTCCTATCCTGTTCGTTATCGCGGGCTTTACGCTTGCCTACGCGTTCGTGCCGAATACCAGGGTGCGGGTGGATGCGGCGCTCATGGGCGTGGCGGTGGCGGGAACGGCGTGGCAGCTGGCGAGCTGGGCTTTTGCCGAATTCGTCGCGAAATCCACTCAGTATGCGGCGATTTACTCCACCTTCGCGATCCTGATCCTGGTTCTGATCTGGCTTTACCTGAACTGGCTCATCCTGCTGCTTGGCGCAAGCATCGCGTTCTACCGGCAGCACCCGGAGTACGTCGTCGCGGAAATGGGCGAACCGCGGCTGAGCAACCGGATGCGCGAACGCGTTGCACTGATGGCCATGTATCTGATCGGCCGGCGCTACTACGACGGCCGACCGGGGTGGACGTTTGCGAGCCTCACGCAGCGGCTGGGGGTGCCGATGCATGCGCTGCAGACGGTGCTTGGCGCGATGCAGCGGGCCGGCCTGGTGGCGCAGACCGGCGATGATCCGCCGGCGTACCTGCCGGCGCGCGATATGGGCACCATCGCGCTCAAGGAACTGCTCGGCACGGTGAGGGCGGCGGGGGAGGAACGCTACCTGAGTCCGGAATCGGTGCCGGTGCCGCCGCAGCTCGAGGCGATTCTGCTGGGGGTGGATCAGGCGGCAGGCGAGCAGGTGCAGGATCGCACGCTCAGGGA
>Ga0209002_10003700_pt1 | contig 12142 bp, 7 predicted proteins | sample Rifsed16ft2_FD_184010 | JGI IMG/M metagenome (GOLD analysis project Ga0209002, IMG submission 184010) | Soil microbial communities from Rifle, Colorado, USA - sediment 16ft 2 (version 2) | ecosystem: Environmental > Terrestrial > Deep subsurface > Rock core/Sediment | place: Rifle, Colorado...
ACGAAGACGCCCACGGCCACGCCCAGGATCGTGAGCGACGCCCGGACCTTGTTGGCGCGCATCGCCTCGAGGGCGATCTTGACGCCTTCCCCGAGGTTGTAGAGCCGCGTGCCGAGCGTGGTCACGGGCTACTCCTGGCGAAGGGCGGCGATCGGGTCGAGCAGCGACGCGCGACTCGCCGGGTAGACGCCCGCGACGATCCCTACCCCGGCGCCCAGAATGACGCCGACCGCCACCGACCATGGCGCCACCGCGGTCGGCATCGGGGTGGTCGCGCTCACGAGCGTCGCGATGCCGGCACCCAGCGCGATGCCGAACGCCGCGCCGAGCGTGGAGAGCGTCGCCGATTCGATGAGAAACTGCGCGAGGATGTCGCGCCGCCGCGCCCCGAGCGCCTTCCGGATGCCGATCTCGCGCGTCCGCTCGGCCACCGCCACCAGCATGATGTTCATGATCACGATCGCGCCCACCACGAGGCCGATCGCGGGCAGCGCAATGCCCGCCAGGACGAGATACCGGCGAATCTTGTTCCAGAACTCGAGCGCGGAGTCGGCCGTCTGCATCGTGAAGTTGTCCTTCTGGCCCGGATGGAGCTTGTGCCGCGCGCGCATCACGGCGCGCACGCGCTCCTGCGCCTCCCGGAGCATCGCGGCGTTCTTCGTCTGGACCACCACGGCGTCAATGACCTTCGGCTGCCGGTTGAGCAGGCGGTGGAGCGGTGCCCGGAAGGGCGCGACGACGTAGTTGTCGAACGAGATTCCGAACGCGCTCCCCAGCGACTCGCCGACCCCGACGACCTGGTACGGCAGACCGCCGATCTTCACCGGCCGGCCGATGGGATCGAGCGTCGGGAAGAGGCGCTTCACCAGTTCCGGGCCGAGGATGACGACGTCGTCACCCAGGAGGACCTCCTGCTGCGTAAACCGGCGCCCGCTCGTGACGTCGAGTTTCTTGATCTCGAACCAGTCGCCGTCCACCGCGAAGACGTGCCCGTTCCGGGGCCGCGAATACGCGGACTCGATCCGGAGGTTGTCCTCGGCGTACATCGCCCAGCGGCTGCCGTCGGGGAGTGCCTCGACGACCGGCTCCACGTCGCTCTCGAGGATCCGGGGGCGCCGCCGGTACTCCTCCCAGACCGACGCGTCCACGTCGCCGATGTTGATGTTCGGCCGATGCCGGAGCTCGAACGTGTTGATCCCGATGAGCTTGCCGACGAGGTCCTCCTCCATGTAGCGCCCCATGCCGTCCACGATTGAGACCACGGCGATGAGGAACATCACGCCGATGCACACGCCGAGGAGCGTGAAAAAGCTCTTGAGCTTCTGCACGCGGAGCGTGTCGAGGGCGAGGCGGAGCGCTTCGAGGAGCTGCACAGGAGACCTACGGGGGCGCAGCCCGGGGGGTTTCGCAGCGGAAGGCCGCGACGCTCGAGCCGGAGCCCGGAGGCCGCGCGATCACTCGGCCGGCCTCCCGGTCCCGGCGTCCGGCCTGCGGCGGCAGGTCAGATCCCGACCTTCGCCGCGAGCTTCTCCCGCCGGTCGTCACTGGCGACCACTCCGTCGCGCAGCACCACGACCCGACGCGCGTGGGCGGCGATGTCCTGCTCGTGCGTGACCATGATCACCGTCTGCCCCTGGCTCGCCAACTCCTCGAACACCTTCATGATTTCTTCCGAGGTCGTCGAGTCGAGGTTCCCCGTGGGCTCGTCGGCCAGCAGGATGGACGGCTCGTTGACGAGCGCCCGCGCGATCGCCACGCGCTGCCGCTGCCCGCCGGACAGCTCGTTGGGGCGGTGCATCGCCCGGTCGCCGAGTTGCACGCGCTCCAGCGCGCGCATCGCGCGCAGCTTGCGGTCGTGCGCGCCGACGCCGGCATAGACGAGCGGCAGCTCGACGTTGTGGAGCGCCGTGGCCCGCGGCAGCAGGTTGAACGTCTGGAAGACGAACCCGATTTCCTTGTTCCGCACGCGGGCCAGCTCGTCGTCCTTCTTCTGCGAGACCAGCTCGCCGTTCAGCCAGTACTCGCCGGCGTTCGGCGTGTCGAGGCAGCCGATGAGGTTCATCAGCGTGGATTTCCCCGAGCCGGACGGGCCCATGATGGCGACGTACTCGTTCCGCCGGATGGCGAGGTCCACGCCGCGGAGCGCCCGGACGATCTCGCCGCCCATGTCGTACTCGCGCTTGAGCCCGCGCGTCACGATGACCCAGTGGCTCCCCGGCGTCGCGCCGGCCGCCTGCACGACGGCCTGCCGCTCCGCGGTGGTGCCGAGCGGTTGTTCTTCGGTGTGTGGACTCACGACTTGGGGCTCCCCGGCTCCTTCTTCGCCGTCTCCGGCTGTTTCATCTCGCGCACGAGCGTGCCGTCCTTGAGTTCGCGGATCGCCTGGTAGGTCCCGCCGACGATCTTCTCGCCGTCCTTGAGGCCGGAGAGCACCTCGAAATGCTTCTCCCCCGCGATCCCCACCTTAACGGGCCGGAAGGTCACTTTGTTGTCCGTGCCCACGATGAAGACGCCCTCCACGTCCTTCTTGCCGACCTGCTTCGTGGGCGCGGCCTTGCCGGGCCGCTGGATCGTGTCGCCCGCCGGAATCGGCTCGTTCTCGCGGACCGTGAGCGCGATGATCGGGATGGACAACACCCGCATGCGGGTATCGGTGACGATCTTGGCCGTCGCCGAGAAGTCCGGCTTGGTGTCCTTCGGCGGGTCGAGCAGGCGGATGGTGACCTCGTAGTCAATCGCCTGGTCGCCGGAGGCCGTCGCGGAAACGCCCCTCACGGAGCTGTTCCCGATCTCGACGACCTTGCCGAGGAAGGTGGTGTCGGGGAAGGCGTCGAGCTGCACGATGGTGGAGTCGCCGACCTTGATGCGCGAGACGTCGGTCTCGTCCACCTTCACCTTGGTTTCGAGCACGCTCATGTCGGAGATGGTGAGGAGCGTCGCGGCATCCTTGTTGAGGGTGCCCATGATCGCCGTCTCGCCATTCTCGACCACCAGGCGCGTGACGCGTCCGCTCATCGGGGCGAAGATGGTGGTCTTCGCGAGCGCGACCCTGGCGTCCTTGAGGCCGGCCTCGGCCTGCTCGACGTTGTGCTTCGCCGCCTCGTTCAGCGCAGTGTTGACCTCGACCGCCGTCTTGAGCTGCTCGAGCTGGTCTTCGGCGACCAGGTTCGGGTTGCTCTTGCGGATCTCCTGCGAGCGCCGGTAGTTGTTCTGCGACTGCACCAGGTTCGCCTGCGCCTGCGCGGCCGACGCGCGGGTGTTCGCAAGCTGGGCCTCGGCGCGCTGCACGGCAGCCTCGTACTGCTGCGGGTCAATCTGCAGGAGGAACTGCCCCTTCTGCACGAAGTCGCCGTCCTTCACCTCCAGCCGCACGATCTTGCCGGTGATGTCGGACGAGAGGTCCACCTTCGTGTGCGGGCGCACCTGGCCGCTGGCGGTGACCGACGCGACGAGATCGCGCTTCTGCACGGCTTCGATGCGCACGTCGGTCGGCCGGCTCCCCTTCTTCGCGGCGGCGGTGACCGCGACGCCCGCGACGGCGAGGAGGACGACGCCCGCGATCGAGTATTTCAGCTTCTTGCTCATGTCGGTTCCCGGTTAGCGAAGGGCGCGGCCGACGGCGGACTCGAGCGCCGCGTACGCGCGTTGGAATTCGTAGATCGCGTCAATCCGGTCGGTTTCCGCCTGCTGGTAGTCGGCGCGGGCCGCCTGCAGATCCACGAGGCTGTTGAGTCCGACGCGGTAGCGCTCCTGCGCGAGCTGCAGCGCCTCGAGCGCCCGCTGGGCGTTGACCTCCTGCTGCCGGACCGTGCGGTAGTCGGCCACGAGCGTGCGGTGGGCGGCGGTGACGTCGGTGGAGAGCCGGAGCTCCTGCGCGCGCACGTTGAAGCGGGCATCGGAGCGGTTCGTCGCGGCGTCCTGGACCCGCTGCTCGCGGACGAAGCCGTCGAACAGCGGCAACGAGAGCGAGAGCGAGAGGTTGTACGGGCTCGACGTGAAGCTGAACGGCCAGACGTTGTTGCTCGCGCGGAGCGCCGCGGCCTGGGCATCGGTGAACACGATGGCGCTGCACGTCCCCGCGATGGACGGGAGCCCCGCGCCCGTGCGGAGCGAATCCTCCGAGAAGCAGCGTCCCTGCGACGCGAGCGCGGAAGCGCGCCCCTGGTTCACGAGATACTCGGAATCCTTGTATTTCTGCGTGATGCCGCCGAGCGACGCGTTCATGCTCAGCGTCGGCGAGTACAGGCTCCGGGCGGCGCGGACGGAGGCATCCGCGGCCTGCTCGCGTGACTTGAGGGCCCGGAGCGCCGGGTTGCCCTGCTTGGCGAGGGCGAGGAGCTCGTTCAGGTCGAGCTTCGGCTCGTCCACGGGGAACACCGACGTGAGGGTCACCGCCTGCGGCATCGGCACGCCGATCTGCTGGAAGAGCTGGAGCAGGGCGACCTCGGCCGTATTGTGCGCCCGGAGCGCGACGACCTGCTGTTGGCCGACCGCCACCTCGGCGCGCTTGACGTCGAGCGACGTCGCGGAACCGACGCCGGCCTTGGCTCTGGCGAGATCAAGCTGCAACTGGGTGGAGAGGAGGAGGGAGTCCTGCAACGCGGCGCGCGCGCGCGTCTGGAGCGCGAGGATGTACTGCTGCGTGACGTTCGCGCGCAGCGTCTGCGCCGCGCCCGTGACGTCCTCATCGGCGGCGTCCACCTGCGAGCGAAACGTCCTGAGCGCCGCGATCGCGCCGTAGCTGATCGCGTAGTTGAAGGAGAGCCCCCACGACGAGGAGAGCACGTCGGAGTTGGCCCCGAACGACACGCCGCTGAAGAACTCGGGCTTCCCCTGCCGGTAGCCGGTGGAGAGCGACGTCGAGGCTCTCGGCAGCAGGGTGCCGTAGGCCGAGCGCAACGCCGTGCCTGCCCGGTCGCGCCCGGAGAGCGACTGCAGGTAGGCGGGGTTGTTCCTGACGGCAAGGGCGAGGGCATCCTCGAGCGAGAGCGTCGCCGGAGCGCCGCCCTGCGCAATGGCCGATGAGGCGGTTGCGAGGAGGAGCAGGAAAGACACCAGAGATCGCATGGGAGAGGTGGGCGGGTGTGGGGTTCGGAGTGCCATACGGTTGGCGACGAGCGACGGTTTCAGGTGCGAGATCGGCCGGTGCGGCGCGCCGGGCGCGGGCTCACGGTGCCGGGCCCGCGGCGGGCGCAGTCGGTGGTTTCGGGGCTCAGCGGACGTCATCCCGGACGGCGACGAGCCGGAGCGCCGGGAAGGCCACCTTGAGCATCCTCCCCGTCTCATCGAGCCAGATGTCGCGCACGAGCCCGCTCCCTTCCGTGCGAAGCCGAAGGTGCCGGGTGTCGAACTCGCGCACGTCCATCGCCAGGCGCTCGGGACCCACCAACTCGACGCGCACCATCTCGACGACGTTTCTTCGTGGCACGAGCACCGGGACCGTGGCGTCCGGTCCGCGGCGGGCGACGAACCAGAGCTGGTGCACCACCTCGTCGTCCACGGCGACGGTGCCGGGGGGGAGCCGGAACTCCCGCGCGGACTCGCCGTCCGCGCGCTGGATGCGCGCGGCGTAGTGGTCCCGGTTCGTCTGGCCGCTGTAGCTCTCGACCACGCGGCCTTCCACGCGCACTTCGCTCTGATAACGCAGGATGAAACCCGCCGTGTCGGCATTGAGCCCGGGAGAGACGCGACGCGTCCCGATCGTGATCCGTCCCTGGGCCACCAGAACCGGTGCACCGGTGGAGGGGGTGCTCCGGATCGAGAAATCCTCGCGACCGATGCGTTCCCCGTCGCGAATGAGCGTATAGCTGCCTTCGTCCAGCGAGGTGACCTGGGCGCCGGCGAAGCGAGCGACGAGAAGGGCCGCGGGAAGCAGCGCGGAGCCGTGTCGGAGCATCCTCCAAAGATATTCGCGCACCCCGTGGCGAGGCGCTGGAAGGGACTCGGAGGTTCGCGGACTGCCTCCCGGAACCACCCGGCGTCTCGCACGGCTGTAGACGCCTTCCTCCCGCTGTATAATCCGGGATGACCTTTCGGCCCGGCCTCGCGTGGGCGATCGCCGCGACAGCGACGGTGCTTGCGGCGGCGGCCTGGCTGCGCCAACCGGCCACGCCCATCCTCCTGCTGTGCGCCGGATGCACGGTGGGGAGCGTGGCGCTGAGCTGGCGCGACCGCCGGGTCGTCCACCGCGCCGGATTCGGGCTCTCGGCCGCCGCGTTCGTCACGATCGCGTTCCTCGCGGCCCGTTCGCGGGGTGCGCAGGCGCGCTATCCGGCCCTCGCGCGCGCGGCCGTCGAGACGCGAGGCACGACCGCGATGGCCGCGGCGCTCGACGCCGAGATCGAGGCGCTGAAGCGGCTCGCGGTGGGGGCGCTCGATGCGCCCGCGGAGCGTTCCCGCGCGTTCGCCTTCCTCGGCGAGCTGCGCGGCGGAGCGGCGGTGCGCTCGGTCGTGGTGGTGCGCGGCGGAACGCCGCACGCCTGGACGGGCCAGCTCGTGGCCCCGCTGGACTCGCTGAGGGCTCCAGTGGGCGCGCTGGCCACGCCGTTCTATCTCGTCGTCTACGCAATCGCGGGCCGCGGCACCGATCGCGCGGTGGCCGAAGCGCTTGTGCACGCCGAGCGTCCGGCCGACGCGCTGGCGGCGACGCTGGACGAGCCGCTCGCGCGCGCCCTTGGCGTGGACGGGTTCGCGTTCGCCGACCCGACGTCCGCGGAGCGGAGTGCCTTCACGATCGTGTCGTCCGCCGGGCTTCCGGTGCTGGGCGTGCGCGCCGTTGCCCCGCCCGGCGAGCTGCTCGCCGAGCGCGCACTCGAGCGTGGCCGCGCCCGGGGCGGGATCGCGCTGGCGTTGGCCGTGGCATTCTTCCTGGTCGGGGCGTGGGGGAGGCGCGCGCGCGTGGTGGGCCGGCTGGCGGGGCTCGGCGTCTCGCTCGCCGCGGTCGCGATCGTGCCGCTCTCCAGCTTCTCGAACGCGTCGCCGCTCTTCGACCCGCAGTTCTTCAACGCGGCGCTGGGGGGCCCGTTCACGGGGAGCGTCGGCGCGCTCGCGCTCACCTCCGGCCTCGTGCTCCTGGGCCTGCTCGCCGCGCTTCGCGCGCGCGTCGGCACGCGCACACGCGCGCAGGCGCTCGTCGCGGTCCTCGTCATCGCCGGCGTCGGCCCGTTCCTCCTCAGCAGGTTCGCGCAGGGCATCCAGTTCCCCGAGTCGGGCGCGTCGGCGTCCATCTGGCTGGCGTGGGAGACGGCGCTCTTCCTCGCGTCGGTCTCGGTGCTCATTGCCGGCGCCACCGCCGGGCAGGCGGCGCTGGGCGCCCGGCGCGGACTCCCGCTCTGGATCGCGCCCGCGATCGCCGCGCTGGCGGCGCTGGTCGCGCCCTCGCTGATGGACGCGCCGGGCGAGTTCCCGGTCTGGTACCCGGCGCTCTGGGCGACGGCGATCGGCGCGCTCGCGCTCGCCCGTCGTGCGCGCGGCGCCGTGCTCCCGGTGGCGATCGTCGCCGCGTGCGGCGCGGTGACGCTCGTGTGGGGGCAGACCATCCGTGCCCGCGTGCGGCTGGCCCAGCACGACGTGGACGCGTTGTCGCAGCGCGACGCGCGCGCCGCCGCGCTGCTCCAGCGCTTCACGGCGCAGCTCGATGCGCCGCGCGCGCCGGAGAGCCGGGTGGAGCTGCTCCTGCGCTACGCCGCCTCGGACCTGGCCATCGGCGACTACCCGGTGGAGCTGACGAGCTGGGACCGGATCGGCCGGCCGATCGCGGACTTGCGCGTGGGACTCGGGGCGGGAAGCGCCACTGGCATCGAGCAGTTCGCGCGGGAGGCCGTGGGGGCGGCGCGGCCGATCCACCGCGAAGCGCCCGGCGAGCCCGGGCTGTTCCACGTGCTCTCGGTGCCGCACGCCGACTCGTCGGTGACGACCGTCGTCGTCGCGCCGCGCACGCGGCTCATGCTGCGCGATCCGTTCGGCGCGCTCATCGGACTCGGCGCTGCGCCCGCGCACGATCCGCCGTACGCGCTGCGTCTGACGCCGGCCGAGCAGGGCTCGTACATCTCGAGCGTGCGGCCGTGGACGCGCCGGGGCGGCGAGTTGCACGGGGACTGGTTCGTTCCGGGTGTCGCGGGGCGCGTCTTCCGCGTGCACGCGCAGGTGGAACTGCGCGGGTACGCAACGCTCGCGCCGCGGGGCGCCCTCGTCGTGCTCTTCGACCTCGGCGCACTGGCCCTGCTCTGGTTCCTGCTGGTGCTCGCCGACGGCGCGCTCGGCCGCTGGCTGCGGATGCGGCGCGCGCGGTGGCTCAAGAGCTACCGGTCCCGGCTCACGCTCGCGCTCTTCGCCTTCTTCGTGCTCCCGGCCGTCGTGTTCGCGACCTGGAGCTACCGGCGCCTGCAGTCCGACCATCGGCAGGCGCGCGATCTGCTCGTGCGCGAGACGCTCCGCGGGGTGGCCGCCTCGACGGCGAATCTGCGCCTGGGCGACATCGCCGAGCGCTTCCAGACGCCGCTCTTCCTCTTCGCGAACGGGGTGCTGGTGGCGGCGAGCGACCCGCTCTACGAGTACCTGGCGCCGCTCGGGGGCCTCCTGCCGCCGGCGGCCGCGCAGGTGCTGGCCGGGGGCGACGAGACCACGGCCAGCGCCGAGGTGCGCGTGGGCGAGACGCCGATGCGCTTCGGCTTCCGCGCCGAGAGCGATACGGCCGGCGTGCGCTTCGTGCTCGCCGCGCCCGCGCGCACGGACGATCTCGCGCTCGACCGCCGCCGCCGCGATCTCGGCATCCTGGTCCTCTTCGCGACGGCCGTGGGCGCGCTCGCCGCGCTCTGGCTCTCGGGGCTCGCCGCGCGCCAGTTCTCGCGCCCCATCCGCGCGCTGCAATCGGGCGCGCTGGCGCTCGCCGCGGGCGAGCGGGAGCCGCGGCTCGCGGGTGACCCGCCGGTCGAGTTCCAGCCGGTCTTCAGCGCCTTCCGGCAGATGGCGCGCGACCTCCAGGCGTCGCGCGAGCAGGAGGCGCAGGCGCAGCGGGTGCTGGCCTGGGGCGAGATGGCGCGGCAGGTCGCGCACGAGATCAAGAACCCGCTCACCCCGATGCGGCTCGGGATGCAGCACCTCCGGCGCGCGCGGCACGACCCGCGCGTGGACTTCGACCGGGTGCTCGACGACAACGTCGCGCGTGTGCTCGCCGAGATTGACCGGCTCGACGAAATCGCGCGCGCGTTCAGCCGCTACGGAACCGCGCCCGGCGAGCAGGCCGCGAGCGAGCCGGTGGACGTCGCGCAGGCCGTGAAGGACGTCATCAGCCTCGAGCGCTTGGGCGGGGACGACGTGGGATGGCACGACGAGGGAACCGACGCGCCGCTCTTCGCGATGGCGCGCGGCACGGAGCTGCGTGAGGTGCTGCTCAACCTGCTCGAGAACTCCCGGCTGGCGGACGCCCGCGCCGTGGGCGTCCGGGTCTCCCGCGACCACGCGCGCCAGGTCGAGATCGCCGTGCGGGACGACGGGCACGGCATCGCGCCCGAGGTTCTCCCGCACGTGTTCGAGCCGCATTTCTCCACGCGCACGAGCGGCAGCGGGCTCGGCCTCGCCATCAGCCGGCGCCTGATCGAGGGGTGGGGCGGCACGATCTCGGTCGAGAGCGCCGCAGAGGCGATCGAGGGTTCGCCGCGGGGCACAACCGTGCGCATCGTTCTCGTCGCCGCCGAGGCCCCGCCGAGCCGGAGCGAACGATGAGCACTGCCGATCCGACGCCGGGCACGCGCACCCTCGGGGTGCCGCCGCATCTCGCTGAATGGCAGCTCCCCCCGGGCTGGCAGTGGGGTGAGAGCGGCTACCTCGCCAACCACCGGCACACGCAGGAGATCGTGGATTCCCTCGGCCGCTCGCTCGCGCTCGTGACCGCCCCCACGAGCACGCACGCGACGTGGCTCTACCAGGAGGCGCGCCATCTGGCGCACCGGAATCACCCGGCGATTCCGACCACGTACCACTTCTGGCAGCGACATCCGGGGAGCCGCCGGGGCCCGGGGTACCTGCGCCGGTGGGTCGCCGGTGAGACGGTCGGCACGCGGCTCCGCCGCCTGGGGACGGAGACGGTGCCGTACATGCTGCGCGTGCTGCGCGCGGTCGGCTCCGCGGTCGCGTACCTTCACGACGCCGGTCAGACGCACGGCGCGCTCTCACCCGACACGATCTACGTGACGCCCACCGGCCGGGTCTGGCTCCTCGGGTGGCAGTGGGCGCTGCCGCGTGGCGAGATCCCCGGCGAGGCGCGCCCCGACGCGCTCCACACGCCGGTCCCGCGCGAGTGGGGCGCCGGCGAGTGGGCGCCGACGCCGGCGAGCGACCAGTGGCAGCTCGCGGCTTCGTGTTTCGCGATCCTCACCGGCGAGCTCCCGCCCCGGGAGGAGATTCCTCCCGTGCGCTGGGTGCGCGCCGACTGCCCGGCGAACGTCGCCGATCTGCTCGATCGCGCGCTCGCGGCGGACCCGGCGGCGCGCTTCTATTCCGTCGCGTCGCTCCTGCGCGCCGTGGACAAGATCTCGAGCTCCGGCACGCCGGGGCTCGGGGGCGTCGAGATCGCCTCGGGGGAAGTGCGCGCGGTGAGCGAGGAGGACCGGCTCCGCTGGGCGACGGGCGACGACTTCGAAGTGCTGGCCGCGCTCGGCTCGGGCACGTTCGGGTCGGTGTGGCGCGTGCGCGACCTCACGCTGCAGCGCGAAGTCGCGCTCAAGATGCTGCACCGGTCGGTGGCGCGCAGTGACGAGGCCGTGGCGCGCTTCCGGCGCGAGGCGCAGACGGCCGCGCGGCTCCAGCACCCGGCGATCGTTCCGATCTTCGACTGGGACTCCAAGGGCGACGTGCACTGGTACATCATGGAGCTCGAGGACGAGGGCTCCGTGGCCGACCTCGTGCGGCGCGACGGGCCCCGCCCGCTCGTGGAGATCGCGCCGCAGATTGACGCCATTCTCGACGCGCTCAAGGTCGCGCACGAGAACGGCATCATCCACCGCGACCTGAAACCGGAGAACATCCTGATTGACCGGTACCGGCGGTGGCGGGTCGGCGACTTCGGGATCGCCGCCGCGATGGGCGAGGAATGGACGGGCTCGAGCGGCACGCCCGCGTTCGCGCCGCCGGAGCAGCTGCTGGGCGAGCCGCAGGGCGCGGCGGCCGACCTCTTCGCCGTCGCCGCGATCGTGTACTTCGTGCTCACGGGGCGGGCGCCGTTCGGAGGGGACGACGGGCGGGCGATCCTCGCCCAGCAGCTCGCGGGCAAGGTGGACGTCTCGGCGTTCCACCCGGCGCTCGCGGAGTGGCTCGCGAAGGCGATGGCCGCGGACCCGGAGCAGCGCTTCGGCGATGCAGCGACGATGCAGGCGGAGTGGAACCGGGTCGCGCGAGCCGTGCAGGCGGGAGACCCCCGCCGGGCGTTCGCGCAGCGCGTGTCGCACACGCTGGGCCGGCTGCTCGGGCGCGCGTGACGGCCGCGGCCCGGCGCGCGCGCGGTCAGGCGGTGCCGCGGACGGTCTTCACGTTCACGAATTCCCGCAGCCCCTCGAGCCCGACCTCACGCCCGTAGCCGGACGCCTTCACGCCGCCGAACGGGAAGCGCGGGTCGCTGGCGACCATCGCGTTCACGAAGACCATGCCGGCGTCAATCTCCTCGACCGCGCGCGCGGCCTCGCCGGGCTCGCGTGTCCAGACGGAGGCGCCGAGGCCCAGCGGCGTGGCGTTCGCGAGCGCGATCGCGTCGGCGGTGTCCGGGACGCGGAAGATCGGCGCGACGGGGCCGAAGACTTCCTCGGTGGCCGCGGGCGCGTCGCGCGGCACGCCGGTCAACACGGTCGGCGCGTAGAACCAGCCGGGGCGGTCGAGCGGGGCGCCGCCCACGCGCACGCGCGCGCCGCGCGCGACGGTGCGTTCGACCTGCGCGACGAGGTCGCGCCGGATCTGCTCGGTGGCGAGCGGCCCGACGTCGGTGGCGGGGTCCATCGGGTCGCCGACCGTGAGCGCGCGCACCCCCTCCACGAATCGCCGCTCGAACTCGTCCGCGACGGCGTCCACCACGACGAAGCGTTTGGCGGCGATGCACGACTGGCCGTTGTTGATCATGCGGGCCTTCACCGCGGCGGCCGCCGCCGCCGCGAGG
>Ga0209002_10003706_pt1 | contig 12133 bp, 5 predicted proteins | sample Rifsed16ft2_FD_184010 | JGI IMG/M metagenome (GOLD analysis project Ga0209002, IMG submission 184010) | Soil microbial communities from Rifle, Colorado, USA - sediment 16ft 2 (version 2) | ecosystem: Environmental > Terrestrial > Deep subsurface > Rock core/Sediment | place: Rifle, Colorado...
GACCCGGGAGCTCGTCTAAGCTGTCCTGATTCAGGGTAGGCGTTGACGGTTTGAACCCCCGTGGCCGTGCCCAAGCCGCGGCTGTGTTCGGCGGACCCCCGGGGCCCGCGGGACTCCGTTTGACCCCCCGGCTCACGTACCCTGGGGGCTTGCGAGTGATGGGGCGGCAGTGCTCCCCATCGAGTAGACGGCCGCCGCTTCGGAGACTCGGTTCCCTGAACGCCGGTGCCGGGCCATCACCTCCCGGCCGTAGTCGTGCTCGGCCAGGTACGTGTTGTGGGCACGACACATCAGGCGGATGTTCGCCGGACTGTGGTCGCCGCCAAGACCAAAGGGGTAGCGGTGGTGGTATTCGAGCCGCTTGCGCTCAGGGCATCGTCTGCCCTGCTCGTCCACGTAGCGGCATCGGTTTCCGTCGCGCTCACGCACCGCACGCCGGATTGCGGCCGGGATATGGCGCGAGGATGGGGAGGGATCGGTCTCCGAGAGCCCTTTCCGGGGAGCATTCGTCCTGGCGAAGCGCCTAGCCTCGAGCCGTTCGAGCTTCTCGGTTATCGCCTGCTCGATGATCGCGGCCAGATCTCCGTCGGGCACCTCAGAGCGCATCAGGGCCCGCAGCCGCTCCAGCTTGTCGTGGAGCTCGGCGCGGGCCGTGAACTGCACCTTGTAACGAGCGGGCGCCAGGGCCTGGATGACTGCCTGCGGCGGCACCTTGGCCGCGACCGCGAGGGGCGTGAGGGCAGGAGCAGGACACGGAACTCGGTCTGGACCGAGTTGGAGTGCGGCCGCCGGCAGCGTCTTCCTCTCGGGGAGCTTCCGGACGACCGCCGGAGCGTCCGCTTGTGGTGCAATCTCGGCCACCAACTCCTCGATCTGGCGCTTGGACTTGTGGCTGGCTCGCTTGAGGAGTGTGTCCCGGTTCTCCCGAGTGAGGTGGGGCGCCAGCTTGGCGATGCCGGTCAGGTGAAGACGACCGTCGGCCAGCATGGCCAGGAGCATCGGGTGCTCCCGCGCCGCACGCGCCGCTGTGATGCGCAGATAGGCCTCCGCCTCCGAGAGATGGAGGACCTCCGTGCAGTAGATAAACATCGAGGGCGAGGCTTCGCGGGCATAGAGGCGTCGCTCGTCCACCTCATCGATGTGGGCGACGAGGTCAGCCTCCACGCGGCGGGATTGGCGTAGGAGTTCGCCCAGGCGGCGGAGCAACTCATCGTCGGAGATCGTTGCGAGCGGGCGTCGGTGTTCCATGCGGGGAATGTAAGCCCTGCAGCGGACAGCCTGGGTCCGTGCTCATGTCTCGGAGTGCGACCGTCACTGTTGAATCTTGAGGAGAGTCCTAGGTGGGGGCTTGCGTCTCGTCTGGTTTCTGGAGCGGCAGCGGACGGGCGGCGTCGGTGACCGCCCCGATCTTGGCCGCGAAGCTGTCCCCCCGTGCGATGTCGGCATCGTTGACGTAGTGCACGTCGAGCAGCCCGTCGGTGCGGTAGCCCGTGCGGAGGTAGTTGATCTCGGCGAGGGCTTCGCTCCATCCCTGCAGCCAGAGCGAGAGCGCCCGCCGCCGATCGGAGTCGCCTTCGTCGTGGACCAGGAGGTCGACGTCGCTGGCCGGGCCCGCGGTCGCGTTCTTCGTCGAGCCGAGGAGGTAAAGGGCCCGGACGCCGAAGCGGGCGGGATCGAGGAGGCCCGCGATCCGCTGGGCCATCCGAAGCCGCCAGCGCCAGTGATCGTCTTCTCTCAGCACCTCCTCCGCCTCGAGCTCGAGGCGCGCCTCCGTCCCGCGGGAGGGCGGGCTGAGCAGCCCCACCGCCTCATCGAGATCGGCGTTCATCAGCACTCGCAGGATCTGGCCCTCCGCCGCGCGAGGCAGGTCGATCACCCGCAGCGCTTCCGAGAGATGGGCGAACTCGGGAAGGAGGTCGGAGAGCGCGTTCGGGGCCTGGCGGAAGAACGCCTCGTTGAAGACGACCTCGGGATCGTCGGGGTAGAGGGGCAGGTAGCGGATCGAGGACTCGACGAGGTCCTGGAAGAAATGCGTGCCGAAGGACAGGTCGGGGACGTAGCCGCCCTTCTGCCGAGCGACCTCGACGAGCACCGCGGTGTTGCTGATGTCGGCGTAGGTGACGGGCACGCCGAGGCGGATGTCTCCGCGGCTGCCCCAGCGGCCGGGGCCCATGAGCGCGAACTGCCGCTTCGGCAGGAGGCGGTTCAGCCGCCCGACGGCACGGCCCACCTCGCGCAGACGGTCCAGCTCGAGCCGGGCGTAGGCCTCTCCGTCCACGTAGACCACGTGGCTGATCTCGTCGACGCGGCCATTCGAGACATAGCGGTTGGCGGTGAAGAGCACGCGGTCTCGAGGCAGATCGCGGGGGATGGGGGCGGGCAGCGCGTTCTCCGTGGCGCCCTGGGGCCGGCATTGCAGGAGGTAGACCTGCTTCCCGTCGGAGGCGAACTCGATGTCCACGGGCGTCTTGAGCTTCTCGCGCAGCACCTGCAGGAGAGCCCGCATGCGCGCCACGAAGGCGGTCTCGGCCATGAGGCCCTCGAAGGTCACCACGATGCCGTCCTGCGCGAAGTCCACGAGGCCGACGGGACGCCGCAAGTGGTCGGCGCCGACGATGGAGATCATCTGCCGGAGGGCGGGCATCTCGTCGCCATGGCGCTGGAGCAGATGGTGGAGGTCGACGGTCTCGAAGACGCCGGTCTCCAGGTTGACCACGTCCAGCTTCTTCGGTGAGTAGCGCTGCGCCTCGTCCGGCGTCTGGTTGACCCGAAGCCCGGGCTGCCCCGGTGCGATCAGCACCGGGTAGTCGTCGGTGAGGCGGTCGACCGCCCGCGTTCCCAACCCCGGGACCATGCGCAGGAGCCCGTCCTCGCGCCGGAGGCGTGGCGACCAGCGGAACTCGTTGTTGCTGAGGCCGACCCCGGAGAAGGCGGGCAGCCAATAGGGCCCGACGCGCGCCCCCACCACCTCCTGGATGAGGATCCCCATCTCCTCGTGCAGGTCCAGGAGGCCCCGCCGGGCCCGGTACTCGATCGGGTCGGGGCTGAAGACGGAGGCGTAGACCTCGGCGATGGCGTCGGTGAGCGCGGCCAGCCGCTCGCGCTTGGAGCCGGTGTTGGCCAGGAACAGGCTCTTGTACTTGCCGGAGAAGGCGGCCCCGAGACGGTCCTCGAGGAGGCTCGAGCTGCGGACGATGATGGGCCGCCCCTCGAGGTCGTCGAGCACGCTGCCCAGGCCGCCGAGCACCTCGGCGGAGAAGAACGAGTTCTTGAAGAGCTGGACCACGTAGGGGTAGTCGAGGCGCACGCGGTCGGGGTCGACGTACTTGCGGTTGTAGACCTCCTCGAGGTCGTTGTGGTGGATGAAGTCGAGGATCCCGTCCGACGGGACATACCAGCTCCGGGGGACGCGGATCTCGCCGAGGACGTCCGCATATTCGCGGGAGCGGGCGACGATCTTCGAGGCCAGGAAGAGGCCGGCCGCCTTGCCCCCGAGCCGCCCATGGCTCCGCGCCGGATAGACGATCCTCTGCGTCAGCTCGCCGAAGTCCGCGACCTCGAGGTACTCCTTGGCGATGTTGACGAACTCGAGCTGGTCGGTGAGGAAGCGTCGGACGAGCGCCGCCCGCAGGCCCATCCGGGTGGCCACCGAGAGGTCCCGTTCCTCGACCCCGCCGTGGCGGAAGCGCTGCAGGGCATCCGCCAGGTCCGCGAGCGGCGTGTCCATCCGCTCGAGGGCGCTCTTGAGGAACGTGGACTTGTCCTCCTTGATCCAGCCCTGGAGGCAGCCCAGTATCTCGGCCTCGGTGAGGTGCTTCCCGGCGATGCGGAAGGCGGCCTCCGTCGTCTCCGGGTCCGCGGCGCGAGCGGTGCGGGGCCGGGGACGGTTGTCGTCGCCCACGTCCTCCTCTCCCGAGGCCGGGGTCGGGGCCGCCTCCCGCAGGAGGCGCTCCGCCTCCTGGACGCCGCTCCAGCACAGGTGGTTGATCATCTTCCGCCCCAGTCGCCCGAGCAGCGCCCGGTCCGTCTGGCGCAGGAAGTCCAGGACGACCCACCACTCCGGTACCGTCGCGTCCGGCTCCGCCGCCGGCGCCAGGGCGTGCTGGAGCCGCCGACGGGAGACGAAATGCCCGAGGCGCTCGGCGATGGTGTTGAGGAGCTTGCGCTCCTCCTCCAGGAAAGGGCCTTCGTCGGCGCGGGGCATGGCCTCGAGGTAGTAGACCTCGATGCGACCGGCCACCTCGCCCTGCACCTCGAGGGGAGCGCTCTGCACCCAGGGCGAGGGCCGGAAGCCAGGCGGCTCGAACACGTGGTCGCCCACCGTGATCCTCGCTGCGCAGACGTCGGGAAACTGCCACCCCGCGGGCAGCGTCTGGACGACGCCGCGCAGGACGTCGTCCAGGGGGTCGTTCTCCCGCGCGAGCAGCTCGTCGACGCGGTAGAGACAGTGGAGCTCCTTGGCCCTCTCCTGCAGGTCATGGAGGATGCGGTCGATGGGTTTCTCGGACGGCGCGCTCATGGGCCCTCGGGCCGCAGGACGACGCCGCGACGCGTCCGACCATCCACCTTCAGGACGAGGGGCCCCGGGGCGCGGACGTGCCGGACGTGATCGGTGCGGGCCACGACCTCCTGCCTCTCCAGCCAGTCCCAGTCTACCGCCCGCGCGGAGAGGTGAGGGACGGTGAAGTAGAGCACCTGGAAGCTCGAGAGGTTATGGAAGAAGTGTGAGCCCTGGCTGGGCTCGGGGTTCATCTGGGGGAAGGTCGTCTCGACGATGGCGCGCGCACCGGCGATCTGGTCCCAGCGGACGGGGATCCCCAGCCAGGGGTCGGTCGAGCCCCACCGCCCGAAGCCGATGAGAAGGTAGGGCCGCCCCGCCTCCACGAGAGAGCGATTGAGCGACTCGATCTCGCCCGCGATGGCGGGGGTCAGGCGGGCCTCGAAGAGAGCCGGCTCCACGAAAACGACGTCCTCGACCGCCTGGCGTCCGTTGCCAAGGGCGGCGGTGGAGGCGACCACCACCCGCGCACCCTCCAGCTCCTCCGGCGAGACCTCGACCGCGTCCTCGGAGACGAGCAGCGGGCGCACCTGCAGGAAGCCGAGACGCACCCGGCCCTCGGGGGGGAGGCAGACGGCGAACTCGATCTCGACGGGGGCGCCGAGCGCGTCCGCGCAGACGGCCAGGAGCCGGCGGAGCGCATCCACGAGCGGGATCTGTCCCTGGACGAGGATGGGTGCGAAATCGAGGACGCGGGGGCCAGGCCGGGAGGTCCCGGGGACAAGCCGGTCCGAACGCGGGTCGTACGTCGAGGCTGCGCCGCGGAGGGCGCCGTCCGCCTCCGCCTCGGCGAGCCCCGCGCGGACGAGGAACTCCGTCTCCGCCATCGGGTCGTAGGGGGGAGGGGGGCCGACGTTGACGGCCCAGAACTCGGACTGCGTGGAGTCCACGAGGTCGCGGACGGAGCCGAACGGGGGGGCGGACCGGGGATGGGCGGGGGAGAAGGACCAGCAGGCCCCCCCGTCGACGATGGTCTTGCCGAGGCCGAGGGCGAGCTGGACGACGCCCTCGCCGGGGGAGGCGGGCCCCGCCGGGTAGAAGTTGTAGGACCGGGCGACACCCGAGAGATCGGGATAAAAGCGCTCACCGCGGCGCAGGCCCACGACCTCCTGCGCGATGACCGCCATACCTTCGTCTTTGGCGGCGCGCCCCGCGGCGCGACGATAGGCGCGCGCCTCGTGGAAGAACGTCGAGGCGTACACGAACTTCACGGCGTCGGTGAGGCTCCGGAAACGAGCGTCGCTGCCGGGCTGGTTGCCGGGGATCATCTTGGTGCCGTAAACACCGGCGAAGGGGCGACCGAGCGCATCCTCGAGGGCGCTCGAGGAGCGGACGGCGAGGGGACGGCGGCACTCCACGGCGATGGCGCGCAGATCCCCCAGCCACTCCGCCGGCAGCGTCGCCCTTCGAAAGGCCAGGGACACGACCTCGTCCGAGGGCTCCTCGGCGAGCACGGCACGGAGGTGGTTGCGGTCGAGGAATGCGTCGAAGACACCCGTCGCGATGACGACGAGGGCGGGCAGATCGATCGCGAGCCCCGGGAGCTCCAGCTCGGCCCCGCGCGCGGCGAGCACGCGGGCGGCGGTGAGGAGACCCCGTGCCTTGCCGCCGAGGGCCCCGTCGCCGATGCGGCTGACCGGACGCGAGGGGTCGAAGAGCCGGCGATCGAAGCGCGGGACGTCCTCGCCGGGGCCGCTCACACCCAGCCGCGGTCGTGACAGGCCTGGGCCACGCGGTTGATGGCGATCACGTAGGCGGCGTCACGGGGGAAGAGCTTGCGCTTCCTGGCCAGCTCGCTCACGGCGTGGAAGGCCGCGGTCATCTTGGCGTCGAGCTTGGCCAGGACCTCGTCCTTGTCCCAGTAGTAGTTCATGTTGCTCTGGACCTGCTCGAAGTAGCTGCAGGTCACGCCGCCGGCGTTGGCGAGGAAGTCGGGGATCACGAAGATGCCCTTCTCCTGCATCACCGCGTCCGCCTCGGGAGTGGTCGGCCCGTTGGCCCCCTCGGCCAGGATGCGCACCTTGGCGTGGATCCGCGGGGCGTTGTCGGCCCGGATCTGGTTCTCGATGGCGGCGGGGATGAGGATGTCGACCGGCTGCTCGAGCCAGGCGTCGCCCGCCAGCACCTCGTAGCCGAGGGGCTTGGCTTTCGCCTTGTCGATCCCTCCGAAGCGGTCCGTGATGGAGAGGAGCTCGTCGAGATCGATCCCCGACCCCTTGCGCAAGGTGTAGGCGGCCTGGTCGGTCTGGTCCCAACACGACACGCAGGTCACGGTCCCGCCGATCTGGGTGTAGAGGCGGATCGCGTGCTCGGCGACGTTGCCGAAGCCCTGGACGCTCGCCCGGGTGGCCTTCACCTCGAGGCCGAGCTCGCGGAGGGCCTCCCGGATCGTGAAGACGACGCCGTAGCCCGTGGCCTCGGTGCGCCCCTGCGAGCCGCCGATGCCGACCGGCTTGCCGGTGATGAAGCCGGGATAGTGGCCGCCGTGGATCGTCTCGAACTCGTCCAGCATCCAGACCATGTGCTGGCCGGAGGTCATGATGTCGGGCGCCGGCACGTCGGCGACGGGCCCGACGTTGCGGGCGAGCTGGCGCACCCAGCCTCGGCAGATCTGCTCCTGCTCCCGCAGGCTGAGGTTGTGGGGATCGCAGACGACTCCCCCCTTGCCCCCGCCGAGGGGGATGTCCACCACCGCGCACTTCCAGGTCATCCACATGGCGAGGGCGCGGACGGTGTCGAGCGTCTCCTGGGGATGGAAGCGGATCCCGCCCTTGCTGGGCCCGCGGGCGTCGTTGTGCTGAACGCGGAAGCCACGGAAGAAGCGAACCCGGCCATCGTCCAGGCGCACCGGAATGCTGAAGCTGTACTCACGCATCGGCTGGCGGAGGAGCTCCCGCGTCGCCGGGTCGAGGTCCAGGATCGCCGCCACCTTGTCGAACTGGGCCTGCGCCATCTCGTAGGCGTTGACGCCCCTCGTCACCATACCCGCGGACCTCCTACTGCGGTCCATGCTAGCGCGCACCTCCGGCGGAGCGGAAGATCAGCGCGACCCGGATCGAACGTCCTAGTGCCCCGGGCCTCCCCGCCCCCCGGCCCCGGCCGTTTGGCTCATTCGCACCGGGCGCCGTGCGCCCGTATCATGGCGACGATGATCGCTCGCGATCGCTTGCCGAGGGAGACAATAGAATGACCGAATATGCGTCCACGCTCACGGCCGAGGTCAAGGGGGAGAGGGGAATGAAGGAATACGTGTCGACGCTGATGGCCGACGTCAAGGCGAAGAACCCGGCCGAGCCCGAGTTCCATCAGGCCGTCCAGGAGGTCGCGGAGTCGCTGGCCCTCGTCCTCGACCGCCACCCCGAGTACCGTCACGCGAGGATCCTCGAGCGGATCATCGAGCCCGAGCGCGTGATCATGTTCCGCGTCCCCTGGCAGGACGACCAGGGCAACGTCCGCATCAACCGGGGCTTCCGCATCGAGATGAACAGCGCGATCGGCCCCTACAAGGGCGGGCTGCGCTTCCACCCCTCGGTGAACCTCGGCATCCTGAAGTTCCTCGCCTTCGAGCAGGTGTTCAAGAACGCCCTCACGACGCTCCCCATGGGCGGGGGCAAGGGAGGGAGCGACTTCGATCCCAAGGGCAAGAGCGACAACGAGGTCATGCGGTTCTGTCAGAGCTTCATGACCGAGCTGTTCCGTCACATCGGCCCCGACACCGACGTCCCCGCCGGCGACATCGGCGTGGGCGGGCGCGAGATCGGCTACCTCTTCGGCCAGTACAAGCGCCTCCGGAACGAGTTCACGGGCGTCCTGACCGGCAAGGGGCTCAACTGGGGCGGCTCGCTCATCCGGCCCGAGGCGACCGGCTATGGCTGCGTGTACTTCGCCCAGGAGATGCTCGGCACGCGCAACGAGACGCTGCAGGGCAAGGCCTGCCTCGTCTCCGGGAGTGGCAACGTCGCCCAGTACACGGTGGAGAAGCTGCTCGACCTCGGCGCCAAGCCAGTGACCCTCTCCGACTCCGGCGGCTTCATCTACGACGAGGCGGGCATCGACCGCGAGAAGCTCAGCTTCGTGATGGACCTCAAGAACGTCCGGCGCGGGCGCATCAAGGAGTACGCCGACAAGTACAAGCGGGTCGTCTACACCGAGCTCAACGGCAAGCTCGACCACAACCCGCTCTGGAACCAGAAGGCCCACTGCGCCTTCCCGAGCGCGACCCAGAACGAGATCGGCGGCAAGGACGCGGACAACCTCCTCCGGAACGGCGTCTACGTGGTGGGGGAGGGTGCCAACATGCCCAGCACCATCGACGCCGTGAACCGCTTCCTCGACGCGAGGATCCTCTACGGTCCGGGCAAGGCCGCGAACGCGGGCGGCGTCGCGACCTCGGGGCTCGAGATGTCGCAGAACAGCATGCGCCTCTCCTGGACGCGGGAGGAAGTCGACAACCGGCTGCACCTCATCATGAAGAGCATCCACCGGGCCTGCCACGAGACCGCGCAGCGCTTCGGCACCGCCGGCAACTACGTCAACGGGGCCAACATCGCCGGCTTCCTCAAGGTCGCGGACGCGATGATGGACCAGGGGCTCGTCTAGGCCCCCGAGTCATCCCGAGGGCGTCGCTCTCGCCGGGCCCTCGGGATGACCGTGCCTCTCGCGGCCGCGTGCTAGTCTTCCCCGAAGGCATGGGCAGTCCGCACGGCCGCCGGCGCTTCCACGAGTACCAGGACCTGATGCGCCACCGCATCCTGGAGGTCCTCCTGGTCTCGACGCCTTACGACACCTTCATCCTCGAGGAGGCGGGCGAGCTCTCGGAGCGCATGCTCGGGGAGTTCCGCAACCTCGATCTGCACTACGCCCCCGGCCTGGCCGGCGTCTCGACGGGCGAGGAGGCCCTGCGCCGCGCGCGGGAGCAGCCGCGGGTCAACCTCATCATCACCACCCCTTATCTCGCGGACATGAACGCGGCCGAGCTGGCGCGCGAGGTGCACCGATCCGGGCTCGACGTTCCGGTGGTGCTCCTCGCCTGGGACACGCGGGAGCTCGCGAGCTTCCGCTCGCGCGCCGACGCCGGCGAGATCGAGCGGGCCTTCCTCTGGCAGGGCGATGCGCGCATCCTCGTCGGCATCGTCAAGTGCGTCGAGGACAAGCGCAACGTCGAGCACGACACGGGTGTCGTGGGGGTGCAGGTCATCATCCTGGTCGAGGACAACGTCCGCTACTACTCGTCGTTCCTGCCCGTCATCTACACCGAGCTGCTGCACCACTCGCAGCGGGTGATCACCGAGGGGTTGAACCTCTCGCAGAAGATCCTCCGCATGCGGGCGCGGCCCAAGATCCTCCTGTGCACGAGCTGGGAGGAGGCGGAGGCGGCCTTCGACGCCTACGCGGAGGACGTGCTCGGGATCATCTCCGACGTGGAGTTCCCCCGGGCGGGGGAGAAGTCCCGCGGGGCGGGGGCGGAGTTTGCGCGGCACGTCCGGGCCGCCTACCCGGACGTGCCCATCATCCTCCACTCCTCGCGGCCCGAGAACGAAGAGCTGGCGCACAGCCTCGGCACGAACTTCCTTCTCAAGGGCTCACCGCTCCTCCTGCAGGAGCTGCGGGGGGTCATGCTGCACGACTTCGGCTTCGGCGATTTCGTCTTCCGTCGCCCGGACGGGTCGGAGGTGGACCGGGCTCCCGACCTCCGCCGGCTCGAGGAGAAGCTCGCCTCCGTGCCCGAGGAGTCGATCGCCTACCACGCCGAGCGCAACCACTTCTCGCGGTGGCTGAAGGCCCGGACGGAGTTCAGCCTCGCCCACGAGCTGCGCCCGCGGCGGCTCTCGGACTACCCGAGCGTGCAGGCCCTGCGGGAGAGCATGATCTCGGCCATCGCGGAATACCGCCGGGAGCAGAGCCACACCCTCGTCGCCGACTTCGACCGCGCGACCTTCGACATGAGCGGCGATTTCTACCGCATCGGCGGGGGCTCCCTGGGGGGCAAGGCGCGCGGCCTCGCCTTCGTTCGCCGCCTGATCGGGGAGCACGGCTTGCGGCGGCGCTTCGAGACGGTCGAGGTCGCGGTGCCACCGACGGCCGTGCTCGGCACCGACATCTTCGACCGCTTCCTCGATGAGAACGACCTCCGGAACTTCGCCATCGAGTGCGAGGACGACGTGGAGATCCAGCGCCGCTTCCGCGTCGCCCGTTTTCCGGAGGAGGCGGAGCGGGACGTGGGCGCGTTCCTGGAGCGGGCGCCCTGGCCGCTGGCGGTGCGGTCGTCGAGCCTGCTCGAGGACTCGCAGCATCAGCCGTTCACCGGCGTCTACGAGACGCTGATGCTGCCCAACAACGCCTGGAGCCTCGGCGAAAGGCTGGACCGCGCGCTCGCCGCGATCAAGGGCGTCTACGCCTCGACCTTCTGCGCGCACGCCAAGGCCTATTTGAAGGCGACTCCCTATCGTCTGGAGGAGGAGAAGATGGCGGTCATCCTCCAGCGCATCGTGGGCTCGACGCGAGGCCGGCGCTTCTATCCCGACTTCTCCGGGGTCGCGAGGTCCCACAACGCCTATCCGTCGCCATCGATGCGGGCGGAGGAGGGCGTGGCGGCGGTCGCCCTGGGAATGGGCCGCACGATCGCGGAGGGAGGGGCCTGCCTGCGCTTCTGCCCGCGCCACCCGCGCCACGTCCCGCAGCTCGCCTCGGTGGAGGACATGCTGGAGACGACCCAGCGCGAGTTCTGGGCACTGCCCCTCGACGGCGGGGCGGGGGCGGCGGGAACGCGCGAGGAGGTCTTCGGCCTCGAGGAGGCGGAGGCGGACGGCACCCTCGCCGCGGTGGGCTCGACCTACTCGCAGGAGAACGATGCCGTCTCCGACGGTCTCTCGCGTCCCGGGACCCGGCTCGTCACCTTCGCGCCCGTGCTCAAGCAGGGGCTCTTTCCTCTCGCGGAGGTGGTCTCCGAGCTGATGGAGGTGGGCGAGCGCGGGATGGGGACCCCGGTCGAGATCGAGTTCGCGGTCAGCCTCAACGTCGCCCCCGGGAGGGAACGGGAATTCGGCTTTCTGCAGATGCGGCCGCTCGCGCTCATGCGAGAGACGGAGGCGCTGGAGCTGGGGGAGGTGGACGCCGCGGCGGTCCTATGCCGAAGCGACCGTGTCCTCGGCCACGGCCGCCTGGAGGGAATCCGCGACCTGGTGGTCGTGGACTTCCAGCGCTTCGAGCGGGCGCGCAGCCACGAGGCGGCGACGGAGGTGGGCCGTCTGAACGCCGGGCTCCTCGCGGCGCGTGTGCCCTACCTGCTGGTGGGCGTCGGGCGCTGGGGCTCGCGCGACCCCTGGCTCGGCATCCCGGTCACCTGGGACCAGGTCTCGGGCGCGCAGGTGATCGTGGAGGCGGGGCTGCGCGACCTCAGGGTGACCCCCTCCCAGGGCACGCACTTCTTCCAGAACCTGACGTCCTTCAACATCGGCTACTTCACGGTCAACCCCGAGATCGGCGACGGCTTCGTGGACTGGGAGTGGCTGGACCGCCAGCCCGCCCTCTCGCACGCGGCCCATGTCAGGCACCTCCGGCTCGAGCAGCCGGTCC